>Ga0070671_100005616_pt1 | contig 9989 bp, 11 predicted proteins | sample KBSS73metaG_FD_65341 | JGI IMG/M metagenome (GOLD analysis project Ga0070671, IMG submission 65341) | Switchgrass rhizosphere microbial communities from Kellogg Biological Station, Michigan, USA - KBS S7-3 metaG | ecosystem: Host-associated > Plants > Roots > Rhizosphere > Soil ... | reverse complement strand
AGTGCGGCGTCGGCGGCGGGCTCGTCGGGCAGCGCGTCCGGCGTGGTGACGTGGAGACGATCGGTCATGAACTGGAAGTTAGCGACGCGCTTGCCGGACGCGTCCCGATGAGGTATTCGCCGGACCGCGAGAGCGTGAATCCGGCGCGTTGCAGCGTGGTGCGAATGGCGTCGCCGGAGCCCGGGCGGAAGTTCTCGTGCAGCTCGACCATGACCTGGTCGACGCGGTCGAGCCAGGCACCCGATTCCGGTCCGAACACCTCCGCCTCCGACCCTTCGATGTCCACCTTGAGCACGTCGATCCGCGCCGCGCCGCTATCGGCGAGCAGGTCGTCCACGCCCAGCGCCTCGATGGGGCCGAGCTCATCCTCCTCCACCCGGATGGCCCAGCTCGGGGCGCCCGGGTTCGCGAGGCGCAGCCGTGCCGAGCGCCGCCACAGGCCGGCCCGCAGCACGCGGATGCCCGCGCAGCCCGCGGTGTTGCGGCACAGCAGCTCGAGATTGGCGTCGTCCACCTCGAGGCAGACGATGCGCGCCGCGGGCCAGCGGTGCGCGAACGTGAGCGCCGAGAGCCCGATGTTGGCCCCCGCATCGATCACGAGCCCGGCATCGTCGCCCAGCGCGGAGAGCGGCAGCTCGTCGAGCAGCAGGATCTGCACCGCCACCAGCACGTCCGAGGTGCGCGCGCGGAGCACGACGGGTGCCCGCCAGCCCGGCACGTCGATGCGCACCGCGCGACCGCGGGGCGCCACCACGGCCGGCAGCAGCTTCACGGCGCGATGGAGCGATCTCGGGCGCAGGGCACGCAGGGCGAGCGGGAGGTGCCGCCACCAGCGGAGCCTTGGCTGTCGAACGTCCGCCGGCGAGGAGCTGGTCATGCCATGGGCCTACTTGAGACGCGCCTCCCAGCGCACCGGCCGCTCGCTCGGCGTCACCTCGTGCCGCGCACGGCACGTGACGCAGCGATCGGTGGTGCGCGTCGTGTCGGAGGACACCAGCTTGCGATTGGTCGAGCCGCAGCGGGCGCAGAGCCACTCGGCGGTGACGGCGAGCACGGTCATCACACGGGCCTTGGTGAACGGTTCATGGTACCCGCGCGAGCCGCTGCAGGGCTCCACGCACGAGGCTCGCGGTCTCCGACGTGCCACTCGCGACGAGCGCGCGCACTGCCTCGTCGGCGGACGCCGCCGGATAGCCGAGCGCGATGAGCGCCTGCACCGCATCCTCCGCGGGGCCGCTCGTCATCGGTGCTGCGAGCGGTGCCGCGATGCCGTCGAACTTGTCGCGCAGCTCGAGCACGAGGCGCTCCGCCTTCTTCTTCCCGATGCCCGGCACCGTGCTCAGGGCCCCGAGGTTGTTCTGCTTCACCGCCTGCACCGTGCGCTCGGCGCCCAGCGAGGAGATGAGCGCGAGCGCGAGCCGCGGCCCGAATCCGCTCGCACCCAGCAGCCGCTGGAAGACGGCGTGGTCCACCGCGCGATCGAACCCGAACAGCGACCAGCCGTCCTCGCGCACCACCAGCTCGGTGAAGAGGGCCACGCGCGCCCCGACATGCGGCAGCCGGTCGAGTGCGCCGAGGGGCACGGTGACGGCGTAGCCCACGCCGCCATCGGTCTGCACCACGAGATCCTCGCCATCGCGTGCCGCGAGCGTGCCCGTGAGCTGCGCGATCATGCGGGACGCCCCATGGCCGCGATGCGCCCGCCCGGGCGGCCCGCCATGCGGAGCACGTGCGTCAGCGCCACCGCGACGCCGTCGGCTGCGTCGGCGGGCTCAGGCGGCGTACGGAGGCGCAGGATCTGGGCAACCATGTAGGCGACCTGCGGCTTGAGGGCGGAGCCCGTTCCCACGACCGCCTTCTTCACCAGCCGCGGCTCGTATTCGGCGATCTCGACCCCCGCCTGCTGCGCGGCGAGAAGGATCACGCCACGCGCCTGGCTGAGGGCGATGGTGGTGCGGACGTTCTTCGCGTAGAACGCATCCTCGACCGCCACGCAGTCGGGCCGGTGGCGCTCGATGAGCTCGCGGATGCCGTCGTGGATGAGCTTGAGGCGGGCAGGGAACGGGTCGGACGCGCGCGTCCGGATGATGCCGCACTCCACCAGCCGCGTGGGCCCGCGCGGCTCGGCCTCGACGACGCCGTACCCGAGCGTCGCCGTTCCGGGGTCGACGCCGAGGACGCGCATCGGGGCGGGCTCAGGCCTCGGCTTCGGCGAGCTGCGAGGCGTCGATGTCGAAGTTGGAGAAGACCTTCGACACGTCGTCGAGCTCCTCCAGCACCTCCATCAGCTTGATCAGCTTCGCGACGTCCTCGCCCTCCACCTTCACCGTGTTCTTCGCCACCATGGCCATCTCGACCGTGTCCACCGCGACGCCGCGCTGCTTCAGCCCGTCCTGCACCGCGTGGAAGTCATTGACGCCGGTGGAGACGACGTACTGGTCGCCCTCCTTCGCGAAGTCGGCGGCGCCGGCCTCGAGGGCGGCCTCCATCGTCGCGTCCTCCTCGTACTTCGAGGCATCGATGTAGAGCTGGCCCTTCTTGTCGAACATCCAGCCCACGGAGCCGGTGGCGCCCATGTTGCCGTGGTTGCGGCTGAAGGCGTGACGGATTTCGGCGACGGTGCGATTCGGGTTGTCGGTGGTGGCCTCGATGAAGATCGCGGTCCCGCCGGGTCCGTAGCCCTCGTAGGTGAGCTCCTGGTATTCCGAGCCCTCGAGCTCGCCCGTGCCCTTCTTGACCGCGCGCTCGATGTTCACGTTCGGCATGTTCGCGGCCTTGGCCTCGTCGATCGCGAGCCGCAGGCGCGGGTTGCCGCCCGGATCGCCACCCCCGGCCTTTGCCGCGACGGTGATCTCACGGATCAGCTTGGTCCATGCCGAGGCGCGCCGCGAGTCGGTCACGGCCTTCTTCCGCTTGATCTGCTTCCACTTGCTGTGGCCGGCCATGCGCGTGCACTCCTGGTCCGTCGTCGTCCGGGCGAAGCCACGGAAACATAAGTTTGGCAGCAGCTTGCGGCAACGCGACGGGTTGACCGGACGCGTCCCTCGCGGCTAGTCTCCCCGGCCTATGCGCCACCATTTTCTGCTGCTGACCGCCCTCGTGATCGCTACCGCGGGCTGCGACAAGTCGAAGCCCGCGGTGAAGGAAGCCCCGCTCAGCGAGACCCTTCCCGACCTGCTCCTGCCTGCCAAGTCGTCGCTGGTCGAGCGATCGGCGACCGAGGACGCCCTCTCGATCACGCTCCGCACGCCCATGAAGCTGGAAGCCGTCGCCGACTTCTATCGCGATCGGCTCAGTTCGGCGCCGTGGAAGCTCGAGGCCGACTCCAGGGACAACCAGGGCGCGGTGGCGCTGTACGCCACGCGGCAGGGCCCGCCGATGTGGGTTCGGATCTGGCCGGATACCGCCTTCAACGCCACGCTCGTGCAGCTCACCGGCGCGTCGCTCAAGAACCTCAAGCTCGACGGGGTGGGCACGCAGATCGCGCCGACCGGCAAGCCGCTCCAGTAGCACGCGCCGCCGCTCGCTCGATCCGAGCGGCCCATGGTCAGGTCGTGGCCAGCCGCCGGGCCGCCCTCACGGCGCGTCCGAGCGCCTCGGCAGCCTTCTCGCCCAGCGACTCCTTCACTGGCGCCATCAGTTGACTCAGTACCATGGGCGCGGAGCGTCCAGCCGGCTCCCGTAGCTGCGCGAAGCTGCCCGCGAGGGCGCGCCGCAGCGGGGCCGCCACGCGAAGCCGTGCCACGCGCGCTTCCAGCGCCTCGAGCCGGCGACGCAGTGCCCGTTCCGGCAGCGGCGGCTCGAGTTGAAGGTCCAGGGTAGCCCGGGCGGTCACCCACACGGCGAAGAGCCCGTCGCGGCTGGGCCCGCGCGGGGCGGCGGCCAGCAGGGTCTCGAGCGGCGCCAGCTGCTCGCTCGTCATGCCGTCCATCGCGACAGCGCGCCGAGGACGTCGATGGGCGGAATCTCGCGCAGGCACCGATGGTGCCCGAGCGGGCAGGCAGGCCCGCCCTGGGCGCTGCATGGGCGGCAGGGCAGGTCGCGCTCCAGCACGATGCCAGGAGCCCGGTAGGGCGCGAAGCCGAACGCCTTCACCGTCGGCCCGAAGAGCGTCACGACCGGGGCTCGCATGGCGGTCGCCATGTGCATCACGCCGGTATCGCCCGCCACGACCGCTTGTGCGCGTGCGAGCATGGCGGCGGTCTCCTGCAGCGAGAAGAGGCCCGCCGCGTTGCGCACCCGCGCGCCGGCCGCCCGTGCGATGTCGTCGCCCACGGCGACGTCGCCGGCCCCACCCACCACGAGCATCTCTCGTCCGTCGCGCCCGAGCTGCCTCGCGAGCGCGTGCCAGTGCTCCGCCGGCCAGCGCTTGGTGAAGTGGGCCGCACCGGGCGCAAGCACGACGAACGGCGTGCCCCCCAGGCCGTGCTGCCGCAGCCACGCCTCGGCGCGCTCCCGGGCCGCGGGCGCCACGTGCAGGTCGGGCGGGTCGCCATCGGGCTTCACGTCGAGCCCGCCGGCGGCCTCGAAGAACCGCTCCGCCTCCGGCACGCGATCGAGGTACAGGTCCCGCTTGAGGCGGATGAGCGCCGTGCGTGCCACGCGCCGCTTGCTGTACCCACGCCATCGGCCGGGCACCATGAGCCGCAGCAGTCGGGTGCGGAGCACGCCGTGCAGGTCGAGGAGGTGGGTGAACCGCCCCGCGCGGAGCCGGCGCGCGAGCGTACCGAGGGGTTCCTCGTCGGGGTCGAACACGATCAGGTCGTCGAGGGCCGGGTGGTCCGACACCAGCGGCGCGAACGCCGGCCGGGTGCAGAAGACCAGATGCGCCCCCGGGTGGCGCCGCCTCAACACGCGCAGGAGCGGCGTGGTCAGGATGACGTCGCCCATGCTGCTGAGGCGGAGGAGGAGGATGCGGGGCGAGGTGCGGGCCACGCAGGAAATAACGCGGGAAGGCGCCTAGATTTCATCCCATGCCCCGCCCGCGCAGCATCCTCTGGGTCGACGACGAGGTGGACAGCCTCACCGCGCACGTGATGTTCCTGGAAGACCAGGGCTTCACGGTGGACACGAGTGCCCACGGCGACGACGCGCTGGTCATGCTGCAGCGACAGCCGTACGGCGTCGTGCTGCTCGACGAGCACATGCCGGGCCGTCGTGGACTCGAGCTGTTCCGGGCCATCCGCGCCATGGACGGCAGCCTGCCCGTGGTGATGGTGACGAAGAGCGAGGAGCCCGAAACGCTCAAGGACGCCATTGGCGCCGAGATATCGGATTATCTGGTGAAGCCGGTGAACCCGCGCCAGATCCTCTCGGTGGTGACCCGGCTGCTCGAAGGCGACCGAATCCGCCAGCAGCGCCTCTCCCGCGACTTCGCGGCGCGGTTCCGTGATCTCGAGGCGCGGCGGGGCGAGGAACTGGGCTGGCGCGAGTGGATCGAGTTCATCGTCGAGCTCGCCGAGTGGGAGGTGAAGCTCGGGCAGGCGCAGGAGCCCGGGCTCCAGGAGGCGCTGGCGCAGCTGCAGGCCAGCCTGCGCCAGGACTTCGCCAAGTACCTGAAGCGGAACTACGCCGCGTGGCTGCGCGAGGATCGGAGCGATCGGCCGCCGCTCTCGGTGGACGTGGGGGCCGAGTTCCTCCGGCCGGTGCTGCAGGCGCACGGCAAGGCGCTCTTCATCGTGGTGGACTGCCTCCGACTGGACCAGTGGGCGATGATCCGGCCGCTCATCGGCGAGCTGTTCGAGGTGGAGACGGCGCACTACTTCTCGATCCTGCCGACGGCCACGCCCTACGCGCGGAACGCCATCTTCAGCGGGCTCTTTCCGGCCGAGATCAAGTCGCGCCACCCGCGCTGGTGGAGCGAGGACGACGAGCCGAGCATGAACGCCCACGAGCACGAGCTGCTCGCCGAGCAGTTGCGGGAGCTCACGGGCGCGCCGGTGCCGGTGCGCTACGAGAAGGTGTTCAGCGCCCAGGACGGCGAGGCGCTGGTGCGGCGCCTGCCGGCGCAGCTCGCGCAGCCGGGCGTGACCGCACTGGTGTTCAACTTCATCGACCAGCTCACCCACGGGCGCTCGGAGAACCAGACCCTGTTCGAGGTCGCGCGGGACATGCAGGCGCTCCGCACGCTGACGCGCACGTGGTTCGAGCGCTCGCCGCTGCTCGAGGCGCTGCGCGAGGCCGAGCGGCGGAACGTGCCGGTGCTCCTCACCACGGATCACGGCTCGATCCACTGCCATACGCCGGCCACGGTCTATGCGCGCCGCGACGCCACCGCGAACCTGCGCTACAAGTTCGGCGAGGACATCCGGGCCCAGGACGACGACGCGGCCATCACGGTGGAGGACCCGCGCACCTTCGGCCTGCCGGACCGCGATGGCGCCCGGATGGTGCTCGCCACCGGCGACCGCTTCTTCGTCTATCCCACGAAGCTCCGCGAGTACCAGGCGCGCTACCGCGGCGCGTTCCTCCACGGCGGCGTAGCGCCGGAGGAGGTCGTGCTGCCCATCGCCCTGTTGCTGCCGAGGCGCGGCTGACCCGTCAGGACATCGGGCGGCTCCTCGCCCTCGTGCGGCCGCACCGCTGGCTGCTGATCGCGGCCCTCGGGTGCAGCGTGGTCGCGTCGCTCCTCGACAGCGTGACCCTCGTCACGGTGGTGCCGCTGCTCAAGCAGCTGTTCGGCACGGCGGGCGTCCTCTCCTCCGGCAACACCTCGCTCGAACGCTGGCTGGACCACGTCACGCAGCCCATCCTCGCCGGCACCACGCCGGACCAGGCGCTCGCGCGGATGGTGGCGGTGCTCTCGCTGGGACTGATCCTCAAGAACTCGGCGGCGTACCTCGGGCAGCAGCTCTCCGTGCGGGTGCAGGAGCGGGTCGTCGCCGACCTGCGCGCGCGGCTCTTCCGGCAGTTCCTCTCCTTCGACCTCGACTTCCACCGCCGCAGCCGCATCGGCGAGCTCGTGACACTCGTCATGCAGGAAGCGGGGCAGGTGAAGAACGCCGTGACCAGCTCGCTCATCGCGGTCGTTCGGAACGCGGTGCTCATCCTCGGTACCTTCGCCGTGCTCTTCTCCATTTCGGCGCGGCTGACCATCGTGTCGCTGCTGGTCCTGCCGCCCATCGTCGTCGGCCTGCGCGCGCTGCTGCAGCGGCTGCGGCACCACATGCGCATCCGCATGCAGGAGAATGCGGCCGTGGCCGCGCGCGTCAGCGAGCGCCTGAGCTCGGTGCGGCTCGTGCGCCTGAACGGGGCCGAACGGCAGGAGGCCGACACGTTCGAGCGCATCGCGCGCGGCTATGCCAAGAAGGTGGAGCGCACGACGCGTTTCGCGTCGCTGACCACGCCGCTCACCGAACTGGCCGGCGCGCTGTCGGTGGTGCTCATCCTGTACGCGGGTACGCACCCGCAACTCCTCGGCCTCGAGAGCACGCTCACGCCCCAGGTCATCATCGTGTTCCTGATGGCGTCGCTGCGGCTCACCTCGCCCTTCAAGGGACTCTCGAAGGTGCAGACCGACTGGGCTCAGGCCATGACGAGCCTCGAGCGGGTCGGCGCGCTGCTGGACCGGCCACCGTCCGAGGTCGACCTGCCCGGCGCGGTCGAGGCGAGCTTCCGGCGCGATCTCGTCTTCGATCGCGTGTCGTTCGCCTACCCGGGTGGGCCGCCGGTGCTTCGGGACGTCTCGTTCAGCCTGGAGCCTGGTCGCACGGTGGCGCTTGTGGGACCGTCGGGCGGGGGCAAGAGCACGCTCGCGGACCTGGTCCCGCGGCTGCACGAGCCGACCTGCGGCGAGCTGCGCTTCGACGGCGTGCCCGCCTCGCGCTGCACCTACCAGTCGATCCGTCGCCTGGTCGGGTTCGTGAGCCAGGAGACGCTGCTGCTGCACGAGTCCGTGCACGCCAACATCGCCTATGGACGGCGCGAGGCGACGCGCGAGCAGGTCGAGACGGCGGCGCGCGCCGCGAACGCGCACGAGTTCATCGTGGCACTCCCGCAGGGCTACGACACGCCACTGGGCGAGCGCGGCTCGCGACTGTCCGGCGGCCAACGGCAGCGGCTCTCCATCGCGCGTGCCCTGCTGCGCGACGCCCCGATCCTCGTGCTGGACGAGGCCACCAGCTCGCTGGACGCCGAATCGGAGCGGCTGGTCCAGGTGGCCATCGAGCGGCTGATGGTGGGCCGGACGGCGCTCGTCATCGCGCACCGGCTCGCGACCATCCGCAAGGCGGACGAGATCCTGGTGATGGATGAGGGCCGCATCGTGCAGCGCGGCACGCACGCGAGCCTGCTCGCGGAGGGTGGTCTCTACCGACGACTGTACGAGTCGCAGTTCCAGGAGGAGCCGGTGGTGGCCGGCGAGGTCCTGCGGTGACGTCGCCCTGGGCGGGTCGGCGCGTGCTGCTGGTGGACGCGCTCGAGCACGATCCCACCGGCCACGCCACCCTCCGCCGCCGTGCGCTCGAGCGGTTGGGCTGCGTGGTGCATGGCCTGGATCTCCGGCCCAGGAAGGGGCTGCTGCAGCGCTGGCGCGCGGGCACGGCGGGCACTCGGCTGTCGCAGGCACTGCTGCAGCACCAGCCCGACCTCGTACTGGTCATCGACGCATCATTCATCCCGGCGAGCCTGCTGCTGGAGCTGAAGCGCGAGGCGCGTGCGGCGTGGGCCGCATGGTTCATCGGCGACGGTTGCTCCCTGGAGGACGTGGAGTCGGTGGGCGCGGCCTACGATGCGCTCTTCGTACCCGGCTCCGACCTGCTCGAGCGGGTGCGCGGACCCTCGATGCCGCCGGTGCTGCACCTGGCGCCCGGTTGTGATCCGTCGGTGCATCGTCCCGTGCCGGCGCGCGACCAGTTCCGTGCCAACGTGGTGTTCGCCGGGGCGGCGACGCCGCATCGCGAGCAGCTCCTGACGGGCCTGGTGGAGTTCGGCCTGGCGATCTGGGGACCGGGATGGCGTGGCACGGGCCTGAGGGACTACTGCCGGGGCGAGGAGACACGGCAGGACGACTTCGTCCGGGCCTACTCGGGTGCCACCGTGGCCGTGAACGTGCACCGGGAGAACGGCCACGGCACGGCCACCGGGTGCAACCACCGCCTCTTCGAGGTTGCGGCGATCGGCATTCCGCAGGTCGTGGACCGTCGTGTCGACCTGGACCTGCACTTCCTGCCGGAGCAGGAGCTGCTGACGTTCACGTCGACGGCGGAGCTTCGCGCGGCCGTGAAGGCGGTGCTCGACGACGCGCCGGGCGCCGAGCGGCTGGCGCACGCGGCGCGGCAGCGAGTGCTTGCCGAGCATACGTACATGCACCGCATGACGTCGATCCTGAGCCGGGCGTTCTCCCCGCGGCCGCCGGCGATACCGGGCCGCGGGTGACGCTGCGCACGCTGCAGGTGCTCCACCAGGGCCACGGCACGGGCGCCGTCATCTCCACGCTGCATCTGTCGATCGGGCTCGCACGAGCCGGAACGCACGTCCGCTTCGCATGCCCGCCGGACTCCGAAGTGGAGGCCCTTGCGCGTCGCGCCGGTCTCGAGGTGCACCCACTCCCGCTGCGGCCGAAGTCGAGCCGCGAGAATGCCCGCCGGCTCCGGCAGCTCATCGAGCGGCATCCGGTGGATCTGGTGAACAGCCAGAGTGCGCGCGACCGCCGCGCACTCGCGCTGCTGGCGCTCACTCGTGCGCTGCCCGTGCCGTTCGTCGCCACGCGCCGGGGCATGCCGTTGAGTTTCCCCATGGAGAACTGGGCCGTGAGTCGGCTGGCGGCACGGATGATCGCCGTCAGCCGCACCGTGGGCGACGCGCTGGTGCGTCGCGGCACGCCCCGTCATCGTCTCGTCGTGGTGCCGAACGGGCTCGTGCTCGACCGCATCGAGCGTCCCGCCACGCCGGACGAGGTGGACGCATGGCGGTCGCGGATCGGCTGGGACCCGGTGCATCGCACGATCGGCATCGTCGCGCGACCCAAGGATCAGCAGGTGATCCTCGCG
>Ga0070671_100005615_pt1 | contig 9989 bp, 4 predicted proteins | sample KBSS73metaG_FD_65341 | JGI IMG/M metagenome (GOLD analysis project Ga0070671, IMG submission 65341) | Switchgrass rhizosphere microbial communities from Kellogg Biological Station, Michigan, USA - KBS S7-3 metaG | ecosystem: Host-associated > Plants > Roots > Rhizosphere > Soil ... | reverse complement strand
GATACGGTAGAACCAAGCTGTGACGGAATCGGTGGAACGCAGAGAGCTCTGCTGAGCCAAAGCCCGGCCATAGGCCGCCTGAAGAATATCTTCGGCAACCGTGTAGTCCCTCACTCGTCTGACTACGAACTGCAGGAACCGTTGGCGTCGATCAACCAAACCGGAGATAGCTTCGGAGTTCATTCACCTATTGGATGCGCAAGCGCGGAAAAACGAATCTAGAAGTGGCGCAGCAGATCTGCGAAGGCAGAGAGTTCAAGCAGGTGCTGGCCGACAGGAGGGTCGCTCACCGTCTCATGTTCGAGCACCCAAGTGAAATCATGTGGAATGAAGATGGCATGAAGTCCAGCACTGAGGGCGGGATTGATGTCTGAGCGTGGACTGTTACCTATCATCCATGTACTCGCAGCCTCGCAGCGGTGGTGCGCAGAAAGGGCGAGGTAGGCGTCGTTGTGCTTCTCAGGTAGAACTTCGACGGCAGAAAAATGGGAGGCAAGACCGGAACGTCGGAGTTTACCGTTCTGCTCAGTGGGATCACCTTTGGTTACCATGATGAGGCGGTGTCTGGCGGAGAGATCAGCCAGTGTCTCGCCGACGCGCGGCAGCAGTTCAATTTCGTGGTGGGCGATGGCGTCGGCAAAGCTCATGATCTGCGCGCGCTGCTCGTCGGTTACCGAAGCGTTCGACAACTCCTCGTAACAGTTGACGAGGGACCGGCGAAAGCTGCGAAGGCCATATCCGTGAGCTGAGATAGTGGCATGCTCGCAGCGGTTGAGATGCTCCCGAACTTCGACAGGTGTGTGCACCTGGTGATCGAGGAAGGAAATAAATGACGCTATAGCACGCTCGAAATAGATGTTGTTTTCCCAAAGCGTGTCGTCGGCGTCGATAAGTAAGGTCTGGCCGGAGGGTCTGCGGATCATGTGGGGCAACTGAGGCACATCTCGATTATAGAGACGGTATTGTCGACTAAGTAACACGACTAAGGTTGCATGTTATTCGACTGCGTCGGGCCATTATTATGAGGCGCAAGCAGAGCTGTTAACGTCTCTACGACGAATACGATACAGACGGAACTCCTTTAGAGACGCATGAATCCAGAGACTGGCCAGATGTTCGGGCCGTACGAAATCCTGGGCCGACTAGGCAGCGGTGGTATGGGTACTGTCTTCCGCGCCTGGGATGAGCGCCTGCACCGCGAGGTGGCGGTTAAGCTTGTTCGCGACGGCTATCGTGTGCCAGGGACGCGAGAGCGGTTCCTGCAGGAGGCGAGGGCAGCATCCAGGCTGAACAACCCTAATATCTGCACCATCTTCGATATGGGTGAGAAGGATGGCGATCCTTACCTCGTCATGGAGTTGCTCGAAGGCGAGACACTGAAGGAGAAGATTGGGCGTGGCGCTCTGAGCGTAGAAGAGATTCTTGTCCATTCACGCGAGATTGCGGATGCGCTTGCGGCGGCACATGGGAAAGGAATCGTTCACCGCGATATCAAGCCCGCGAACATCTTCCTGATCAAAAAGCCGAATGGAACTAGCCAGGCGAAGGTGCTGGACTTTGGCCTGGCGAAAGTTCGAGGTACAGCCACAAGAGCGGATGAGGCGCCTAAACCAGCGGATGATGCGGAACACGGAAGACGCCGCGTCGATATCCCGCTCGATCTGACCACCGCCGGAGCTACAGTCGGAACGGTGGCGTATATGTCTCCCGAGCAAGCACGAGGACATGCCCTTGATGCTCGGTCAGATCTGTTCTCGCTGGGCGTTGTGATGTACGAAATGGCGACGCGGCGAATTCCGTTCCGAGGCACAACAAGCACGCAGGTCTTTGTTCAACTTCTGGAACATGATCCTGAGCCGGTGAGGAACTGGAACGATTCGGTTCCACGAGAGCTAGAACGGGCGATTCTGAGGTTGCTGTCGAAGGACAAAAGAGATCGCTTTCAGAGCGCGCGTGATCTGAACGAAGCTCTGGAAAAAGTAGCGGGAAAGCTCAACCGGAGCATATGGCTTAAGCGGCCAGCGGCGTCGGTGCCACTCGTACGCTCGTTAGAACCTGTAGCCCGCCAGAGGCGCTCAATCAAACGGGAGAGCAGTGCCGGGAGCATCCCGACCAAGCATGATTCGAAGTCAGGAGCTGGCAACTCCCTCATTCGACCAATGAGAATTCCGTCCGACGAGAATGGCAGACGGGCGGAGAGCATTCTTCATCCAGTAGGAACTGCCGTACTTTCAGCCAGCGATACGTCTGAGAAAGCGAAGACATCGAGTAGCGCTCAGCCGATACAGATTCCAGCACGCAGCCGATCCGGCGTGACACAGTTTGAGTTCGGCCTTGATGATCTGGATCTCCCGGAAGAAGAAAGCATTCGGCCGACTCAGCAGCCCTCAGTAACTTCGAAGCTCTGGCTCAAACGGGCCGTTGCTGCAACAACTCTGTTGGTGGCACTAGGCGGAGCCGGATTGATGTTAGTTCGTAGCGGCAAGTTGCGCCCAGCTGTACTCGGCCCACAAGACACACTGCTCCTGACTGTCGTTCAAGACAAGACCAGTGAGGCCAAGCTTGGGGGTGCTGTGCTGGCCGGCCTCGAGATCGCTTTAGGTCAGTCGCGGCATCTGAATATTCGTGGTGGCGAGACATACTGGGCAGGCCTGCAACAGTTGAAGAAAGACTCCGGCGATAAAGGCGCCGTCACCTCGGCGCGGGCGGTTGCCCAACGCCTTGGCGCTAAAGCGTATCTCTATGGCGAGATTCAGGGAGGTGCTCCGTACGAGATCAGCATCGATGTGCTCGAGACTGCTTCAAACGACAAGCTTGCTGGTCTCACAGAACATGCGGAGACGCGGGACCAAATTCCTGCGGCGCTCGACAGGCTGGCGCGTTCGTTACGCATCGAAGTAGGGGAGAGTGCGCAGTACATCTCTGCGACAAGCGTGCCGCTGGCTCAAGAGGCATCTGGTCGTGTTGAGGCACTGGAGTCGTATGCGGTGGCGGAGACCGCAATGCAGGCCGGAGACGGGAGCGACGCGCTCAAGAATTATCAGGAAGCAGTGGAACGCGATATGGGATTCGCGCAGGCGCAGATGCGGCTTGCGTGGCTCTACTGGAAACAAGGCGCCGAGTTGGACGCCATCGCAGCGGCGGAGCGCGCTCAGGCCAGTTCAAAGAACGTAGATGAGAAGACAAGGCTTTTGGCCGAGTTCTGTTACCAGATGATCTCGGTCGGCGAATACGGTCGCGCGGCAGCTACGATTCGGCGTTACAACGAACGATTTCCTCGCGACGCTGATGGCATGATTGGATTGGCTCGTGTGCAACGCGCGCAAGACCATCTCGTCGAGGCCCTTCTGGCGGCTCAGCAAGCCTATGGCATCAATTCATTCCGGGCTGAGGCCTATGCTGAAGCCGAAGATGCAATGATTGCACTCGATCGATACGAGCCTGCGCTTCAGATCGAGATCCAGGCACGCCAACTTGGCGTAAGGCCCAGCGGCATGGTGATTGCGGCTGCTTATCTTGCAAATCGAAGTGACATCGTCGCTCAGGAGGCGCAGTCTCTCTCGACGACCAACGCATCGCGCATGACCCATCTACCTGCGGAACTGGCAGCCTATGGCTCCTATCTCGATAACTCCGGCCAGATAAAGAGGGGAGATGAGGTATGGAAAGCAGCATCGGACATTGCGGCCAAGGAGTTGCCATCGGCTCAAGCCTATTTGCTTGGCCAAGCAGCGCTGAATCGGGCACTCGTCGGCGATTGCACAAAGGCACTCGCATTTGCACGAGTCAGCGACAGGCTTCCAACTGGCCCTGCAGGCCAACTGAGAAGCGGGCTGGCCGAAGCATTATGCGGCGAACGCGCGGAGACGGAACGAGCGATCGCAAGGCTCGAACAGTTCCGCTCATCCGGAACGCCGGTACCACGCTATGAACAGCCTGAACTACGTGCTGCGCTTTTGATCGCGGAGAATAACCCCTCCGCAGCCCTTGAAGTGATGGCTGACCTTGAATCTCGGAATGAGTCACTTTTGCTGCCGTATCTGCGAGCCATTGCTTATGCCGCGCAGGGCAAGCAGCAACAGGCTGTCGCCAATTTCCGAGTGGTGACGGGTCACCGGGGAGCTGCTTACCTTGGCGGCAGCAACGTATATTCGCTCGCTCAACTGGGACTGGCCCGTGCACTGGAGGCAAGCGGCGACCAAGTCGCCGGCACGGATGCCTATCGCAAGTTTCTTGCGCTTTGGAGCGCAGGGGACCAAAGCCGACCGAAGAGTGCTGGCGTAATTGCGGCCCGCAGATAACTGACTCAACCTCTTTTTTCTCAAAATAAGACCAGAATTTTCTAGTGCCCTCAGAAGTAAAGTTTGGCTGCCAACTGGATGACACGGGTGGCATAGCCTCCGCTGACTCCCCCGGCAATGGTGCCGAATGTCCTCGAGTTTAGAGCGTTGACTACAGTGTTGGGATCTGGGTTGTAGTGTTTGAAGAGATTGAAGATGTCCACTCGGAACTGGAGATTTGAAGACTCGGTGAACTTGAATCCTTTAGTGGCAGACATGTCAGTGTTTATCAGACCAGGCAGACGGAAAGCGTTCGTGCGAGGGGAGTTCCCAAAGGCCGCCGGTTGGGCCGTAACGAAGGCTGCGGTGTTGAAGTAACGCTGGGGTGTGCGAAAGTCCTTGGACAGATTGCCGGCAGCGATCTGGTCGGGACGCGAGTTGATCCCGGTCCCAGTCGTGTCGATGTTGTTGCTGACGTTGCCGGGGAAACCGGACTGTGCCGTGACGATAGTCGAGACTTGCCAGCCCCCGAGGGCGGTATGCAAGAGGGTTCCACTCTTCTGAAAAAGAGGAATGTCGTAGAGAACCGTGGTAACAAATCGCTGCGGGACATCGAGACCGGAGACGGAGCGCTCGAGTTGCGGGAAATAGATGGATTGAGGAGCGCCGATGAAACCGCCGCCGCCGATCTGTCCGCCGACATCGGATGGTCCGGACATGGCCTTGGACCATGTATATGCGGTGAGAATATTAAGGCCAGTCCCGACGCGCCGTTCGAGTTTGACTTGGAGGCCGTTGTAGTTGGAGGCGCCGTTGGATTTGTCTCCTGCAACGGCGCGCTGGAAGAACTGATTAGGACGCCGCGAATTAATGGAGGGGTTGCAATTGGTGGTAACGGTGGCGGAGCAGGTTGGGAGTCGGCCGTTGACGAGTTGGATGGGTTGATTGAGGTCGGGATAGGTAATGGTTAGGTGCGTGTCCTTGGCGCCGACGTAGGCGATATCGAGGAGGAACTTTCCTGGTAGCGTCTGCTCGACGGTGAGATTGTACTGTTGGATGTATGGATCACGAAGATTCTGGTCGTTGGAGACAGCGAAAGGGTAAGTGTTGGGTCCGGTGGAAGAGGTGCCCGGAAAGGGATTCGCCCAGGTTAGGTTTGGCACGCCTGACGTCGCGATCTGATTGCCGATGAGAGTGGCTCCTCCAACTGCCTGGCCACCCTCGGCCATGGCGAAGTAGGCGTTAGAGATTTCAGTGGTGTAGTAGATGCCGTAGCCTGCACGAAGGACGGTGGAGGGATTGGGCACCCATGCAAAACCAACTCGCGGACCGACGTTCTTCCAGTTCCGTTGAATGAGTCCGCGTCCATAGAGTGAGCCGGACTGCGGAGTCGCTATGGTGGTAGCTACGTTGCCGTTCTGGTAGATGTCGGCGTAACGATCGTCAGATTGCGTATAGGGTTGGAAATAATCCCAGCGAAGGCCGAGGTTGAGGGTGAGATTACGGGTGACCTTGTAGTTGTCTTGAAAATAGAGCGACGGATAAACGTCGTAAAGATCCGTGCTGGTATGGGTGGGATTGCTGCTGTCGTTCTGGATGTATCCGAGGAGAAAGTCCACCAAAGCTGAGCCAGTGTACTGACCGTTGAAAGTGAATTGGCCGCGCGGATTTCGGATCTGGTCGAAGGTGACATTGCGGTAGAGGAAATCGCCGCCAAACTCAATCAGGTGCTTTTTGAGCTGCCAGCTTACATGGTCACTCCACTGCCAATTGCTGTTGTTACGGTTACGAGGACCGATCTGTCGCTGGAGATTGTAGGTGCTATAAACGCCGTCGGGCCCGCTGATCGTAATGGTGGGCGGACCGTAGTAGCGGGCTTCGTTGGGAGCGAACGGTATCCCCATTTCGGTTGCTATGTTGTAGGCGGGGTCGGCGGTGGTACCAAAGGTCTCGACTTCTGCAAAGTCGTGGTAGCCAATCTGGAGTGAATTAACGATTGAGGAGTTGAATATGTGAACTTCAGTGCCGTTATAATTGCGGGTTTTGGCGAGGTTGTTGTCTGCATCATGACCAAAGACCTGAACGCCTGCGTTATAGGTGTTATTCCAGATGTAGTAGAAGGACAGAAGATCTTTGGAGGTGAGGTTATGGTCGATGCGGAAGGTGTAATCGTACTGGGTTGATGTCGCGCTGAACACTGGGGTCGAGTAGTTGTTCGTGCTATTGATGGGACCGGCGACGACGGGTGTGTATTTCAGGAAGGTGACCGACTGGGGAGCGAATGTACTGGGGTTGACCTGGTTGTTCGGGAACGGTGCTCCTGTGAGCGGGTTACGAAGTGTGATGAGGGCGCCGGAACTATTTCTAAGCCCCTGAAAGTTTCCATTCTTCACTTCGTCAGTCGTAGGTACGGTGAGGCGCGTAGGAAGGCTTCCGTTGACGGCGGTTCCTGACTCCCAATTGAAGAAGAAAAAGCTCTTATCGTGACCGTTGTAGACGTGGGGAATGTAGATAGGTCCGCCGATATTGGCGCCGTACTGATTGCGATTCAGGCGAGGGGAGACGGCATCGGCGTGAGCAATTGCGTCGTAGGTTTGGGTAAGCGCGTCGTTACGGTTGAACTCCCATAGCGTGCCATGGATACGGTTGGTGCCTGACTTGGTCACGAGAGAGATCTGGGCTCCGGCTGCGCCACCGCTGCCTGCGGAAGTGGTACTGGTCTCGACCTTGAATTGAGAGATTGCGTCGACGGAGGGAGAGAAACTGAATGTGACAGCGTCGTAGTCCATCGTCTCAAGGCCGTCAATGAAGTACCGGTTGAGAAAGTCACGCTGACCGTTAACGCCAACGGAGGTGGAACCAAAGCCGGAATCGGTCTGGCCTACGGAGCCGCGTCCTCGGCGAACAGTGATCGAGGCTGGTGTGCCAGGGTTGGCGCCAGGGATGAGCTGAGCGAGTTGGACGAAGTTGCGGCCGTTGAGGGGAAGATCAACGATCTTGTGAGCGTCTATGACTGCTCCGACAACAGCATCTTCAGTCTGAGTGGCGACCGCGATGGAGTTGACCTGTACGGTCTCTGAGATGGTCCCGATCTTGAGCTGAGAGTCGACGCGAGCAGTCTGCCCGACTTCTACGAGAATGCCTTCTACTGTGTGAGTCTGGAAGTTGGGCGCCTCGATCGTGATGGTGTAGCGACCGGCAGGTAGGAACGGGACGTTGTAATCGCCGGTGCCGCTTGTGGTGACGTCGCGAACGGTGTTGGTGGCGACATTCTTGATGTGAACGAGGGCGTTGGGTACCGCGGCTCCAGAGGACTCAGTTATGAGGCCGACTATAGTGGCGGTGCTCTCCTGCGCTAGCGTGCGATGAGGCGCAGATAAAATCATGATAAGAGTGGCGCCGATGAGGAGAGTGCGGATAGAGACGCGTGCGACTGCGAGAGAAGAGGGCATCATCTGGCTCCAAAAAGGGGACTTGATTCTGCCACGCACATATTTTCGCCGTGGATGTTTGCAGCGGTTTGCGATGCTTATTGGTGGACGCTATCTAACGCGCAGTTCGGAATAGATGTCAATGGAATAACTCCTGTTTCGCAAGAGAAAATCGTCAGAAGAGTCACCACCCAGCGAGCGTGGTCGATCTGGCGCAGACACGATTTGCGGGAAAGTAAGCGCTGAAGCGTTTTAGATTAGGGCGTACTCAGCGGGATTTCTTGCACGGAGTTGCAGGACCGATTTGTCAGCCATCCGGACAGGAGCGTCCCAAAAACTTACCGCTTTGAAGCTTATTTGAGCAGGGCTACCGCGAGCGCGATGAGTGCCACGAGCAGCGCAGCAGCGGGGAGGGCGTATGTCACCAGGGGTGATGTATGGTGCGGCGGCGCGCTGTCGACGAAGTTAACGTCCTGCACATCGGGTGTACCGTCCGTAAACAGCGACTGCCGCATCACGCGCTTACCAGCGATCACTTCCTCCATGCTCGCCTCGAAGTGGTGCTGATGAATTCGTTTCGACGAATCGGGAATGGGTTCAGCTGCGGCCGCAAGCGCAGCCTTCAGCACCGCGTTGCGGATGTCACCGCCGCTCACTTCGTAGCGGCGTGCCAATCCCTCGAAATCGACGTCGCCCGCTAGTGGTGTCCGAGAAGGATGCAATTGCACGCGCCAAATCTTCTCGCGTTCGGCCTGGCCTGGCATCTCGAACAGGACATGTGTCCGGATGCGTCGCTCGAATGCTGGATCGAAATTAGCCGCGAGATTGGTGGCGAAGATCACCACGCCGTTGTACGACTCGAGCTCTTGCAGCAGGACACTGACGGTGGTGTTCGATTCGCGCTGAACTCCCTGATCGACTGATGTAGAACGCCGAGCGGCGATGGCGTCGGCTTCGTCGAACAGCAGCACAGCTCCCTCGTCACGCGCAGTGCGAAAGACAGCTGCAACGTTCTTCGGTGTTTCGCCCATCCACAATGACTCGAGTTCGGCATAGCGGACTAGCAGCAGGCGGCGGCCGAGCGAGTTCGCAATGGCTTCGGCGCAGATTGTCTTGCCGGTACCCGGAGGACCAGCAAAGTTGAAGGCGAGTGCGAGCCCTGTGGGATGCCGTTCGCCGAGGCCCCAGCGGTTGAAGATGAGATCGTGTTGAGTCACCTGTGCCAAGGCGGTATCAAGCGCACGCCGGGTCGCGGGTGGCAGAATCACATCGTCGAATGTCCTGCGTGACACGATCGACTCGACCGCGCGGCGTCCGCTTGTGCCGAAGAGACGGGCGAATGGGATCGGTGACACTGGTCCAACGTACCGCCTCTCCCGGGGTCAACGCAACAGGACAGGGCCGCACAACTGATTTTAGTTCTGTGGCGGTTGGGTGACCTTCCTAAAATGTTGCGTGAAAACGCAATCACGTTTCATGAATTGAGGCACACCAAGATACCGACACAACACGCGCGTTTGGATTGAAGGAGACAGGGATTCGAAAGAGCCGATAGTTTTCCCGCGAAACGCTGATTTTGAGAAATGTGGCTATATAAGTACCCCCAAAGCTGTCCCCGCCAATCAGAGGATCTCCGACAACCAGAAAAGCGAGAATGGACGCTGGACGGCGGAGTTTCTCGGGTGTTCATTGCCGAACTTCATGGTGATTTTTACCATTAGTGAAACCGATATCGCGTCAGCCGGCATAACCCAAGATGAATGCTGCTGTCGTTATCATCACCGATCCGAGTGGCCGTACCGTCGATGACGCCCGTTACAAACCCAGCAGTATCAATGTCGACGCTTTCGGTTTCGGTCAATCTATCTTTGTCTATCAGTTTGCATCTTTCCACCAAGGCCTCGGCTCTGCCTCCAAAGCTGATCGGTTTGACGATCTGAGGGGAAGCTAATCGAGGGGTAAGGCAAACGGAGTCTTCGGGATCCGAGGGGGGAACAGAGATTTCCAATTCTCTGTCGAGAATCTCATCATCGAAGCCTCTCTCTCGCTGGACGAACTTGTAAATCGGCTTCCGGGATCGAGTCTTGGGCTCGAGGCAGACGATGGGCGCGCATGGTTTAGTCCCACAGGAAAGCTGGGACTGCTCCAGTATGAGGCAGCGAACCTGCCCCACGTCCTCCGGAATGCCGCCCCCGACTGCTGAATCTGCTAGCCGCAGCCACTCTTCGGGATCGCCTGACGGATGCCGTGGATGTAGGGGAAGTATTCGCTGGCTTCG
>Ga0070671_100005613_pt1 | contig 9993 bp, 5 predicted proteins | sample KBSS73metaG_FD_65341 | JGI IMG/M metagenome (GOLD analysis project Ga0070671, IMG submission 65341) | Switchgrass rhizosphere microbial communities from Kellogg Biological Station, Michigan, USA - KBS S7-3 metaG | ecosystem: Host-associated > Plants > Roots > Rhizosphere > Soil ... | reverse complement strand
CGGTTATCCACGCCCGCTTTATAATCGCGCGGAACTTCAATAACAAAATATTGGGCCACCCGTTTTAGCTCGCGTAATAACAAACGTTCATGCTCTACATGCTCCAAAACGTGTGAAAGAATGATCAGATCAAAACTATTATCGGCAAATGGCAAATGATACCCGTCAAAAACCTGTACCGATTTTAGATTAATAATGTTTCTTGCTTTGATATGTTCAACACCGCTTTCCGATATTTCGACAGCATGATATTCAGGTGCAAAACTCTGGTCGGCTAATATTTTCAATATACTTCCGTCGCCGGCACCAACTTCCAATACCTTTTTAAAAGAATGCCCCTTGCAAACATCAACGATATGCCGCGCTTTGTACTTAGCGCTTAGCATGCGCCACGCTTCATCGTGTTTTTGGTAGAACTCGTCATATGCTGTTTTGACGTTGTCGCTGGTAATAAATTGCTGCATTTATGTGAGAAAATAAAATTATAGCCAATAAGCCCTATCCACTCCAATTTTTTTGAACTGCCAAAGTTAGATGATACAACTCTTTAAAATTTATAAAGTTTAATTTATTTACTTTTCACAGTAAACTCTGTCCGCCTGTTTAATTGCCTGCCTTCGGGATTATCCCGACCATCCGGAAGAGAATTGGGAGCTATCGGTTTGCTTTCACCATATCCTTTCGCTGTGATCCTGTTTTTATCAATCCCTTTTGAGATTATATAGTCAACACAAGATTGGGCTCGTTGTTGAGATAGCTTGAAATTATAAACATCAGTTCCTATAGAATCTGTGTGCGAACCTAATTCTATTTTTATATATGGGTTATCATCTAGTATTCCAACCAGGTTATCCAGAGCGATTCTAGATTCGGGCCGCAGATCCGCGGTATTAAAATCATATAAAATATTTTTGATCAAAATAGGTTTATCAACCTTAAATGCTTGCAAGCAAATATCCGGTATAAATAGAGTGTCCACTGCTTTTTTCACAAATGCCGGAGTAGTTTTTTTAAAGCATCCATCTTTTTCGAATAACAAGCTATAAGAATGTCCTGTAACCACTTCAAAAACATAATGGCCATTTTGACCGGTCTCTGATTGTTTTAAAATTTGTTTTGAGATAGAATCAACTAAACTAATTTTAACGTCAGATAGCGCTTCATGAGTATCGCAGTCTACCAATATCCCCGCGATAAATTTTTGCTTAAATCTTCCCTGAAATAAATTCAAGCAGCAGTCTGATTCACGATCTGAGCTGATATAAAATTTATTCTTATCGTCGGGATCGGGATAATAATACAGGTCGTCTCTTGACGAATTTATAGGATACGCCAGGTTAACTGGTACCGACCATTTACCCTTATTTTCAAAACTCTCAAAAAAATCGAATCCACCAAGTCCAACAAATCCTTTTGAGCTATAAATCAGTCGTTCTGTTGAATTATCGTAAAACGGCGCCTCTTCGTCAAGTGCCGTGTTTACAGTTTTGCCCAAATTAATTGAGTTCAAAGCATCTCCATTATCACCCAGGTTACTTACCCAAATATCATAACCACCCTGTCCGCCGGGTTTATCCGACACAAAGAATAAACGTTTGCCATCACTTGTTATAAAAGGTTGCAGTGTGTTAAACCCGTCTGCATTTATATTATTATTGAGTTTTTGAGGTAGAGACCATCCATTACTTCCCAATTCGCTGTGATAAATGACTAAAGAAGTTTTCTCTTTTTCTTTGTGCCATCCCGTAAAATAAATGCTTTTGCCAGAAGCATCAAGTGAAGGCGTTCCGTATTCTATGTTCTTTTTATCATCAGCGTAGCCAAAATTCACGACAGTTGGATTTGCTGAACTTTGCAAAGATTTGTAAATACGATTTAAATGTTTCTTATGGTTTCCCGAAAACCTTGATGACGTAAACCAGTAACTACCGGCATTTTTTATGAGGGCATAATCCCCTCCATCAGCATTCCAAGGCCCATCCATTTTATTTATCTGCACAGATGCCGGATTCCGGTATTGTTCCCTTGCAAAAAGGCAGTTTTCAATTTCCTTTTTTGCTAATTCAGAAAATTCCTTATCACCTTTATAACTGTCAACAAACTGTTGCAGCTGTTTTTCCGACAAATCAAAATTCTTATTTGCCCTTAAGCATACCCCGTACCAAAGCCGGGCCAGTGGATAATCCGATTCCCAATTTTCAACGATTACCCCATACCATTTTTCCGCTTCCGGATAATTCTGATACATGCGGTAGGATTCGGCTAATTGGTAATAGATGTAAGGTCGCTTCTCATTAATTTGCTCTTTTGTTGTTTTATCGCTTGAATAGAAAGGTATTTTAGCGCGTAAAGTTTTTTTGCTTTCTATAGTTTGCTTATAGTAATATGCGGCTTCATAATAATTTTTATTTTCAAAAGCCTTATCAGCCAAACTTTTTAAAGTACTGTATTGGGCAAAGGCGCCCATGGGTGCAATAAACATGAAAAATATAAAATATAAGTTTCTCATGATTTGGATTCTAAAACCTTGGGCATATTGGTGCCGTGCCTTTCAAATGCTTACAGAAAACATAACTTATTGACAGTTCAAAACCACCTTGCCCGCTTGTCGCGCCTTTTAATGCTGACGTATTAAAATCATAGCTGACACCAATAATGAGGCTGTTGATATGATAACCCACATCCGCTACTGCCGCATCATTGACGCGGTACATAGCGCCAAGTATCAATCCTTTGTCGTCCTCAAACTTAAGTTCTGAATATGCGCCTAACGCCTTTATCTGGTTTTTTTGCTGGCTGATATATATGGCATGTGGCGTAATATCAAAATTATCAGAGGCTTTAATGCGTACACCACCATGGAATGTATAGCGCATGGGCAGCCGGCTATTTATTCCCTGAACGGCAAATGGATCTTTTGAATTGGTGAGATGGGCAATACTCACGCCACCGAATAAATTAGCTGTGCTCTCAGGATTGTCATTGTAATAAAATACACCCGCACTTGCATCAAATACCATAGCACTTGTAGTCGCAAAATTTTCGAAGCTGGGCGCTGTGGGATCGTAACCCGTTATTGGATTATATTGATCATCCAATTGTAGTTTGCCTGGATCAAAACTTCGATTGATTACGCCAGCTTGCAGACCGAAATGAAGCTTTTGATTGCCGTCTTCCGATATTGCTATTCCATAACCCAATGACCCATAGGCCGCAAAATAATTGAACCCTGCGGTACCTGCAGCCTGGTTAATCACATTAAAACCAACACCAAGCTTTTCAGTTGGTCGAAAATCCATCGAGACCGCCCCTGTTTTATACCCATTGCTAATACCTCTCCATTGATCTTTGGCATTAAGGTTAATTCGCATATCGCCATCAACAACCCCTGTTAAGGCGGGATTAAGCCATAGGGGATAGGCATAATACTGGGAAAAATGCGGATCAATTTGCGCCTTCAGTACATTTATTGCTCCTAATTGCAGCAATGCCGCTATAAATATAATTAACGTTGATTTTTTCACCTTAAAAGAGTGATCGTTCCTTTTTTATTCACCCATTGTCCATCACTCATTGTAGCCTCTAAATAATAAACATATACCCCTACAGGTTCTTTAGTTCCTTTATAGGTGCCGTCCCAACCGTTTGCTTGGTTAAACGAAGTATATAATAATTCGCCCCACTGGTCATATATATAAAACTTCAAGTTCTTTATGTTGGCACTATGCACATATACAATATCATTTCTGCCGTCGCCATTTGGCGTAAATGCATTAGCTACAAAAATTTGATCCCCTAAAGGGCTGGCCGTTATTCCGGTTACTGCGGTTGAATTACCGCTTAAGGCACAGGAAGAACTCCCAACTGCACGTACGATTATAGTAACACTCTGCTGTAGCTGTAAACCAGAAACCATATGAGTTAGGCCATTGCTTCCCGAACTCGGATCGGCAAATGTTTGCCCATTATCAATGCTAACCTGGTAACCCGTTGCACCATTAACAGCATCCCATTGAAATGTTACGCTCGATACCGTAGTTGCGGTTACACTAACTACCGGTGCAGACAATGGTTGTATGATCTGCATCTGAGCAGGGCTTCGTACTGCTGAACTACAATTACTTACATTATCTGTTGCTTCGGCATAATAGGTAGTTGCGCTATTTAAAACAGGCGTTATGAATGCATTGCCTGTAAATATTGAATTACCTCCGGTTGCACTTGAATACCAATTTATTGTAGCATTTTGATCGGAACTGCTTGCCGTTATTGTTGCGCTTGTGCCCGGGCAAACAGAAGTGCCTTGTGCGGTAACTTGGGGCTGAGCATTTACAGTAGTATTTACAGCAGTACGAGTAACAGACGCACATCCACCGCTATTTACCGCTTCGACATAATAAGTGGTGTTGGCAGTTAAAGCAGGCGTTACAAAATTAACCCCCGTAAAAATAGAACTGCCGCTTGCAGATGAAGTATACCAGTTATAGGTTAAGCTTGCCTGGGGATTGGATACGCTCAAGGTCGCTACAGATCCACTGCAAACAGTTACTGGATTAACAACGGAAGGTGCTGTAGGAATACCGCTTACTGTAACCTGCACACTCGCCATAGATGGGCTGCTACACAAACCGCTCGTTGCCTCAACATAAAAAGTTTGGTTTATATTTAGTGGGGGCGTTACATAACTAACTCCAGTAAACAGATGATTAGTTTTTGAAGGTGAATCATACCAGTCGTAGGTGATTCCCTGCTGGGGTGATGAAAGTGAAAGTGTGGCTGAATTACCGGCACATACCGGGATTACCGATGCAGCCGGCACCGGGGTAGCCGGACTAATTGTAACTGTTATAGTAATAACATCACTTATTAATGGCGTAACACAAGCACCCGAAGTTACTGTACGGCGATAATAAGTCGTCGTATTTAATACGGCCGGATCATAATCTTTAACAGTCGCGCCGGCTATATCGTTAAAAGTGACATTATCAGTGGAGCTTTGCCATTGGAAAACATAAGTGTTGTTACCTCCTGTTGGAGTGCTTCCAACAATAATCCCCGGGTCACCATTTGAGCAGAAAGACTTAACAGCGGGAGCAGTTAGCGCATTATTAGCAACAGTTGGAGATACAGATATGGTAATGACATTACTTAATGATGGCGTAACGCAGGCACCCGAAGTTACCGTACGACGATAATAAGTTGTTGCATTTAATGCAGAGGGATCATAATTTACAGATGCGGCCCCTGGTATAGCTGTAAAAGTTGTACCATTAGTAGAGCTCTGCCATTGGTAGGTATAAGCACCATTGCCGCCGGTGGCCGCACCGCCTGTAATAACCGCTGGGTCGCCTGTAGAACAAAAAGTGGTTACTGCGGGTGCGATTATGGCATTACCCGCCAGGGCAGGCTGTACAGTTATGCTAATAGCATTGCTATTTACAGGTTGAGTGCAACTGCTTGATACAACGCGTCGGTAATATATTGTTGCACTGGTCACTGGTGGATCATAAGTTATTAAAGTTGCTCCCGGTATATCTGTAAAAGTGACATTGTCCGGGGAGCTTTGCCATTGGTAGGTATAAGTACCATTCCCGCCGGAGGGCGTGCTGGCTGTAATTACTGTAGGGTCGCCATTGGCACAGAAAGATATGATTGCAGGTGCCGTGATAACATTGTTGGTGATTGGACCCGAACTTGCTATTGTAAAACTGGCAAGAAAACTATCTGATGCACCATTTATTGCTGTAAAATTATCTGTATCGCAGCTTCCGGTGTCAAAATCTTCAGTGCCGCAAAACGCGCCGGAAACAAAGATGCTTCCGTTTGCTGCAGCAACTTCATAGCCCAGGTTCGAAGAGCAGCTGCTACCAATGGCTCCGGCGGCAATCGGAGTCCCGGATGAGTTAAGCCCTGCTATAAGAATGGAACGGCCGCCGGTGGTATTAGTTAAAATACCATTACTTAAACTGCCCGATATATTAACCGTCCCGGTAAAATAGCCAGTTATATAAATGTTATTATTCGCGTCAACACAAACGTATCTCGAATTTACATCGCTGGTACCACTTCCGAAGTTTTCGGCCCATTTTAAGGTGCCATCAGACTGATAACTGGCTACCAAAAGATCGTTGGTGCCATTTGCGGTGAGCGCCGTACCTGACGGTCCGTTAGCATAAAATTGTCCGCCAAAATTGCCAGTAATGATGGCGTTAGATTGGTTGTCGACTTTAACTGATGATAAAATACCTGTGCCCGATCCGGGAAGATATCTCACCCATTTATAAGTCCCATTATTGGTGTAACGTGCAACAAAATTGGAGTTACCCGGGCTATTAAAAGTTGCCGCAGCGTTGCCAGCATGACTAAAATCTACGTTCCCTGAAAAATCGCCGTCAACTACTATGTCGTTAGTGGTCTTATCAATCGCAGCATTCACAAGGTTTCCCACAGTTAATAGTTTACCCAGCGGATGCGCCCATAAAAAATTGCCGTTGGCGTCGTATTTGGCAAAAAAACCGGCCAGAGACGCCTGATCAGGCAATGTACTGTTTGCCGACGACGGATCCATATCGACCGCACCTGTATAGCTTCCGGTAATAAATACATTATTTTGATTGTCTGTTACGACATAGTGTCCTCTGTCAATATCGCCACTGCCCATCGATATTGCCCATAAAAACCCTCCGGCTGATGTATATTTAGCTACAAAAATATCATCTGAGCCGTTTGCTGTTAAGGGAAAATTTCCTGCGGGGTTGAAATTAACAGTTGATTGAAATTGACCAGTAACTAATACATTCCCGGCATTATCAACCGCCATGCTGTTTGGCTGTTCAAGGGCGGGGCCACCCACACTAAAAGCCCATATATAATTACCCGTAGCAACACTATATTTGGCAACGTAAACATCTGCATCTCCATTTGATGTAAGTGTTTTACTACCACCTTCTTTTAAATTGAATGTAACGGTCCCTCGAATATACCCGCTTATATAAATGTTCCCATTGTTGTCCGCTGCAATATTGGAAGCTTTTGAGTCACCAGTTCCGCCAATATCATTCACCCACATAGGCTTAAAATACTGCGCATTGGCGTAGGAGCTCATTAAGAAGAACGGCACAAGAAATATAAGATAAGGTGGTATAGGTTTCTTCATAAGCCCAAACAATTGTCATCCTTATAGAAAACAGAAGTCGATTTTAGATAAAATAAGCCTGGTGATATCCCGCTAAACGCGATATGTTTGAAGCCATCTTTAACTAAAAAGTCGATCGCCGGTTTATATTTCGCCCTTTCAGAATCGTCCAATACGATAACCCCGTTTGGTGTCAAAGCATCCACTGCCTTTGTCGCGCAATTTACCCTGTCGCGACCATCTACTATAATGATATCGAACTTCTCTTCCAGCTTGACAGGCATGTTAGAATAATCCCCCCCACGGGTCAACTCGCTGAAGATCATTTCTGAATTCTCAGGCTTCTTGCTTACTATCTTATCATACCATTCTTTGTCGTGTTCTACCGAGACGACTATGCCTGCATATTTTGCATAAAAGAACGTGGAATTACCCGATCCGAATTCAAAAATGGTATGCTGCTTGTTCAACCTCTCTTTTATAAAATCAATAAAAGAATAAGTCACCCACGGAATAGGATCGCCAAATTCATCCACCGGCGATTTGGTATCAAATGCTTTGAACCAACCAATATCACGAAGATATCCCTTGTGATTAAATGACAATAACGACTTTAACCTGCCCGGCCGGGTCAATAACTGGAAAAGGGATGAAGTTTTGTTCAAGGTTTAAGTATTTTTTTAAACAACGAAATCAAAAATAGTGATTTTAGCATCAATATTCCTTGACTATTTACTTTAGGAATAAATAATATAAAAAAAGTGGCGCTTGCATAAGCTGCTAACGTAGCTATGGCTGCGCCCATCATTCCCATTTTTGGTATCAGCATCATGTTGAGAAGTATATTTACTATCGCACCAAAACCAGTGCGTACAAAGGTCAATTTATTGTAATTCTCGGCAATTAAATACTGCCCGCTTGCTGCACCCAAAAATACAAATACTCCAGACCAGATATGCACCGATAATACGGGGGCTGCATAAGCATATTCGGGTTTGAACAATTTGTAGATTAATGGTGATGCAAAAGTGATAACCACTGCTACGGGTACACTCAGATAAACCATCAGATCATATAAATGTTGTATCCTTTTTTTATAGCGGTCCATATCGTCGCGACGCGCATTTAATATAGCTGGGAATAAAGATGTCACGATTACTGAGGGCACAAAATTCCAGGCTTCGCTTAACGAGGCAACAGTAGCATAAGCGCCCGCCTCTTTTATCCCCGATATATTTTGCAGCATGATCTGGTCGATCTTCATATATAACGCCACCATAATGCCCGAGATAATAAGCGGCCATGAATAACCCACTAGTTTTTTTGCAAGTGCCGAATTATAGGACCAGTTAAAAATGCTGCGGCCTTTGCGCTGATAGGTAAAATAATCGCCGATAGATATTAATAGAAAATCAAAAGTATAGGCATATACAAACCAGATTAGATGCATGTGTAAAAAGATTAACCCGAGTTTAACAGCAGCCGATATCAGGTTCCCGGTGATCTGCACCTGCATTATATACTTGGATTGTACTTGCGATTGAAAATATGATTCGATCACGGTAAACGATTGAATCACCCCGATCATCGAGAAGATCAATACATAATGATAAGGCGTGCCTTTCGCAGGGTAGATATGAAAAGCCAGCCAGATAAGCGGCACACAACAAAGGCCAGCAAATACTTTCATCCAGAAGGATGTACCCAATATTTGATCACGGTTTTCAGGAAACGCGTGCAATTCTTTTACGATGAATTGATCAAGCCCAAGCGTTGCTATCGCCGAAAAGAAATATATATAAACTGTGCCGCCAAACAGGATACCATTTTGCCCCCTGCCCAAATAGTTAGCCACGCTGATACCAACGACCATTTTAATGACCAAACTCCCCACGCGGCCAACGAATAACATTCCGGTATTTTTAAAATACTTTTCGAATGCCTGTTGGTCGAATCCTGGGATGCCGGGTATGCGCATAATTTGCTGCAAATGTATGAATACTTAACACACAAAATAATAGCTCAGGCGCAATCTTAATAAAATAGCAAGGGTACTTGTTAATTAATGAATTACCATTTTAACAAATAATTAACATTGAAATTTATCAATAATTTATTTAATTACTTATAATTGTACAGATTTACCTCAAACCTTAAATTCTATGAAAAAAACCTTAAACATTGCCTTGCCGGCAATATTAATCGCGGGCCTCTTCACCGCATGTACAAAAGATAATACAAACCCATCCAAAGGAAATTTAGTTGCATTCAACAAAAGTCTGGCTCCTATTCCTTCATCCGACAATTGGGAGCAGTTGCCTGGTACCGCAACAGACATTGGTATTGGTACAGATCCTCGTCATGTCGTATTTGCAATTAACACAACATTGGTAACATCTACTGGGGGTAACCAGGTAGTAAAATGGGATAGTATTAATTCTACTTGGAATGTCGTATCAGGAGGCGCCGGTGTTAGAATAGCTGTCGATCCTCCCGGGAATCCGTGGGTAGTTAATAAATCGAATTTAATATACAAATACAATGGCAGCACCTGGACTCAACTGCCTGGTACAGGCACTGACATAGGCATAGGCGCCAATGGCTCGGTTTATGCGATTAATACGACATTGGTAAGCCCTACCGGAGGCTACCAAGTGGTAAAATGGAATACTTCTACTTCCAATTGGGATATAGTACCAGGAGGCGCTGGTGTAAGAATAGCTGTCGATGCAACGGGTATGCCCTGGGTAGTAAATAAATCAAATTTAATATTTAAGTATAATGGCAGCACCTGGACTCAAGTGACTGGTACTGCTACTGATATCGGCATAGGCGGCTATAACTCCATATACATTGTT
>Ga0070671_100005610_pt1 | contig 9994 bp, 14 predicted proteins | sample KBSS73metaG_FD_65341 | JGI IMG/M metagenome (GOLD analysis project Ga0070671, IMG submission 65341) | Switchgrass rhizosphere microbial communities from Kellogg Biological Station, Michigan, USA - KBS S7-3 metaG | ecosystem: Host-associated > Plants > Roots > Rhizosphere > Soil ... | reverse complement strand
TTTTACTTGTTTGCGGGCCGCACGCTCACGTCTTGCTCACCCGGGTGACGCCGATGCGCGGGCACAGAGGAAGCACCGGGCAGTGCGGACACCGCGGATAAACCGGCTTGCAGACGTGCTGGCCCCAGGTAACGAGATACAGGTTGATCCGCGACCACCACTTCTTCGCCGTCACCTCGTAGAGCGCACGCTCGGTCTGCTCGGGCATCCGCGTGCGGACCCAGCCGAGGCGATTGGCGATGCGATGGACGTGCGTGTCGACGCAGATGCTGTCGGGGCGCTTGTGCGCCACGATGCGCACCAAGTTGGCGGTCTTGCGGCCGACGCCGGGCAGCGTCAGGAGCTCGTCCATCGTCGAGGGCACCACGCCGCCGAACTCGGCGAGCAGCTTCCGGCACGCCGCCTTCACGTGCACGGCCTTGTTGCGATAGAAGCTGACCGGGTAGATCAACTTCTCGATCTGCGCCTCGGAGAGCTTCGCCATCGCCTCCGGCGTGGGCGCCTTCGCGAACAGCCGCGTCGACGCCTCGAGCGTCACCGGGTCGCGCGTCTGCGCCGAGAGCATCGTCGCGATCAGCACGTGGAACGCCGTGCCGGACTGCTCCTCCGAGATCTTCTCGATCGCCGGCAGGCCGAGCGAGCGGATGCCGGCGCCGATCCGCTTCATGACCGCGTCGACCTGCGCCGGCGCCCCGCCTGCCCAGCCCTGACGGCTCACGAGTAGATCGGCAGGTCGGTGAGCTCGGGCACCGGCGTCGGCGGGCGGCGCCCCTGCAGCACGGCCAGGCAGTTGTCCACCGCGAGCTGGGCCATCGCCGTCCGCGTCTCGACCGTCGCGCTGCCGATGTGCGGCAGCAGCAGCACGTTCTCGAGATCGAGCAGATCGGCGTGCACCGTCGGCTCGTTCTCGAACACGTCGAGCCCGGCGCCGGCGATCTGGTGCTCGCGCAGGGCCCTGGCCAGCGCCACTTCGTCGACGACCGGCCCGCGCGCCACGTTGACCAGGTAGGCGGTCGGCTTCATCAGCGACAGCGCCCGCGTGTCGATCAGGTGGTGCGTCTCCGGCGTCAGCGGGCAGTGCAGGGACACCACGTCGGACGTCCGCATCAGCTCGTCGAATGGCATCGGCGTCGCCCGCAGCCCGTCGTCGAAGCGCGACATCGGCCGCTTCCGCTTGCGCGCGCTGGGCACGTAGGCGACGTCCATGCCGAAGGCCTGCGCGCGCCGGGCGACGGCCTGGCCGATGCGGCCCATGCCGATGATCCCGAGCTGCTTGCCGGCCAGGTCGCTGCCGAGCAGGAAGTCGAAGCGGAAGCCGGTCCAGCCGCCCTTGCGGATGAGGCGATCGCCTTCGGCGACGCGCCGCGTCGCGCCGAGGATCAACGCCCAGGTGAGGTTGGCGGTGGCGTCGGTCAGCACGTCGGGCGTGTGCGTGACCCAGATCTTGCGCTCGCGCGCCGCCGCGATGTCGACGTTGTTGTAGCCGACCGAGACGTCGCAGATCGCCCGCACCGAATAGCACTTCTCGATGACGCCGCGATCCATGCCGTCGGTCAGCAGGCAGATGACCGCGTCGACCTTGGCCACCTTGTCCATCAGCAGCTCGCGCGGCATCGGATCGTGCTTGTCGTAGAGGTCGACGGTGCAGTGCTCGCGCAGCAGGTCGAGCGGCTTCTCGGGCAGCAGCCTCGTGACGAGGACCTTGGGTTTCGACATCGGATACGGGAGGACGACGGCTCAGAAGCCGTGCGACTCGCAGAAGCCGCAGTGGTTGCACTTCACCGCGGGCTCGATGAGACAGGCACCGCTGTCGCCCGGCTCGCGCGGCAGCAGGTAGCGTCCGAAGCTCGGGTGGACGCCAGGCGCGGGCGTGCCCGGATTGGCGGCGTTTCCGGCCTCGCCTCCCGACGCCGTGAGGTGGCGCGCCACCGCCTGGCGGACGAGCGCGCGCAGATCGTCCTCGGTCATGCGGCCTCCACCGGCGCCGCGCTCAGGGCCAGGAGCGTGTCGTCCACACGATCGATGATGCCGACGATCGCCGCGTCGACCGGCGCGCCGCGGCGGCCCAGCGCGTCGCCGGCGGCCTTGCCTTCGATCACCACCAGCACGCGCTCGCCGATGCCGGCGCCGACCGAATCGATCGACAGCAGCACGGGGCCGCGCGGCTCGCCCTCGGGCGTCTCCGGCTGCACCAGGAGCAGCTTCGCGCCCAGCAGCGCCGGATGCTTCTTCGTGGCGACGACCGTGCCGACGACCGTGGCGATCTGCATGTCGATTGGCCTGAGGTCAGGTATACACCGAGTCCACGATGCCGACAATCGAGGCATCGGTCGGGACGGTGCGCGGATGGAACGGGAAGGACGCCTCGGCGCCGCGGACGAAGAACACGTCCTCGCCGACGCCGGCGCCGGCGGCGTCCGTCGCCACGAGAGTACGGCCGGATGGCGCGCCGTCCTTGGTCAGCGGCTGGATGACGAGCAGCGTGACGCCGGACAGCCCTTCGTCCTTCTGGGAGCAGACGACCGTCCCGACGACGCGCGCAACCTGCATGCCCCTCCGGATGTGCGGGAACGGCGGCGTTCAGCCGGCCGTGGAGACCTCGTCGACGATGCCGACGATCACGGCGTCGACCGGGCAGTCCTTCATCCCGCTGGCCATGCGCGCGGAGCTGCCGCTGACGATGAGGACCGTTTCGCCGACGCCGGCGTCGACGGTGTCGACGGCGACCAGGGACGAGCCCTCGAGCTTGCCCGCCGGATCGACGGGGCGGACGACGAGCAGCTTGTTGCTGACGAGCCGTTCGTCCTTGCGGGTGGCGACGACCGTGCCGGTGACGCGGGCGAGCAGCATGGGGAGCGCCTAGTGTCCCGTCCGCGTGATTCGTGGCATGAGTCCCGGAGCGCGGCGCCCGGCTGGCAAGGCGCGAAGAGCGAGTTTATCGGGCATAAGCGAGCGATGAGCAACGCCGCCAGGCGGGATGCCCCGCCCGGGAATCATGCTGCGAATCACGCGGACTGGACACCAAGCCAGGAACAGGCGCCTGGCCGGGCGCGGCGTCCTACTTCGCCGCCTTGCCGATCGGGAGGACGTCTTCGAGGTTGGCGTGCGGACGCGGGATCACGTGCACCGACACCAGCTCGCCGACCCGTCGCGCCGCCGCCGCACCGGCGTCGGTCGCGGCCTTCACCGCGGCCACGTCGCCCCGGACGATGGCCGTCACGTAGCCGGCGCCGATCTTCTCCCAGCCGACCAGCGTCACCTTGGCAGCCTTGACCATGGCATCCGCGGCCTCGATCATCGCGACCAGACCCTTGGTCTCGACCATGCCCAACGCTTCACCCATCTGAGCCTCCTGAGCCGACCGTACGTACGGCGTCCTCGATGAGGGCCGCAAGCTGGCGGTATGTTAGCCGAATTTCCGCGTCCCCGGCCGGACTCGTTCGGCCCGCCGCGGCCCCCCGACCGGTGTCCGCCACCAGCCGGCTGCCGTCGGTGACCGGCGACTGCACCACCTGGCAGGTCTCGCCGCCGCCCGTCTCCGCGTCGTCGGTGCAGATCGGCGCCGGCGCGGTGATGCCGTACATCGAGCGCAGCCCCTGCAGCCGGTGCACTTCGTCGCGCGACAGCACGCGCTCCCCGCCGAGCGTCCGCGCCACCAGGCTGATCTGCGCGAAGTGCTCGATGGTCTCCATCTTGTAGTAGGCGTTGTAGAGATCGCTGCCGACCGTCAGCGCGCCGTGGTTGGCGAGCAGCAGCCCGTCGTGCGCCTTGATGTACTTGGCGACGGCGGCCGGCAGCTCCGCGGTCGACGGCGTCGCGTAGTCGGCGATCGGGATGCTGCCGAGGGTGCAGATCACCTCGGCGAGCACCGCCTTGTCGAGCGCGATGCCGGCGACGGCGAAGCCGGTCGCGAGCGGCGGGTGCGAGTGGACCACCGCCTTCGCGTCGGGCCGCAGCTCGTAGACCGCGAGATGCATCTTCAGCTCGGACGACGCGTTGCGCTCGCCGCTGATCTTGCGGCCGGCGAGATCGGTGACCACCATCATGTCGGGCGTCATGAAGCCCTTCGAGACGCTGGTCGGCGTGGTCAGGACGCGGTCGGCGTCGAGGCGGACGCTGATGTTGCCGTCGTTCGAGGCGACGAACCCGCGCGTCCACAGGCGCCGCCCGAGCTCGACGATGTCCTCGCGGAGCTGCGCTTCGGACCTAGCCATGCGCGGCGCGTCCCATGCGCGGCTGCGCGTAGCCGGCAGCCGCGTCCTTGTCGCGGCACGTCACCGAGCAGTAGTAGCGGGTCTCGGCGCCGACGCGCACGGCGATCGCCGACTCGCGCGGGATGTAGGTCGCGCACACCGGATCCTTGACCAGCTCGCCGGCGATCTTGGCCGGCCCGCCCGCGCTGCGGCCCGATCCCGCCGGGCGCGAGGGCTCGTAGAGGCCCTGAACCAGGCCGAGCACGAAGCGCAGGGCCAGCCGCAGCAGGAGCAGCAGGACGATGACGTTCAGCACCCACCGGATGATCATGAGGTGCCGTTCTCCGGCGTCCTGGCGCCGGGCGCCGCGCCCACCGGACCGCCGGACTCGGGATGGGCCGAGCGCACCGCCTCGATCATCCGCCTGGCGGCCTTGCCCTCGGCGCTCTCGGGCGCGATGTCGACGACCTGCTGCCAGATCGACGCCGCGCCGGTCAGGTCCTGCTTGCCGAAGGCGCGCACGACGCCGATGTTCAGCATGGTCTTGGTGTGCTTCGGCGCAATCTGCAGCGACCGCTCGAACTGCGCGAGCGCCCGATCGGCCTGGTTGGCGTAGTAGTAGCCGACCCCGAGGTCGGTCGAGACGTCGACGTTCTTCGGGTCGAGCGCCAGCGATGCTTCGTACCAGGTGATGGCTTCGGGGTAGCGCTCGGCGTCGAAGTAGGCATTGCCGATCTCGGCGCGCGCGGCGGCATCGCGCGGGTTGTCGGCGGCCCGCTTGCGCAGCGCGTCGATCCTCGCCTGATCGAGCTTGGGCGGCTCGGCTGGAGCGGTCCCGCCCGGTGCGGTCCCGCCCGGGGCGCCGCCGGTGTCGGGCGCCGCCGGGGCCGCCGACGCCGCAACAGCGGCCGGGCCGGAGACCGGCCGGGCCTGTTGGGCGCCGATGATCCAGCCGGTCAGAAAGCCGAACAGGACGCCCGCCACGCCGAGCGCCACCGATTCCTTCGTCATCTGAGAATGTCCAAATACGCCCGCACGGTCGCGGAGAGGCCGTCGAACAGCGCCCGGCTGATGAGCGCGTGGCCGATCGACACCTCGTCCAGGTACGGCAGCTCCCTGAAGCGTACTAGGTTGCGGTGGTCCAAGTCATGCCCGGCGTTGACGCCCAGCCCGAGCTCGTGCGCCGTCTCGGCGGCGGCGGTACAGGCGCGCATGGCCGCGTCGGCGGCGTCGGGGCCCGCCTCGAACGCCTTCGCGAAGGGCTCGGTGAACAGCTCGACGCGGTCGGCGCCGATCCCGGCCGCCCACCGGACCGCGGCCTGATCCGCGTCGATGAAGACGCTGACACGGATGCCCGCGGCGCGCAGGGCGGCGATGGCCTCGCGCAGCGCCGGAACCGGCGTGTCGATGGGCCAGCCCCCCTGGCTCGTCACCTCGCCGGCGAGCACCGGCACCAGCGTGCACTGATCCGGCTTCACCTGGTGCACCAGCGCCATCAGGTCCGGGCGGATGTCACCCTCGATGTTGAACTCGACGCGGCCGCGCAGCGGCTGCAGGGCGGCGGCCACGTCGACGACGTCCTGCGTGGTGATGTGCCGGGCGTCGGCACGCGGATGCACCGTGATGCCGGGCGCCCCCGCCTCGACGATCGTGCGCACGGCGTCGAGCACGCTCGGCACGCGTCCGCCGCGCGAGTTGCGCAGCGTGGCGACCTTGTTGACGTTGACGCTGAGACGGATCATGACGGGAGCGGCGGGTGTGCTTCAGGCGAGATGGGTCCGCACCGCGGACGCGATCTCGTCGGCCCAGCCCTGGATCTCGCGCTGGTCCTTGCCCTCGATCATGATGCGCAGCAGCGGCTCCGTGCCGGAGTAGCGAATCAGCAGCCGGCCGGCGCCGGTGAGCCGCGTCTCGACCGCGTCGGTGACCGCCTTCACGGCCGGGACGCTGTCGAGGGCGCGCCTCTCCTTGACGCGGACGTTCACCAGCACCTGCGGATACGTCACCAGCTCGCCGGCGAGCGACGACAGCTCGCGCCCCGAATCGACCATGGCGCGGACCACGGCGAGCGCCGTCACGATGCCGTCGCCGGTGAACAGGTGCTCGGAGAAGATCACGTGGCCCGACTGCTCGCCGCCGAGCGCGAGGTCGCGCCGGACCAGCTCCTCCATCACGTACTTGTCGCCGACCGGGCAGCGCAGCATGCCGATGCCGGCCTCGCGCAGCGCGATCTCGAGGCCGATGTTGCTCATCACCGTGGCGACGATGGCGTTGCCTTTCAGCCGGCCGCCGGCCCGCATGTGCAGGGCGCACAGGTAGAGCACGGCGTCGCCGTCGACCACGCGCCCGTCGGCGTCGATCAGGATGGCGCGATCGCCGTCGCCGTCGAAGGCCACGCCGAAGCGGAGCTTCTCCTTCTTCACGACCTCCGAGAGGCACTCCGGATGCGTCGAGCCGCACTCCAGATTGATGTTGCGGCCGTCCGGCTCGACGCCGATGGCCACGACCTCGAAGCCGAGCGCGCGGAACAGCCGCGGCGCCACCGTTGCCGTCGCGCCGTTGGCACAGTCGAGGCCGATGCGGGCGCCGTGCAGCGGTCCGGGCGACGGCAGCATCGCGCGCGCATGATCGAGATATGCGTCGACGAGATCCTCGCGCGTGACCGCCGCCGGCGCCTCGGGATCGACCAGGAACGCCGGGTCGGCGACCAGCACCTCGATGTCGCGCTCCTGCGCCTCGGCGAACTTCTGGCCGTGACCCGAGAAGATCTTGATGCCGTTGTCCTGAAACGGATTGTGCGAGGCCGAGATCACCAGGCCGGCGTCGAAGTCACGCGACCCGGTGAGATACGCCACCGCCGGCGTCGGCACGATGCCCGTCGAGACGAGCTGCGCGCCCTGGCTGGCGACGCCGCGGGCCAGCGCCTGCTCGATCCAGTCGCCCGACTCGCGCGTGTCCCGCCCGACCAGCACGCGTCCGGCGCCACGGTGCGGAAGCACGCGGACGAGCGCCGCGCCGAGGCGCGTCACCGTCACCGGATCGAGCGGTGACGTCCCGGCCACACCGCGCACGCCATCGGTTCCAAACAGCTTGCTCATCTCGTCGATGTCCCTTCGGTCCCGCTACTTCACGCGCACGGCGACCGTCGCCGGTTGGATGGCCGCCACCTGCACGTCGGCCATCGGATCGACCTTGACGGGCAGGCTGTAGCGCCCCGGCGCCATGCCGGTGAGGTCGACGTAGGCCGACGCCGTCGTGATCGGCGTCAACCGTGCGCGCGGCCCGCGCAGCACCACCACCAGCGACGCGGGATCGAGGGTCGCCGATCGGCCTTCGGCCAGCCCCCGAGGCGCGACCGGCACCTGCTCGAGCCGCTTGTCCTCGGCGACGGGGACGATCTCGACCGAGACCGTCGCGCTCTGCGGCTGCTCGAGCCGCACCAGTTCATTGGCGACGCCGACGACGACGCGATCGATCACGGTCGCAGTCGCGTTGGCCACCGATACCGGCTCGGTCGTCGCGTTGGCGACGCCCGCCACGTGGCTGCTGGGCCCGATCACGGTCACCTGCTCGGGCGACGCCAGGATCCGTCCGATGCGATACCCGGGCGCCGGCTCGCCGTCGACCACAGGCACGATCGGCACGGCGCGCTTGGCCGAGAGCTCGAAGGTCAGCGGCACGGCCGCCGGGATCACCTGGGATACGCCGACGCCGTACGGCACCCGCACCTCGTCCGCCAGCAGGTGGAAGAGCCGTGTCCCCGGCCGCGCCGACGTGAGATCGAGCACCGCCACCACTTCGCCCGGCAGCAGCCGGCCGATCGTCCCCGAGGGACCGCGCAGGCGGACCTCGACGGTGTCGGGCGGGCTCGCCATCAGCTCGAGCCTGGCGGGCAGGTTGTGGTACTCGAGGGGCACCCGCATGGTCCGCTCGATGGCGCGCTGATCGCCGACGGTCAGCCAGATCGCGCCGGCCAGCGCGATGGACAGGATCTTCAGCCCGAGATGCCGGAACGGATGATACGCCACTAGGCTCTCACCCGCGACGGCGCCCCCGCCGTGGTGCGCCGCCGCACGACGAGGTCCTTGAGCCGGGCCCGCAGGTCGGCCGGGCCGAGGCCGCGCTCGATGGTGCCGTCGAGGGCAATCGAAATGAGGCCGCTCTCTTCCGACACGATGACCGCCACTGCGTCGTTCTCCTCGGTCAGCCCGATGGCGGCGCGATGGCGCGTGCCGAGCTCGCGGCTGATGGCCGGCTGCACGGTGAGCGGGAGGAAGCACGAGGCCGCGGCGATGCGGCCCTCCTGGATGATCACGGCGCCGTCGTGCAGCGGCGCGGTCGGCTGGAAGATGCTCACCAGCAGGTCGTAGGTGACCTGGGCGTCGAGCGGGATGCCGCTCTCGATGTAGTTGCGCAGGCCGATCTCGCGCTCGATGACGACGATCGCGCCCTGCCGCCGGCCGGCCAGGGTGCTGGCCGCGACGACGACTTCCTCGATCGTCTCGTTGCCGGTTTCCGGGCGCGTCAGCACGCGGAGGAACGGCGCCCGCCCGAAGTGCGCCATCCCGCGCCGGATGTCCGACTGGAACAGCACGATCGCGGCGAACACGACGTAGCCGACCATGTTGCGGATCAGCCAGTTGACCGTCTGCAACGGCATCGTCGTCGAGGCGACGAACAGCAGCACCAGGATCCCCGAGCTGGCCGCCATCTGCACGGCGCGCGTGCCCCGGATCAGCTTCAGCGCCTCGTAAATCAGGATCGCCACGAGGAGGATGTCGACGACATCCCACCACGTGAACGAGGTCCGATGGACGAGGGCGCTCAGCGCGTCCGGCATGAAGCCCAATTCTACTTGGTTGGCGGGCGGGCCCCTCAGGGCCGCAGGCCGGGGCCTGGTTGGCGGGAGCTCAGGAACCGCCGCGGGCGGCCAGGATCGAATCCGCGACGCGGGCGACCTGGGTCATGGCCTCGACGCCATGGACCCGGACGATATGGGCGCCGGCCAGGATGCACGCCGTCACCGCCGCGGCGGTGCCCCATTCCCGGTCGCCGGGCGGGCGATCGCCGAGCCCGACCCGCAGGAACGACTTGCGGGACGGCCCGACCAGGAGCGGCCGGTCGAGCGCCACGAAGACCGCGTCGTCCAGACGGGCCAGGAGGCGGACGCTGTCCCCGGCGCGCTTGGCGAAGCCGATGCCCGGATCGAGGACGATGCGCTCGCGGGGCACGCCGGCGGCCTCCGCCAGCGCCACGCCGGCTTCGAGCTCGGCCCCGACCTCCTGCACCACTTCGCCATACTCGGCGCGGGCGTACATCGTGTCCGAGCGACCGCGGTTGTGCATCAGCACGAACGCCGCACGCCGCGCAGCGACGACCGCGCCCATCTGGGGATCCCCGGCGAGGCCGCTGACGTCGTTGACGATCACGGCGCCGGCGTCGAGCGCCGCGGCGGCGACGTCCGCCTTGTAGGTGTCGATCGAGATGGGGACGGTCGCCTGCCGGGCGAGCGCGGCGATGACGGGCAGGACGCGGGCCCGCTCGGCCTCGGCCGGCACCGGCGTGGCGCCGGGACGGGTCGACTCGCCGCCGATGTCGAGGAGATCCGCCCCGGCGTCGATCAGAGCCAGCGCGACGTCGACGGCGTGCGCCGCGTCGCGAAAGCGGCCGCCGTCGGCGAAGGAATCGGGGGTGACGTTGAGGATGCCCATGACGAGCGTGCGCTCGCCCAGGGCGAGCGCACGACCGTCAGGAAGAGGGACCGAATAGCGCCGACGAACCAGGGCTATTCCTGGGGCAGC
>Ga0070671_100005608_pt1 | contig 9995 bp, 10 predicted proteins | sample KBSS73metaG_FD_65341 | JGI IMG/M metagenome (GOLD analysis project Ga0070671, IMG submission 65341) | Switchgrass rhizosphere microbial communities from Kellogg Biological Station, Michigan, USA - KBS S7-3 metaG | ecosystem: Host-associated > Plants > Roots > Rhizosphere > Soil ... | reverse complement strand
CCAACGGCGCGGCCGACCCGATGGGCGACGACTATGACTATGGCGAGGCTTTCAAAGCGCTTGACTATCATGCGCTGAAGGCTGACCTGACCGCCCTGATGACCGACAGCCAGCCATGGTGGCCGGCTGACTATGGCCACTATGGCCCCTTCTTCATCCGTATGGCCTGGCATGCGGCCGGGACGTATCGGACCGGTGACGGGCGCGGTGGCGCGAACAGTGGCCAGCAACGCTTTGCGCCGCTCAATTCCTGGCCCGACAACGGCAACCTCGACAAGGCACGCCGCCTGCTCTGGCCGATCAAGCAGAAGTACGGCAAGCACATCTCCTGGGCGGACCTGTTCATCCTCGCCGGCAATGTCGCGATCGAATCGATGGGCGGCCCGGTGTTCGGCTTCGGCGGCGGTCGCGCCGACGTGTTCGAGCCCGAGAAGGACATCTACTGGGGTGACGAGGACAAGTGGGTCAACGAGGGCGTGCAAACCCGCATCGACCCCGAACGGGGACTTGAAGGCCTCGACGGGCCGCTCGCCGCGATTCAGATGGGCCTGATCTACGTCAACCCGGAAGGACCCGGCGGCCATCCGGATCCGCTCCAGTCGGCCCGCGACATCAAGGCGACCTTTGAGCGCATGGCGATGAACCATGAGGAGACGGTGGCGCTGACGGCCGGTGGCCACACCTTCGGCAAGGCGCACGGCAATGGCGACGCCTCGCTGCTCGGCTTGGCCCCGGCGGGCGGCGACCTGACCGCGCAGGGCTTTGGCTGGGTCAGCAGCCACGAAAGCGGGGGCATCGGTGAGCACACCGTAACCAGCGGGATCGAGGGATCCTGGGTCAACACCCCGACTATATGGTCGGGCAATTACTTCCGCCTCTTGCTCAACTATGACTATGAGCTGGTCAAATCGCCGGCCGGTGCGCATCAGTGGCAGCCGATCGACCAGAAGCCGGAGGACATGGCCCCGGCGGCCTGGGATTCGAACATCAGGGTTCCGACGATGATGACCACGGCCGACATGGCGCTCAAGATGGATCCCGAATTCCGTATCATCTCGGAGAAGTTCCGTGAGGATCACGAGGCGTTCAAGGATGCCTTCGCCCGTGCCTGGTTCAAGTTGTGCCATCGCGATATGGGGCCCAAGGCGCGCTACCTCGGCCCGGAAGTTCCGGCGGAAGACCTGATCTGGCAGGATCCGATTCCGGCCGGCAAGAAACCAGCCGAGGCCGACGTCCTGGCGATGAAGGCGAAGATTGTCGGCAGCGGCCTCAGCGTCGGCCAGCTGGTCAAGACCGCCTGGGCCTCGGCCAGCACCTATCGCAAGTCGGACCATCGCGGGGGCGCCAACGGCGCCCGTATCCGCCTTGCTCCGCAGAAGGACTGGGACGTCAACGAGCCGGCCGAACTGGCCATGGTGCTCGTTGCGTATGAGGAACTGCGCGCCGGCACCGCCTTCTCTATGGCCGATACCATCGTGCTGGGCGGGGTGGTCGGACTGGAGCAGGCGATCGCGGCGGCAGGATTCAACGTGCCGGTGCCTTTCACAGGCGGGCGCGGCGATGCGACCGACGAGCAGACCGATGCCGAAAGCTTCGCCGTGCTCGAACCGCAGGCCGATGCCTTCCGCAACTACCTGCCGAAGAGGCTGCGCGTTAAGACCGAGGAAATGATGCTCGATCGCGCCGCGCTGCTGGGTCTCTCGGTGCCGGAAATGACGGTGCTTATCGGCGGGCTCCGCGTGCTGGGGGCGAACCACGGCCAGCGCGGCCATGGCAGCTTCACCCATCGTCCAGGCCGGCTGACCACCGACTTCTTCATCAACCTGCTCGACATGACCAACGTCTGGAAAGCGGTGGAAGGCAGCAACGAGGAAGAGTTTGTCGCCACCGACCGCTCACACGGCGGGGAAACATGGCGTGCGACCCGGGCGGACTTGGTGTTCGGTTCGAACTCGGAGTTGCGTGCCGTGGCCGAAGTCTATGCCGAGCGGGGCAACGAGGAGAAATTCGTCCGCGACTTCGTCAAGGCCTGGACCAAGGTGATGAACGCCGATCGGTTCGACTTGGGCAAGGGCATCGACGCTTGAACCGCGGTCGGAGGCGTCGCACCACGCCTCGCGCAGCCGGGGGGACGGCGGATCGCTGTCCCCTCCGCGTCCTAGTCTAAATCTCGACTTGGCTGCCGAGCTCGACCACCCGGTTGGTCGGTAGCTTGAAAAACTCCATCGCGCTTTCGGAGCTCTTCATCATCCACGCGAACAGCCGCTCGCGCCACAGCGCCATGCCAGGCCGCTCCGTCGAGGCGATAAGCTTCTGGCGGCCGAGGGCGATCGCGGACGCGGATCTGACGTCGGGCGACATGCGAAACGAGCGGTCGCCCGCGGCTCGCCAACCGCGTGTCATCCGGTCAGAGCTGGGTTGCTCTTTCCCTCGCCACCCATGAAGCCCAGGACGCGATACGATCCCAAAACAGAACCCGCGTGCTCGCGAAGTTATGCATGTGGCCCATGCGGGGACAGATATAAAGATCGATCGAGTTGGCCGAAAGGAACGCGGTCGGTTCTCTCTTCGGCTCCGCGATCACGTCGCGCTCGCCCATGGCCACAAGCACGGGGCATCGTATCGCAGCGGCTTCGGGTGCTACGACACCCGGCGAAAGCGACAATGCGGCCGTGGCACTCGGAAAACTCAATGACGCCCAGGGGGACGGCGTAAACCCGCCCCGCTCCTCTTCGGGAAGATAGGACATTTCGAAATTGAGGAGATCCCGTTCGGCGATATCCCGATCCACGTCGTCATAGTGAAAGCACCAGATGAACCGCTTGCCGGCATCGTTCGCCAGGAGCTCGGCCTCGGCGACAGCCTGCTGGTTCGTGATCATCACGGGCTCATCCAGTTGCGTGTCACGGGTAAACCACATCGGCGTAAACGGCGTTTTGCCAGGTTCGTGCTGCGGATGCGTGTGAATGGCGCTGTATCCGAGTATGGCAACGCCATCGTAGCAATGGTACCGGCCCTGTTGGATGATCGTCATCATCCCTCCCATCGATTGTCCGATGCCGAGCTTCAACGGGTTGACGAGCTTCGGATAGCCGCTCTGCAGGGTGCCGTCTCCCAAGCGATCGAGAATCTGTCGCTCGGCGTCGTTCGCGGCGGCCGCGAGGGTGGCCGGCTTCAATCGCTTTCCGTCGCCGTGCATGCTGCTTTCGCCTACGCCCAGATGATCGACGGACACGAAGATCCAGCCCCTCTCCGCGTGATACTCCGCCTGCGCGCCTTTGGCCGGCCCAGGAAGATCATAGGTGTAATAGCCGCGCGAATAGCCGCCACCGGGCTTTGCGAAACAGATGATCGGGCGCTCCGCGAGCCGGTCGCTCGGTGGAAGATGTATCGTGGCCGCAATATGCGCTGGTTCGCCGAGCCCGACGGCTTCCGTGACGTCGAGCTTCAAATCGATGACGCGGATTTCGCCCATATGCCTCTCCATCATAGCTCGATTATCGATATTCTTATGATTACCGGCGCCGCAGCAATCACCGCGACGATGCACCTTGAAAGCTTCGAAATATGCCGTCCTCTCCACGCATCGTCAGTGCGAGCGGTCTTCGACGCGCGCCCTCGCGACCTCGACAAGTGCAAGGCCGACGAAGCACGACAGCTTTCCCGGCGCAATCTCTATGGAAACATCGCCCAAGCCGGGGAACCGTCTATGCCGCGGTAAGTCGGCCGCGTCTTAGGAACGTGTGTGTATCCGGTCCCAACAAGGTTTGTGATGGTAGCGGAGGAGGGACTTGAACCCCCGACACGCGGATTATGATTCCGCTGATGTGGCCCGACTTAATTGGGCTATTCGGGCTGTGTCCGGTTGGTGTCCGATCTAGATTAGCAGCTCGGCCGCAACAGCGGCTGCGATTGCTGCATCGCCTTCCTCGTCCTTGATCAGATGGCCGTACGTGTCGAGTGTGATCTGAACGCTCGAATGGCCCAGCCACGTAGTCAGGCGCTTGAGGTCGACCTTCTGTTTGATCCAAGAGCTTGCAGCATAATGGCGAAGCGCATGAAAGTCATACATGGCCCTCATCACCTGCACACCATCGGTCGCGACCTTCTCCTCCAGCTGCCCATTTCCGCCACGTTGCGTTGCGGGACGAACGAGACCAGCCGCGACCTGTAGTGGCCAATATTCACGATTTAGCAGGTTAGAATGAAGTCGCGCCCCACCTTCGCTATTTGGAAATAGCAGGCCAAGCTTCGAGGGTGGGGCGCGAAGCATCCACTTGCGCAATTCCGTAACAAGGGCGGCAGGGATCGGGATGGTCCTGAATCCAGCGGCTGACTTAGGCACGCTAATTTCACCCCAGGCGTCTGCACGTTGGCAAACATTGATTTGGCAGCCCTTGAGATCCACATCCGCCGCGCGGAGACCACGGAGCTCTGACGAGCGAAGGCCCGTGAGCGCTACGGTTAATAACATTGGGAGAAGAGCAGGGTTCTCGTCTTCGATTGCCTTCGCTCCATCGAGCATGAGGCGGAGATCCGGCTTAGTAGGAATAACGACCCTCTTTCGATCCCGTCGAGAACGCACGACCCGTACACCTCTCGCTACATTCTGAGCGATCAGCCCACGCCGTTGGCACTCGGCGATGAGGCTCGAAAGGCCGCCGAGAATTTTGCCAACCATCGCTGGAGACCTTGTCTCAAGCAGACAGTCTTTGAACGCCTCGACCATCGGCATTGTCAACTGAGATAGCTTCCGGTCTCCCAGTAGCGGATTAATGTGGAGCCTCACCCATTCATCGTATTGCTTCATTGTCGACCGCTCCAGCCCCTTTGATCTGGCCGTATTCAGCCATAAGTCCGCAGCTCGACTAATCGTAATACTGGTCGAATCAGGCGTGTGAGTTCCCTGGGACAACTCCCAACCAATTTTCCTCAGGTAAGCCGACGCGTCACCCTTCTTTGCGAACTGTTTCGAACGCTCAACTCCTTGGGCGTCCACATACCGAAGCTGCCAAGCTTCTTTCCGTTCGCCGTGTCGATTCTTCCAAATTCGCTTTTTGATTGTAGCCATTATGGAAGTTTTATCCGCAGCCCGAGTTGTCATTGGTCGCTGTCAGCAGGCCAAATGCCACATCGAGCGCACGCCTGCTGTAATAAAGTCGGCGACCCAAGCGGACGACCGGGAGATGCCCCTGCTCTGTCAAATGATAAACTACGCGTCTACTGATGCCGAGGTAAGCGGCTACCGCTTCTGCGCCCGAAATAAGATCGCTTGCCAAATTCAAACCGTGCCTCCATATGGATAAAGATTGATCCTTGTCTTATAGCACTTATGGTTAGGAATCAAGCATGACGGTCCAAGGGACATCCGGTATCGAAATCGGTCTAAAACAGCTCGTTAGCATAATTTGTAAGCTGCACAGGATATCCGCTGACGCGGAGGGCGCTATGCGCGCTAGGCTGAAACACTTTCAACGCCTGGGCTTTCCCCCTGGCACCAACACTGGCACGGGTAAACGAGCAGCGTATGACAGCTCCGCAGTATTATCGATATGCCTCGCGCTCGATCTCACGAAGATGCAACTGACCCCGGAGGAAGCGGTCGCTCTAATCAAGGAGCACCCCGCAATCTTCCGCACAGCACGCGAGATAGCCCAAGCGGAGCCGGACGCAGCTGATCGCAGCCTTGATCCTCGCTTCCTAATGATCGAGTATACTAGCTTGCTCGTCGCTAATCTTGAGATCGGGGCTCGGTATAAAATTGCGATTGGTTCCCTAGGGGAGGCGGTTGCCAAATGGAATCCGAACACCGACCTCGCCCGCTCTTCGGTCAGCTGGCTGTGCCTTACCTACGTCGTCCTCGCGCTGAATCGCAGTCTGAGATCGGCGGGGTTACCGGCGCTCTATGTCGGCGAACTCCCAAATGAGCCTAACTATCCTGAGATGTTCTAAGCCAATGAACCTTACCAACCGCCTCTATCGTCAGCAATTGAAGCATTGGCTTGGCGCATTGGGTATGACCCATGCCATAACCCTCAATGCTAACATGGACCGGCTACCTTTGGTTGCCCTTACAGACAAATTTGGGAAGTTTTGCCTAGAAATCGATCGACTGAAGTTCCGGATGAAAAATGTATTTCGTCGGGCAAGTGCCGACCGTTTCCTAGCCCTTGGTTTCCCGGAGCACCTCGCGAGTAATTCACATCTACATCTTGCCGCTCGGTTTGATCATCTGTGGTTCGGTCGTCCTATCACCGCTGATATTGAAGCCGAGGTGTGGAAGATATGGCGCCGAATAACCTTGGGACACGGCCTGCTGGAAATGAAATCTATATACGGAATTTCTGGGTGGGCGGATTATATCACCAAGGAGCTTGCGTATCTTCCGAACGACGAACTTCGCAACGGCGTTCAATTCCTCTGGTCGGCGGATTTTCATCCCGTTGAAACTGTGATACAATCTGGCAATCTACATCGCACGCTTGAGCAACTTAAACGCACCTATAGCTAGATCAAACTAAAGGTGGGGCCTGGCCGGATACGAACCAGGTAGCCACGCGCATCCCCAGAGACATCCGTCGAGGGAGCGAAGGAGGGCCCGAAGCGCCGCAAGGTCGTCCTCCACATGCCTCACAGAGGTTGTATGCTGTCCAGCCGTCTTGGATCGCATTGGAAGGATGTGTCCGAAAGAGATCGATCCGGCCATGCAGAGGCGCCCGACGTGAACGCCGCGGTAAGCCCGCACGTCACCAACCAAGTTCATGCTGCAACAAATCACGGGAGCCGCAAGGCGAATGTGGAAGCAAGCCGTAGCGCAGCGTAGGCGCAGCTCGCTGGCCGATGTGCAAGACTCCAGCGGCGAACTGATTGAAGGTAAAGTCACCAGCAGGAGATTCTGGATACGTCAACGCATCTCAGGGGATGATTGCCTTGCACCTGTATCGCTAATGATCCTCACACCGCTGGCGGTCTGCCCTGCAGTGCTTCACTGATGGCGGGAAGAAAGCATTTTCCTCGCGTCTTCTGACTCATAAGGAAGAGAGCCGCCTTTCCGCTGCAATACGCGGCAGGCGGACAATGAGCAAACGGTTGAAAACTTTAACGCCGGCCACTCGTTTCACTTCCTGCTGCATTTGGGAAAGTTGCAAATTCTTTACAGTTTCTTGCGCAGTTTAGCTAAACTGCGTCGTTGGGAGCGATGCGCCCGAGTGCCCTTGTTCACTCGCCGCCCGCATTCCACCCCCCGTCGTGCAAGAAGAGCTGTGTCGAACAAGGAGACGCAGAATGGAAGCAGGCACACTCAAGCTCTTTCAGGTGAACTTCATTTCGCCCGGCGAACCGCTCCTGGTGTTTGCCGGGAACGTTCAGGAAGCGTTTTCCTTCGCGATGGAATATCGCGGCTATGGCTTAGGTGGGCGGGAGCGAACCCTCATAGTCAATGTGACCGCTGATTGGTGCGCGCTCGATAGCGATCTCCGGCGGTTTACATTATCCCAGTTGGAGAAGGGAAAGACCGGAGTCGCCACCTATAGCATGCATGACGGCTGGCGCCTGGAACCTGCGGCTGGAGGCCACCTCATGAAATAGGAGACGTTGAAGGCGGAACGTAGCGCACATGAGATGTGTGCGCCCGAATTATCTCACGCCAACAATAACGGCCGGCCCGCAATCCCAAGCCACCCTCCGGCGAGAGCTACGGCACCAGCCGTTAAAGCTCCGTCACATTCTTCTCGCCTTCAGCTGCAATTGCCTTGCGCAAGAATATTCCTCCTTACCTGCGCGCGGCAGGATGAGGCTCGGCGCTTCTGAGGCTACCAACTTCCGGCAGCGCCGAACCTTCAGCCAATTGTCGCCTGGTCAGCGGCCGGATCGCTGTTTCGCTTCAGACTGCGCGAGATATTCAAACCCCACCCCAAGGCGTTCTGAAATCTCGCTGCTAACAACCTTGAAATCCTTCTCACGGCTCGGCCTCGCCTTAAGGGCGCGCCGGCGCTCAGCGTCATCGAAGTTCTCCATGGCTTCTCCTCTCAGGCATAAACGAGGGCGGCACCCCGCTCCTCCACAATCAGGAAGTCACGCAGACGCTCCCTGATCAACTCCTCACGAGCCTCGACAAACTCCAGCAGCATATCCGGTTCCCAGAGGCTCGGATCCTCGGGGATCATATGCTGATGAAGAAAGCCAGCCTCTCTGGTGATCAGCCAGTCCCTAAAGCCGGTGTCGTTCGTCGACAGATTTTCACCGTAGACCAGAGCTTGCAAGTCACCCACTCGCTCACAGACATTCAATCTTCTTGTTTGGCCCCGGTACCGCGACCGCGCAAAACCAGGCCACTAGAAGCTCCTCCAGCTATTGTCGTTGGCAAAGCTTCTCGCTGCTGATGGTGGCACGTCACCGCTGCGATGCTTCATCCATACCAGGGCCAGGCGGCTCAGCTTAAATGTCGTTCAACTCATGGTGGGTTCCTGCAATTCCCACCCATCGTCGATCACATAGTTCGCTATGCCAACAGCCGAACTCGCCAACATAGCTTCGGTATGGCAGCGCAGCTTTTCAGAGTGTGTAAGCCACAGGTCGGTGACATCGATCACCTGGAAAATGCCATGGCGCCCATTCCAGAGCGTGCTGGCCTCTAGGATATCGCCCGCTTCATCAACCGTTGCCGCGAAGATCATTACCGGAGGGCTCAGCTTTTCAACATTCACCTGGAACAGGCGGCTGGGCCTATTGAGACTTGACATTGGACGCTCCAAAACATGTGGAGCGATTGGTTCGCGCCACCTCGATCTTCGGAACGAGGCGGCCCGTAACCGGGAGTTGAGAACTCGCGGATCCACGAGCGCGGACGCCTTTGGACCCGGAGGTCTTGGACATGCGCGCCCGCCTCCCGGTCGAATAGGTTCGACCAGGGCGGATCCGAACGAGGTTCTCACGCCTCGACTCGTGGACTGACACGAGCGGGAGCATCCTTGCCTGAGCAACTGGCGCTCACGCAAGGGTTGTGGGATTCACCACACACGGCGCAATCGGGCGGACGTCCTAGAAAAGCGAAGAAAGGTGCATCCCGGTGCTGCCTATCCGCCGAAGCCCGCGCGTAGCCGAGCCATCCTCCAGTGGTCCCCACCCCCCCCAGTGTCTCGGGGCGTCCTGGAGCCGTTCGTCGCGGCTTGTGGTCACCCGCTTGCCCAAGCGAGCGTTTCAGAAAACGATCAGCTGTTGAGACTTAAGACGATCCGCTGCGTTCTGTCATCGCGCACCTATGAGACGCGACCGCACCCACATCGAGAGGAGCTTCTATGTCCGACAGCAGCCATGACATTTCGACGCTCAACGGCCTGATCGCCACCACGATCGACAGCGCCAACGGCTATGCCGAAGCCGCGAAGGACAGCGACGACGGCCGCTATAACTCGCTCTTCCTGAGCCGCGGCGAGGAGCGCCGCCAGGTCGTTACCGCCCTCCAGGCGCAAGTGCGCAGCCTGGGCGGGAATCCCGAAGATGACGGCACGGTCCTTGCCGGCGCTCACCGCGTATTCCTCAACCTCAAGGCAGCTGTGACCGGCAAGAACGACAAGGCCATCATCAACGAGGTCGAAGCCGGCGAAGATTACATCAAAGCTAAATATGAGGATGCCCTCGAAGACCGCGAGCTGTCTCCGGGTGTCCGGGCCGCGATCGAAAGCGCCTACGTCTCAGTCAAGCAGGGCCATGACGAGATGCGCGATCTCAAGCACTCACTCGAGCGCTCCTGATCCAGGATCGCTCTCACCTACCTTCGAAAGCCAGACCATGAGCATCTGCAGCGCGACCTTCATGTCCAAAATGGGCGTCGCACTGGGGTGCCTCGCGGCGCTCGGCGCCTGTGACGGCCCCAACGAGAAGGCGGGGCGGGACGCCGACCGGGCGGCGGCGGCGGCGGCGGGCCAGAACCAGACCCACGAAGGCCCCAACGAGCGATTGGGCGAAGCGCGCGACCGGGTCGAGCGTGCCGATGC
>Ga0070671_100005607_pt1 | contig 9996 bp, 9 predicted proteins | sample KBSS73metaG_FD_65341 | JGI IMG/M metagenome (GOLD analysis project Ga0070671, IMG submission 65341) | Switchgrass rhizosphere microbial communities from Kellogg Biological Station, Michigan, USA - KBS S7-3 metaG | ecosystem: Host-associated > Plants > Roots > Rhizosphere > Soil ... | reverse complement strand
TTGGCAACGGCTACCGTATTGTCGGTCGAGTTGTTACTGACGACAATGATTTCGTCAACAAATTTTGGAACGCGAGTAATCACTTTTTTTAAGTGTTTGGATTCGTTGCGGCATGGCAAGCAAAGGCTGATGCGTTTATTTCTGTACATTCCTGTTTCCTAAAAAGTGATAGGTCCATCTTACCATAGGGGTGGCCGTTAAAAATTGCATTACTTAGTCAAATTTACATTGCTCAAAGCTTTTTCCAAACCGTCCACAGTCATGTGGAGCCTAGACAAATCATCTGACGTTTTTGCGGCTTTAAGCATCTTGAGTCCCAATAGATTATCCTCGTTCACAGCCAGCGGAATATGCAAATAACTAATAAGACGCATCGTGTTGAGCAAAAGCCAAAAAGGTACAGGTACAAAAAAGACGCGAATACCAAGACGCCGGGCAATTGACTGATAAAAACTCTTATAGGTATATACTTGCGGCGTCGCAACAGTGAGCACGCCAGTGACGTTTTTGAGCGTCAGGCTTTTGTCGATTGCCTTTACCAAGTCGTAAACCCCAATAATCTGCAGCGGCTGCTTACCACCGCCAATAAGCGGCACCATGTGTTTGCTGCGCATGAAGTCCACCATTTGCGCGACAATTCCGCCATTGCCGATGATCATACCAGAGCGAAGCGCCACGCCGCCGTCTTTGACGAAGAGTTTTTCGACAGCTAATTTTTGCTTGCCATAAACTGACACAGCCCCGGCGTGCGCAGACATACTAGAAATAAATAAAGGTTTTTTGAGTTTATGTTTTTTTGCAGTCGCTAGTAATTTCTGAGCTGCCGCCACATTTAACTGAAAGGCATCGGGATGTTTTTGATCGTACTTTATGAATGCGGTGTGCACAAGGTAATCGGCGTCTTTAAAAATATTTTCATCAACGTCCCCCATCATATCGTAAGCCTTGTAAGTTACGTGGAGGTTTTTAGATTTTTTTGGCGTACGGCATAAGCCGGTTACCTGCCAGCCTTCAGCAGCAAAGTACGCCACTAGTTCACTGCCCAAGAATCCTGTGGCACCAGTGATAACTACCTTAGTCATGTTTTAAAGCCTCCACGGCAGTAAGGTGTGCATTTGCCAGCAGTGTAAACGTTAGACCTCGAGCGGGCAAGTAGGTAAAGCCAGAGCTGTCAGCAACGTAGACAGACCTCGTGCCGTGCAGCCGTCCAGCTGGGCTGAGGCTAAAATCTTTTTTGCTCGAACTAAATGGTAACGTGCCCGCATAATGTATACTTGCGCCATTTCCTGGATCTATGCGTTTGAGCGGGTAAGCTCTCAGTTGACGCATTGCCTTAACAAACTTATTTTCCCGACGTTTAATTTCGGCTTTTTCTTTTTGGTTGAGAGAGTATTCAAGCGTGAGAACATCTCCGGTTACGGCCGCTTTATCACGTGTTAAGGAGAGGTACTTTTTGGCGCTTGAGCGGTCCGGATGATGCACCCCCATAATAACCAGCCCCGTGCTCAGGTAACGCATAATACTTTTGGCATCGACAAAATTGAGCGGTGCTTGCTGCACTATCCTGAACAGCATGAGTGATTGATAACTGTATAGCGAGGCAACGGACACATCAAAGTTGGAATGATCCTCATCCAAAAATAACGATAGCTGGGCGTAGCCCAGTTTGTGCGCTTCGGGTCCCTTCCCGAATAGACTTGGCTGCAAGCACGGAATATAGGTATAGGGATTACAAAGTAGTGGCAATTTAGTGTCATATGCCGCGCGGGAACGCAGTACAATCCTGGCACTGTTTAGGGCGCTGGCTGCCAGTATGAGCTTGCGGGCTTTGTGAACCACCTCCACTTTTTTAACAGTATCGAAGCAGGTGACCTCCACCATACCATTTATCTCTTTGAAGCTAAGCGTTAACATGTTAGCGATGTATATGAAGTGAGGATTGCGCCGCAGTTCATTAACCGTTACCCAAGGGCGCCAAGCGCTGAGCCCCGGATTGGCATAGTAGTCCATGTCGTGATATCTATATTTTTTGCGACCTTTAAAATCTTCGGTAAGAAGCGCCAGCGGGGTTCTTCCAAGCGTAAACCCTTTTTTCTTAAGCCCGGCTTTTTTGCCTTCATACTGTTTTGAGATCGCTTGGTGATTGCGGTCCATGTCGGGCGATGGCTGATAGTTGGTGACCGGCCCGAGTGTGTAGTGTGCCGCCTCATCGTTGGTGCCGCTTATACCAATACGCTCTGCTACTGTTTGATATGCTGCTTGCATCTTTTGGGGGTTAAGCCCGGCTTCTTTTAATTCTGAGTCCGAATACGTCCAACACTGCAGGCCCCAGCCGATTCCAAGCCCCCCGTAACCAAGACTTTGGACAGGCGAAAAATTCTCTGATCGAATAGGGGATAATTCATCACTGTGGCTAACCATATGCATGCGCGGCGGCGTTACTTGGGCGCCCTTACCAATAGATTCACCAGCAATACCCTCGCCGTCTTTACCAATAAAATAACGATATTGGTCTTTTTCTTGCCTGCGGATCGATAGGAAATCCTTATCAGGAACTTCAGCAGTAGTACCTTCATTGCCTACATCAAGCATTACGACAGACTTACCAGCCTCAATCAATGTCTGCGCTGCCATAGCACCCGAACATCCTGACCCTACAACAATGTAATCAGCTAAGGCCATGAAACTACCATCTTGACCAGGATAAAACCTAGCGTCGCTTTTATGGCGCTTCTCAGCCCCACATACAAAATATAAAAGACATACCACCACGGTTGATCCTTAGCCAAGAATTTGTCGGCATATTCTGGCTGGCATTCCAGCACAGCCAGCATGACGTAAATCCGCCGGCGAACTTCCGACATCGAGCCGCTTATTGCGAGACCAGAGTCAATGAATCCCACGAGCCGGGGGTGCCTAACGGTGAAGCTCAGCAATCTTAGTTCTTTAGCAGTAATCGCCACGTCACTAGCTTGAATGATGTGAACGTATAAATCCTGGGATTTTTTACTTGGTACTTTCTTTAGTAAGTAGCGCCCGAATATAAGTGCTTGTATGGATAAGTCCTTACTCATTGTGTATGCCTATTTTACTTCGAAATAACAAAAAGAGACAGCTTACCTGCCAAACAATTTGATATAGTTGAATTATGATCACCCACGAAATAGCTACCGGCGTCGTACATGAAGTACCAGCAGACTTACGTAAAGCCCTGCTAGCTGACGAATCTGCCCTAGAGCGGTGGAATGATCTTACGCCCCTTGCCCGTAATGAGTGGATTTGCTGGGTCATCACCAACAAAAGGCCGGAAACCAGAAAAAATCACATAGAGAGAGTGGTCACAGAGTTACTCGAAGGTGTACGCCGTCCCTGCTGCTGGGTTGGCTGCCTTCATCGCCAGAAACAAGCCTAGGCACTGTTTGCTATACTAAAACTATGCAAAAAATAGCTACAAGAATATTTATCATTGCGTCTGTTGCTTTTGGGATTATTGGAATTTTATCAGTTTTAACTTCTTCGGAAGTGGACGCCAACAATTCAGACTTTAATAAATTACTCATGAAGCTTCTGATAATAACCGTCTTCATCATCCTGCCTTCATTTGCACTTAGTGTTGCGGGCAAGTATCTAAACGGTAAATCTTAATTTAATAAAGGAGGTGCTAGCGATGAAACAAATTACACCAAATCTATGGTTTGACGGCAACGCCAAGGAAGCCGTTGATTTTTACGTCTCGGTTTTTCCGGATAGCAAAATTGTCTCAACTTCGTACTATCCCAACGAGGGTTTAGCTGATTTCCAAAAGGATCTTGCCGGCAAAGAGCTGACTATTGAGTTTGAACTGAGCGGCAACCCTTTTGTAGCAATTAACGCTGGCCCCGAGTTCAAGTTCAATGAGTCAGTTTCCTTTTCTATCCCCTGTGAAGACCAAGAAGAAATCGATTACTATTGGGAAAAGCTCTCTAAAGTTCCAGAATCAGAGCAGTGCGGTTGGTGCAAAGATCAGTACGGACTGAGCTGGCAGGTTGTGCCAAAAAACATGGAAGAATTAATGAAGCGCCCTGACGCTTTTGCTCACATGATGCAGATGAAGAAACTCACTATCGCAGATTTCTAACCTGTCAAGGTACTAAGATATAGGAGAGGCATTATTTTTTGATATAGTACTTTTATGAAGAGAGTCCTTTTTTACGCCGGTTTCCTCGTTGCAGCTATCACAATATTCCTTCCTAAGATATTTCTCGAACGTACCGCCAAGGAACATTCATTGACCGTCGTGCTGATGGCAGCATTTTTTAGTTTTGCGGCATTTGTTTTTATTACCTTCGGCCATTTTGATAAATTCAGAGATAAAAAGGATCCCAAAAGTATCAGTATGGAAGTTTTTATAACTGGCTTAGTAACAGCGATAGCAAGTTTCTTCATATTTCTCGTTGTCCTGTTTGCACGTACTTACACTTTCTAACTAACATAGCTATTTTACAAATACCCCTTAATATGATATTTTTTGTTTATGTTATACCCTGTTGCATCAGATAAAACAGCCGAACTACATCCACACCTAGTATATCCTGGCAGCGCCGGCAGTGGTTTCGTTACGCCAGGGGCTCCGCCTATCAGTATTTTTCTTGAAACGGAATTTCTTGTGCCGGGCAAAGTGAACAGTCACCACCCTGAGCTCAGTTACGTTAATGACGCGACACTAGGAGAAGATTATGGCCACTCCAAAGTGGAAGAAGCCAGGACTCGTGCGCTCCATGAAGTAAGCAGCAGGACAAAACCATTATTTTTCGAAGCTTTACTGCGCCATGTTTTCGAAGATGACGCCTTAGACTTGAGACACATGATGGTAGGTGTAACCCCTTGGGATGGTTATTACTACCATGACCTCGGCTTTATTGCCAGCAAAACTATTCGCTAGGTTTTGGCCCAGCGATATTCACCATCCAAAAGGTGCCGAATTTGTCGCTAACCATACCAAAAGTATCGCCCCAGGGTGCTTTGGTGAGTGGCTGGGCTATGGTGCCACCTTCAGCCAGTTTATTAAAATAGTCAGATAGCTCTTCTTCGTTATCGCCGCTCAAAGAAATGCTGATGTTGCTGCCCTCTTTATATTCCATACCGTCTGGAGTATCGGCGCCCATGAGAGTAATGCCGTTATCAGCTACTAACATGGCGTGCATAATCTGCTCAGGAACTGCTTGATGGTCGGTCATGCCGCCCTCACCAAAGGTTGTTGTGTCCAGCTTGCCGCCAAAAACACTTTGGTAAAATTCCATCGCCTCACGGGCGTTACCTCTAAAACTAATGTAGGGGTTGAGTTTTGATTGCATGATATCTCCTTTGGTTATTAGTTTCATTATACCTCAGCAGCTATTTGTGGTATTTATTAGATATGCTTATAAAATTCAAGAAAAACAAAGTCACCCTTAAATCATGGCTTTTCGCTGTGTTAATTGTGGCAGGAATAATAGCAGGTGCAGGAGGTTATGCCCTGCTTCGCCCGGATAATAAGCCTGTTCCCGTTTCTGTCTCTGCTCCTGCAGATAGTTCGGATGCGGATTCTGCCGCCCAATTTAAGAGTTTATTAGATGAGTACAATAAGGATGTCAAAACTTATAATTCATTGGCCATGTCATGGAATGCACTCGCACCAAAATGGGATACTATTCGGGAGCCTGGCACGACAGGGCCATTTCCAACGGTTGGGTATTTTACCTGCATAGAAAGCTATAGAACAGGGCTTACAACTTTCGCATATCAAGTAACTGATACCTGCCCTCAGTAAGGCATCGTAGTTTAAAGGCCCTCATTACAGAAGGATCTTGGCTTTTTTCTCGGCAATTAATATGCCTGCCAGGGCGAAGATAAGCCCAACCCCAAAATTAACATCTTTGACGAGCAGCTGCGAAATTGCAACCAGCGTGCTGGCCACAAAAATCATCGGGAAGATCAAACCGCCGCGGTAGCCCATGGCTTTGGACCAGCCAATCGCCAGGATTTTAACAATCACCAGCCAAAGCAGACCAAGGATTCCTAAGCTTGAAGCTTGCGCCACCATCGGCCCAATTGATTCATTGCCTGTAAACTGCACCAACGTTCCGCCGATTAGGTAGATAATGCTGAGCCCGATGCCAGCAATGAGTGCCACTCGCCACCAGACGGTTTGTTTGGTCATAGTCTTAAAGATTTTAATGTAGTGATGAACATACTTGAGAGAGAATGTTGCCAAGTAGCCAGCGCCTACTAAAACAATTCCTACCAGCAAATCAACCAAGGCTACCTTCCAGCTAAAGTCCGGAAAAGTGAAGAACCGATGAGAAGGATCAATAAAATTAAGAGTTAAAAAAGAACTAGCCGACGCCAAAACGGCGATAATCAGTAACGGCGGGGTAATCGCAATTTTAGCTTCTTTTTTGACCAAAAAAATCGCCAGCACACCAACAATAAAAGAGTGGAAGAAGGCCGCCATGAGCGCCATAATCGCCGCTGCAGCCATAGCTTTTGGCGCTTTAGCGTCATTTTTTATCAACTTCGTACCCAGGTACAAACCAATCACCATACAAGCTGGCACCAGCACGGCTTCGGGCCCAAGTGATGCCCCAGCCAGCAAAGAAAAGTATCCCAAGATCAAAATAATTGCGATCATGCGCAGTGAAGGCTTGATGCCGCCTACGGCTAGTCCATGACTCTCCTGATTTTCCGACTTCCTGTCCAGCCAGTGCTGCAGACCAAAAAACAGCAATCCAACTACTACACTAAGAGGTATTACCAGCAATCTTTTGTTTTCGGAATCAAAAACTGTATCCCACAGAAAATCAATAGAATGACGTACCGCTGACTCAAAAAGGTAGTAGGTAAATGCCACGACAATTCCTACCAAGATGCAGCCCAGCAAAAGTTTTAGTTGCTTCACGCCTTCCCCCTACTCAATACTGATTAGTATAGCGCGAAAAGAGCTCAATGATTAATTAACTGCCGATGGTGACAGTTTCGCCGCCGAGCTTGCTGGCAAAGTAGCTGTCGTGGGAAATGTAGATAACTGCGCCCTTGTAGTCACCCAGCGCGTTTTCGAGCTCTTCAATACTTGGCAGGTCGAGGTGGTTTGTTGGCTCGTCCAGGATAAGTATTTGCGGATCATTACACAGCATGCGGATCAGCTGGAAGCGGGCTTTCTGGCCGCCGCTCAAACGAGATACGGGCATGAGACCGTCAGTAATTGGATTGAATAAGTAATTGCTAAGTAATTGTTTGATCTTCTGGTCGCTCACCTGCACATCTTTATCCATGTAGACTTGCTCGATAGCGTCGTGCAGCGTCATGGGCAGATATTTGCTGTCGATTTCCTGCTCATACAAGCCAAGCTTGAGTTCTTTCTCGGTAGCGATGGTTCCAGCAAAAGCTGTGGACTTAGCTTTGGTGCCTTCGACTTCCGCCATAATGGCACTAACCAAAGTTGTCTTTCCGGCCCCGTTGCGACCATGCAGACGAATCCGTTCACCTTCGCGCAAGCTAAAGCTGACGTCTTTAAACAACACATCATCGCCATAACCCAGGCTTAATTTATCTAACTGCACCAACAAACGAGATGATTGACTTTCATCTTTATTCGTCCCCAGTTTGATATTCTGCGCCTTGTATTTTTGGTAGGCTACAGTCATCTTGGTGTTCAAGTCACCAGCCGATTCTTGATCGATCCAAAACGATGGTTTTTCTAAGTTAGACAGCTTGGCGAGTTCGGCCACAGCCTGCTGTTCCTGAGATTTAAAGCGGCGTATAGTGCCCGGATCACGAGCTTTTTCTTTGAGGCGGCGAAAGCGGATAATGTCATCGCGCAGATTCACAATGCGGCGCTGAGTCAGATCATACTCATTTACTTGGGCGGTAATTTGGTTCTTGTTAATTTTGAGGTAGGCCTCGTAGTTACCGCGGAAGGGATAGGCTTTGCCATCACGAATTTCGATAATCCGGTCGACGGTGCGCAGTACATCGCGGTCGTGAGTAATCACTACTACAGCTTCGGTGGCGGCATTCAGCCAGGAGATAAAGGCTTCTTTGGCGACATAGTCCATGTGGTTAGTAGGCTCGTCAATCAGAGCTAGGTCGCCGCGGCTGCGTTGCACTTTAATAAGTTCGATCATGCGTTTTTGACCACCGCTTAAGTCACCCAGATTGGCGTGCAGCAGTTTCTGGTCGAGCTGGTAATCATCAAAGGCGTGGCTGATTTGATCCTCGGTCTGGTAATACCCAAGCTGCACAAAGCGGTCCAGCGCCTCTGAGTATTTTTGAATCTTGCGGGTATCGTCACCCATGGTTTCCGGGTAAGTATCAATGATGTGACTCAGCTCTACATACTCCGGCAAATCGCCCTGAATGTATTCCAGCACCATCTTATCTTCGTGCCCATGATGCTCCTGACGGCTGGAAATAATCACGGTTCCGCGCTTGGCGATGATCTCGCCCTGGTAGTCTGTGTCATCTTCGGTAATCAAATTAAAGAGTGTCGATTTCCCTGTTCCATTGCGGCCAATCAGGCCGATCTTCTCACCCGGCTGCACGTCGAACTTAAGGCCGGTGTACAGGACCTTGTCGCCAAAAGATTTCTCGGTTACGTCTACAGAGATGAGCATAGCCCTTAAGTATACACTGACCCCTGTAATTATCCTAATAGGAGTTTTTTGGGTACCCTGAATCCAGGAAAATGGCTCGGTATAATAATGGTGGACATATAACAAGATTTAATAACCGTAAGTTGTTACAAAGTCCATAATCTTATATAATTAATTTCTAATTAAAAGGTCTTCATGGAAAATAAATCCAAGCGCACTCACAGGAATTATCGGCGCTTCATTGCCAAACACAGGGAGATACTGCCAAAACAGGGTTTTTGGCGATGGTTTTTGCAAATAGTTTTTTCGGGGATGATAGTGTCCGTCCTTCTGTTTATTGTCATTAACTTTTACGTGTTCGCGTCGATAGTCAGCCTGGACTCGTTCCTGTTTGTCTTTTTGATATTGTCCCTACTCACCGACGGATTGTTTTTGTGCTTGCATCTCTTCCGCAAGCCTATGCCTCATAAAAAGCTAAAGCTAGATCCCAAAAAAGTTTCGGCAGTTATTGCCTGCTATAACGGTGCCAAAGAAATTGGCGAAACTATTGAGCATTTACTGCGCCAGTTACCTGCAGACCAGATTATCGTCGTTTCCGATGCTTCCACAGATGATACCGAAAAGGTCGCCCGCAGCTACGGCGTCAAAGTTCTGATTAACAAGGACAACATGAACAAGGCTTTTAGTGTTAGCATTGGTGTCCATGCGGTCAAGACGCCCTACGTGCTGATTCTCGACGATGATGTTTTGATCGGTAACGCCGTCATACCCAGCAATTTATTGGACGAAGGCTATTCGGCCGTGGCATTTAATGTCATGCCAATAAAGACCGACACTTTCGTTAATGTCCTTCAGCTTTTTGAATATCGCAATAGTATGTACATTGGCAAGAACGTGCGGGCCGGCGCCGGTGCCATTGGCAATGTGTCAGGCGCTATCGGGCTGTATCGCACGGAGGACCTCCAGGAACAAGCCTACTTGCACTCTGGGCAATTTGCCGGCGAAGATGAGCAGCGCACCATCTTGACCCATATTTATAGCCAGGGCAAGGGCATTGCTTTCTCGCCGCAAACCGTCTACACGCATGCGCCTAATACTTTCCACGCTTTATACCGTCAACGGGCATATAGCTGGAGTTTGGCCGTGCCGGAATTACTGGTGCTCTACTTACGTATTCTTTTTTCCTCTCGCCACCACTTCCTATTAAAGGCCGAGAAGGCTTACTACATTTATATCTACATAACCGACCCACTGCGCATGCTCTTCCTCTGGACCCTACTGCTGCGTCCGCGCTATTTCCTCCTCACTTATGGACTGTACTTTATTATGAACACCCTCGTGTGGTTCAAGACTGGCCGCAAAGATCAGTTCCTAACCGTTCTTGTTT
>Ga0070671_100005602_pt1 | contig 9999 bp, 8 predicted proteins | sample KBSS73metaG_FD_65341 | JGI IMG/M metagenome (GOLD analysis project Ga0070671, IMG submission 65341) | Switchgrass rhizosphere microbial communities from Kellogg Biological Station, Michigan, USA - KBS S7-3 metaG | ecosystem: Host-associated > Plants > Roots > Rhizosphere > Soil ... | reverse complement strand
GACGTCGCTTCGTCGAGCAATAGCAAGGGGGCATCGCGGAGCAGCGCGCGGGCGATTGCGATGCGCTGACGCTGGCCGCCCGACAGTCGCGCTCCGCCTTCGCCCATGTAGGTGTCGAGGCCGTTTGAAAGAGAGCGCAAGAATTCCTCCGCGTTTGCGTCGCGGGCGGCGCGCCACAGCTCATCCTCGCTCGCGTTCCAGTTGCCGTAGCGGAGATTGTCGCGCGCAGATGCGGCGAACATCACCGTGTCCTGCGGCACCATCGCGATACGCTGACGAACGTCGGCAGGATCCGCGTCGCGCAGATCGACGCCGTCGAGCAGCACGCGCCCTTCCTGCGGATCGTAAAAGCGCTCGGCGAGTTGGAAAATCGTCGTCTTGCCGGCTCCGGACGGCCCGACGACCGCAAGCCGCTCGCGCGGCCTCACGACCAGATTGAAATCGTTGAGCGCCGATGCCTCGGGCCGCGTCGGATATTGAAAGGTGACGTGCTCGAACGTGAGCTCGCCTTTTGCGGGCTCGGGCAGCTTCACCGGACTGGCCGGCGCCCGAATGTCCGGTTGCGCATCGAGCAGCTCGCCGAGCCGCTCGGAGGCACCCGCCGCGCGCAGCAGGTCGCCATAGACTTCCGACAGATTGCCGAACGCGCCCGCGAGAAGGCCGCCGTAAAGCACGAACGCCGCGATCGTGCCGCCGGTCATGCGCCCCGACGAAACCTCGATCGCCCCTCCCCAGATGACCCACGTGATCGCGCCGAAGATCAGGAACATCGCGATCGCGGTCATGATCGCACGCAGCAGCATCCGCCGCTTGGCGGTCGAGAAGACGCGCTCGACCGCTTGGGCGAACCGCGAGGTCTCGCGGCCCTGCTGATTGAATGCCTGCACGATTTTCATCGCGCCGAGCACTTCGCTGGTGAGGGTGCCGACGTCCGCGATGCGGTCCTGGCTGCGCGTCGATATTGCGCGCACGCGGCGGCCCAGAACGGCGATCGGCAACACGACTACGACCGAGCCAAGGAGCACCGACAGCGCGAGCTTCGGCGCGAGCGCAAGCAGGATTCCGACGCAGACGAAGCCCAGGATCGCATTGCGCAGCGCCACGGACACGGTCGTCCCAACGACCTGCTCGATGATCGTCGTGTCGACCGTCAGGCGCGACGTGATCTCGGCCGGGCGGTTCTCTTCGAAGAACCCGGGCGACAAGCGCAGCAGGTTGCGGTGCACGGCAAGCCGGATATCGGCAACGGTCCGCTCGCCGAGCCACGAGACGAAATAGAAGCGCGTCGCCGTCGCTAACGCCATAATGCCCACGAGCAGCAGCAGATATTCGAACCAGCGCGCGATATCGCGCGTGGTGCCGGCCCCCGCAGCGAAGCCTTTGTCGATGATCAGCTTGAATGCATAGGGGACGCCCGACGTCGCGCCGGCTGCGACCAGCAGCGCCAGAGCGGCGATCGCGATATGGCCCGGGTAGCGGCGGGTGAAGCCCCAGACCATCCGCAGGTTCTTGATCGATCGTCCCTTGGGGCGGTTGGGTCTGGTGGCCATGCGGTTCCCTAACAGCCGGACCGCAGCGCCTCAAATGCTTGTGGTAAGGCTGATCAAAGCGGCGGCAATTGTCCCACTTATCCACACCCAATGCTGCAATGCGGCTTTTGCGGCGCAGCAATGGCTTGTCAGGGGAGCAAAGGACCGCCACATCTGTTTGTCGCTGCACCGAATAGTGAGGTTTGATGCTCTACGACGCCTATGAGGTCCAGCGCTCCTTTCTCGCAGGTGCGAGCAAGTTAGCAGGGCTTGGAGCCGGCTGGCTCAACAATCCATCGAATCCCTGGGGCTACAGCTCGATGAGCCCGCTGGTCGCAGCGAGCCTCGAGGTGTTTGCCCACGCAACTGCGCCCCATGGCAAGCCCGAGTTCGACATCGACAGAGTGCACGTCGGCCGCAAGGACGTCACCGTCCATGAGGAGATCCTGCTCCGCAAGCCGTTCGGCCAGCTCAAGCACTTCTATCGTGAAGGCGTGCACACGGGGCCGCGCCTGCTGATCGTCGCGCCGATGTCGGGGCACTATGCGACTTTGCTGCGCGGAACTGTGCAGCGGCTCCTGCCGAGCTTCGACGTTTACATCACGGACTGGCGCGACGCGAAATGCGTATCCCCGTCGGAGGGCAAGTTCGATCTCGACGACTACATTGATTATTTGATCGAGTTCCTTGAGACCATCGGCGAGAGAACCGGCGAGCGACCACATATGCTCGCGGTCTGCCAGCCGGCGGTGCCCGCCTTTGCAGCGACGGCGCTGATGAACGAAGACAAGAACAAATGGCGGCCGCGCACGCTCACGATGATGGGCGGGCCGATCGACACGCGGATGGCGCCGACCGCGGTCAACACGCTGGCGACCGAACGGCCGTTCAGTTGGTTCGAGAACAATGTGATCGCGACGGTGCCGATGATCTATCCCGGCGCGGGGCGGAAAGTTTACCCTGGCTTCCTGCAGCTCGCGGGGTTCATGACCATGAACCTTGGTTCGCACCTCGTCAGCCACTGGGAGATGTTCAAGCATCTCGTCATCGGCGACGAGGAGAGCGCGTCCGCGACGCAGAAGTTCTACGACGAATATCGCTCCGTCTGCGACATGACGGCCGAATTCTACCTGCAGACCATCGACACTGTGTTCCAGCGGCATGCGCTTCCGAAGGGCGAGATGGAGCACCGCGGCCGGCTCGTCCGGCCCGACGCAATCCGCGACACGGCGCTGCTCGCGATCGAAGGCGAACGTGATGACATCTCCGGCCTCGGCCAGACCAAGGCCGCGCTCGACATCGCGACCAAGCTGCCGAAGACGGACAAGCAATATTTCATGGCCAAGGAAGTCGGCCATTACGGCATCTTTAACGGCCGCAAGTGGCGCGAGAACATCGCTCCGGTCTTCGAGAGGTTCGTCGCTGAGCATAGTTGATCGTGTTCCTGCGAAGGCAGGAGCCGAGAGCTTCTTTCCTTAGGTCTGGATTCCTGCCTTCGCAGGAACACAACCTCTTGAATCTAGTAGGGAATGTCCCATCTTCGTCGCTAGTGTGCAACTAGCGAAAGGAGGTGGTCTGATGTCTCATTGTCAAATGCCGAACGCGGCTCTGGTGAGCGCAGCCTCCGCGGAGGTTTCCGCTTAACGTCAGGCCGCTTCAGGCTGGACAATGGAAAGGCCGTTCGGGTTCGCCCGGACGGCCTTTCGTCTTTCTAGCTCTTCTTCATCTTTACGCCGCCAAGCATGGTCAGTGCGACGACACTGCTGAGCGCCGCGACGATCGCGGAGGCGACCATCGCGCCGTGGAAGCCGGCGAAAAGTTGCTCGCCCTCGCTCGACAGGACCGAACCGAGGAGTGCCGTGGCGATCAGACCGCCGGTCCTCGCAACTGCACTGTTGAAGCCCGACGCCATCGCGACGTGCTGTTCTTCAACAGACCCAAGCACCGAGGAGGTGAGGGGCGCGACCGCGATGGTCATCCCGATCGCCATCACCAGGATCATTGGGAAGGCGCCCGTCCAGTAGCTGCGCCCTGGCGTGACCAGCCACGCGAGGAGCATTCCAAGCGCAACAACCGTGGGGCCGACGGTGAGCGGGATCCTCGGTCCGATTCGCGCGGCGAGGCTGCCCATCGTGGGCGAGATCGAGGTCATCAGAACTGGCAAAGGAAGCATCGCCAGACCTGCCTGGACCGGCGAATAGTTGCCGCTCGTAATCAGCACGTAGGGGATGAGCAGCATCGCCGCGGAGAAGGCGCCGTAGAGCAGGAATGTCAGCAGGTTGAGCCCGGAGAAGCAGCGGCCGGCGAAGAGGTCGAGCGGCATCATCGCGCGGTTTCCGCGGTGGTGTTCGTTCCACAGGAAAGCTGCGAGCGTCACCGCGCCAACGACAAGTGCGATGGCGGCCGCATCCGTGAAGTGCCGCGTCGCAGACCAAAGCGTGAGCGCGTAGGTGAGCCCGCCGAGGCCCACCGTCGCAAGGAACGCTCCAGCATAATCTGTGCGTCCCGCACCAGCTTCCCGACTCTCGTCGACGAAGCGCGCGGCAATGAGGATCGCGCCCAGAGCGAGGGGCAGGTTGATATAAAAGATCGCCGGCCAGCCCGCGGTCCCGACCAACCATCCGCCAATGAGCGGAGCAATCGCCGCCGCTGCGGCTCCCGCGGCCGCCCAAATCCCGACTGCGCGGCCTCGCTTCTCGCCCTGGAAAGCGGCGTTCAGCAAAGCAAGACTGTTGGGCAGCAGCAGCGCCGCGCCGATTCCTTGCGCAGCGCGTGCCGCAAGTAGCACCGGAAGGCTCGGCGCAAGCGCGCACACCAGCGACGTGATGGCAAAGATGGTGGTGCCGATCAGCAGCAGCCGCTTGCGCCCGAAATGGTCGCCGAGCGCTCCGCCGAGCAGGAGCAGCGCCGACAGCGGCAACAGGTAGGCGTTGACCACCCACTGCACTTCCTGCGCGCCCGCGCCGTAGCTCTGGCGGATGGCCGGCAATGCAACGCTCAACACCGATCCTTCGACGAAGGATAGGCTCGACGCCAGAACGCAGGCGACGAGGGTCCAGCGCGGGTCGGCCCGCGCCTTGCTCGCCCCGCTCGCGTCGCGCGGGCTCAATCGACGTGTTCGCCGATCGCGACTTCGACCATCTTCCGCCAAACTTCGGGATCGCCCGCCCCCGCCATGTCCTCGTCCGCCTCGCGCATGGTGTGAAGCACCGCGAGCGCCTGGTTCACATGCTCGCGCCACGCCAGGTCGACCTTGTCGCCGGCGGAAGGGTCGCTCCCCTCGGCATTGCTGCTGAGGGCAGCTCCCGCGAGCACACGGGCAATGCGTTCGACGAGCGGCATTTCCGAAACGGGCATTTGCGTTCCTCCTTTTGCCGGCCTCAACCTGCCTGCGACCGTTTGGGTTCAAGCAGCCGCTTCAGCAAGCGCCGAGCCGAAAGAACGAGCCATAGCGAGAGGATGACGAGGATCAGAGCGATCAGCGCGGCCGCAATGGGATTCGCGATTGCGAGGCCGAGCAGGCCAGCGGTCGCGATATCTTCGCCGGTGGAGACGATGACGTTGGAGAACGGCTCCGGGCTCGCATTGACGAGCGCCCGCGCGCCAGCCTTGCCGGCATGTGCAAGCAGTGCCGCACCGCCGCCGAGGAGGAAGCTTCCGACCTGCCAGGCGGAGTCCCCGCCATCGATGATCGCCATTGAAAGAAGCGCGCCCCCGACCGGCCGCACGACCGAGTGGATCGCGTCCCACAGGCTGTCGACCCAGGCGATCTTGTCGGCGAAGAACTCGGCGACGGTGCCGAGCGCCGCAATGCCGATGACCCAGTTGTTAGCGAGCACGTCGAGCGCGTGAAGCTGCTGCGGAAGCGCCACCCAGCCGAACTTCATCGCCAGCCCGACCGCGAACGTCACGAGATAGAGCCGCCAGCCGGCCAGCAGGCTGACCGTCGATGCGAGGGCAATCAGCTGGACGGCGGACACAGCCGGCTTATTCGTCCGTCGCCGTGGCTTCGGGCATGCCGGCGATCTTGCGCGCCGCATGGATGAGCTCGACCGGAAGCATCGCGACGATGGTCGTGTTGTGCTCAACCCCGATCTCGCTCAAAGTCTGCAGGCGCCTGAGCTCGAGGGCACCCGGTGCCCTGCTTATCGTTTCCGCCGCCTCAGAGAGCTTCGCAGCGGCTTCCTGTTCGCCTTGAGCACGGATGATACGGGCGCGTTTCTCGCGGATCGCTTCCGCTTCCTTGGCGATCGCCCGCTGCATCTGCTCAGGAATGTCGACATCCTTGATTTCGACGGAATCGATTTCGACGCCCCATTTGAGCGATGCCTCGCGAAGCAGCTGCTGGAGCCGGTGGTTGATGGATGCCCGGTCCTTCAACATGAGGTCGAGCTCGCTCTGGCCGATTGCGTCTCGGAGCGCAGTCTCGGCCGCCTGGACGGTCGCTGCCTTCCAATCCTCGACTGAAGTCACGACCTGAACCGGGGATTCTGCCCTGAACCAGAGGACGGCATTAACTCGAACGGCAACGCCGTCGCGTGTGATCGTCTCCTGCGTCTCCAACTGGTAGGTGATAATGCGCTGGTCGACGCGAACGACGCGGTCGATGAAAGGGATCATCCCGTACCATCCCGGCCCCTTCATCGGGCCGAGCCGGCCGAGGCGGAACAGCACGCCGCGCTGATACTCCTGGTTGATGCCGAAGCTCTTCAGCGAGAGCACCAGCAGCAGGACGAGTACGAAGATCGGAAGCCCAAACAGGAACGCCATCGATTCGCCTCTCAAAGGGACGGCAACAACTATAGCACTTCGAACAGTCCCGCTGCTCCCATGCCGCCGCCGACGCACATCGTGACGATCACGTACTTCGCACCTCTGCGCTTTCCTTCGATGAGCGCATGTCCGGTGAGGCGCGCCCCAGACATGCCGTATGGGTGACCGATCGAGATCGCGCCGCCGTTGACGTTGAGTAGGTCGTCCGGGATGCCGAGCTTGTCCTGGCAATAGAGCACCTGCACGGCGAACGCCTCGTTGAGCTCCCACAAGCCGATGTCGTCCATCGTCAGGCCAAAGCGTTTCAGGAGTTTGGGGACTGCGAAGACGGGGCCGATGCCCATTTCGTCCGGCTCCGTGCCCGCGACCGCCATGCCCAAATAGCGCCCGAGCGGCTCGAGCCCGCGCTGCTGTGCGAGGTCGCTACTCATCACCACGCAGACGGACGCGCCATCGCTGAGCTGGCTGGAATTGCCCGCGGTGATGATCTTCTCAGGTCCGCGCACCGGCTCGAGTTTCGCGAGGCCCTCTAGCGTCGTCTCCGGGCGGTTGCCCTCGTCCTTGGTGAGCGTGATCTCCTGCATGGAAACTTCGCCGGTCTCCTTGTTCTTGACACCCATCCTCGTTGTAACGGGAATGATCTCGTCGTCGAACTTGCCTTCGGCCTGTGCCTTCGCCGTTCGGTGCTGCGAGCGCAGTGCATATTCGTCGCAGCGCTCGCGGCTGATGTCGTAGCGTGCGCCGACAACCTCGGCGGTGTCGATCATCGGCATGTAGACGCCGTTGTGCATACTCAGCAGCTCGGGGTCCGGGCCGAGGCGCATCTCGCCGGTCTGAACGAGGCTGATGCTTTCCACGCCGCCGGCGACGACGACGTCCATGCGGTCGACGATCACCTGCTTGGCCGCGGTCGCGATTGCCATCAGCCCCGAGGCGCACTGGCGGTCGATCGACATGCCGGCGACGGTGACCGGTAGTCCGGCGCGAAGAGCCGCTGTCCGCCCGATTGTCGTCTGCACGCCCTGTTGGAGGGCGGCACCCATGATGACGTCATCGACCTCCGCCGGGTCGACCTTCGCGCGCTCAACTGCCGCGCGGATCGGATGCGCGGCGAGGGTCGGGGATGGCGTCGCGTTGAAGGCGCCGCGATAGGCTTTGCCGATGCCCGTTCGGGCGGTGGAAACAATCACGGCGTCGCGAGCCATTCGATTCTCCTCAGGTGAATATCAGTCCAAGCCACAGTGCGGTGAGGGCGGGCTTGTCCTCGCCTTCTATCTCAACCGTCACATTGTGGCGCATCAGCCATTGTCCGGGCGCTTTCTCCTCAATCGAGTCAAGGACGAAGCGGCCGCGCACGCGCTTGCCCGACCGTACCGGCGCAAGGAAGCGCGCGCGGTCGAGGCCATAGTTTACGGCCATCTTGAGGCCGTCGGGAACGAGCATCGCTTCGGCAGCCATGCGCGACAGGAGCGACAGGCTAAGAAATCCGTGCGCGATCGTCCCGCCGAACGGTGTCTGTGCCGCCGCGGCTGGATCGACGTGGATGAACTGCCGGTCCTCGGTGGCTTCCGCGAACTCGTCGATCCGGTCCTGGTCGATAAGCAGCCAGGACGAAACGCCGACCTCCTTGCCGACTTGCGCGCGGATGTCGTCGAGGCTGGCGAGAGGCATTGATGCTATTTGCAGAGGTGTGAATAAGCGCGCAAGCGGCGATCAGAAAGGCAAAGGCGCAGTCGGCTGGTCGGATGCCCGGGCCAGCTGAAGCTTGCTCGCGCCGAGCTTCTCGATGAGGCTGCGCAGGATCGCCGAGCGGTTGGCGGCCATCACCTCATTGTCGCGCGTCTTGTCGTCATAGACGAGGTCGTAGGTCAGCGCCCCGCCGCCGGCTCCGGCCAGCGCGCACCGGATGAGCTCGCAGCCTTTCTGCGCTTCGACAGCGGCCGTTGCAGCCGTCGCCACCGCGTCAATCGACTTGGGGGAGGCGTCGCCGCTCACAGCCAAATATAAGGTGATGCGCCGCGACTTGGCTTGCGCAAGATTGTGGATCTCGCGCTCGAGCAGCTTGGTGTTGGCCATGATCAGCTGTTCGCCAGTGACGGACCGTAACCGGGTCGTCTTGAGGCCGATGCGTTCCACCGTGCCGGTGCTCTGGTCGTAGCGGATCGTGTCCCCCTTCTTGAATGGCTTGTCGAACAGGATCGAAAGGGCGGCGAACAGGTCGGAGAAGATGCCCTGCGCGGCAAGGCCGATCGCAATGCCGCCGATGCCGAGGCCCGCTACGAGCGCGGTCACGTTCACGCCGAGATTGTCGAGAATCAGGATGCCCGCGATTGCGAAGAGCGCGAAGCTGACGAACACGCGGATGATAGCCATTGCGTTGCCGAGGGAGCCTGATCCCTTTTCATCCGCGACGCGCCGGCCGATCAGGCCGAGGATCAACTCGCGGCCCCAGATTGCGCCCTGCAGTGCAAAAGCGATGGTAAAGGCGATGTCGACGAGATGGGCGGCTCGCCGGGGCAGGCCGGCGTAGGTCGCCACGACGTCGGCAGCGGCGATGACCATGAAAGCCAGGCTGGTCTTCGCCAGGATTCTGCCGATGACGCTTCGCCAGCCGATTCCTTCGGGATCGCCGGCGACGGCGCGCTGTCCGAAGGTCCGGAACAGGAGCATGAATGCAACGAGGGCCAGCCCGACGGCTAGGCCGAGCAAAAGCCCCTCGCGATTAACCTCCAGCCAGTTCGTGAAGCGGGCCACCCCCATTCCGATCTCTTGGCGGCACGGGCGACCGCAATCAAGCGGCCGCTTTCCTGGCCTTTCTGGAGACCTTGTTGAGGAACGGGATTAACGCGACCTCGCACGATGAGAGCCATTTGCGCGCGCGCGGGCGTCGCAGACCGTCCAGCGGATCTCGAGGCCGAGCCTTGACTGCTTCGATCAGCGCAGGGTGGACATAAGCCTTGCGGCTCATCGCCGGAGTGTTGCCGAGCGCCTCCGCGACCGGCTCGACCATCGTTGTGACGCTGATCCGGGCGTTCTCGGCCTTGTCGAGCATCTGTTCGAATGCCAAGACGGTCGCGCCCCAAGTGCGGAAATGCTTCGCCGTGAAGTCGCCGTCCGTCGCCTCGCGGATATAGTCGTTGACCTCGCTTGAAGTGATGGGATGCGGCTTCCCATCGCCGTTGATGTACTGGAATAATGCCTGGCCGGGCAGTTCCTGAAGCTGGCGGACGATCCGCCGCAGGGTCCGGTCAGTGATCGTCACCTCGTGCTGAATGCCGCTCTTGCCCTTGAAGCGCATCTTCACTTTGCGTCCATCGTCGTGGACCTGGCGGCTCAGCAAGGTGGTCGCGCCGAAGCTCTGGTTCTGCTTGGCATATTGTTGATTGCCGACGCGCAGGTAATCGTCGTCGAGCAAGCGGATGACCGCGGCGACGACCTTGTCCCTGCTCAGTGCGCGCCGTCTCAGGTCCTTGTCGACCTTGCGCCGGATCTTGGGCAGCGCCTTGCCGAAGTCGGCGAGGCCAGCGAACTTGTTCGCTTCGGCCTGAGCCCGGAACTCTCGATGATAGCGATACTGCTTGCGTCCGCGGTCATCGATTCCCGTCGCCTGAAGATGGCCGTCGGGGTCCTTGCAGAACCACGCGTCCTTATAGGCCGGGGGGAGCGCTATGGCATTGAGGCGGTCGATGGTTGCACG
>Ga0070671_100005594_pt1 | contig 10005 bp, 7 predicted proteins | sample KBSS73metaG_FD_65341 | JGI IMG/M metagenome (GOLD analysis project Ga0070671, IMG submission 65341) | Switchgrass rhizosphere microbial communities from Kellogg Biological Station, Michigan, USA - KBS S7-3 metaG | ecosystem: Host-associated > Plants > Roots > Rhizosphere > Soil ... | reverse complement strand
GCGGCCCTGAGCTTCATCGCGCTGCGTGCGTCGGATTCGAAACTGCGGCGCGCGCGGGCGACCTCGTCTGGAGTCATCTTCTTCAACGGGTTGCCCCAGTGCTCTTCGATGTCGTGCGTCGAATACGCCGCCCGCAGCAGCGGATCGTCGAGCCATTCCGGACGTGTGCCGCCCTGCGTATCCATCCAGGCCGTTATGAGCGACGGCGTCATCCACATATTGGGATGGTCCTTCCTCGCGATGCGATCCTTCACGATTGAGACGAGCTCGTCGTCAGCCTCTTCCCCGCCACGCGCTGGCACGTGCAGCCAGCCTTCGACGCCGGCGCGCATCAATTCCTTCGCATTCGCCAGCGTGACGTTGTGGACGCCGACGGGAACGTTGTACTTGTGCGCTTCTTCGACCACCGCGCGATAGAGCGGAGGCGTCAAGGTCTTCTTCGTCCCGCCGCGGTCGTCCACCCAGATCTTCACGAACAACGGCTTCATCGCGACATAGTCGTCAACGGCCGCCTTTGCTTCTTCGACCGTCGACACGGGGTACGAGACGTCCACCCTGGATGGATGGCCCTGCGCGCCAGAGCCGGGCCATGCGATTCCGGGTCCTGCGGTTTTGAACAACGCGGCGCCGGGGACGACTTCGTCGCGAACGCGCAGCGGCACGTCGCCCCAGTTGGTGCGGCCGCCGTGAAGATCAGATCGACTGACGAGGTCGCCCACGCCGACCACTGCGCCGACGCCGTTGTAGGCGAGCAGTTGGAGATGATCGATGAGGTTCTCGCGGGTGTACATCTCCTTCGACATCGTCCCTTCGGCTACGTTCTGGAATCCGATGTGCCCGTGGAGATCGACCATCGTCGGCATGACCGTCTTGCCCGTGAGGTCGACGCGCGCCGCGCCGGGCGGGATCTGGACTTCACCGCGGCGCCCGACGGCCGTGAATTGATTGTTGTCGACGATGAATGCGGAGTTCTCGATAGGGGCGCTGCCGTCGCCGGTGATGAGCCGCGCTCCTTCGAAGAGGGTGACGCCGGTGGTCTGAGGTGACTGACGCTCGACCTGCCCGGAGCACGCCGATGTAAAGACGAGAGATGCGGCGAGGAGGAGGTAGCGCATGGTCGCAGGATAGTAGATCGTAGGGGCCGACCTTGAGGTCGTAAGATCGTAGGGGCCGACCTTAAGGTCGGCCCCTACTTAAGGTTGGCCCCTACAACGGCTACTGGAGTAGCGCGGTCGTGTTCCGCTTCGGCACGTAGCCGACCGGAATCCTCGTCGTTTCCTTCATCGTCTTGACGTCGACGACGGAAACATCGTTGGTCACTGGATTTGCGACGTAGGCGGTCTTGCCGTCAGGCGTCAGCGTCACCCAGCCCGCGCCTTTGCCCGTGAGCTCGGCGGAGCCGATCAGCTTCAGGTCGGGCAGCGAGTACGAGTAGAGGTAATTGTTGATGCGGCTGCAGACGACGAGCGTCTTGCCGTCGGAGGTTACTGCCATGCCGTGCGACGGGTCGGAGCCCTCGGGCACTTCCTTCTTGCCCGCCGGCAGTGGCGGATTCTTGATGCGCTGGACTTCCTTGTGCGTCGCGAAGTCCACCACCGCGAATCCGTTGAGGCCGCTCATCTGGACGAAAATCCATTTGGTCGAGCCATCGGGGTTGGAGGCGAACGCCATCGGACGAACACCGAGATCCTCGTCGAGGGTCCACGCAGGCGTCTCCGTCTTTGTGTCGATGACGTTCACGCTCTTGCCGACGATCGAGCCGGCGACGACGTATTTGCCATCGGGCGTGACGTACGGATTGTGGATGGTGCCCTTGGTCGGAATCGTCTTCACGCGCGTCAGCGTCGCGGTGTCGATCACGTCGACGCCACCCGGCTCCTGGATGATGCCGACGTAGACGCGCTTGCCGTCCTTGCCGACGGCCATGTTGTTCGGATGGCCGCTCAGCTTCACCTTCTTCATCACCTTCAGCGTCTTCGCATCGACGACGTCGAGCGTGCTCTCTGCTTCGTCGCTGATGTAAATGCGGCTGCCGTCCGGCGCCGCGCCCACGCCGTGATTGACCTCGATGCCTTCGATCACGCCGACTACTTTGTTGGTGGCGGGATCGATGACGTGCACGTTGTCACCGGCGCTGTTGGTCTGAATGATCCGGACCTTCCTGTTGTCCCCCTCGCCGGCGGCGCTGAGGCACAGCGTGCCGAGGAAGATAGCGGCCACCAGGGCCACACACCGACGGATCGTCTGTCTAGTCATCATGATCGTCAGCCTTTCAGTTGGTGCCGCGTGTCGTTCCCATCACCCAGTTCCGGAGCGTCTGCCACTCGGGATCGTTCTGCGAGGCAAAGTGCTTGCCGCCGTTGTGGTAGAAGTCGCCGCCCGCATCCTCGGCGAGCGGATGCATGAGCAGCTTGCTCTTCAGGCTGCCAGGCACCACTGCCACGCGCCGCACGGCGTCGAAGTTCTGACGTGACTCTTCGTCGGTCCACGTCGTCGCGCCCGGATCGAGCGGCTGCAGGCGCATCGGCGTCCCCTGCCCATGGCAGGCGATGCAGCGCGCGTGCCCCTCACGCTTCTTGAGAAAGATCGGCTGCACTTTGGTTTTGAAGTACTCGTAATCGAGTGTAGGCCGTGTAGGAGCGGCCGGTTGCTGCCCGAACGCGCCGACGGTCAATAAAGCCAAACAGCCGAAGGTCACTGCAGCGACGTTCCTGAACACGGCGCCCTCCTTCGAAAAATTCGAAATGGTAGGCCGGCTGAAGCCGGCCCCTACGAAACAGCCCTCTACGTGTACGTAGGGGCCGCCTTCAGGCGGCCCAACGTCTTTAGGCGGCCCTAAAGATACATCAATGTGGCGTGCAACGCATCGCGGCGCTCGAGACATCCCGGTACACCCGGTGGCAGTTGGCGCACGCGTCGGAAATGCCGTTGGTCGCCTCACTTACGGCATCCTGGCTGCGCGCCTGCGAGGCGCGATACGCCGCCCGTCCCGCTTCCACGACACCCTGGACGTACTGCTTCCAGTCGTCGCGATCGACCGGCACCGGCTTGCCGTTCTCACAACGGCGCCCCGGCTGCATCAGCACGGGACCGATCTCCGCAATGGAGATGGCCGCCGCGTCGACAACCTGCCACGGCGAATAGACGTCTCCATACCGCGTCGAGGTGGTCGCCGCGTCCGCACGCGCCACGCCGCCCTTCTCCCCCCTACCCGGATCCTTTGTCTGCACGTCGAACAGCACGTTCGAGCTGGGAAACAGGATGCCGCGCATCACCTGATTCAGGGTGCCGGTGACTGGATATGAAACTGCCGATGACGCCGACGCGAGGCGTTCAGTGGGGTTGGCCGCGACGAGCGTGATTTGCGTCAGCGCGGTGTCAGCCGACGGCAGTTCTGTTCTGCCAGCTTGAAATTTGTTCGCCTGCAGAATGAACGCCATCACGTCGGCGACCTGCGCTGGCTCGAGCGTCCCGGGAGCGTCCGCCGGCATCGTCGCGTGGATCTTCCCGAACAGATCGGAAACAGGCTGTTTGTCGCGCGGGCCGAGGAAGACGTCACCAACCAGCGGCGGACCGGCCGCCCCTTCGAGCATCTCGCCGTGGCACAAGGCGCACCGCATCTGAAACAACATCGCGCCGCGCGTCGCCTGCGCGCCCGTGTAGACGCCGTCTTTCACGGTCCGTGCTTGTCCCAAGTCCTGTCGAGGGGCTTGCGCCGAGCCGGGTCGAGGAGCTTGGGCGCGAAGCGACACGGAGGCGGAGAGCGCGAACGCAATGATCCCACTGGATACGGCCGCCGCGAACTTCACTTCCGCTCACCCGCCCCACTCGCCTCACCCGCCTGTCCCGTCTCGCCGGAGCCCTTTCCTTCACGCTGCAGGACCGTCGCCTTCGCATCGCCGACGTTCCTGACACGATCCGGCGGGGCCAGCTTGCCGGCTTCCTGTGCACGCGCGTTTCGCAGCGTGGTGAACGCATCCACGTTGTTTTCGTTACACGCGTATTCGAGCATCGGCCCCTTGATCCGATGCATGGGCATCTCCACGGTCCAGGGCCGCGTCCACGTCGCCGGATCCTCGACGGTGTAGGTGTGGACGATGGTGTCGTCGGCCGTGCGCGTGAAGCGTTCCGTCAGTTTGAATGTGGGCATCATGGCGACGGCCGGCGGCATACCGGGGGAGCCAAGGAATGTGCGCTTCGTCGTGAAGTTGATCGTCTCGACGACGAGCGTGTCACCCTCCCAGTGGCCGCGCGAGTCGCCAATGTAGGTGGGAATCGTCCCGTGCGGACGGCCGTCGAGCGGAATCACGCGATGCTCGCTGTTCCACTCGTAAATCATCACCATCTGATCCTTCGACTGCACGATCTGATAGTTGCTTCCGTACGGCGCGATGACGGCAGGCACGGCGCGATCGTGGAACACGCACCAGACGGTTCCGCGGTCGTCCCGCCATGTGCGGGCAAGCGGACCGGCGGCACGCTCCTCGGCCACACGGGCGGCCTGGCGCTTCTGTGCCTCGAGCGTCATCGGTGGAATGCGGCCGTCGGGCGGATCGATCACGAGCGAGGTGCGGAGATTCGGCTTCGCTCCGGTCTGCACGGGGGTCGCGCCGAAGTCGGTGCTGACGTAGTGGACGGCCTGGTTCTGCGATTCGCCGACGGCCTTGTTGAACGCCTCGATCGCTTCCTTTTCCGTGTAGAACGGTTTGTTCGCGAGCTCCTTCGGACGTTCGTAGGGCGTGTAGGTCAGGTTCGTCCAGTAGCCTTGGAAGTCCGGCTGCCCGTCCGGCGTGCGCGGCACTTTGTAGGTGCTCTTCGCATCTTGCGCGCCTACGCTCGCAGCAAACACAGCCAACAGCGTGGCGACCCATAAATTTCGCATCATCGCTAGTTCCTGGAGGCCCACCTGACGTGGACGCTACCGATAATCATTTCTTTTGGTACTTGCCGTAGACGAGATCGCCCACGAACTCTTCGCACTTGAACTCACCGAGCCGCATGTTCGGTTCGACGCGGCGATAGAGCGGCATGCGGATGGTCCACGGCTTCGTGTAGACATTCGGATCTTCGATGGTCGCTTCGTATTGAAGATGGTCCGGTCCCGTGCGGCGTATGCGTTCGACGACGTGCAGCCCGTCGGTGTGGTAATTGCCCGCACGATCGAGGAAACGGACGTGCACCGCGCCCTCCTCGTCGAGCGCGCCGACGGTCGCGCCCATGAACCCGCGCGAATCGATCACCAGCGTCTCGCCGTCCCACTTGCCATTCGACCAGCCCATCCAGGTATCAGCAGGCGGACGTGCGGTGCCATTGATGTAAATCGTCCGCAGCGCGCTCGCGAACTCCGACATCATCACGATCGTGTCGGCGGACTGGACGATCTGTACGGGATACGGCATGTACATCATGCGGGGCACGCCAGGCAGGTAGCACTTCACTTCGGCGTCCTCGCGCAACGCGTTGGCGGCGTACTTTTTCTTCATCGCCAGCCCGTCGGGCGTGTACGGAATCGGCCCATCGACGACAACGCCGGGTCCGGAAGGAACCGCGTAGGCGGCGCCGAGCTGCAGCACGGGCCCCGCTGCCGCTTCATGGGCCTCCAGATCCCAGTTCGCCGTATTGAGCGCCTGCCAGATGCCGTTCAGATCGGGCTGACCGCTCGCGGTGCGCGGAGCCCTGTACGTTGGCGGACCTGAAGGCGTCCGGCCCGTCTGGGCATGAGGAGACGCGGCGGCAACGGCGATCGCGAGCACGATCGCCGCGTGCGTCGCCCGAATCACTTCAGATTGCCTTTGGCTTTCGCGGTAGCCTCGGCGCCTTCGTTGGCGAGCCAGAACTCCTGTCCGTCCGCTTTCTCGTACTTCACGCCGGCGACCTGAAACGTCATGTCATCGCGCGCGCCGTATCCGTGGACGATCAGCTCTTCGCCGATTTTCAGCGAGTCTTTCGTGATGCCGTTGCGGATCAAACCGTTGGGCGGCCCCCCTTCAATCCCCCACTTCTGAGTCGTTCCATCGGCGCCTTTGACATCGAGCCAGATCCAGGCGTGCGGGTTGACGAGTTCCACCTTCGCGATGGTGCCCCTCAGTACGAGTGGCTTGTCTTCGCTGAAGACGGTATTCCACGAATGATGCGCACCGGCCGAACCGGCCGCGAGCACGAGGATGACACCTATCAATAAGGTCGTTCGGGCCTGCATCGTCTGGCACTCCTCCACCGATCGTCGAGACTCTAGCACGTGATCTCCGGGCCGCCCTACAGGCGGGCCCGACGTACTTTTCTTGTGGCGTGTGGGCCGGCTTCAGCGGGCACACACGTAACCTTTTGCTATATTACCGGCCACCATGAACCAATTCGTCTGGAAGATGTGCGGCACACTCGTACTCCTCCTTCTCCTGGCGTTCCCAGCGTCCGGGCAGATCTCAACGGCACAGCTCAGTGGCAAGGTGACCGATACCAGCAACGCGGTCCTGCCCGGCGCGACGGTTACCGTGACCCAGATACAAACTGGCGCGGTTCGGAGCGCCGTCAGCGACGCGGACGGCTCTTATCTCGTTTCCAATCTTTCTCCCGGTCCGTACCGGCTGGAAGTCGCACTGCAAGGCTTCCGCACGTACGTGCAGACCGGCATCGTTCTACAGGTCGCGGCGACACCGACGATCAACGTGTCGCTCGCGCTCGGCGACCTACAAGAGACGATCACCGTTCAGGCCGAGGCGCCACTCGTCGACGTGAAGAGCGCCGGCGTCAGCGAGGTCGTCGAAAGCCAGCGCATCGTCGAACTCCCGCTTCAAGGACGCGATGTGACGAGTCTGCTCGTGCTCGCGGGTGCATCGGTGAACACCGGGAGCCCGAATAGCCGCAGCTTTGCGGGCGGTGTGAATGTGGCGGTCGCCGGTGGGCTGCCGTTCGGCGTGGCCTACCTCCTCGACGGCGCGATGCACAACGACTCGCAGAACAACGCCAACCTGCCGCTTCCCTTCCCGGACGCGCTTCAGGAATTCCGCGTGGCCACGACCGGTCTGACGGCCCAGAACGGCATGCACTCGGGCGCGTCCGTCAACGCGATCACGAAGTCAGGGACGAACCGGTTTACCGGCAATCTGTTCGAGTTCAATCGCGATCACCGCTTCAACGCGGTCGATCCGTTCGCGAAGGTCGTAAACGGCAAACAGGTCGATGACGGCCTCTCGCGCAATCAGTGGGGCGGCACGGCGGGCGGGCCGATTGTCCGCGACAAGCTGTTCTTCTTCGGCGGCTATCAAGGGACGAATCAGCATCAGCTCCCGCAGAGCAACATCACCTTCGTGCCGACCGAGGCAATGTTGCGCGGCGACTTCAGGGACTTCGCCTCCGCGGAATGCAATGGAGGCACAGCGATCCAGCTCCGCGCGCCGTTCGTCAACAATCAGGTCAATCCTGCGCAGTTCAGCCCGGCAGCATTGAAGTTGGTCTCGTATCTTCCTAAAGCCGACGATCAGAAGTGTGGCCAGGTTACCTACGGTATCCCCTACGACCGCAAGATGGGTCAGGCGATCGGACGCGTGGATTATCAGGTGAGTCAGCGGCACGCGATGTTCGGCCGCTATATGGCGACGTTCGATCAATCTCCGTCGCCATTTGCCACGACCGACAACATCCTGACGCTGGCGGGCAGCAACTCGCCGTCGCTACCAGGTGCGTCCGTCGACAACCTGGCGCAGTCTGCGACAGGCGGCATGACGACGGTGCTTGGCGCGAATTTCGTGAACGCTGTACGCGTCGCCTTCAACCGCACGTCGATCCATCGCGGCACTCCGCCGTTTTTCGATCCGGTTGACCTCGGCGTGAAGAACTTCTACAGCTATCGTGATAACGAGACGGTCATCGCGATCACTGGCGGCCCGAGCATTTCCGCTGCGACGTCAACGACCGGTGTGTTCTGGACCAACGCCTACCAGGCTTCCGATGACCTCACGCTGATCAAAGGCCGACACCAGTTCGGCGTCGGAGCCAGCTACGCCTACTGGAAGTCGTCGCAGACCTCGCACGCGCGCTCCGGCGGCAGTTGGATGTTCAACGGAACGATTACCGGTCGCGGACTATCCGACCTGCTGGTGGGTGCCGTCGGCAGCCTCGAGCACGGCGTGCCGAACCTGCTCATCATGGACATGAACTACATCGGTCTGTACGCGCAGGACCAGTGGCGCATGGGCGACCGCGTGACCGTGAACTACGGTGTTCGTTGGGAGCCGTACCTCGGCCAGCAGATGCTCTACGGCGGCGCGAATATCTTCAATCACGACAACTTCGTGAACAACGTCAAGAGCCAGGTGTTCGTCAACGCGCCGGCCGGACTGCTCTATCCCGGCGACGCAGGCTTCCCGGATGGAAAGAGCGCCTACAACGTGAAGTGGCTCGACATGTCGCCACGTCTCGGCCTGGCCTGGGACGTCAGCGGAGACGGACGTCTCGCGTTCCGCACGTCGTACGGGCTGACGTATGACTTCCCGAGCGGCGATTACATGAACATCAATGCGTCTGCGCCGCCCTGGGGCAACCGCTCGCTCATCACGAATACGATTTTTGACGATCCGTATTCGGTCGTCGGCGGCAACCCGCATCCCATTGCGACCAACAGGAACACGAACTATCCCGCGTTCGGTGCGTTCGGCGTGATGGATCCGGACATCAATCCGCCGCGCGTGCAGTCGTGGAATGTCACGCTCGAGAAGCAGCTCGGCACGAACTGGTCGGCTACCGTGAACTATCTTGGCCGTTACTCCGATCACCTGTGGGCAGAGGAAGCGATCAACCCTGGTGTGTTCATGGGTCTCGGTCCCTGCACGATCAACGGTGTCGCCTACACGGTCTGCAGCACGCTGGCGAATTTGAATCAGCGCCGTGTGTTCTCGCTCGAGAATCCGACGCAAGGTGCGCTGCTCGGCTTCGTCGATGAGCACAACGACGTGGGCTGGCAGAAGTACAACGGTCTCCGGTTCACCGGCACGCGCCGCTCCGCCACCGGCGTGACGCTATCGGGCAACTACACCTTCTCGCATTGCGTGGGCACGGCGACGCCGGGCAGCTTCCCCCAGATCGCGAGTGGGTACACGAACCCTGACAATCCCGACATGGACAAGGGACACTGCGATCAGGACCGCACGCACCTCGCCAACATTACCGCCGGCTACCAGACACCGGAACTCGGAAACAAGGCGCTGCGCCTTCTCGCATCCAACTGGCGCGTCACCGGCATCTACACGGCGCGATCGGGACAGTGGATCAACATCACCACCGGCCAGGACAACGCGCTGAACGGCCAGCTGCAGCAGCGGCCGAACAAGCTCTCCGATGATTTCTACGGTCCGAAGACGCTCAACAACTATCTCAATCGTGCGGCTTTCGGCGTACCGGCTCCAGGGACCTTCGGCGATCTCGAGTACCGCGCGGTTGAAGGACCGGCGTTCTGGCAGATAGACGCGGCATTCACGCGCCTCATCGATCTTGGAACACGGAACGTCGAGCTCCGCATCGAGGCGTTCAATCTGACGAATCATTTCAACTGGGGTAATCCAACCACCACTGCCACGTCAGGCGTTGCGACGCTGACCTCCAGTCAGTTCGGACGCATCACCACCAACGGCGGCGCACAGCGGATCATGCAGTTTGGGGTGAAGTACTCGTTCTAACTTGGCGAGATAGACGAGAGGGGCGGGAGAGGCGAGAGGACGCCATCCCGCCCTTCCAGCCCTTCCCGCTTCTTCAGCAGCATCACCGAGTCGCCGAATTCGTGCGTCCGGTAGCCGCGCGCGTCCGCCTCGCGCTCCATGCGTTCGAGCACGGCATCGTCGTGGAAGGCACGCAGCAGGTCGTAGTGGCTGGTGCCACGCTCGTGTGTCCCCGACACGATGGCGTCAACCACGGACAACCGTGAACGAGGCCCAATGCGTTGCGTCGCGACGCCGCATCCCGCCCGCACCCTGCCATCGCCATTGGCTGCGTGTTCCAGTGCCCGTACCACCG
>Ga0070671_100005591_pt1 | contig 10010 bp, 6 predicted proteins | sample KBSS73metaG_FD_65341 | JGI IMG/M metagenome (GOLD analysis project Ga0070671, IMG submission 65341) | Switchgrass rhizosphere microbial communities from Kellogg Biological Station, Michigan, USA - KBS S7-3 metaG | ecosystem: Host-associated > Plants > Roots > Rhizosphere > Soil ... | reverse complement strand
GCTTGGTGAGCAGGATGATCTGTCCGACGTGCTGCTGGACGTGGCCGACGACCTGGTAGATGGCTTCGAGAATGGAGACGTCGCGGCCCTGCGGCGTGGTTCTTTCTATGAGGCGCTCGGGGGGCAGGGAATCGATAACGGCGCGGGCTTCGCGTACGGTGGAGTCGAAGTGCTCGATCAGTTGCGCGGCGGTCATGTTGCCGTCGGCGCTGAACTCCTGGTCGCGAACACGGACATCGGCGGCGCCGCCGCAGCCGTGCATGATCCACTGGCGCATGTTGCCGGAGAGGTGCAGCACGAGGTTCCCGACGGCGTTCTCATGCGCTCCCTGACGCTGCCAGACATGCTGGTCGGAGAGCTTGCCGAGACAGGTGTTGAGGTAGCCGGTCATCTGCTCGAGTTTCGTGCTTGAAGCCTTGAGGAAGAGAGTACCGATCTCGTTGTCCATGCAGGCATTTTAGCTTGTCTTGTTTGACCGAATCGCGGCGAACCCGTACACTCAGAAGAGTGGGAAGTCGGCGTGATTCTGTGGCGTAGGCTTGTGGATCTGCGGCTCCCGCGCAACCTGTTGCCTCCTCGTTCAATGGTAGGACAGTCGGCTCTGAACCGATCAATCGGGGTTCGAATCCCTGGGAGGCAACCAACAGACTCCGTGTGCGCGAGAATCGTACTTTAGCCTAGGGTGCTACGGTAATCTCATTCAAATAATCGAACGTGCCGGATCCCTGAGGGTGCACTCCGTGGATTCGCCGCGAGTGGACAACTTCGTTGTTTGGATACCAGAGGGGGATTCCGGGAAGGTCGTCGGCGAGAATCTTTTGAACCTCGATGTATTCGGTGCGGCGTTTTTCCTGGTCGGTTTCCGCGGCCGCCTTCTGGAGAAGAGAATCCACGCGAGGGTTGGAGTAGCGTCCGCGATTAGCTCCTTTTGGAGGGAAAGCGCTGGTTCCGTAGGTGTAGCGGAAGATGTCCGGGTCTTCGTTGGAGCCGATCCAGCGGAGCGCATACATCTGAAAGGCCCCTCGGGTGACGTCGGAGTAGAAGGTGCCGAACTCGGCGGAGCGTATTTCGAGGCGAATGCCGGCTGCGCGCAGTTGCTGTTGCAACACGGCTGCCATTACGCGCGTGGTCTCGTCGGTGGAGGTCTTGAGCGTGATGCGGAGGCGGACGCCGTTGGCGTCGCGAGGGAAGCCGGCCTCGTCGAGAAGCCGCTGGGCTCGTGCGACGTCGTGCGGATACTGGGCGAGTTCGGAGCCGGAGGCGGCGGCCCAATGGCCCGCGGGGAGAAGAGTGTCAGCGAGGCGAGCCTGTCCACGCCAGATGGCGTCGACGATGGCTTGGCGGTCCATTGCGCAGGCGATTGCCTGACGGACGCGACGGTCACGGAGTAGCGGATCGGTGACGTTGAAGTTGGTGTAGATGACGACAGAACTCGGCCCCGATTCGATGGCGATGTTCGGGGCCTTTTCGAGCGCGTGGAGCATGTCGAAGGTGAGGACGTTGCTGGCGAGGTCGGCCGAGCCTTTGCGCAGCTCAAGAGCGCTGGTGATTGCGTCGGGGACGACGGCGAAGCGAAGGTGCTCGATCTTCGGCGGGCCCGCCCAGTAATCAGGATTCCGCGTGACCACAACTTCTTTGTCCTGTACTGCGCTGACGAAACGGAAGGGCCCTGAGCCGACGGGGTGGAGACCGAAGTCTCGTCCGGAGCCGCGGGGAACCACGCCGAAGAGGCCGTCACTCATGTTGAAGAGAAGTCCTGCATCGGGGTGCTTGAGGTGGACTATGAGATCGAGGCGACCGGGTACTTCAAGGTGATCGACTGAGGCGAATGCTCCGCCCTTGGCCGTGATTAGGGTTCCATCGACCATGCTGCGGATGGTCCAGGCGACGTCTTCGGCTTCGAGCGGACGACCGTCATGAAAGCGGACGCCATCGCGCAGATGAATGATGAGCGTCAGGGGATCGGGCTGTTGCCAGCTTGTCGCAAGCCAGGGCTGCAAATTGTAGTGCTGATCTTTCTTTACGAGTGCGTCGAATATCTGCCCGCCCACGCGTTCGGACTGCGCATCCGTGCCTTGCCGCAGGTCGAGATTGTTGGGGCTGCTCTCGATGATCATCACAACGGTTTGAGGATCGCTGGCGCGGCTGTGACATCCGGTAAGGACGCACAGGAGCAGGAGCGCAATCCAGATAGTGCGCAGGCCCGAGTGATGAATCATGCGTGCGTGACCTTCCCGAGGATGACGGGTCGCGACGCGCCGGTAGCACTGGGAACATTGCCCGGCAGACCTGACCACGTTAGCCACGCGAGCAACGCGAATGCTACGCTCTCCTTCGCCTGAGAAGGAACGCCTAGCTCGTCCATCGTACGCAGACGAACGCCGAGAGGCTGTAGACCGTTTTTCAGCAACGCCATTAGCGTTGCGTTCTTTGCTCCGCCGCCTGCGACGATGAATTCCACGCTGCCAGCTTTAGGTACCTTTTGTTTCAGGTGAGTCTCGACGAATTGACGGTAGGCGGCCAGGATGGACTCGGCAGTGAGTGCGGTTGCTGTTGCGATGATGTCTTCATTTGTGGCGCGTTTGTCGCCGTGACAAGTGACGAGGAAGCGGTCGACGAACGCTTCTCCGTATTCTTCCCGGCCGCAGCTCTTGGGAGGGCTGGCGAGGAAGTAGCGCTCGCGGAGAAGTGGGTCGATGACGTTACGAAGCACGTTGCCGCGTTTCGCTACGGCTCCGCCGCGATCAAATTTCTTCTTGAAGAGCCGCATCATGCAGGCATCGATGACCATGTTCGCGGGGCCGGTGTCGAACGCCATGACATCGTCGATGGGGGCCCCTGCGGGTATGGTGGTCATGTTTGCAATGCCACCGAGATTTTGTAGTACGCGGCTCACTTTGTCTGAACGGAACATGCAGTAGTCAAGCATGGGTACAAGTGGCGCGGCCTGACCACCGGCGGCGAGGTCGGCGGGGCGAAAGTCGCTGACCACTGGAACGCGGAGGCGCTCTGCAATTACCGAGGGTTCGCCGATTTGCCAGGTGCAGCGGACGTTGCTGCTGAGATATTTCGAGGGCGTGGCCTGGTGGTAGATAGTTTGGCCGTGACAGCCGATGAGATCGACCTTTGCGCCGAATTGCTCTGCTGTTGTCTGAACGGCGTCAGCGTAGACCTCGCCCAGTCGCCAGTGGAGACGCGACATATCAGCGACGGACATGGCTTTGGCGTCCATGGAAGCCAACACCGCAGAGCGAAGGGTCTTTGAGTAGTTGAAGCCTGCAGCGCCGATGAGGCTGATAAGGGGGGTGCCGTCTGTCCGGGGCCGGATTTTGCAGAGGGCTACATCGACCCCGTCCGCGGAGGTTCCGCTCATGACGCCCGCTACGATCATGCTTTGTCTCTTCATCCTTTAAGCTCCCGTTGCAGATCGGCCAGCAGGTTGAGCGCCTCGCGCGGCGTGAGTCCATCCACATCGACCTCTGCAAGGCGATCGACGATACGTTGCGAGAGGGGCGTAAACATTGTCATCTGCATGGAGGGAGTGTTGTCGGTGACGGCTTGGCGAACCTGCTGGGTCTCCGCGCGTTCGTGCAGTTTGAGCACCTCGCGGGCTCGCGCAATGACTGCTGGAGGAAGTCCAGCGAGTCTTGCTACTTCGATGCCGTAGCTCTTGCTTGCGGGACCAGCCTCTACGGAATGGAGAAAAACGATTCCGCTGGTGGTCTCTTTGACGGTGACGCGCAGGTTTCGGAGGCGTTCGAGGCGCTCGGCGAGCAAGGTTAGCTCGTGGTAGTGGGTGGCGAAGAGCGTTCGCGCGCCGATGCTGTTGTGGAGATGCTCGACCGTTGCCCAGGCGAGCGAGAGGCCGTCGTAGGTGGCGGTTCCGCGGCCCATCTCGTCGAGCAGGACGAGGGAGCGATTGGTGGCGGTGTTGAGGATTGCGGCGGTCTCTGTCATCTCGACCATGAAGGTCGAGCGTCCGCGGGCGACGTTGTCGCTGGCACCGATGCGGGTGTAGATGCGATCGACGAGGCCAAGGCGCATCTGCTCCGCGGGGACGAAGCAGCCGCACTGCGCCATGATGACGAGCAGCGCGGCTTGACGCAGATAGGTGCTTTTGCCGCCCATGTTGGGGCCGGTGATGAGGAGGACCGAGGGGCCGACATCGGCGTCGAGATGGACGGAGTTGGGAATGAATCTTCCTGTGCCTGACTCTTCGAGGCGGCGTTCGACTACGGGGTGACGCGCAGCGATGAATTCAAGAAGCCCTGTGGCGTCAACTTGTGGACGGGCCCATCCTCGCAGGGAAGCGAGGTGGGCGAAGCAGGCGAGGAGATCGATCTCGGCTACGCGACGAGCTGTTTCACGCATGCGTGCGGCGGAGTCCAGCAGGTGGCGGCGAAGCTCGGCGAAGATGCGGCGCTCGATCTCGCAGGATCGCTCCTGCGCGGTGAGGATTTTGGTTTCGTACTCCTTGAGTTCGGGTGTTGTGAAACGCTCGGCGTTTACGAGGGTCTGCTTGCGCTCGTAGTCGGCGGGTACGGCCTTTGCGTTGGCCTTGGTGATTTCGATGTAGTAGCCGAAGACGTTGTTGAAACGAACCTTGAGCGAGCCGATGCCGGTGCGCTCGCGCTCGCGCTCTTCGATTGCGGCGAGCGCCTGCCGGCCGCTGCGACTGAGTTCGCGCAGCTCGTCGAGCTCAGCATTGACGCCTATGCGAATGACACCGCCATCGGCGAGTGTGACCGGAGGTTCCTCGGTGATCGTGGTCGCGATTTTTTCGTGCAGGTCTTCGAGGGCATCGAAGCCTGAAGTCAATGAGTTCCAGCGCGGTGCATGGAGTTCTTCCACGGCGCGTAGAAGTCCGGGGAGGCACGCTATGGTCGCGCCTAGTGAGACGACCTCGCGCGGGCCGGCGGAATCGAGAGCGACGCGTCCGAGGAGGCGCTCGAGATCGAGCACGCCGTTCATTGCCTGGCGGATGGCCTCGCGGCGACGGAGATCGGACTCGGCTTCGGCAACGGCTTCGAGACGAGCTTCGATCTCGGCGAGGTCGTTGGAGGGGCGCAGGAGCGTGGCGCGCAGTAGGCGTTTTCCCATAGGGGTGCAGCAGGCGTCGAGGGTGTAAAAGAGCGTGGTCTGGGCGGTTTCGCCGGAGAACAGTGGCTCTACGAGCTCGAGATTGCGCACGCTGACGGCGTCGAGCTCAAGACAGGAGGAACGTTCGTAGAAGCGAAGGCCGTCAACATGCTCCAAACCGCCCTGGCGCGTGGCCTTCATGTAGTGAAGCAGAGCACCGGCAGCGATTGCTGCCGTCTCATGGCCGCTGAGGCCGACACCATCGAGCGAGTGGAGCTTGAGATGACTGCGCAGCAGGGGAAGGGCGTACTCGGAGGTGAAGACCCATTCTTCGACTGGTGTTCGGGTGCGAATCGCGTCGAAACCTGCGGTGTCGTCTTCGGCTTCACCGGCGAGGTTTACACCGCCTAGCAGTCCTCTGCCGTAGAGCAATTCGACAGGGCGTATACGGCCGAGCTCGTCGGCCATCTGCGACCAGGCGGTTGAGCCGTGGAACTCGGTGGTACGAAATTCGCCGGTCGAGAGGTCGAGAACTGCGATTCCGCAGACAGCTGCGGGGCCTGAGCCGGTAACGGCGATGCTGGCAAGGTAGTTGCTCTGCTCGGCTCCGAGGGAAGGATCGATGGCGGTGCCGGGGGTGAGGACTCGAGTGACCTCGCGTTTGACGACGCCCTTGGCCTGTTTGGGGTCCTCCATCTGCTCGCAGATGGCGACGCGGTAGCCCTTGCGGAGCAGGCGTTGGAGGTAGGTTTCGGCGGCGTGATAGGGGACGCCGCACATAGGTACGCTTTTGGCCTTGTCGCGGGCGGTAAGGGTCAGCTGCAGCTCACGGGAAGCGACGATAGCGTCCTCGAAGAAGAGCTCGTAGAAGTCGCCCATGCGAAAGAAGAGCAGCGTGTCCGGATGCGCGTCTTTTGCTGCCCGGTACTGCCGCATCGCCGGGGAAAGGCTGGCCATGTCGGCGCCCAGGGTCGTGATGGTCTCCAGTGTCATCGCAGAACCGCAGAATACCGTAACCGGGCTCCGGGGTTTTGAGAGACCCGATATACTGAAGATTCGGCGTATTTGCGCCGGTGAAATCTATTTTCATGTCGCTTCTTTGGCTCAGAGTCGCAGTTCTTCTGTACGGCGTCGCCGCGCTCGCGGTGCTGCCTGCTGCTCTGTACGAACGTCCGCGGTGGCGTCACGTGGCGATACCGGCGACGGTTGCGGGGCTGCTGTTCCACTTCGTCTCGCTGGCTGAGATGTTGAATGCGGCGCATCATCGCCTGCCGGTGGACACGCATGAGACCCAGTCGTTGCTGGGATTGCTTCTGGCTGGGGCTTTTCTGATCGTCTATTGGCGCTATCGCACGGTCTCGCTGGGCGTCTTTGTGCTGCCCATCTGCTTTTTGCTGAGCCTGGTGCCTGCAGTGCTGCCCGGGCAGGAGACGACGCCTTTTCCGCTGCTGCATACGGGATGGATCTTCCTGCACATTGCGCTTTTGCTTGCGGCATATGCGGCGCTCTTGCTTTCGCTTCTTGCTTCGGTGCTGTATCTCATCCAGGAGCGCAGTCTGAAATCCAAGCACGCGACCCCTATGGCAGCGTGGCTTCCACCGCTTGAGACGACTGACCAGATAGCACTGAAGTCATTGCTCTTTGGGTTTCCGTGCATGACAGCAGGTTTGCTGGTGGGCTCAATGATTGCGCAACAGGCCTACGGGCCGTCCTATTTTCTCGATCCCAAGGTTCTGCTGTCCTTTGCGATGTGGATCGCTTATGTAGGAATGATTTACATCCGCCGCCACGCCGGTCTTCGCGGGCGCCGCGCTATTTATCTTTCGGGCTTTGTGCTGCTGGTGGTGCTTGCCGTGTGGTCGGCTAATCAGTTTTCTGCGGTACACAGGTTTACGACACCATGAGTCACAATCACCATCTCGTGCTCATAGGCATCAACCACACCACGGCTCCAATCGAGGTTCGTGAGCGGCTTGCCATCCCCGCGGGGCGGCTTGCGGATGCGATCCGGACGCTGGCGCACCAGCCGGGCATTCGGGAAGGAATTATCCTCTCCACCTGCAATCGAGTGGAGCTTCTGACCCTGCAGGAAGATAGTGAGAGCGCGGGTGCCGGCCTACTCCGCTTTCTGGAGGAGTACTTCGCCGTGGCCCCGGCAACCATCACGCCACACCTCTACGAGTACCGCGAGCGCGAGGCCGTACGCCATCTGTTTCGTGTGGCGAGTTCGCTGGACTCGATGGTGGTAGGTGAGTCGCAGATTCTTGGGCAGGTGAAAGAGTCTTACACGGTGGCGCGCGAAGTGGGCGCGGTTTCGGGATCGCTGGACACGCTGATTCAGCGTGCTTTTACAGTAGCAAAGAAGGTTCGATCTGAGACTCAGATTGGGTCGAGTTCAGTTTCGATCGCTTCGGTCGCGGTCGATCTGGCACGTAAGATCTTCGGCACGCTGCAGGGAAAGACGGTACTGCTGGTGGGAGCGGGGAAGATGTCGGAGCTGGCGGCTCGTCATCTCATTCAGCAGGGAGCTTCGAAGATTCTTGTGGCCAATCGGACACAGGAGCGCGCGGAGAAGATCGCTGCGCAGTTTAGCGGAGAGGTGATCCCGTTTGACGCCTTGTACGATCAGGCTGCACGCGCGGACATTGTGATTACTTCCACAGGCGCACCACAGAAGCTGTTTGAGCGCACGCACGGGCAGCGCTTTTTGCATATTCGACGCAATCGTCCGATGTTTTTTATCGACATCGCTGTTCCACGCGACGTGGACCCCAGCATGAATACGGTGGAAGGCTGCTTCGTCTATGACATCGACGACCTGCAGCAGGTCGCTGCAGCTAATCTTGCCAACCGAAGCAAAGAAGCGGCGGCTGCCGAAACCATCGTGACCCGCGAGGTTGATAAGTACCAGCAGCGTGTTCAGTCGCTGGATGCGACTCCCGCTATTCGAAGTCTGCAGGAGCATGCCGAGGCGCTACGCCAGGCGGAGCTTCGTCGCACCGCAGCGCGTCTGGCAGGCCTTACGGCTGACCAGCAGGCTGCTGTGGAAGCCCTGACGCGTGCGCTGACCAACAAGTTTCTGCATGCCCCGATGACGGCACTTCGTGAGGCGGCGCGTGAGGGTGATGCGCAGGCGCTGGCGGAGCTTGAATCGCTATATACCAACCAATCGCGTAATAAGTAGAGCGACTTGTAAAGAAGACGATTCGTTGCGTTCGTTCTCGCAAATGCAACACGCAAATCGCAAAATAGTTGCGATCGCGCCGTCGGCTATCCCTCTGTGCCATAAGTAGTTGGGTGCGACGTTCCGGTACTTTGCGCATCTAAATCGATAGAGGTTCTAAAGATGCCACGGTCGAAAGTTATCACTCTTCTTTCCCTGGCGACTCTATCCGTAGCCGCCCTAGCACAGACTACGGTTTCAGCCCGCCCAGGTACCTTGAATTACACGGAAGGTCAGGTCTCGATAGAAGGCCGTCAACTCACTGCCGGCGCGGAGAGCAACACGACGCTCGCTGCCAGACAGTCTCTCTCCACTACAAGTGGCAAAGCAGAGATTCTGCTTACGCCGGGAATGTTTCTCAGGGTTGGATCGAACAGCACAGTTCAGATGGTTTCGCCGAACCTGACTCAGACTGAATTGAGGCTGCAGCAGGGCCGAGCCAACTTAGAGGTGGACCAGATCTACAACCAGAACAGGATTCTGGTCGATCTGCCCAATGGACAGGCACAGATTCTGAAGAAGGGTCTCTATGCCTTCGATGCGACCAACTCGACGGTCAGCGTCTTCGACGGACAAGCGAATGTCTATCCCGGCGCCGATCTTCACGCCGATATAAAGCCGATCGAGGTCAAGGGCGGCCGCAGACTGACGCTGACAGGCGATGCCACGCAGCCCGAAAAGTTCAACAAGGATCAGGCGAAGGACGATCTGTATAACTGGGGCAGCCTGCGCTCGCAGTATCTGGGCGAGGCGAATCTTAACCTTGCCCAAACGTATGCAGGTTCGTCGGCTTTTTATCCTGGCTGGTACTGGGCAGGTGGACCGTATGGCTACACCTGGCTTCCTGGTAACGGACTCTGGTGGAATCCGTATGGATTTGGCTTTTACTCGCCGTACTACCTCTACGGCGGTGGCCCGATCTACGGCTATCGCGGAGGTTTCTATGGCTACCGGTCGGGTGCTTACGGATATCGCGGAGGCGCTGTCGCCGGTGGGTATCGTGGAGCCCCTGTAAGCGGATTTCGTGGCGGCACTGTAGGTGGATTCCACGGCGGTGGGGGTCACAGATAAACCTGCGTTCGCTATTCGTTACAAATTGTTCCGGCAGCAGAGGATTGCTGCCGGATTTTGCTTTTTAGCGCACAGTAGAACTGTGCTCTAAAGCCCCAAATCCAACGCGCAATCCCGTATTCTAATGACACAGGATTATGAGTGTCTCGTCCAACATGCAGGCCACGATTCGTATCGGCTCCCGCGGCTCTCAGCTTGCGCTGTGGCAGGCGAACCACATTCAGGAGACGCTGCGTGCTGCCGGCCACATCGTGGAGATCGAGGTGATTCGCACGACCGGCGACCGCATGCAGCAGCCGGGGTTTGTGCCCCCTGCGGATCTGGATGGCAAGGGAATCTTTGTCAAGGAGATTGAGGAGGCGCTCGCGGAAGGAAGGATCGATCTCGCCGTCCATTCGCTGAAAGACCTGCCGACCAAACTATCTCCGCGATTTACGCTGGCTGCGATTCCGAAGCGTGCGGATGCGCGGGATGCATGGGTCTGCGAGCCGTACTGGGCTCTGCACACGCTGCCGATGGGCGGACGGGTCGGCACCACGAGTCCGCGGCGGAGGGCACAGATTCTGGCACTGCGGCCGGACGTTGAGTTTGTCGACATCCGGGGTAACATCGACACTCGCTTGAAAAAACTGGCAGG
>Ga0070671_100005589_pt1 | contig 10012 bp, 6 predicted proteins | sample KBSS73metaG_FD_65341 | JGI IMG/M metagenome (GOLD analysis project Ga0070671, IMG submission 65341) | Switchgrass rhizosphere microbial communities from Kellogg Biological Station, Michigan, USA - KBS S7-3 metaG | ecosystem: Host-associated > Plants > Roots > Rhizosphere > Soil ... | reverse complement strand
ATGCCGCTCGTCGGCTTCTACCTGCAGCCGGCGGTGGGCGGCCTCATCCTGCCGGCGTCGTTCTGGCGCCGTTTCGCCGCGATCGACAATGTCGTCGCCATCAAGATCGCTCCGTTCAATCGCTATCGGACGCTCGACGCCGTTCGCGGTGTCGTCGAGGCCAAGGCCGAGGAGCGCATCACCCTCTACACCGGCAATGACGACCACATCGTGCTCGACTTGGCTGTGCCCTTCTCCGTTCCCCGTGACGGCGCACCCGTCCTGGTGAAGATGAAAGGCGGACTGCTCGGCCATTGGAGCGTGTGGACGCAGAAGGCGGTGGCGCTGCTCGACGAGATCCGCGCCGCCGCTGCGTCGGAGCAATTTCCGAAAGCATTGCTGGCGCGCGACTCGCACATCACCGACTGCAACAGTGCCTTCTTCGACGTCGCCAACGATTTTCGCGGCTGCATCGCCGGCTGTCACGAGGTGTTGCGCCGGCAGGGCCTGTTGGAAGGCATCTGGTGCCTCGACCCGAGCGAAGGCCTCAGTCCGGGACAGGCGGAAGAGATCGACCGGGTTTATCGGGACTACCCCGAACTCAACGACGACGCCTTCGTGCGCGAGAATTTGTGCCGCTGGCTGTGAGCGCGTCTGTGCTTCGCGCCCACCGCGCCAGAGTTCGTTCCGTGGAGAGCCGTGAAGCCTTTGGAAAGCCGCGGAGCGGCTATTCCCGGCGGCCCTTGAGCCAGTCTTCCAGATAGACCAGCGCCATCGCCCGCTCGTCCTCGCTCGCGCGACGGAAGGCGTTGTCGTAGAGCGGCTTGACCCAGGTCTCCTCGGAGCCGGCGCAGTCCTTGCTCAAGGTGAGCCACATGAGGCCGCGGGCGGCCTGGCGCGGCACGTTTCGCCCCTGGAACAGCAAGTCGCCAAGCACCGCCTCGGCGCGGCAGTCGCCCTTGGTTGCGGCCAGCTGGAACCAGCGCGCCGCCTGGTGCGGGTCGCTCGGCGTACCGTCAAGATAGAGCCGGCCGAGCCGGTACTGGGCATCGGCATCGCCGAAATAGGACGCGGCATAGGCGAACATTTCGCGCGCCCGCGCGGCGTCCGGCTTAACCGTCGAGTCGGGAATGCCGGAAAGATAGTAGCGACCGAGCGCCACGAACGCGTTGGCGACGAACCGCGCCTGGGGCGTTCCGGGGCTCTCGTCCGGATGGGTGTTGGCGATCTGGCTGAAGTAGTTGAACGCCCGCATGTCGTCCTGCGGGACGCCATCGCCGTCCGCATACATCCGGCCGACTTTCCACTGCGCCGCGAGGTGACCTTGGTCGGCGGCGTATTGGAGCGCGGTCAGCGTCTTGGAGCGTTCGCCGCCCTCCTGCACCCGACCCGCGCTGCGCAAGCCGTCGCCCGGCGCCAGCACGGCGGTATTCGCGCTGCTCGTTCCGTCGAAGGCCAAGGCCGGCTCGGGCGTGGCGCTGGGCCATGTCCCAAACCCAAGGCCTAGGGCGCCTGCGATGGCCACCAGCACAACTCTACTAGATGTCCGCATAACACGCTTTCTCGACCGCGCCACCCGGATGGGTCACGGCGCCATCCCGCGCCGGCCCGACCTGTTGGGCGTATTTCCACAAATAGCCGGAGGTGTATTCGTCCGCGCGCGGCTTCCATTCGCGCGCGCGTTGCTCGAGCTCGCTCTTCGTCAGCTTGACGTCGAGCGTTCCCTTGTCGCCGTCGATCTCGATGATGTCGCCGTCGCGGATCAGGCCGATTGGCCCGCCCACCGCAGCTTCCGGCCCGATATGACCGACGCAGAAGCCGCGCGTCGCGCCCGAGAAGCGTCCGTCCGTGATCAGCGCGACCTTGGCGCCCATGCCCTGGCCGTAGAGCGCGGCCGTGGTCGCCAGCATTTCACGCATGCCGGGCCCGCCCTTCGGGCCCTCGTAACGAATAACCAGCACGTCGCCTTCCCTGTACTTCTTATTCTTCACTGCGTCGAAGCAAGCCTCCTCGCCATCGAAGCAGCGCGCCGGTCCGGAGAAACGCAAGTTCTCCATGCCCGCAACCTTAACAATTGCCCCATCGGGCGCGAGGTTTCCTTTCAATCCGACAACGCCGCCGGTCGGCGTGAACGGCTTGTTGGCAGGACGAACCACGTCCTGCTCCTCGTTCCACTTCACCGATTTGAGGTTTTCCGCGATCGTGCGGCCAGTGACGGTAATACAATCGCCGTGCAAAAAGCCGTGGTCGAGCAGTGTCCTCATCAGCAGCGGAATGCCACCAGCTTCGAACATGTCTTTGGCGACATAGCGGCCGGATGGCTTCAAATCCGCGATATACGGTGTCCTTTTGAAGACCTCGGCGACGTCGAAAAGATCGAACTTGACCCCGCATTCGTGGGCGATGGCCGGAAGGTGCAGCGCGCCGTTGGTCGACCCGCCGGTGGCGGCGACCACGGTCGCGGCGTTTTCCAAGGCTTTGCGGGTGACGATGTCGCGCGGCCGGATGCCCTTGGAAATGAGCTCCATGACCATCTCGCCCGCGAGCATGCAGAACTTGTCACGAATCTCGTAGGGCGCCGGCGCGCCTGCCGAGTAAGGCAGCGCGAGCCCCATCGCCTCCGAAACGGTCGCCATTGTGTTAGCGGTGAATTGCGCCCCGCAGGCTCCAGCCGACGGGCAGGCATTCTGCTCGAGCGTATCGAGGTCGGCGTCCGACATGGAGCCGATCGAGTGCTGGCCCACGGCCTCGTAGACATCCTGGATGGTGACCGGCCGGCCCTTGAAGGTGCCGGGCAGGATCGAGCCGCCATAGATGAAGATCGCGGGCACGTTCAGCCGGCACATGGCCATCATCATGCCGGGCTGGGACTTGTCGCAACCGGCGACGCCGATCAGGGCGTCATAGGAATGGCCGCGCACAGTCAGCTCGATGGAATCGGCGATGACCTCGCGCGACGGCAAGGAGGACCGCATCCCGGCATGCCCCATGGCGATACCGTCGGTGACCGTAATGGTGCAGAATTCGCGCGGCGTGCCGCCGGCGGCGGCGACGCCGTGCTTGACCGCCTGCGCCTGGCGCATCAGCGCGATGTTGCAGGGGGCTGCTTCGTTCCAGCACGTCGCCACGCCGACGAACGGCTGGTGAATTTGCTCCCGAGTCAGCCCCATCGCGTAGTAGAACGCGCGGTGAGGCGCCCGCTCCGGGCCCTCAGTGGCATGACGGCTCGGCAGCCGCGATTTCAAGTCTGTCTTGACGTCCATCGAATTCATCTGGGCCAATGCGGCCCTCTCGCCCCTTCCCTTCCGGCTGCGGCCGAGCCGCTCTGAAAACCGGAAGTGTCGCAATAGCTTGTCAGCGCTTGCGGGCATCGATGTCGAAAAACCCTATGGCCAAAAAGCGGCGCTGATCGCTAGTGCGGTGCACAACAATCAAATGTTCCGGCGCTGTGGCACTCAAGCCACAGATTCAGGCCGAAAAGCCACAGGTGGTTAACCACGATTTACCGTCAACCGCTCAGGCTGCGACACTGCATCATGCCCCGGACGCTAAGCCGCGCCTTTTTTGGCCGCAGTGTGCACGAAGTCGCGCCCGAACTGATCGGGGCCATTCTGCTGGTCGGCAGGGTCGGCGGCCGCATCGTCGAGGTCGAGGCCTATCATCAAACCGACCCGGCCGCGCATAGCTACAACGGCCCCACCGCCCGCAACGCGGTGATGTTCGGACCGCCGGGTTTCGCCTATGTGTACCGCTCCTACGGCATTCACTGGTGCCTCAATTTTGTCTGCGAGCCCAAAGGCTCGGCCAGCGCCGTGCTGATCCGCGCCCTGGAACCGACGGCAGGCATCCAGACGATGCAGCGGCGCCGCGGTGTGGTCGAGGAGCGACTGCTTTGCTCAGGACCCGGCCGCCTCTGTGCGGCGCTCGGCATCACCGACGCGCACAACGGGCTCGCGCTCGACCGGCCGCCGTTCGCGATCTTCGGGCGGGCGGACGCTGCGGAGGTTATCGCGGGCCCGCGCATCGGCATTACCAAAGCAGTCGAGCAGCCCTGGCGGTACGGTCTCAAAGGCTCGCGCTTTCTCAGCAAGCCGATGCGGTAGGCAGCCGGGACCGGGTCGTCTAAGCTAGGCTTCTCTTCGCATTGGCCGGAGCGTCGAGAATTCCGCCGGCAAAACGCGAAAGCAGCGACACCCTGGGAGGGCGCCACATGAAGTTTCGCAATCTCATCTGCATGTCGGCGGTGGCGATATGCATCGCATCCTCGGCTCTTGCTCAAGGCCTGCCGATGGCCAGCAAGCCGGAAGACGTCGGCTTCTCCTCCGAACGGCTCAAGCGCGTGGCGGCTACCTTCCAGGCCGATGTCGACAAGGGGGCGCTTGCCGGCGCGGTGGTGTTGATCGCCCGCAACGGCAAGCTCGCCTACTGCGAAGCGATCGGTTTCCAGGATCGCGAGAAGAAGCTGCCGATGCACACCGACGCGATCTTCCGCATCGCCTCGATGAGCAAGCCCATCACTTCCGTCGCCATCATGATGCTGGTCGAAGAAGGCAAGATACAGATCGAGGATCCGATCTGGGTCTATCTGCCGGAAATGAAAGGCCTGCAGGTGGGGGTGGAGAAGACCGACGCCTCCGGCGGAAACGCCGAGCTGTCGCTCGAACCTGCGCAGCGTGAAATGACGATACAAGACCTGCTGCGGCACACCTCCGGCCTCACCTACGGCGTCTTCGGCAAATCTGCGGTCAAGCAGAAATACCTCGATGCGAACCTCCTTGATCGCGATCAGACGCTGGCCGAGTTCATCTCCAAGCTCTCGAAGATTCCGCTCGCCCACCAGCCCGGGACCATGTGGGACTACAGCATGTCGACCGACGTCTTGGGACGGGTCGTCGAGGTCGTGTCCGGGATGCCATTCGACCAGTTCGTCGCCGAGCGCATTACCAAGCCGCTCGGACTCTCCGATACCGGTTTCTACGTCGCTGCGCAGGAGACCGGGCGCATCGCCGAGCCGCAGGTCGACCCGGAGACGCAGAAGCGGCCGCCGGTGATCGACATAACGAAGCGACCAAATTGGCTCTCCGGCGGCGGCGGCATGGTGTCGACGGCCTCGGACTATTTGAGATTCAGCCAGATGCTGCTCAACGGCGGCGAACTGGACGGCACGCGTCTGCTGTCGCCGAAAACCGTCGCCCTGATGACGTCGGATCACCTGCCGCCCGATATCACCTACAGCCGGGAGGCGCTGAAGCTCATGGAGCCGACGGCCATGGCCCCCACCCCGCGTGACGGACAAGGCTTTGGACTGGGCTTCGCGGTTCGCACTCAGCCGGGCCAGAATCCGCGCCCGGGTTCCGTTGGCGAGTTCTACTGGGGCGGGATCTACGGCACCTACTTCTGGGTCGACCCGAAGGAGAAGCTCATCGCCGTCATGATGGTCCAGGTCGGTGGCCCGATACGCAACCACTACCGCTCACTCGTGCGCAATCTCGTCTATCAGGCGCTGGTCAACTGACGGTCGCGGAAATCCGAAACGCCGGATCGAAACCGAGCTCCCGCCGCGCCTTGGCGATCGAGACCGCGCCATCGTCTTCGGCGATGTTGTAGATGCCCGCCGCTCCGTGCGCGAACGCAAGGCGCGCCGCTTGCGCGGCGGCATCGACGTGGAGAGGGGCACGGCCGGTAGCTCTCTCATTCCACGTCCCGGGGCCGTACAGCCGCCCGTAGCGGAGCACGATGCCTTCGATGCCGGACGCATGGAGCACGGCCTCCTCGAGCGCCCGCACGCCGCGCGCCGTCACCGCGCCGGGTCCGCTTTCGCCCGACGCGAGCGGATCGGTCTCGGCGTGCGGTTCTGCGCCCTCGGCGTAGGCGAAGGCGATGCTCTGGGCGATCAACCGACGCGCACCCGCGGCAACGGCGGCGGCGACAAGATTGGGAGTGCCTTCGATGCGCAGGCGGGCGTTGCGCGCCAGCATCTCTTCCCGGCGGCTCGGGTCGAGGAGGCCGGCGAGGTCGGTCAGTTGATGGATGACGACGTCCGGCCGCGTTTGGATGACGGCATCGCGAAGGGCTTCGCGGTCGAACACATCAACGACAACCGACGTCACCCCGGACGATCGCAGTTGCGCCGCTTTCGCGCCCGAGCGCGTCGTGCCGGTCACGGCATGCCCATCAGCGATGAGCCTCAATGACAATCGTCGGCCGATAACCCCGGTGGCGCCGGCGAGAAAGACGTTCACGCGGAGCGCTCCTTGTCGGTGCGGTATGCCGCGCGCTCGAACCGCATTGTCGGCACGAGCAGGATCGCCGGCAGCCCCGACAGCGCGACCGGCAGGAAGGCGAAGCGTGCGTCGCCGGTCAGATCCCAGGCGGCGCCGCTGAGCACCGAGACCACAAGCGCGCTGGCATAGCTGAAGGTGAACATCGCCGCGGACACGCGCGCGACCTCGTCCGGCGCGCTCAGCAGCGGCGGCAGAGTAAGACCGAGCGCGAATGCGGAGCCGGCGGCAAAGCCGAGAACGCCGGCGCTCACCACGGTCACCGCGCCGGCAGTGGTGACGATTGCCCCGATGCACGCGAGGCACAGCAGGCCCGCGAACACGAACGGCCACGCCCTGCGTTCGAGATAGCGCGCAAAGAAGATCAGCAGCAGCGAAGCGGGAAGCTGGCCGGTATTGAGCGCGGTCAGCGCCGGACTGATGAGGTCGGCGCGACCGGTCTCGCTCAAATAACCGGGAAGGAAAGCATTGCTGCCGAAATAGATCGCGCTCGCCCCGGAGAAGACCGAGCCGAGTCGAAAAATCTCGCGCGCCGGCCACTGCGGCCACCATCGTAGCCGAGTTCCGACGGCGGCGGCTTCTTCGCGCGGCGCCAGCATCAACACCAGCGCCGCGATGGCGACAATCGGCACGGCCCAGAAGGCGAAGATCGCCCGCCAACTCTCGCCGAGCAGCGGAAACAGGAACGGAAAGAGCGCGACCGGCAACGTTTCGCCAACGATCAATCCGTTGGTGTAGATGCCGGTGCCCAGCACAATGCGGTCGGGGATCCAGCGGCCGACCAGCGCCGCCAGGGCCGGCTGCGTCACCGCAATGCCTGCGCCCATGACCGCCGTCGTGGCGAGAAGGCTGATGGCGTCGGGCGTCACGGCCCGCAACCCGCTCCCCACCGCGGTCAACGCCAACCCGGCGATGACCGCACGTGTCACACCGAGCAAAGCGACCAGGCGCGAGCCGACCAATGCGGCCGCCGCGAACAGAATGATCGGCAGGCCAGTAAGGATCCCGATCTCGGTCCCCGAAAGTTTGAACTCGTCGCGCAAGATCGGAATAACCGGGGGCACCGCGAGCAGCGGCATCCGCAGGGCATTGCCGACAAGCCAAAGAAGAATGAGGGCGGTCAGGAGAGGACGGTATTTCGCCAAGAGGTTTCTCTGTTCGAGATTTTTCTGTGCCGGTTCACCCGGCCTTTTCTCCGTTTCAGCTTGAAGCCACGCGCAAACCGGAGGGAATAAGGATCACACCGCGCCTTCGAGCCGCTGCAGCGCTTCGGCGAGCTTCGCCTTGCGCTTTTCGGCCTCAGCCCGCTTCTCGCGCTCGCCTTCGACCACGTCCTCGGGCGCGCGCTTGAGGAAGTCGGCATTGCCGAGCTTTTGCTCGACGCGGGTAATGTCGGCATCGCATTTCGCCATTTCCTTGCCGAGCCTCGTGCGCTCTGCCGCGAGATCGATGACGCCCTTGAGCGGCAACGCCGCGACCTCGCCGCGCACCACAAGCTGCATAGACCCGGACGGCGAGGCCTCGGCGAACGAGATGTCGGCGACGCGGGCGAGGCGCTGCACGAACTCCGACCAGCGGCGCGCCCGCTCCCGGCTTTCTGCCGAGACGCCGACGAGCACGAGCGGCAGCAGCGTCGCCGGCGCGATGCTCATTTCCGCGCGCACCGAACGTATCGCAGTAATCAGGTCGATCACCCAGCCGATTTCGGCCTCGGCGGCGGGATCGTCCAACCCGTCGTGCATCGGCCAGGCGGCGAGCGTGAGCAGGTCCTCGCCACCCGTCACGTTCCACAGCTCCTCGGTGAGGAACGGCATGAACGGATGCAGCAGCTTGAGAATCTCATCGAGCGTCCAGGCGGCGGCCGCGCGCGTCTCGTTCTTCGCGGCGCCATCGGGGCCGGTGAGCACCGGCTTCGCCAGTTCGAGGTACCAGTCGCAGAAGATATTCCAGACGAAACGATAGGCGGCGCTCGCCGCGTCGTTGAACTTGAAGGCTTCGATCGCCGCCGTGACCTCGCGCCCGGCCCGCGCCGTTTCGTGAATGATCCAGCGGTTGAGCACTTCCTGCGCGCGGTGCGGATCGAAATCGGCATTGCGGGCACAGCCGTTGATCTCAGCAAAACGCGCGGCGTTCCACAGCTTGGTCGCGAAATTGCGATTGCCCTCGACCCGCTGCGCGGAGAGTTTTATGTCGCGGCCCTGCGCCGCCATCGCCGCCAAGGTGAAGCGCAGCGCGTCCGCGCCGTATTCATCGATGACTTCGAGCGGGTCGATGACGTTGCCCTTCGACTTCGACATCTTCTGTCCGCGCTCATCGCGCACGAGGGCATGGATGTAGACAGTCGGGAACGGCACTTCGTTTCTGAAGTGCAGGCCCATCATCATCATGCGCGCGACCCAGAAGAAGATGATGTCGAAGCCGGTGACGAGCACGCTGGTCGGGTAGTAGCGCTTCAGCTCCGCCGTCTCGTCGGGCCACCCGAGTGTCGAAAAAGGCCACAGTGCCGATGAGAACCAGGTGTCGAGCACGTCGTCGTCGCGGTGCAGGTACTCGTTGGCAAACCAAGCGCGCCGCGCCGGGTCGGCGGCGATATCGTGCCCCTCCTCCGCGGTGATCTCCTCGATTTCGGTGTAGTGCGCCAGCGCATCGGCCACCACGTCGTCCTCGCTCTCGGCGACGAAGAGCTTTCCGTCCGGGCCATACCAGGCGGGAATGCGATGCCCCCACCAGATCTGCCGCGAGATGCACCACGGCTGAATATGCTCCATCCAGTCGAAGAATGTCGCCTGCCATTGCTCCGGGACGAAGATGGTGCGCCCCGCGCGCACCGCGTCGATCGCCGGTTGCGCCAGCGTCTTGGCGTCGACGTACCATTGATCGGTGAGATAGGGCTCGATCACCGCGCCCGAGCGGTCGCCGTGCGGCACGCTGTGCGTGGTGGGCTCGATCTTGTCGAGCAGGCCCGCGGCCTCCAGGCGCTCGACGATCTTCTTACGTGCAATGAAGCGATCGAGGCCGTGAAGCGCCAGCGTCTCGTCGAGCATGGCCGACGGCGGCACGTTGTCGAGAAACCCGGCGTTGTCCTTGAGGTCGAGCTGTCCTTCGACATCGAGCACGTTGACCAGCGGCAGATCATGACGGCGGCCGACCTCGAAATCGTTGAAGTCGTGCGCCGGCGTGATCTTCACGGCGCCGGTGCCCTTCTCCGGATCGGCGTATTCGTCGGCGACGATCGGGATGAGGCGGCCGACGAGCGGGAGGATCGCAGTCTTGCCGATGAGATGGCGCAGGCGCTCGTTCTGCGGATGAATGGCTACCGCGGGGTCGCCCAGCATCGTCTCCGGGCGCGTCGTCGCCACGACGACGAATTCGTCGCCGCCTTCGATCGGATATTTGATGTGCCAGAGGCTGCCCTTGGTCTCGACCTGCTGAACTTCGAGATCGGAGATGGCGGTCTTGAGCTTGGGGTCCCAGTTGACGAGGCGCTTGTCCTTGTAGATGAGGCCTTCGCGAAAAAGTTCGACGAATACCTTCATCACCGCGCGCGACAGGCCCTCGTCCATGGTGAAGCGCTCGCGCGACCAGTCGCACGAGGCGCCGAGCCGCTTGAGCTGGCCGATGATGGCGCCGCCTGATTCCGCCTTCCACTGCCACACGCGCTCGATGAAAGCCTCGCGGCCCATTTCGCGGCTGCCCGGCTGCTGACGCTCCGTCAATTGGCGCTCGACGACGGCCTGCGTGGCGATGCCGGC
>Ga0070671_100005585_pt1 | contig 10018 bp, 10 predicted proteins | sample KBSS73metaG_FD_65341 | JGI IMG/M metagenome (GOLD analysis project Ga0070671, IMG submission 65341) | Switchgrass rhizosphere microbial communities from Kellogg Biological Station, Michigan, USA - KBS S7-3 metaG | ecosystem: Host-associated > Plants > Roots > Rhizosphere > Soil ... | reverse complement strand
TCGAAGCCCGTCGCGCTCGAGCAGCTTCGCGCGCTCGTCAAGCAGGCGCTCAAGGTCCCCGAGAAGCCGCAGCCGGCGTCGAGTTATCAGCTCCTCGGCGATTCGCCGGCCATGGAGCACGTGCGCCTGATGATCGATCGACTCTCGAAGAGCCAGGCGCCGGTCTTCATCAACGGGGAGTCGGGCAGCGGCAAGGAGCTGGCGGCGCGGATGATCCACCTGAAGGGCCCGCGCGCCGAGCAGCCGTTCATCCCCGTCAACTGCGGCGCGATTCCCGAGAACCTGATGGAGAGCGAGTTCTTCGGCTACAAGAAGGGCGCGTTCACCGGCGCGGAGGCCGATCGCGACGGTTTCTTCCAGGCGGCGAACGGCGGCACGCTGTTTCTCGACGAAGTCGCCGATCTCCCGCTCGCGATGCAGGTGAAGCTGCTTCGCGCGATCCAGGAAAAGAAGGTGCGCAAGGTGGGCGCCACGACCGAGGAGCCCGTCGACTCGCGCATCATCAGCGCCACGCACAAGAAGCTCTCGGCGCTCGTCGACAACGGCGAGTTCCGGCAGGACCTGTACTACCGGCTGCACGTGATCGAGCTGTCGATGCCGAGCCTCCGCGAGATGCGCGAGGACATCCCCGGGATCGCCAATGCCATCCTCGCCAAGCTCTCGCGCGGCAGCGGCGCCGCGCTGGAGCCCGAATCCGTGATCGCCCTCGAGCGCTATCCGTTCCCGGGCAACGTGCGCGAGCTGGAGAACATCCTGGAGCGCGGCCTGTCGCTTGCCGCCGATCCGCTCCACATCTCCGCCGAGGACCTGCACCTGACGCCGGTCGCCGAAGAGCACGAGGCCGGTGCGACGCCGACGGGCGACAAGTGGCCGCTGCAGGATTACCTCGACCGTGTCGAGCGCCAGGCGATCAACGAGGCGCTCGAGAAGACGCGCTACAACCGTACCGCCGCCGCGAAGCTGCTCGGCATCACGTTTCGCGCCATGCGCTACCGGATGGAACGGTTGGGCATCAAGTAAACCCTCGCGCCGCTTCGGTCCCAAGCCGGGGCATCAAAGAAGCGCCAGCATTTCAATGAACAACCTTCGCTGACCTGTCGCGAGCCGACTGCGCTCTGCCTATTGGTAGAACTCGGGCGGGCGCTTGATCGTGGCGGATTGCGGCTTGTCGTGATTGATCCAGAGCTGCGCGCGCGTTTGGCCGATCAAGTCGGCCAACTTCTGCATCGACGCGACGGTCTTGTCCTTGTCGGCATTGATCGCGGGCACGCGCCTCGCAGTCCAGTTGTCCTGCAGATGCACCGCATCGCCGGAGAGCAGGACGGCACCGGTGCTCGGCAGCGCCACCAGCAATGACTGGTGCCCGGGCGTATGGCCGGGTGTCGCTACCATCCGCACGCTGCCGTCGCCAAACACGTCGTAGTCGCCGTCGAGCAGCTTGACCGGGTGTGTCGCGACGAAGCGCGGCGTGCCGTTGGCGTTGGGCCACTCGTACTCGGCACGCTGAACGAGCAGCGTCGCCTGCGCGAAGAGCTCGACGTTGCCGACGTGGTCCGGATGCGAGTGCGAAACGGCGACGAACTTCACGTCGGACGGCTTGACGCCGATCTTCTCGAGGTCGCCTTTCAGCGTGCTCTTGCGCTTCCATGCGCCCGGCTCGGTCGACGGCGTCGCGAAGAGGGCGTCGGCGACGCCCGTGTCCCACACCAGCCAGTCGTCGCCGTGCTTCAGCAGATAGCAGTTGTCGACGAAATCGATCGGCTTGCCCACGTTCACGCCCGGCGTCCACGGCGCGACGTCGGGCGCGGTGCGCTCGCCGCATTCGATCGCGTAGAGACGCTCAAGCTTCGCCTGCGCGCACGCCGGCGGCGCAGCGAGCAGGAGAAGCAGAAAGCACATGATCGCGTCCGGTCGCATCCTCATGGCGACGTCCTTCCTTGTCCTCGACGCCTGCGGCGCCAAGCCGAAATGATAGGCATGGCACAATCGTCGCGCCAAGTCCGTCGACCGCCACGCGATGGCCGCTTCCCGCCCACGACTTTCCATCGACCGCGACGGCCGCGCGACGCTCGCGCGGCAGGTGCCTTCGCCGAATTGCGATGCGCGTCCCGACGGCGTCGACGTCACGCTCGTCGTCGTGCACGGCATCTCGCTGCCGCCGGGCGCGTTCGGCGGTCGCGCCGTGCAGCAGCTGTTCACCAACAAGCTCGATGCCGCCGCACATCCTTACTACGCGTCGCTCGCGGGGCTGCGCGTCTCTTCGCACTTCTTCATCCGGCGCGACGGCCGCCTGGTCCAGTTCGTGGCCTGCGGCAAGCGCGCATGGCACGCCGGCGTCTCGCATTATCGGGGCCGCGAGCGCTGCAACGACTTCTCGGTGGGCGTCGAGCTCGAAGGCACCGACACGCTGCCCTACGAGACGCCGCAGTACGCGATGCTGGCGCGCCTGGTGAAGAGCCTGCGCCGCCGCTACCCGATCGCCGACGTCGTCGGGCACAGCGACATCGCCCCCGGGCGCAAGACCGATCCGGGTCCGGCGTTCGACTGGGCACGCCTGCGGCGCCTCATCGAGCCGCGCCGCCGATGAGCGACATGCTGACGCTGACACCCTCCGGTCTCTATTGCCCGGCGGGCGATTTCCACATCGACCCGTGGCAGCCGGTGGCGCGTGCCTTGATCACGCACGCGCACGGCGACCATGCGCGCTACGGCAGCAGCGCCTACCTGGCCGCGGACGCAGGGCTGCCGCTGCTGCGCGCGCGGCTCGGCGCCGACGCGGCGATCGACGTGCTGCCGTACGGCGAGCGACGCCGGATCGGCGACGTCGTCGTGTCGTTCCATCCCGCAGGGCACGTGCTCGGGAGCGCGCAGATCCGCATCGCAGGCCCGAGCGCGACCACCGTTGTATCCGGCGATTACAAGCTCGCGCCCGATCCCACGTGCGCCCCGTTCGAGGCGGTGCGCTGCGACGTCTTCGTGAGCGAGTCGACGTTCGGCCTGCCGATCTTTCGCTGGGACCCACCGGACGCGACCTTCGCCGCCATCGCGCAATGGTGGAACGCGAACCGGGACGCCGGCGAGGCGAGCGTGCTGTTCGCCTACGCGCTCGGCAAGGCGCAGCGCATTCTCCTCGGTCTCTCGCGCCTGCTCGGCACGCTGCCCGGGCCCGTGTACTGCCACGGCGCCGTCGAACGCATCAACGCCGCGTATCGGGAGGCCGGCGTCCCGCTGCCGGCGGCGCTGCCGGTGGGCGCGCAACCCGCCGGCACGCGCTTCGACGGCGCGCTGGTGCTGGCGCCCCCGTCGGCCGCGGGCAGCACCTGGATGCGTCGCTTCGAGCCGTGCCGCACGGCGTTCGCCTCCGGATGGATGGCGATCCGCGGGACGCGGCGCAGGCGCAACCTCGACCGGGGCTTCGTCCTGTCCGACCATGCGGACTGGCCCGCGGTGAACGCGGCCATCGACGCGTCCGGCGCGGCCGAGACCTGGGTCACGCACGGCTACAGCAGCGAAGTCGTCCGCTGGCTGTCCGAGACCGGACGCAGGGCGCGCCGGCTGGAAACCCGCTTCGAAGGCGAGGCCGGCGCCGACATTGGCGCTGAGCCCACGGAATCCCCGTCCGGCGACGCCTGACCCGCCCATCCCGCGGGCCCCGGGGTGGCCGGAGGCGCGAGCCCCGAATCCGGTATAATTGACTGTTTATGCAGCTTCTCGCGGACTATTTCCCGCTCCTCCTCTTCTTCGTCGCGTTCAAGTGGCAGGGCATCTACGTCGCCACGGCGGTCGCCATCGCAGCGTCGGTGGCGCAGATCGCGTGGTTTCACTGGCGCGGCAAGACCTCGGCGGTGCACTGGGTGTCGTTCGTGATCATCGTGATCTTCGGCGGCGCGACGCTGCTCCTCCAGGACGAGACGTTCATCAAGTGGAAGCCCACGGTGCTCTACGGGCTGTTCGGCGTGACGCTCGCGGGCGGCAAGGTGTTCTTCCAGCGCGACCTGATGGCACTGCTGCTGAAGAACCTGACGCTGCCCGCGGCGGTGTGGACCCGCCTCACATGGTCGTGGGTCGCGTTCTTCGCGTTCATGGGCGTCGCCAACTGGTACGTCGCGTTTCATTTTCCGACGGACACGTGGGTGAACTTCAAGGTCTGGGGCGGCATCGGCCTCTTCCTCCTGTTCGCCCTGGTGCAGGGGCTCGTGCTCGCGCGCCACATGACCGAGGAGCCATCGCCTTGAACGTCGCCGCGACGCTGCAGGATCGCCTCGGCACGCTGGCGCCCACGGTGCTCGACATCCGCGACGACAGCGCCGAGCATGCCGGCCACGCCGGCGCGGCGGGCGGCGGCGGGCACTTTTCCGTCACCATCGTGTCCGAGCGCTTCGACGGGCTTTCCCGGCTGGCGCGGCACCGAGCGGTGCTCGAGCGCGTCGGCGACCTGATCCCCCACCCCGTACACGCGCTCGCGATCCACGCGTACGCGCCCCACGAATTCCCTTCCTGACGAAAGGATCCGACGAATGAACAGAACGCTCGCCGCGGCTGCCGTGCTGGCCGCCCTCCTCCCGCTTGCCGCCTCGGCGCAGACGCCCGCCAAGGGCAAGGACGCGCCCGCCAAGGCCACCGCCCCGGCCGCGGCCGCCACCGCGTCGGCGGGCAAGACGCTCTATCCGCCCGGCCAGTACGACCTGCTGCTGAAGGAGCGGCTCGCGCAAGGCCAGCCCGATACACCGGAGCTGCGCAACTCGGTGCGCGAAGAGCTCAACACTCGCGAACTGCTCGCCCGCGAGGCGCGCAAGCAAGGGCTCGACAAGAACACCGACGTCAAGACGCAGATGGATCTCGCCGGGCAGACCGTGCTGGTGCGCGCCTACGTGACCGACTGGGTCGCCAAGAACCCGGTCCCCGAGTCCGACCTGCGCGCCGAGTACGAGAAGATCAAATCGCAGATCGGCGACAAGGAATACAAGGTGCGTCACATCCTGGTCGAGAAGGAGGACGAGGCGAAGGATGTCATCAACGAACTGCAGAAGGGCGCCAAGTTCGAGGATCTCGCGAAGGCGCGCTCGAAGGACCCGGGCTCCAAGGATCGCGGCGGCGACCTCGACTGGAACGCGCCCGCCGGCTTCGTGAAGCCGTTCGGCGACGCGATGGCGAAGACGCCGAAGGGCAAGTTCACGCCGCAGCCGGTGCAGACGCAGTTCGGCTGGCACGTCATCCTCGTCGAGGACGTGCGCGACGCGAAGGTGCCGTCGTTCGACGAAGTGAAGCCGCAGCTCACGCAGCGACTGCAATCGCAGTGGCTCGACAAGTACTTCAAGGATCTGCGCACGAAGAACGGCGTCTGACGCGAGGCGCTCTTCGACGACGAAAAAGGCGGGCTGCCGGTGCCCGCCTTTTTTTTCGCCCGGTGCTATCCTACGGCGCTCTCGCCGGGGCGGCACGCCCGGCGCACAAGACCCACACGGAGGAGCTCCCCATGGCGGCCATTCGCCATCCCAAGGATTTCTGGTCGGGCGTCCTGTTCATCGCGATCGGCGTCTCGACGATCGTCGCGGGGTCGAAGTACACGCTCGGCACGGCGGCCCGCATGGGCCCGGGCTACTTTCCGCGCATCCTTGGCATTCTGCTGATCGCACTGGGCGCGATCCTCGCGCTGCGCGCGCTGCGGCTGCAGGGCGCGGGCATTCCGGCGTGGAAATGGCGTCCGACCCTCGTGGTGCTCGGCAGCGTCGTGCTCTTCGGCGCGATCGTGCAGCTGGTCGGCGTCGCGATCTCGACGGTGGTGCTGATCGTCGCGGCGAGTGCGGCGAGCCACGAGTTCCGGCCGCTCGAGTCGCTGATCGCCGGCGTGCTCCTCGCCGCGCTGGCGGTGGGCGTCTTCGTCGTCGGCCTGAAGCTGCAGTTGCCGATCTGGCCGACGTTCTTCGGCGGCTGACCGCGCCCATGGATCTCCTCTCGCACCTCGCGCTCGGCTTCGGCGTCGCGCTCACGCCCGTCAACCTGCTCTACGCCTTCATCGGCGTGCTGCTCGGCACGCTGATCGGCGTGCTGCCGGGCATCGGCCCCGTCGCGACGATCGCGATGCTGCTGCCCACGACGTATGCGCTTCAGCCCGTCTCGGCGCTGATCATGCTCGCGGGCATCTACTACGGCGCGCAGTACGGCGGTTCGACCACCGCGATCCTCGTCAACATGCCGGGCGAGTCGTCGTCGGTGGTGACGTGTCTCGACGGCTACCAGATGGCGCGCAAGGGCCAGGCCGGCGCCGCGCTCGCCATTGCCGCGCTCGGCTCGTTCTTCGCCGGCACGGTGGCAACGGTGCTCGTCGCGGCCGTGTCGACGCCGCTGTCCGCGCTCGCGCTCAAGTTCGGTCCCGCAGAGTATTTCTCGCTGATGGTGCTCGGCCTGATCGGCGCCGTGGTGCTCGCGCACGGGTCGCTCGTGAAGGCGATCGCGATGATCGTCACCGGCCTCTTGCTCGGCATCGTCGGCACCGACGTGAACTCGGGCGTCGCGCGCTTCGACTTCGGCATTCCCGAGCTGTCCGACGGCATCGGCGTCGTCGTCGTCGCGATGGGCCTGTTCGGCTTCGCCGAGATCATCCTGAATCTCGAGTCGACCGAGAAGCGCGAGCTCATCAAGACGTCGATCAAGGGATTGTGGCTCACCAAGGAGCAGTTCAAGGCGGCGTTTCCGGCGGTGCTGCGCGGCACCGGCCTGGGTTCGATCCTCGGCGTGCTGCCGGGCGGCGGCGCGATGCTCTCCTCCTTCGCGTCGTACTCGATCGAGAAGAAGATCGCGAAGGATCCGTCGCAATTCGGCAAGGGCGCGATCCAGGGCGTCGCCGGTCCCGAGTCCGCGAACAACGCGGGCGCACAGACGTCGTTCATCCCGCTCCTGACCCTCGGCATTCCCGAGAACGCGGTGATGGCGATGATGGTCGGCGCGATGACGATCCACAACATCCAGCCCGGCCCGCAGGTGATGACGTCGAACCCCGGCTTGTTCTGGGGCCTGATCGCCTCGATGTGGATCGGCAACCTGATGCTGGTCGTGCTGAACCTGCCGCTGATCGGCATGTGGGTCAAGCTGCTCACCGTGCCCTACCGGATGCTCTACCCGGCGATCCTGCTGTTCTGCGCGATCGGCGTGTATACGGTGAACAACACGAGCTTCGACGTCATGCAGACGGCGTTCTTCGGCTTCCTTGGCGTGCTGTTCGCGAAGCTCGAATGCGAGCCGGCGCCTCTGCTGTTGGGGTTCGTGCTGGGGCCGATGATGGAAGAGAACCTGCGTCGCGCGCTGCTGCTGTCGCGCGGCGACCCGTTCGTGTTCATGCAGCGTCCGATCTCGGCGGGCCTGTTGATCGCCGCCGTGCTGCTGATCGTGGTGATCGGCCTGCCCAACGTGAAGCGCAAACGCGAGGAGGCGTTCCAGGAATGAGCGCTGCACGCCGATGAACGATCGCGCCGGGGCGCACTACGCCCGCCCGTTCGACTGGTCGCTGCCGTATGCGTCGCGCCGGCAGCCGGTGTTCGCGCGACAGTGCGTCGCGACGTCGCAGCCGCTCGCGACGCAAGCGGGAATCGCGATGCTTGCCAAGGGCGGCAACGCCATCGATGCGGCGCTCGCCACCGCCATCGCGCTTACCGTCGTCGAGCCGTGCAGCAACGGCATCGGCTCCGATCTGTTCGCGATCCTGTGGGACGGATCGGCGCTGGCCGGCCTGAACGCGTCGGGACGCGCGCCGGCCGCGTGGTCGCCCGCGCGCTTCGCCAGCCGTACGGCGATGCCCCAGCGCGGCTGGGACACGGTCACGATTCCCGGCTGCGTCGCCGGCTGGCACGCGCTGTCGTCGCGCTACGGCAAGCTCCCGTTCGCGGACCTGTTCGAACACGCGATCCGCCACGCGCGCGACGGCTATCTCGTGTCGCCCGTCATCGCCGAGAAGTGGCACAACGCCGTCCCGCTGATGCCGCAGGGACTGGGATGGCAGCCGCACTTCCTGCCGCACGGCCGCGCACCGCATCCAGGCGAGCGCTTCGCCTCGCCGGCGATGGCCGATACGCTCGGCAAGATCGCCCTGCACGGCCCCGAGGTCTTCTACCGCGGCGAGCTTGCCGCCGCGATGGCCGCGCATGCGCACGCGCACGGCGGCGCGCACGCGCTCGGCGATTTCGAGGCGCATACGGTCGACTGGGTGGCGCCACTGTCGCAGCGCTACCGCGGCGTCGCCGTGCAGGAGATACCGCCGAACGGCCAGGGCATCGCCGCGCTGATCGCGCTCGGCATCCTCGAGCACTTCGACCTGGCATCCTATGCGCCCGACTCGGTCGAGAGCCAGCACCTGCAGATCGAGGCGATGAAGCTTGGCTTCGCCGACGCGCACCGTTACGTCGCAGATCCGCGGCACATGGAGTTCCCGCCCGGGGCGATGCTCGACCCGAGTTACCTGGCCGCGCGCGCGAAGCTGATCGATCCGCGCCGCGCGCAGGACTTCGGTCCCGGCGAGCCGCCGCACGGCGGCACCGTGTACCTGTGCGCCGCCGACGCGGACGGCATGATGGTGTCGCTGATCCAGTCGAACTACATGGGCTTCGGCAGCGGCGTGGTCGTGCCCGGCACCGGCATCTCGCTCCAGAACCGCGGGGCCGGTTTTTCGCTGCAGAAGGGTCACCCGAACGAAGTGGGCGGCGGCAAGCGGCCGTACCACACGATCATCCCCGGATTCTGCACGCGCGACGGCGCGCCGTGGGCCGCGTTCGGCGTGATGGGCGGACCGATCCAGCCGCCCGGCCACGTGCAGACAATGGTCCGCGTCAACGACTACCAGATGAATCCGCAGGCCGCGCTCGACGCTCCGCGCTGGAAGGTCAACGCCGACCACTCGATCGATCTCGAGGCGACCGCGTCGGCCGAGCTGCGGCAGGGATTGATTTCGCTTGGACACCGGATGGAATCGGTGCCCGACGCGTACATGGACTTCGGCGCCGGCCAGTTCATCGTGAAGATCGACGGCGGGTACGTCGCCGCGTCCGACTGGCGACGCGACGGTCAGGCGGCGGGCTTCTAGCCGCGCGCCTTCACGTCGGACAACGGCAGCAGCTCCGGAAGCTCGAGCCTCTTTCGCCCCGGCTCGGGCGCCGCGAGCGGCGCCACCGCCTGCATCGTCCGCGCGCTGCGCAGCGCCAGCGCCTTGTAGCTGTCCGTCCCCTCGATCTTCCACGCGAGCTCGGCCTCGGTGAGCTCGCGGACGATCCGCGCCGGAATTCCCGCGGCGAGCGTGCGCGGCGGCACGACCATCTTCGCCTTCACGAACGCCATCGCGGCGACGATCGCGGACTCGCCGATCTCGGCGCTGTCGTTGATCACCGCATTCATGCCGACGAGCGCGTTGCGGCGGATCGTGCATCCGTGCAGCACGACGCCATGGCCGATGTGCCCGTCTTCCTCGACGATCGTGCCCACCCCGGGAAAGCCGTGCAGCACGCACGTGTCCTGGATGTTCGCGCCCGCGCGAATCTCGATGTGCCCGAAATCGCCGCGTAGGCACGCGGCCGGCCCGATGTAGCAGCCGGCACCGACGATCACGTCGCCGATCAGCACCGCGGACGGATGGACGAACGCCGCGGGATCGACGACCGGCGTGACGCCATCGATCGAGTAGACAGTCAGGGGCATCGGAACGTTTCCTTGCACAGTGGGACGGCGCTGGCGCGCTACCCGATCCACGCGCGCGCGTTCGCGAACATGCGGAACCACGGCGACGTCTCGCCCCAGCCTTCCGGGTGCCAGGACATCTGCGCGGTGCGCCAGACGCGCTCCGGGTGCGGCATGAGGATCGTGAAGCGGCCGTCCTCGGTCGTGAGGCCGGTGATGCCCATCGGCGAGCCGTTGGGATTGCGCGGATAGCCCTCGGTCATGTCACCGCGCGAGTCGACGAAGCGCATCGCGACCAGCGGCTGCGCCACCGAGAGATGCGCCGCGTCGCGGAATTCCGCGCGACCCTCGCCGTGTG
>Ga0070671_100005575_pt1 | contig 10026 bp, 6 predicted proteins | sample KBSS73metaG_FD_65341 | JGI IMG/M metagenome (GOLD analysis project Ga0070671, IMG submission 65341) | Switchgrass rhizosphere microbial communities from Kellogg Biological Station, Michigan, USA - KBS S7-3 metaG | ecosystem: Host-associated > Plants > Roots > Rhizosphere > Soil ... | reverse complement strand
CCGCTTGGTGAGCTGGGTGAGCTTGATCATGGATTGAGCGGGCGGGTGGGCGCCGACGGTGCGAGCCGCGCGGCAAGTGGGAGCAGGGTCATCGGATCGGCCGGCGCGTCCTCGACGAGGCGCACGTACGCCGCGCTCGCCGGTGCCACGCCCAGGAACGGGTCCACGGGAACCCATCGCCCGTCGAGCCACGCCTCGGCCCACGAGTGGCGCCGCCACGTGCCGCCGTCGGCCACGAGCCCGGCCACCGGACGCGCCGCGATGCCGGATGCGCGCGCGAGCGCCGTGAAGACGGCTGCCCGCGACGCCGCTCCACTCCGCCGCTGCAGGAGTGCACGGCGCGCGTCGGGGAGGTCCGTCTCGTCGATGGCCTCGAGCCGCTGCGCAGTCCATCTCGCAAGCCTGGTCACGAGGCGGGTGGGCTCGGTTTCCCCGGCGGACAGGCGAGTGGCAAGCGCGCGTAAGGTCGGGTCTGCGCCCGGCACGAGACCATCGCCGGACAGGGACTGCGACATGATGCGCAGGGAATCGGCGGAGACATCGACGACAACGGTGTCGCCGCGAAGGTGCTGCGGGCCACCAGCGAGATCGGAGCGACGCCACGCTGCCGAATCGCCGTCGAGGCCGGCGAACTGGATCGACTGTCGACGCAGCGGCCGCACCGCCGAGCTGAGCTGTCGGCTTCCGGGTCCGCGTGCCAGCATGCGAAAACCCTTCGCCGCGGCGTCACGCACCGCCGCAGTGACGATTTCGTACGGCTGGCGCTCGAGGGTCAGCCCGGGCCACAGCTCGCCCGCGACCGGCAGGCCGGCATCGTCCACCCAGAGATGCGAAGGCACGCCGGCACTGCGGCGCTCGAGCCGCCACGCGTGCACCGAGTCCCAGCGCGCCGGCACCCAGGTGCTGGCGCCGTCCTGTCGCGCGCTGTCGGCGATCACGAACGTGCTGTCGGCGACGACGACCAGTTCGTTGTTCGCGACCCGCCGCGAAAACGGGTCGGCCACGAACATGGTCCGACGGGAGCCGACACGCACTCGGCTCGAGTACACGAGGCCCAGCGGCAGCGTGCCCGCCGTCGTCACGGCCGAGGACGAGAGGTGCGTGGTGTCCGCCTGGGGCGCCCGCTGCGCGCTATCGCCCAGTTGCCAGACCAGCAACGTGTCCTGCACGCGGCGCCCTTCGATGTGGCTCCGCTGCCGATCCACACGCCGCGCATACCGGAAGCTGCGGAGCCGCAGGGCGCGGTCGAGCAGCGTCTCGCCGCGCAACTGGTAGTGGCGCACCGAGTCGGCCTCGGGCAGGTGCAGGTCGACGAGGTCGCTCACGCGGACGGTGGTCACGCTGGTGTCCACGGAGATGGTCGCGAAGCCCACGAGCGCGCCATCGAGCCGCAGCAGGTAGACGGCCGATCCCGGCGCGACGGGCAGCGTCTCGCTGTGCTCCTGCACCGCCAGCTCGGCCTGCATGACGCGACGCGTCAGCAACGACAGGGAAATGGCGAAGCAGCCCAGAACGAGCACGGCGACGAATCGCCGCATCATGCGCGCCGGCTCCGGAGCACCGCGTCGGCGAGCTCGCGCTCCTCGTCCCGCTCCACCACGATGCGCAGCGTGCGAGGCGCACTGCCGTCGCGCGGGAACGATTCGGCCAGCAGCAGCACGGCCTCCTCCAGCGAGAGTCGTCCCGGACCCATGCCGATCGGCGGCGAGGCCACGTGCTCGAGGTTCCAGTCGCGGGCCCGCTGCCACGCGGACTGCAGCGCGCGCTGGATGGTCTCGCGGCCGGTGGCCGTGCGGCCATGGTCCTGCAGCACCAGGTGCACCACCAGCGGCGCGGTGAGGTCGCCACTGCCCGTGACCACCGCGACGCCCGCGTCCAGCGGCATGCTCACCCGGCAGAGGGCCGCGAAGCGCGGCCCGGCGTGCTGGTCGAGCCGCGCGGCCGCCGATGTGATGGGTGCTAGGCCATCGTCGGCCGGGCGCAGGATGGCGTCGGCTTCGATGAAGGCGAGATCGTCCACCACGACCTCGATCACGTGTTCGCGATCTCCCGCGCCCGGCGATACATCGGCATCGCCTCGTCGGGCTTGCCCATGCGATCGAGCACGCGGCCCATCAGCTGGTAGCTGCGTCCCTCGCGCTCGTCGAGCTCCACGCTGCGGCGCAACGCTTCGAGCGCGTCGTCGAGCTCGCCGGCCTGGTTGAGCGCCTCGCCGACGTGGAACCATGCCGCCGGATCCTGCGGGCGGAGCTCGGCGTAACGTCGGAGGGTCTCGGCGGCTTCGGGCGCCACGCCCCGCCGCAGCTGCACCAGTCCCAGCTCGAGCAGCGCCGGCGCATGGGTGGGGTCCGCCTTCAGCACGCGGCGCACGTCGGCTTCGGCGTCGCCGAGCTCCTTGTGGCGCCGGTTGAGTGCGGCGCGCTCGAGCAGCAGCCGCGGATCGTCGGGATGCTGGCGCACGGCGCGCCCGAGCGACTCGAGCGCGCCCGGCAGATCTCCCTGTCGCTCCAGCAGTTGGGCCAGCGCGGCGGAGCCGGCGGGGTGCGCGGGGACGAGGCCCAGCAGTTCGCGGTAGAGTGCCTCGGCTTCGGCGAAACGCGCCAGTCCGGCCGCCTCGTCGGCGCGAGCCAGCAGGCGCACGGGATCCGGTGGCAGGGCGCTGGGCGCTTCCACCGGGGTGTCCAGGCCGGCTTCGATGGCGAACGGGCGCGGCGGGTACCCGGCATCCGCCTCGTCGGGAACCAGGTCGCCCTCGAGGCTACGCGCGCCCAGCAGACCGTCGAGGGTCTGATCGGGTCCGCTGGTGCGGTGGTGCTGGGTGCGTCGCATGGTGTCCCTTCCCGGAGTGCAGGATGCGGGCCGCCGGGCCGGGTGATCCGCAGCGTGGCTGCACGCTAGGGAGTCGTCCCCCAAACCGGAAGCGGCGCCGCGACTTGGGCCGCTTGAAGGCCTTCGCGGTTTCGGGTAGGTTTCGGGGCTTATGGCTGACGAATTCCTCGTCGTTCGCGGCGCCCGCGAGCACAACCTCCGGAACATCTCCGTCACGATTCCGCGGAATCGGCTGACGGTGATCACCGGTCTGTCGGGCTCGGGAAAGTCCTCGCTCGCCTTCGACACGATCTACGCCGAGGGCCAGCGTCGCTACGTGGAGTCGCTCTCCGCATACGCTCGCCAGTTTCTCGGGCTGATGGAGAAGCCGGACGTCGACGCCATCGAGGGCCTCTCGCCCGCGATCTCCATCGAGCAGAAGACGACCGGGCAGAACCCGCGCTCCACGGTCGGCACAGTCACCGAGATCTACGACTACCTGCGTCTGCTCTGGGCCCGGGCGGGCACGCCGCACTGCCCGAACGATGGCAGCCCGGTGTCGCGCCAGAGCGCGTCGCAGATCACCGACGCGGTGCTCGCGTGGCCGGAGGAGACGCGCATCGAGGTGCTCGCGCCGCTGGTGCGCGGCCGCAAGGGCGAGTTCCGCGACCTCTTCGAGGACGTGCAGAAGCGCGGCTTCGTGCGGGTGCGCGTGGATGGCGAGACGTACGAGCTGGGGCAGGTGCCGGTGCTCAACCGCCGGCAGAACCACGACATCGCGGTCGTCGTGGATCGGCTCGTGGTGCGCGCCGCCGATCGCGCGCGGCTCGCCGACTCCGTCGAGACCGCGCTCAAGCTCGCGGAGGGCATCGTCGAGGTGGTGCCGCACGGACAGGAGAAGCTCGCGCCGCGGCTCTTCTCCGAGCGCTTTGCGTGCCCCGTGTGCGGTCTGTCGTTCCCCGAGCTCGAGCCGCGCCAATTCTCGTTCAACAGTCCCTTCGGTGCGTGCCCCGACTGCCACGGCGTCGGCATGCGCATGGAAGTGAACGAGGACCTCATCCTCGGCGACGCCAGCATCTCGCTGCTGGAGGGCGTGGTGCTGCCCTGGGGCGAGCCCTCCGGATACCTCCGCAAGGCGGTGCTGCCCACGCTGGCGCGCCAGTTCAAGTTCGACCTGAACGACGCGTGGGGCGAGCTCCCCGAGCCTGCGCGACATGCGCTGCTCTACGGCGCGCCGGGCAAGTTCCGCTTCGCGCCGGACGGCGGAAAGGGCAAGGCGGAGCACGAGGCGGAGTGGGAGGGCATCCTCAAGAACGTCGAGCGCCGCTACCGCGAGTCGTCCAGCGACGCGGTGCGCGTGAGTCTCGAGGAGTACATGACGGAGGCGCCCTGCCACACGTGCGGCGGCAAGCGCCTGCGAGCCGAGAGCCTCGCGGTGCTGCTGGGCGGGAAGGGCATCGGCGACGTGGTGGATCTGCCGGTGGCGAAGGCGCTGCAGTTCTTCGAGTCGCTGCCGGTGCGCGCCAAGGGCGGAAACGGCGCGGGCCTCGACGCCGACATCGCCGGCCCGATCCTCAAGGAAGTCAGCGACCGGCTCCGCTTCCTCTGCGACGTGGGCCTCGAGTACCTCACGCTCGGTCGAGGGGCCGCATCGCTGTCCGGCGGCGAGATGCAGCGCATCCGCCTGGCGACGCAGATCGGGTCCCGGCTGGTCGGGGTCCTGTACATCCTCGACGAGCCGAGCATCGGGCTGCACCAGCGCGACAACGAGCGGCTGCTCAGCACGCTGCGCGGGCTCCGCGACCTGGGCAACACGGTCATCGTCGTCGAGCACGACGAGGACACCATCCGGAACGCCGACCACATCATCGACCTCGGGCCCCGCGCCGGCCGCTTCGGTGGCGAGGTGGTGACCGAGGGCACGCTCGACGACGTGATCGCGCATCCCACGTCGCTCACCGCGCGCTACCTCCGTCGCGAGCTGCAGGTGAAGGTGCCCACCCGGCGTCCGCGGGACCCGAAGCGGGTGCTGCGCGTCGTCGGTGCGAATGCGAACAACCTGCGCAACGTCACGGCCGAGTTCCCGCTGGGACTCTTCGTGGCGGTCACGGGCGTCTCGGGGTCGGGCAAGTCGACGCTGATCACCGACATCCTGTACCAGTCGCTGGCGCGGCACTTCTACCGCGCCCGGGTCATCCCGGGACAGCACAAGGCCATCGAGGGACTCGACTTCATCGACAAGGTCATCGACATCGACCAGAGTCCCATCGGCCGCACGCCGCGCTCCAACCCGGCCACGTATACCGGGCTCTTCACGCCGATCCGGGAGGTGTTCACGGCGCTGCCCGAGGCGAAGATCCGCGGCTACGGGCCGGGCCGCTTCTCGTTCAACGTGAAGGGTGGCCGCTGCGAAGCGTGCGAGGGCGACGGCCTGGTGCGCATCGAGATGCACTTCCTGCCCGACGTCTACGTGCCGTGCGAGGTCTGCAAGGGCAAGCGCTACAACCGCGAGACGCTCGAGGTGCGCTACAAGGGCAAGAGCATCGCGGACGTGCTGGACCTCACCGTCTCCGACGCGCTCGACTTCTTCAGCGCGCAGCGCCGCATCGCCGAGAAGCTCGAGCTGCTGAACGACGTCGGCCTCGGCTACATCCACCTGGGCCAGTCGGCCACCACGCTGTCGGGCGGGGAGGCGCAGCGGGTGAAGCTCGCCACCGAGCTCGCCAAGCGCGACAGCGGCCGGACGCTGTACATCCTCGACGAGCCCACCACCGGCCTGCACTTCGAGGATGTCCGCCTGCTGCTCGAGGTGCTCCATCGGCTCGTGGACAAGGGCAACAGCGTGCTCGTCATCGAGCACAATCTGGATGTCATCAAGACGGCCGACTGGGTCGTCGACCTCGGACCCGAGGGCGGCGAGGAAGGCGGGACGATCGTGGCGCAGGGCACCCCCGAGCAGGTCGCCGGGGTGGCGGACAGCCACACCGGACACTTCCTGCGCCGCATCCTCGGCTGAGCGGCGGCGGCCGGCCGTCGCTCTCTGGTGCCCGGCGTTCCCGCCGCCCATGTTCCAAGGCCGCCTCGCGCAGCTCGACGGGGCGGTCGTCGCCTTCCTCCCGTCGATTTTCGGAGTGCTCATGCGCCCTGTCCTGCTCGGCGGCCTGTTCGCCCTGCTTCCCGTAGTGTCGTCCGCGCAGACCGCCGCTCCCACGCCCGCGTTCACGTTCCAGGAAGTCATGATCCCGATGCGCGACGGCGTGCACCTGCAGACGGTGATCCTCACGCCGGCCGATGCCAAGGCACCGCTCCCCATCCTGTTGCGGCGCACACCGTACGGCGTGCCGCCCGCGGCACCGACCACGGTGCCGGCCTCGGTGAAGTCGCTCGCGGACGACGGCTACGTGTTCGTGATCCAGAACCTGCGCGGACGCTTCAAGTCGGAGGGCACGTTCCTGCTGTCCTCGAAGGTCGACCTCGCCGATCCCAAGGCCGTGAACGAGGCCACGGACGCGTACGACACCATCGACTGGCTCGTGAAGCACGTGCCCGACAACAACGGGCGGGTGGGCGTCTACGGCGTGTCCTATGACGGCCTGACCGCGGCGCAGACGCTGCTGCTGCCGCATCCGGCCCTCAAGGCGATCAGCGAGCAGGCGTCGCCGGTGGACCAGTGGATGAACGACGACGATCATCGCTACGGCGCGCTGCGCTTCAGCTACGATTTCGAGTATGCGGTGATGGAGCAGGCCGACAAGGAGAAGAACTCCTACTTCGCGTTCGACGTGTACGACACCTACGAGTGGTACCTGAAGCTCGGGCCCATCTCCAACATCAACGCGAAGTACCTGCACGGCTCCATTCCCTACTGGAACGAGTCCGTCGCGCATCCCGACTACGATGCCTTCTGGAAGCAGGAGGCCTGGGTGAGCCAGGTGCACGCCTCCACGGTGCCCAACCTGAACGTGGCCGGCTTCTGGGACCAGGAGGATCCGTGGGGGCCGTGGCAGATCTTCCGCCACGCCAACGAGCACAACCCCAACCGCGACAACTTCATGGTGGCCGGTCCCTGGTACCATGGCAGCTGGCACACGCCGGTGGGCGACAGCATCGGGCTCATCCCGCTCGGCGGCCACGCCACCGCGCGCGAGTTCCGCGACGAATACGAGGCGCCGTTCTTCCGCTACTACCTGCACGGCAAGGGCAGCAAGCCCGCGTGGCAGGCGGCCATCTTCCAGACCGGCTCGAACAGCTGGCACCAGTACGACGAGTGGCCGCCGAAGCAGGCCACGCCCACCAATCTGTACCTGCTGGCCGACGGCACGCTGTCGTTCGACGCACCGAGGGCGACCGGCGCCACGGCCTTCCGTCAGTACGTGTCCGACCCCGCGAACCCGGTGCCGTATCGGCCCCGGCCGATCTCTCCCACGTATCCGGCCGGCGACTGGCGCACCTGGGAGACGCTGGACCAGCGCTTCGTCGATCACCGTCCCGACGTGCTCAGCTACGAGAGCGCTCCGCTGGATCACGACGTGGTCGTCACGGGCGAGCTGTCGGCCGAGCTCTTCGCCTCGACGTCGGGCACCGACGCGGACTTCGTGGTGAAGCTGATCGACGTCTACCCGGACGACGCACAGGCCAACGCGTGGAATCCCGAGGCCGGCCCGGTCGCGGGGCAGTATGCCCGTTCGCTCAACGGCTACCAGCTGCCGATCGCGATGGAGGTGCGCCGCGGCCGCTACAACCGGAGCTTCGAGCATCCGTCGCCGCTGCCCGCCGGCAAGGCGACGAAGTGGACCTTCCCGCTCCGGGACCACGACCACGTCTTCCTCAAGGGGCACCGGATCATGGTGCAGGTGCAGTCGACGTGGTTCCCGCTCATCGATCGCAACCCGCAGCGGTTCGTGCCGAGCATTTACCAGGCGAAGGCATCCGACTACGTGCCGGCCACCCACCGGGTCTACTCCACCGCCAGCATGCCGTCCCATGTGACGCTGCCGGTCATGCCCTAGTGACGGTCACCCTGCTCGACGACATTCGTGCCCGCCTAGGCGAGCGCTACGAGATCGTGCGAGAGCTCGGGCGCGGTGGCATGGGCACCGTCCTGCTCGCCCGGGACCGCGCGCTCGATCGATCGGTCGCGCTCAAGGTCCTCCCGCCGGAGTTCGCGGCGCAGCCGGAGCTGCGCGAGCGCTTTCTCCGGGAAACGCGCCTGGCCGCGGGGTTCTCGCACCCCAACATCGTGCCGGTGTTCGCCATCGAGGAGCGCGAGGGGATGCTCGCCTTCGCGATGGGCTTCGTGGAAGGCGAGAGCCTGAGCCAGCGGGTGCGCCGCGCGGGCCCGCTCACGGCGCGCGAGGCGGTGCGGCTGCTGCAGGACGTGGGCTACGCGCTTTCGTACGCGCATGGCCGCGGGGTCGTGCACCGCGACATCAAGCCCGACAACATCATGCTCGAGCGGGCCACCGGCCGCGCGCTGGTCATGGACTTCGGCATCGCGCGCACGGTTGGCGCGGTGCCGGCCGCGGGCGCTGGACTCACGCGCGTGGGTGAGGTCGTCGGCACGCCGGAGTTCATGAGTCCGGAGCAGGCATCCGGCGACGTGGTGGACGGTCGCAGCGATCTCTACTCGCTCGGTCTCGTCGCCTTCTTCGCGGTGACGGGCCAGCTCGCGATCACCGGCGAGACCGTGCACGCCATCCTCACGCGACAGTTCACGCAGGCGTCCCCGCCCGTGAGCACGCTGCGGCCGGACCTGCCCGCCGCGCTCGCCGAGGCGATCGACCGGCTGCAGCGGAAGGAGCCGGCCGATCGGTTTCCTTCCGCGGAGGCGCTGGTGGAGAACATCGAGTCGGCGCAGCTCGCGGGGCAGGACGTGCCGCTCCCGGTGCGCCTGCTCGCCCAGGATCTCGGCCAGTTCGGCACCGTGGCGGTCTTCCTCGGCATCATCGGGCTGCAGATGCTCCGGCTCGGCGAGGCGCGCGGCCGCGCGGACGTGGACATCGCGCTGCCGGCGGTCTTCCTGGCCGCGGTGCTCTGGGGACGCCTCGCCACGTCGATCGCGGCGGCGCGGCGCGTCGTCGAGGCTGGCTTCTCGCCCGCCGAGATCCTCGCCGGCTTCGGCCGATTGCTCGACGAGCACGAGGCGGAGCGTGCCCGGCTGCGCACGCTCGCGGAGGTGCGGGCGCGTCGACGCGTCTCGACGCGGATCTTCTGGGCCATGATCGTGGTGGCGCTGCTGCTGACGACGGTGTCGCTGTCGAACCGTGTCGAGGTGGCGCCAGGATACTTCAAGGTGCCGCGCCCGATGGTGGTGATGCTGGTCTCGGCCGTGGTCATGCTCGGGATCGCATTCATCGGGTTGATGCGCAATCCGTTCCGGGCGGGCGTCGGCGAGCGGATGTTCCGTCGGGTATGGATGGGATGGCCCGGGCGGGCGTTTCTCGCGCTGGCCGGACGTGGGGTGCGCGGCGTCGCGGGCGGGTCGGGGCCCACACCCCCCGTCCGAAGCGAGCTCCCTCGGACGACGCCGATGCAGCTCGAGGGCTCCGCCGATACCGGTCGCAGGGCCACCGACGAGGCGGCGCGACTCGCCCGGCTCGAGGCGCGTGTCGACGCGCTCGAGCGCGTCCGGGAGCGCTAGCGGGCCGTCTCCATCCGCAGGAAGTCGATGCCGCCCGCCATCTGTCCGACGTCCACCTGGGCCACCGACTGCATGCTCCGCAGGTCGAGCACCTCGAGCGTCCCCGGCTCCGAGCCGATGCCCTCCACGCTCACGAAGGCGTACCGGTCGTCCGGCGACACCACCACGCCGTGCACCACCTTCCGCTTCGTCTTGATGCGGGCCGCCTCCTTCCCGCTGGCGAGCTCGACCACCGACACCGACTGATCCCGCTTGTTGGTGCCGAGCAGGTACTTGCCGTCGTGCGTCACCGCCAGGTTGTAGACGCCGTTGCCCATCGGGATGCGACGGGTCATCGTCCACGATGCCACGTCCACCTCGACCACGTCGCTGATGCGGTTGCACGCCACGTACACCTTCGCGCCGTCGAACGAAGGCTGTGCCCAGGTGGGCGAGCAGGTGGACTGGTCGGGTCCCTTGGGCTGCTCCAGCCCGTGCCCGCCCATGTCGTGGCCGTCGTGCCCGGACGCCATCTGTGCCGGCGCGCCCGGCATGCCCTGTTCCTTGCCCTTGGTCACCATGAAGTGGCGCGACACGCC
>Ga0070671_100005573_pt1 | contig 10029 bp, 8 predicted proteins | sample KBSS73metaG_FD_65341 | JGI IMG/M metagenome (GOLD analysis project Ga0070671, IMG submission 65341) | Switchgrass rhizosphere microbial communities from Kellogg Biological Station, Michigan, USA - KBS S7-3 metaG | ecosystem: Host-associated > Plants > Roots > Rhizosphere > Soil ... | reverse complement strand
CTTCCGCGTACGAGGCGGCTCGGTGGCCGGCGATTTCAGCGCCGCCCTCGTCGTCTCCGGCGCCCGCCCCCTCCCCGTGCACGGCCTGTCTTACGTGTCCTACCCCTCGGCGACGGAGGATTTCATCCCCAGTTCTTGGGCTCAGGCTGACGTCATCAAGCGGTGGGACGAGGAAGCCAATACGATCTGTCTCTATGTTCCCGAGAGTCCCTTTGCGCACTTCGTGGCGCCCAAGCCAACCGACAGTACGCGCGTGGTGTCAACGTCATTCGGGAGTGTGGGGGTTGATCCACGCGAGGGTAGGCGGGGGGTGGTTTACGTTTGGGCCAGACCCCAAGCGGGACGCGCGGCCTACGCCTGGCGCGAAGGGCACCTCGTGAGACTCAAGTCGTAGTCGAACTAACAGCGAGGTTGCAGCAGAGTGGTCATCGAAGCCACAAGGGTCGCCACCGGGGCCGACGGCTCGAAGAGCGGTCTGAGGGGTGGCGAGGCGCCGCACTTTCAGTGCGGACCGAGCCGGGTCCCGGAAGACCGACTTCGACCGGAGGCCCCGGTGAGGGCGTGCGTGCGATCGAGTCAGTACGCCCCGGGCAGGAAGTTAAGCGGGCCCGGTAAGACATGCAGCGGCTGCGCGCGACCGCCTGCTTCATAATGAACCCGTGAATCCCGGAACCCCCGGCACCGACCTCACCCAGAAGCTCGCCGACCTCCCCGACAGGCCGGGCGTCTACCGCTTCCTCTCCAAGGGCGGCAAGGTCATCTACGTCGGCAAGGCCAAGAACCTCAAGAGCCGGGTCCGCTCGTACTTCCGCGCCTCCGCCGACCTCGACGCCCGCAAATCGTCCATGGTCGCCGAAACCGCCGACCTCGAAACGATCGTCGTCGACAGCGACTTCGAGGCGTTCCTTCTCGAGAACCACCTCATCAAGAAGGAGAAGCCCCGCTACAACATCGTCCTGCGCGACGACAAGAACTATCCCTACCTCAAGCTCACGACGAAGGACGAGTATCCCCGTGTGACGCTCGTGCGGCGCGCCCGTCTCGACGGCAACCGCTACTTCGGCCCCTTCCTCCCCGCGAGCGTCGCGTGGAACACCCTGAGGATGATCCCGCGCTTCTTCCAGGTCGCCATCTGCCACGTCAAGTTCGACGGCAAGCAGCGCCCGTGCCTCTACTACCACCTCGGCCAGTGCCTCGCCCCGTGCGCCGGGCACACGAACCCGGAGGAGTACGGCCGGGCGGTGGGCGAGGCGAAGCTCTTCCTGGAGGGACGCAACCGCGAGCTCGGATCACGGCTCGAGGAGCGGATGCAGCAGGCGTCCGAGAAGGAGGAGTTCGAGCAGGCCGCGCGCTACCGCGATCTGATCCGCACGATCGAGCGCCTCTCCGAGAAGCAGTCGATCTCCTCGGTCGGGCTCGAAGACCAGGACTTCCTCGCGCACTACCGCGAGGCGGGCCGGCTCTCGCTCCAGCTCTTCCAGATGCGCGAAGGGCGCATCCAGTCGCGTCGCGAGTTCCACTTCGAGGACGTGGAGCCCGACGCCCCCGCGTTCTATGCGCAGGCGCTCGCGCAGTACTACGAGACCGAGGAGAGTCTCCCTTCGGAGATCTATCTTCCCGAGGAGCCCGTGGACGCGCCGCTCATCGAGAGGTGGCTGACGGAGCGGCGCGGCCGGAAGGTGAGTCTCCACGCGCCGCGCCGCGGCGTGAAGCGGGAGTTCCTCGACGTGGTGGCGGAGAACGCGCGGCTCGCCTTCGAGCAGCGCTTCCGCGCCCAGCACGTGCACGGCGTCACGGTGCTGGAGGAGCTGCGCGACCTGCTCGGCCTCGACGAGCCGCCGTACCGGATCGAGTGCTTCGACATCTCCCACCTCCAGGGGACCGATCAGGTGGCGTCGATGGTCGCGTGGGAGGGAGGCAAGCCCAAGAAGTCCGACTACCGGCGCTACAAGATCAAGCACACGGAGGGATCGGACGACTTCCGGAGCATCGCGGAGACAGTCGGCCGCCGCTACCTGCGCCTGTCCCAGGAAGGCGCCCGGCTTCCGGACCTGGTGCTGATCGACGGAGGGAAGGGGCAGCTTTCGTCGGCGGTGGCGGCCCTCGACCAGATCGGCCTCGGCGATCTCCCCGTCGCCTCGATCGCGAAGCGCGAGGAGGAGATCTTCGTCGAGGGGCGCGGCGACCCGATCGTCCTGCCGCGCGACTCGGCGGTCCTGCGGCTCATCCAGCGGATCCGCGACGAGGCGCACCGCTTCGCGATCAATTATCACCGGAAGCTGCGCGACAAGCGGACGTTCACCACCGAGCTGCGCGACATCCCGGGCGTGGGGGCGACGACGGCGAACCGCCTCCTGCAGATCTTCGGGAGCGTGGAGGGGGTCCGGACGGCGAGCGAGACGGACCTTTCGGGGGCGGTCGGCCCGCGTCTGGCGCGGGTCATCCGGGAGCGGCTGGCCGGGGTGGCCGCCTCCCCGGCCGATCCCGCCGAGAGTTCCGTCTAGGCCGGCCGCCTGCGGCTTGGAGGGAATCCCTTCGCGGACCTATATTCTCCGGGACCTATGCGCGAGATTCCCCCCACCGGTTCAGGCGGTCGTCGCAACCTTCCCGGAGGCCGTTACCGGGACTTCGACGGTGAGGTACGGCTGCCGGGCGAGCCCCGACCCTCCTCTGCGGTCCTGCGCGCGGTCCGGCGGATCGCCGGGGGGCTTCTCCTCGTCGTGCTGACGGTCGTCCTGGTCGTCTCCGGCGCACTCTTCGCCATGCTCCATCACCACGCGCACCCGCCGCGCGTCGTCTCGGACGAGAACCCCTCGACGCTCTTCACGCACTACGAAGACGCGGCCTTCACCTCGCCGGACGGTGTGTCGCTGACCGGGTGGTGGCTTCCGGGCAAGGCCGGGATGCCCGCCATCATCCTCTGTCACGACCGCGGGTCCTCCCGCGCCAGCCTCATGGGTCTTGCGACGCGTCTTTCCGAAAGCGAGTATCCGATCCTCATCTTCGATTTCCGCGGGCATGGGGCGAGCTCCGGAACGTCGTCCTTCGGCATCCTCGAGAAGCGCGACCTGCTCGGCGCAATCGACTGGATCGGCGCGCGCACGAAGGCCGACGGCGCACGGATCGGCGTCGTGGGGATCGGGATGGGCGCGTACGCGTCCATCCTCGCCGCCTCCGAGCGGCCCCAGGTGCGGGCCCTCGTCCTCGATTCGCCGTATCCGGACGCCACGGCGGAGTTCGCGGCCGCGCAGCTGCCCCCGGGCGTCCTTCACGACGCCGTCGCCCGCTGGTCGCGGGGTGTCTACGACCTCGTCTACCGCGTGCACTCCGCCGACGAGAGCGCGACCGCCCCCCTGCGCGGTCTCGGGGATCGCGACCTGCTCTTCCTCGCGCCGAAGGACCAGGAGCCCGTCGTCCAGGCGGTGCGCGGCCTCTTCGAAGCGGTGCCGGAGTCGAAGAGCAACGACAAGAACCTCGAGCTTTTGCCCGCCACGCGCACGCAGACCCTCTACGACAAGGACCGCAAGACGTACGACGATGCCGTGATCGGCTTCTTCCGCTCGTACCTGCCGGCGTCGGCGCGCCCCGCGCCCGTCCCCGGCGCCGCGCGCGCGTCGAGGTAGCGCCCGCAGCGCGAAGCCGGCGCGCGCCCTGTGCGCGCGTCCCCGGGGCGTGCGAAGATCCCCTCGCGTGAGCGCGACGCTTCCCGAGTACCTCGCCCAGAAGCGGCAATGGATCGATGCGGAGCTGGAGCGCCGTCTTCCGCCCGCCGGGACCTTCCCGCCGAAGCTCCACGAAGCGGTCCGCTACGCGCTGCTCTCGGGAGGCAAGCGGCTGCGCCCGATTCTCGCGATCGCGGTCGGCGCCGTCTTCGGAGCGGACGAGCGCGAGGTCCTTCCGGCGGCGTGCGCCCTCGAGATGGTGCACACCAGCTCGCTTCTGCTCGACGACCTCCCCTGCATGGACGACGCGACGTTGCGGCGCGGGCGGCTCGTCTGCCATCGCGCCTACGGCGAGTCGACCGCGATCCTCGCCGCGGTCGTCCTTCTGAACCGGGCCTTCGGGATCGTCGCCGAGGAGTCCGAGGCGGGACGGCACGGGGACCGGCTCGCCCGCCGCATCGCCGAGCGGCTCTCCGCTTCGATCGGCGCGGACGGGGTCATCGGCGGCCAGTTCGTCGACCTGGAGTCGACGGGGCGCACGCTTCCTTTCGAGACACTGGAGTTCGTGCACAGCCACAAGACGGGAAGCCTCTTCATCGCGTCCGCGGAGATCGGAGCGCTCGTCGGCGGGGCGCGCAAGGCGGGCATGGAGGCGATCGGGATCTACGCGAAGAACCTCGGCCTCGCGTTCCAGGTCACCGATGATCTGCTCGATGCCACGGGGACGCCCGAGGTCACCGGGAAGGACGCGGGCCTCGACCGGGACAAGACGACGTTCGTGAGCTTCGCGGGCGTCGACGGCGCGCGGCGGCTCGTGGACGAGCTCATCGACGCGGCCGTCGTGTCCCTGGCGCCCTTCGGACGCAAGGGGCGCCGTCTCGGCGAGCTGGCCGAGCTCGTCCGGTCGCGCGACCGGTGAGGCGATCGTCGTGAGCGACGCACCCGAGACGCCGCCGGCGCCGTCACCGCCGTCACCCTCGCGGCAGGGGCAGGGGAGAGGGTCGGGGAGCAGCTATGCCGATGTCCGCGAGCGCCTCGTCGCGATGGGCTACCTCGCGCGTCCTCTGGAGCGCTACGTCCTCGGAGGCGTTGCGCGGCCCGGCTCCTTCCTGCGCCGCCACGCCGCGGTGAGCCTGAAAGTGGCGGTTGCGGCGGGCCCGCTGCTCGGCCTGCTCTTCGCGCTCGCGGTCGTCGTGGCGAACCGTCCCCGCTTCTCGCACGGGCGCGACTTCCTGGTGCTCGCGGGAGGCTTCACGCTGGTCTTCGCGGCGGCCGTCTTCCTCCTCGAGCTCGCAGCCGGGATCCTGCTCGCCGCGTTCGTGCGCTGGCGCGGTCGCGGCGTCGCGGCGTTCCCCGCGACCGCGGCGCGCGCGGGGTTCGCCGTGTCGCTCGCTCTGAGCGCGTACCTCGCGTACTGGTGGCGGCGCCGCGGCGGGCACGACGCGGGCGTCCTGGTCGACCTCGCGGGTCTCGCGGTGCTCGTCCTCGTCAACGCGGTGCTGCTGCGCGTGTCGTCCCTCGCGTCGCTGGCGGCGCTCGTGCGGGTCTCGGACCTGCCGGCCACGGCGGGGCTCGCAAGCGGTGAAGGGGAGAGCCGTCCAGGCGCGCTCGCCAGCCCGGTCATGCGGGCCCGTCGTGCGCGCCTTCTGGCACCCGCGGTGCTCGCCGCGATCCTCCTGATCACCGGATTCTTCGTCGCCCCGCGGAGCCGGGGAGGGGAGTCTTCCCCCTTCGAGCGAACGCCCGTCGCGGGACGGTTGATCGTCATCGCCTGGGACGGCGTCCCGGCCGAAGAGCTCGTCCCCGATCATCACGGGGAGGGGTTTCCGGAGAGCTTCATCGAAGGGTTGTGGGAGCGCCATCGTGTGCGCGCACCCTCCGGCCCGCTTCAGCAAAACCCTGCCGCCTTCTGGACGACCGTGGCGACCGGACGTACCGAACATGGCATCACCGGCCTCGAGGCCACCCGCCCGGTCGGCCTCTCGTCCACCCTCGAGGGTCGTGCGCCGCTCGACCTACCGCTTCGCCTCCTGCTTCCCGGCGAGCGGGTGGCGGTCAGCTCGGGATTCCGCTCAGCGCCCACCCTCTGGGAGATCCTGGGTGAGCGCGAGGGCGTGGGCTCGGTCGGGTGGTGGGCGACCTGGCCCGCGGTCGAACGGGCCGGCTCGGGTCATCCCTTCGATATCGTGAGCGATCGCGCCCTGTTCGCTCTGCGGCGGCCCTCTGCCGGCGACTTCCTCATTGCTCCCGCCGCGCTCGAGTTGCGGATGAACCGTGAATTCGAGACCGACATCGCGGACATCGAGCGAAGTCTCGGAAACAGGTGGATGCCGCACTTCTTCCCGGCCGGATCCACGGAGGCCTCTCCCCGCGCCGAGGAGCTCCGCCGCAGGGTCTTCCAGGCGGCGCTCATCGACGGCTATGCGCTGACTTCATCGTCAAAGCTGCTTTCCGATCCGGCGGTGCGCGATGTGTTCGTCTATCTTCCGGGACTCGACATCGCCCGCACGGCTTTCAAGTCGGGCCGCGACGGGGAGGTCCCGCAGGATGCTTTCATCGGCTGGTACGTCGGCTATGTGTCTCGGGCCGTGCAGGATGCCGTCGGAACTCTCGAGGGGGCGGATCGCATCGTCATTCTCTGCTCCCCGGGCCGTCAGGGAGATCGCCGTGTGGAGACCCCCTGGGGGTGGATGATGGCCGGTCGCGCCCGGGCGGGAGCGGCGGGCACGGCCGCGACCCTGATCGAGGCCGGAGCCGAGGTCGATATTCTCGACGTGGCCCCGACCCTCCTGAACCTGCGTGGATTCCCCGTCAGCCGCGAGATGGAGGGCGTTTCCCGGGCGGTCTTCTCCGATGAGGCTGGGCGCCCCGCCCCGATCGATACCTACGGACGCAATACCCTCCCGGCGATTCCGTTTTCGTCATCGAGCGAGGAGGATGAGCGGGAGACCCTCGAGCGCCTGCGATCCCTGGGTTATTTGAACTGATGAGCCGGCCAATCCGGACAATCCTGGATTAATTCTCGACCTCGTGCCCGATCGACGCTGCAGGGCGGCTCCTGTCGTCGTACCTTTTCTTCGGGGAGGGCGGATGCCCGAAGGGGAAGGGGTCGGGGCGCCTGGAACCACCCCGGACGACCGTAAAGACAAGTGAACACAAAGTTTTTGACACGGTTCCAGGGTCACCGTATATTCAGGGCTCTTTATCCCCCTCTTCCCCATGGAAGACAAGGGGGAGTGCGGCCTGGGAGGCGACTGCTGTGACGTCCCCGCTCTACACAGATCTCCGAAAGCGCCCGAGGTCTGCCGGACGCGATCGCGAGAGTGCGCTGCGCCAGGCTCCCTGGAACGGCACGCTGGGGCTTTCGATCAGCGGCGTGCGCCTGGACATCCATGGCCTTCCCCTTCCCCTGGAGCGCACGCTCATCAAGCGCTTCCACCTCTTCATTTCTCCGACGCTGGCGGGAGCGGAGGCGGATCTTTCGATTCGCGTGCGCCCCGCGGTGGTGAAGGGGTATCTCGACTACGACAAGAAGCAGTCCACGACCTACCGCCTCGAGACGCGCACGAGCGGCGAGCGGCTCCACGTCTGGTCGTACGCCTTCGCGGGATGGTTCGAGATCGACGGGAAGGAAGGCGAGGTCAGCCTCTGCGATTCCGACATCGAGCCGCCGGAGCGTTCGATCGAGAACTTCCTGCGCGTCGCGTTCGCATGGAAGGCTTCGAATCGCGGCGGGTTCCTCTTCCACGCGGCGGGGCTCGTCCGTCATGGTAAGGCCTACCTGTTCTTCGGGCCTTCGGGCAGCGGCAAGACCACCGTCACGCGCCTGTCCGCGAACGACCTTCTGCTCAACGACGATTGCATCCACGTGACGCGCCGCGGCTCGGATTTCCGCGCCAACGGCGTCCCGTTCAAGGGGCGCGACGAGTGCGGCGCCGAGAACGCCGGAGAGTTCCCGATCGCGGGCCTCTTCCGCCTGGTTCAGTCGCGCCGCGTCTGCTTCGAGCCGCTCTCCGCCGCCGCGGCGGTCAGCGAGATCGTCGCGAGCATTCCGTTCATGAGCGAGCGCAAGGAAGGCCTGGAGCGCAATCTTTCGGTCGCGGAAGCGCTCGTGCGCTCGGTGCCCGTCGGCCGGCTCCAGTTCCGCCTCGCGCCCGATTTCTGGAACACCATCGAGGAGACTCTGCGTGGTTGAGACGAGCGCGGTGCCCACGAGGAATCCGGCGTCGTCCAGCCGGACGATCGACGGTCAGGCGGTGATCGCGGTTTCCGATATGGCACAGATCCACATCCTGAACGACGTGGGAACGCGGGTCTGGAACCTCATCGACGGCACCCGGACCGTGGCCCAGATCACCGACCTCGTGCGCGCGCAGCTCACCGAGGAAGGCTACGAGGGCGTATCTTCCGGTGTCGCCGCCGATGTCGAATCGTTCTTCGAAGCGTTGGCCGCCAAGGGCATGGTGAACTTGGGCGAGACGAGCAACTAGGAGACAGGATGGCCATCACTTCCTACCAGGAGTTCGTCAACAGGGCCTTCGTGGAGTCCCGGCCCCTTTCGGCGCAGTGGGAGCTCACGTTCAAGTGCAACCACCTGTGCGGGTTCTGCTACAACGCGCCGAACGGCCAGCGCGAGATGGCGACCGAGGAGATCAAGCGGGGTCTGGAGAAGATCGCGGACTTCGGGATCCTCTACCTGACCATGACCGGCGGTGAGCCCATGGTCCGGCCGGATTTCTTCGAGATCGCCAAGTACGCCCGGCACCTGGGCTTTGCTCTCCGCCTCTACACCAACGGCTATCTGATCGACGACGAGCGGGCGCGAAAACTCAAGGAAATACACATTTTTGAGGTGGAGATTTCGATCCACGGGGCCAAGGCCGAGACCCACGACCAGCTGACCGGAATCCGGGGCTCGTTCGACAAGGTCATTTCCGCCCTTGAAAATCTCCAGAAATACCGTATAAAGACCAACCTGAAGTGCCCGGTCACCCACCTCAACCAGCAGGAACTGTGGGGGATCTGGGATATTGCGAAGAAGTTCGAGACCTCGATCTCCTACGACCCGGTCATCACGCCACGGGACGACGGGGACAAGAGCCCGCTCGGAATGGCTGCCACGAAGGACTTTCTGGTCAAGTTCTTCTCGGACGAGTACAAGGAGCTTCGCTACGGGCGCGATGTCGCCAAGCGGGACGATTCGGTGGTCCGGGCCAATTGCGGCACCGGGCGCACCTCATTCACGGTCGACCCGTATGGAAACATCTTCCCGTGCGTTCAGTGGCGGCGGAAGTGGGCCAACATCAAGGAAGTCGAGAGCCTCGCAGAGCTCTGGAAGGAGTCCGAGGTTCTGAAGCACGTGCGCTGGGCGGCGGAGCAGATTCCGCAGACCACGCTGAAGGAGACCGAAGCGGGCGCTTTCTGCACGTTCTGTCCGGGAGTCGCGGAGCTGCAGACCGGGAGCCCCTTCAAGATGTATCCGCAGGCCGAGGTGGTCTCGGAGGCGCGCTTGGCGGCCTATAACGCCAAGGCGCCGAGTGAGCGACCCGCGGCAGGCGGTATCGAGTGCACTGGGGTCTAACGACGTGAACGAAGATTTCCCGGTCGATGCCGGGACAACACCAGGGTCGAACCAGAGGAGGGTTGCATGAAGAAGGTCTACGAGAAGCCCGCCGTCGTCCACACCGAGAAGATCGAAGCGCGCGCGGTTTCGTGCGCCAAGGCTGGCAGCACGGACGCTGGCTGCGAGTCGGGCCCGATCACGTCCTAGTTTTTCGGATGTGACGCGCTTCCGGCGCCACGCGCGCCGGGTTCTTCCCTGGGTGTGAACCCGCGGAAGGGCGTGCTTCCTCCATCCCGGCCGGGGAACCGGTCGTACGAGGAGGGGGTCACGGTAGGGATGGAACGCCCCTGTTCCGGCTCGCGCCGGGCAGGGGCGTCGTGTTTTCCAAAGGGGGATTCGCGAAAAAGATCTACGAAAAGACGGCCGTCGTCCCTACGGAGGTCATCGAGACACACGCGGTGTCCTGCCTGAAGTTGGGCTCGACCGACGTCGGGTGCGAGAGCGGACCGATCACGTCCTAGCGTCCGACCCGATGCACCGCTAGAGTTTCCACTCTCTGCGTTCCCCGAGATCCAGGCCCGAGCGGGCACTTCCCCCTGAAGGACGCCAATGACGCGTCGAGCGCCGGACGCGAGCCGGGTAGGGCGCCGGCGTAGGCGAGCGCCTCGGCGTGGGGGTCGAGGTGCAGTGCCCGGCAGTACTGCGCGCTCGCCTCGGCCGTCCTCCCCAGCCCCGCCAGGACCCCTGCAAGCCTGACGCGGACCGCGGCGGCCTCCGGCCGCTCCTCGATCGACCGTTCGTACT
>Ga0070671_100005570_pt1 | contig 10033 bp, 5 predicted proteins | sample KBSS73metaG_FD_65341 | JGI IMG/M metagenome (GOLD analysis project Ga0070671, IMG submission 65341) | Switchgrass rhizosphere microbial communities from Kellogg Biological Station, Michigan, USA - KBS S7-3 metaG | ecosystem: Host-associated > Plants > Roots > Rhizosphere > Soil ... | reverse complement strand
GAGCCCGCGCACCGATTCGCCGAGGTCCACAACGGGTTGGTCGATCATCAACGATCCCTTTTCAATGGGGTGTTCGCGCCGGCGGCGAGCCGCGGCAACGCTTCGCCCGTCACGCGGGCAATCCGCCAGTCCGGCAGCACAGCGGCGCCGAGCGACTCGTAGAAGCCGATCGCCGATACGTTCCAGTCCAGAACCGCCCACTCGAACCGACCGCAGTCGCGCTCGACCGCCAGTGCGGCCAGCGCGGCCAGCAGCTGGCGGCCCAATCCGTTGCGGCGGAACTCGGGAAGGACGAAAAGATCTTCCAGCCACAGGGTCCGCCGGCCAAGGAATGTGGAGTAAGTATGAAAAAACAGCGCGAATCCTGCAGCAACTTGAGAATCTGCGTCAAGTCTTGCAATCAACGCCTCGGCACAGCGGTCCTCGCCGAAGAGTGCGCGCGCCAGATCCTGTTGCGTCGCAACACAAATCGCCGAAAGCCCTTCATAGTCGGCCAATCCGGCAATCAGCGAATGAAGATCCGGCACATCGGCGGGAGCGGCCGACGCCACCCGAAACGAACGCTCGTTCGGTCCGCGTCGTCCGATTTGTTGCGCAATCACAACGGTCGACCCAGGATCAGCAGATCCCTTCGCACCCCGTCCAGTCGCGCAACGCCGGGCAGATCGCCCCAGGCGTTGAAGCCGGCGCCCTTGAACAGTCGGACGCTGGGACCGTTGTGCGCGAACGTGAATGCCAGCAGTGTCGAGATGCCGAGTGCAGGCGCGTGCGCTATGGCGTGGCTCAGCAGCTGGCGGCCGATGCCCTGCCGCTGGGCCGAGGGATCGATGTAAATGCCCACTTCGACCGTTTCGGCGTACGCGGGGCGTCCATAGAACGATCGTACCGACAGCCATCCGAGAGGCGTACCGCCTGCGTGATGACTGAAGATCCACAGCGGCCGTCGCAGTGGATCGAAGTCCTCGAACCATCCGCGGCGCTCCGCCACGCTCACCGGCGCGAGATCAGCCGTGGCCATTCGCCCTGGAATCGACGCGTTGTAGATCGCCACGACTTGCGCTAGGTCGGCGGACAGCGCGTTACGGATCATGCTTGGGCGTATTTGCAACACCGGGGACGCCGATTCTACCGAACGGCGAGGGGGTTTCGTTTTCGTCGAAGCCTGGTGTCCTAAACTGGCTGTCCGTGGAGCGGACCCTATCCGTTCGTAGGCGTAATCGCCCCGACACCGGCGCGCGAGCGTTCCGCACGGTTCAAAGCCTCCGTAGCACGCGGAGGTGCGCCTTTGCGTCGGCGAGCGATTGTCGGCCCGCGGGATAAATTGCCCGTGAAGTGGCGATTTCTTTGGCTTAATTGCAACACACCGGGCTCAAATCCGCCGGATTTTCCAACGTTTGGTTGCCGCGTAAAACGCCCGACCTGTAACGTGGTTGTTGTGCCGCAAGGCCCACTTTTTTTCCTATTCGAAAAACTTCCCGGGGGTATTAATGAAATTCAAGCGCAATAAGGTCGCAACCGCGCTCGCCTGCATCGTGGGTGCGAGCGGCGGGGTAACGGTAACCAACGCCTTTGCGCAGGCAGTCAATCCCGACGTGCCGTCGCTGACGAGGCAACCGGCGCCTGATATCCGCGTCGAGGTAACAGGCTCGAACATCAAGCGCGTAGAAGGGGAAGGTGCGCTGCCCGTGCAGATCATCACGCGCGAGCAGATCGAAAAGACTGGCGCAACGACGGTCCCCGAGTTGCTCCAGACGATTTCGGCGATAAGCAGCGTCAACGCGGTTTCCCTTGCCAGCGCCGTCGGCGCGGCGACATTTTCGGCACAGACGGCGTCACTGCGCGGGCTTGGCGGGCAGTTCACGCTGGTCCTGCTGAACGGGCATCGGCTCGAAGGATTCCCGGGCGAAATCCAGGGCGTGGGAGGGGTCAACCTCGCGTCCATCCCGTTCGATGCGATCGACCGGGTCGAGATCCTGAAGGACGGCGCATCGGCGATCTACGGCTCGGACGCGATCGCGGGGGTCATCAATTTCATCACGCGGAGCGACTACACCGGTGCCGAGGTGACGGGGTACGGCGCGTTCCCGACGCGCGGCGGCGGCGACCGGTACCAGGGGTCCGGGTCGTTCGGTATCGGCGATCTTGCGAAGGACCGCTACAACGTCTTCGCATCGCTTTCCTACACGGAGCAGAAGCCGCTCGAACAGCGCGCGCGCAATTTCTCCAACACGTCGTTCCGGCCGGAGATCGGTCTCGTCGCGATTTCGAGCAATACGAATCCCGGTCTTGTCCCCGCCTTCAATGGTAATGGATTTAGTGGGGTCGTCAGCAACGGGCACCTGGCGGGACCTAACGAATGCGGGCACAACACGTTCTTCAACGACCCCGTCATCAGCAACACGGTCGGGTGCTACTTCGATCCGTCGTCGTATCCCGGCGTGCTGATGATCAACAAGGACAAGCTCTGGAACGCGTACGGCAGAGGGGCGTTCCAGTTGAACCAGGACTGGCAGGCGTACGCGGAACTCAGCTACTCGCACGACGAGACGGGCAGCGTGATCCAGCCCGCGCCGGTGTCGAGCGTCTTCCCGTTTGGGGATCACAAACAATTCTCGGGGGCCATCACAATACAGCCGGATAGCCCGTATTACCCGCACGAGGCCGCGGCGCAATTAGGCCTCGACGGAAAGCCGCTGGGCGTTCGCTGGCGCACCTTCGACAACGGCCTGCGCGACAAGACCGACACCAACGAGCACGGCTCGGTCTACACCGGCGTCAAGGGCAGGGCGTTTGGCTGGGACTGGGATGCCACGCTGTACTACAACGTTGGCAAGACGATCGAGCACTCAAACGACGGTTACTTCGACTACCGGATCCTGCAGCCGCTCATGAACAGCGGCCAGGTCAACTTCTTCGGTCCCAATACGCCGGCGACGATCGCGGCGGAGCGCGCGGCGAACATCAACGCCGATCTGGTCGATACCACGGCGAAAAGCTACGGCGTGGATGTCAAGGGCTCGGGCGAGATCTTCAAGCTTCCGGCGGGCCCGGTGTCGCTTGCCTTCGGCGGAGATTTTCGCAGGGAAACGCTCGATCAGAAGTTCGACGACGCAATCAAGGGCGGGTTCGTAGCCGGCTTCGGCGGCAGCTTTGCCGACGTTTCGGGATCGCGAGATCAGGAGGCCGCGTTCCTCGAAATAAACGTTCCGATCGTCAAGACGCTCGAAATGGACGCGGCGGTTCGCTATGACCACTACAGCGACTTCGGCGGCACGACGAATCCGAAGGTCAGCCTGCGCTGGCAGCCGACGAAAACCCTGCTGGTACGCGGCTCGTGGGGCGAGGGCTTCGTTGCGCCGTCGCTGTTCCAGCTACAGCAGCCTCCGATCTCCGGCGTGACGGCGGCGGGCACCTCCGATCCGATCCGCTGCCCGGTGACCGGCCTGAAGGGCGTCGACTGCGTGACGCAGTTCAACGTGACGTTCGGCGGCAATCCGAATCTCAAGCCGCAGGAATCGCAGCAGACCAGCTTCGGCGTCGTCTGGGAACCCGTCCCGGGCGGCTCCGTGAGCGTCGACTGGTTCAAGCTCAACGTCAAGGACTTCATCCTGGACGGCATCCCGGTCGCGACCCTCCTCGGCGACGAAGCAAAGTTTCCGGGGTTCGTCACGCGCGGTCCGGTGGATCCCAATTTCCCGAACCTGCCAGGACCGATCACCGATATCAGCCAGCTTCAGCTCAATATCGGTGCGACCAAAATCCAGGGTGTGGACATCGACGCGCGCTACCGCGCGTCCGAGCAGAGCTGGGGCCGCCTGACCTTCGGGATTTCGGGAACGTACTACATCAAATACGACAACCAGAATACCGACGGTTCGTTCTCGGGCCAGGTCGGCAATTCCTACGGGGCCGCGAACACCGGCGTCATCCCGCGCTGGAAGCACTACGCAACGCTTACCTGGGATCTCGGTCCGTGGTCGTCAACGCTCGCGCAGACGTACCAGACCTCCTATACCGATATCGGCACCGACTACTTCGGCAACCTGCGGACGGTCGGCTCCTTGTCGCTGTGGGATCTGCAGACCACGTACAGCGGATTCAAAAACTGGAAGCTCACGCTCGGCGTCAAGAACCTCTTCGACACCAATCCGCCGGTGTCCAATCAGTCCAAGGTTTTCATAGTAGGATTCGACCCGTCATACTATGATCCGCGGGCGCGCTTCGTGTACGCAAGCGTCAACTACAAGTTCAAGTAGACTCGATCATCGCGGCGGTTATCGCGGGGGGCTTCGGCCCCCCGTTTTTTGTTACATTGATTCCCCGTGCCGAATCGCGAGTCGCTGACGGAAATACGATAATTGAGCGCGAATCTGTCGTCGATGAACCGCAATGGTCCCTGTCCCTGCGGCAGCGGCAAGCGCTACAAGCACTGTCATGGCAGCGTTGCGCTGGCGGCGCCCGAATCGATTCGGGGAGCCCCAAGTGCCGTGCATTCCGAGGCACGCGCCGCACATCGCGCGGGCTCGCTCGCGAGCGCCGAGAGGCTCTATCGCCAAATCATCTTTAGCCATCCGGACGACGTTGAGGCGATTCACGCGCTGGGTGTCGTGCAGTTTGAGCGATTTCGCTATGACGCGGCCCTCGACCTCCTGTGGGACGCTGCGGCGCGCACTGGCTGGGCCGAGCCCGTCGTCCGGAAGAACTTAGGGCTGGTCCTCGCCAAACTACTGACCCCGCAGGCCAACGTGCGGCAAGAGGCGGTAGTCGCCGCCTTCGCCGAGCGCGAGCGCGCACGCAAGACCGAGCCGGCGGTCCCCGCGCGCGTCAGCGTCATCCTCCTGACACACGGCGACGCGCGCATTACGGAGCGCGCCACGAATTCGGTTGCCGCGCAGACATACCATGATGTCGAACTGGTCATTGCCGATGTCAGTGAGCAAACGGCGATTGGAGGCGCCGGCGGGAAGCGCACAAGGCATCCGGCCCACGCGGCGAACGCTGCGGCGCGCAATGCGAGCGGCAGCTACCTCGCGTTCCTTGATGCCTCCGACTGGCTTGCACCGAATTGCATCGAGCTCATGGTCGGAGAAGTCGCCCGTGCACGTCCTCTGTGGGGCTTCTCGCAGGTCGAGAGCGTCGATGTCCGAGCCGACGTTGAGGGGCAGGCCGCGAATAGCCTGGCTGGGCGCGGCGTCCCGAATGAACCGGTTCCATCGCAAGCGGATTTCCCCGTCGACGAGCTTCCGAGCTTCACCCTGCTGAGTCGCAATGTCGCAGGCGGGAGCGGCAACCTCTTCGTTCCGCGCGACCTCTTCCTTCGGCTCGGCGGGTACCGTGACGTCGAAAGCCACAACTGGGACTTCTGCGTGCGTGCCTCGCGCGAAATCGAGCCGGTCGTCGTCGACCAGCGCCTTTATTTTCGTGGGAGCGAGCACGGTCGTGGAGCTTCGAATCGAAGCCCGAATCGCGGTTTGGTCGCACCCGACGCGAACCAGCGCCGGTCGGACGATCTCGTCGCGGAAGCGCTGTCCGGCGACTGTACGACAACCAACGAACTCTGTCCGCAGCATCCCGCCAATCGCGCGCTGGTCCTGCGCGCGGTGCTTCGAGCCGGTCGGGGCGATCGCATTCCGGTCTCGGTGCTTCGCGAGACCGCGGCGGAATGGCGCGCCCGCGTCACTGCAGCGGGACCGGTGGTCTCGGTGGAGGAGCGGGCTGTCCAGGAAGACAAGGACGCGCGCAAGGTCGCCCTCATCGTGCTTGGCGTCTATCGCAGCGGAACCTCGGCGCTCGCGCGCGTGCTCAACCTGTGCGGCGCGACATTGCCGGAGCGGCTCATGGCGTCAAGGCTCGAGATCAACCCCAGAGGATTCTGGGAAGCAGAGGCGATCGTCGATCTCGACGCGCAACTCCTCCGCTTGCTCGGGGTCGAGTGGAAGCGCGTTGACTTCACGCTGCCGCTCGAGGGTCCGCTCGTTGACGAGTTTCTCGCCGGCGCGCGCGAGATTCTGGAGGTCGAGTACCGAACAGCTCGCGTCATCGTGATCAAGGACCCTCGCGTCTGCCTGCTCGCGCCGCTCTGGCATCGCGCGCTGGAGGCAAGCGGCTATCGCCCCACCTACCTCGTGTCGGTTCGCCACCCGCTCGAAGTCGCACGCTCGCTCGCGCGCTCGCTCCGGGCATACGGGGGGATGCCGATCGACCAGGGACTCGCCCTGTGGCAGAGCTACATGCAGCGGGCGGAAACATTCGTCTCGAGCGTGGACGCCAGGACCGTGCACGTTGGATACAGCGAACTGCTCAGCGACTGGCGTCGCACCGTACGCCGAATTGCAACACAGCTCGATGTTTCGCTCGACATTGATTCACGCGCGGCGGAGGTCGATGCGTACCTCGAGCCGGGCATGCGCAGCCAGCGCGCGGACGATTCCGCGGTGGTCGAGCATTCGGCGGGCGGTCAGGGCGACACGATCGGCTCGCTCTATGCCCGCCTGCTCGAGCGATGCAAGCGGGAGGCGGCGGGCTGACGCTCGCGAGCTCAATGCATCCGGCAGCGCCCCCGCCCTCCGTGAATCGAAACGACCCCTGTCCCTGCGGCAGCGGCAAGCGGTACAAGCACTGCCATGGCAGCGTCGCGCAGGACACCTCAGGGATATCCCAGCCCACCCGAGGCGCGCAGGACGTTGCAGTTGGATCGCGGGCTGCTCCGGCGGGGTTCCGGTCGGAAGCGCTCGCGGCGTATCGCGCGTGCGAACTGCGGCGAGCCGAGGCGCTCTACCGGAGCGTGGTCGCCGAGCGACCCGATGACATCGAGGCCCAGCAGATGCTGGCTGCCGTGCTGTTCGAGCGCCTGCATTATGGCGAGGCGCTCGCCCTCTTCTGGGATGCGGCCGAGCGGACCTCATGGCACAACCCCGTTCACCGGACGAATCTCGGACTTGCGCTCGCAAAACTCCTTTCGCCGCAGGCCAACGCGCGGCAGCAGGATCTCGTCGAGAGATACCTCGAGCGCGAACGCGTCCGCAAGGCGGAGCCGCCGGTTCGCGGACGAATCAGCGTCGTACTCATCGCGGTCGGCAATGCGACGGTGCTAGAGCGATCGATCGACTCGGTCGCGGCCCAGACTCACAGGGACCTTGAGCTGATCATTGTGGGCGACGCTCTTCTCGAACCCGTCGCGTCGAAGCTGAACGAGCGCGTCGCTGATCTCCCCTTCAGCGCGAAGGTTGTGGCCTGCGGGGGCGCCAGTCGGTCGGTCACGGCATCGGTAACGGGCGCTGCGCATGCGGCGAACGTCGGCGCGCGATGCGCGCGGGGGGATTACCTCGCATTTCTCGAAGCAGGCGACTGGTTTGCAGCAGATCGCATCGAGCACATGATCGCCGAGATCGCGCGGGCGAGTCCGACGTGGGGGTTCTCGCAGGTCGGGCACGGGAGTGCCGTCCAGCACGATGACCGCCGGCGGAGGAATGGCTCGCGTGAGGTGGCTCGCCCAATCGAGGCGTCCGGCGCATGGGACTCCCCGGCCGACCAATTCGCGAGCTTTGCCCTTCGGCGGGACGACATCGCCGGCGCGAGCGGAAACCTGTTCATTCAGCGTGACCTCTTTCTTGGGCTTGGCGGCTACCGGGAGGTCGATCGTCACGGCTGGGACTTCTGCGTACGCGCGGGGCGGGTGGTCGAGCCGGTGATAGTCGAGAGGCGGCTCTACTTCGTCGACCCGGCTGATCGCCCGGAAGCGCGAACGCTGCCCGAAGCCGAATCACGGCGGGCGCTCGAACGACGGCGAAAGGAAATCGTCACAGATGCGCTGGCCGGCGCTTCATCGGTAACCAATGAATTCTGCCCACAGTTCGCCAGGAATCGCCTTCTACTTCTGCAGACGGAGCTTCGCGCCGGCCGGGGTGATCGAATCCCAATTCCGGTGCTGCGCTCGGTTGCTGCCGAATGGTGCAATCGTGTTGCGACGCAGGGACAAGGCGGCGCGGCGCGGACGCGCGCTGCACCAGGGAACGAGAGCGCCGATAAAGTCGCATTGGTCGTGCTTGGCGTCTACCGAAGCGGAACGTCGGCGCTCACTCGCGTACTCAACCTTTGCGGGGCGGCACTTCCGGAACATGTCATCGCGGCCCGGCTTGACATCAATCGCAAGGGATTCTGGGAGACTGAGGCGGTCGTCGATCTGAACGCGCGAATGCTTCAACGCGTGGGGGCCGGATGGAACGGCATCGATGTCACGTTGCCGCGGGATGGACCGGTCATCGAGGAGTTCCTTGTCACTGCGAAGGACGTTCTGGCAAGCGAGTACGCAGATGAGCCGCTTATCCTGATAAAGGACCCGCGCATGTGCGTTCTCGCACCGATCTGGCATCGGGCATTGCGGCAGAGTGGCTATCGGCCCGCTTACGTCGTGGCGGTGCGGCATCCTCGCGAGGTGGCGGGGTCGCTTGCCCGTTCCCTCGGGCGGTATGGAGGAATGCCAGTCGATCAAGCGCTCGCGCTATGGCAGAGTTACACGAAGGCGACCGAGGCGTTCGTCGAGGGTACCGACGCCAAGGTCGTGTTCGTTCACTACGACGACCTCCTCGACGATTGGCGCCGAGTCGTCGGAACGATCGCCAGGCAGCTCGACGTGCCCCTCGATACTGGAGCGCGTGCGAACGCGATCGATCGGTTCCTCGACCGGGGCTTGCGCAGCCAGCGGAGCGAAAGCACCGCCGGCAGCACTCGCACCGGCGCGATGCAAGACGAAACGATGGATGCGCTTTACCGGCGCGTTCTAAATCGGTGCGCGCGTGCGACCGCCGAGTGACACCGACCGTGCGACGACCGTCATAGCGCCGCGCCGGGTGTCGTCCTTGTTGGGCCGGCCTCCCGCCCGTCGCCTCCCGGGCCGCTGCCAACGGCGCGCTCGTCATGCTTGGCGTGTACCGCAGCGGGCCCCGGGACAGAGGCATAATGCAGAGCGCTCGGAGGTAGCCAAAACGTGCAACGCGCCGCACATGGGATGGACGAGTGTTGGAACCAATTCGCCCGAGTAAACGATATAGGTTGGCGATCTTTTCGGCAGGGGGCCTCACAGGCGACCCGCTGCGATTGGCAAGGCGACGCATGACTGGAGAGGCTCTCTAGTCCCGTTATGGACGAATCGCCAACACAGTGCTCGACGTAGCAAGACCCGGGCGGCATCGATGAGCCGCAACGACGCTTGCGCGTGCGGTAGCGGCAAGCGCTTCAAGCATTGTCACGGCCGATTCGGATCGACAGGGCCGAGCGCGCTGCATCTCGAAGCGTTGGCCGCGCATCGATCCGGCGCGCTCACGCAGGCCGAAGCGCTTTATCGTCGCGCGATCGAGAGCAATTCCGGCGATGCAGATTCGCTGCACATGCTGGGCGTCGTGCAATTCGAGCGATTGCGCTACCGGGAGGCGCTCGAATTCATGTGGGAAGCCGCCGAGTTGACGGGCTGGTCCGACGTGGTTATTCGGCAGAACACGGGACTCGTGCTCGCGAAACTCCTGGCGCCGCAGGCCAACGCCCGCCAGAAGGATTTCGTCGCCGCATATGTTGCAAGTGAGCGCGAGCGCAAGGCCAGTCCGGCGTGCGCCGCCCGCGTTAGTGTCGTGCTACCCGTAGGCAACACATCGCGGTTCGTCGCGCGCGCGGTGAGTTCGGTCGCTCGACAAACTTATCCGGGTATCGAAATGATCGTGGTCGTTGACTCCGGCGCCGAGGAAATAGCCCGGGCTGCCACGGAATACGTACGCCGCGCTTCGTTTCCGGTCAAGCTCGTCAGGAGCAGGGATCGAGGCGCGGCCGAGGCGGCCAACGAGGGTGCACAGCGAGCGGAGGGCCGTTACCTCGCGTTTCTCGGCGCCGACGAGTGGTTTGCCCCGAATCGCATCGAGCGAATGGTGGCCGAAATGGCGCGTGTAGCGCCGCTATGGGGATATTCGCGGGTCGGGACTTCCGGGGGCGACGCCGACCATGCGTCATCCGGCGTCGGCCTGGGTCATGCCGCCTCGCCACCACG
>Ga0070671_100005565_pt1 | contig 10038 bp, 6 predicted proteins | sample KBSS73metaG_FD_65341 | JGI IMG/M metagenome (GOLD analysis project Ga0070671, IMG submission 65341) | Switchgrass rhizosphere microbial communities from Kellogg Biological Station, Michigan, USA - KBS S7-3 metaG | ecosystem: Host-associated > Plants > Roots > Rhizosphere > Soil ... | reverse complement strand
GTGTTGGCCGCGAGGTCGATCTCTGCGATCGTGGCCGCGATGCGCGTCTCGACGACGGTGCAACGCTGGCCCAACGTGTCGACGCTCGTCGACGCGGCGACGCCGACGGACAACACGGATCCGTTGGCCGCCACCTCGAGCTCCAGCGGTCCGATGAGCGGAACGCGCCACGGATCGAGGGCCACTCCCGTTCCGTGGATGGCCGACGCGGCTTCGCTCGCGTCCGCGAGCGCATCGCGAACGGTCGCGAGCACGCTGGAGACTGTCGCCGGCGGGGCTGCGATGAGGTTTCGCCAGTAGGCGCTCACCGCGGGCACGGGCTCCGCCATGAGGGCGGGAAGCGTGATCCCGCTGACACCGGCCGGCGGATCAAGGCCGAGCAGGAGTCGAACAACCGTGAGCGAATCGCCCAGATTGCCGAGGAGCTGCGAGGCGACGTCGCTCACCGTGTTGCCGACGGCGTCCATCACCGCATCGGGTGAGGTGAGATCCAGCGTCGGATAACTGTGTGCGCCGAGCAGGACGCCATCGGCCGCGAGCACGAACGTCAGACGACGCTGGGCGTCGAGCGCGAAGCCAATCCGCAGCGTATCGGCTCGTGCGACCGTCGGGTTGGTGATATCGAGCACGCGGTGGCCCGCGCCCGGACGACCGGCTGCCGCCCACAGTCCCAACTGTGGAAGCGCGTTCGTTGCGCCTGTCACCAGATCCACCTGGAACAAGTCGGCACGCGCTTCGACGCGCGTATCGGCGGCGCTCAGCTCGACACCAAACGTCGGCGTGAGGCGCGCGTTTCCGGTCGGACCGGTGTCGACGCGCAGCCCGATCGTGAGATCGGCGGTGCCGCCCAAGTCGAACGACACCGCATCGCCAGCCGCCGTTCCGCCGAGCAACGACGCGAGATAGCCAATCCAATCCGTGCGACTTGCGGTTGTCGTGATGATTCCGTGAATCCAACTGGCCAGCGCGTGCACACCCTGCGTCGGCAGTTGTGTGATCGGAAAGTCCGGGACGTTGTCGCCGCTCTTGAGGCCGAGCAGACCGCCCACAGCACCGATGGGCGAGCCGGGCAATGCCGAGTCGGCCTGTGACTTCACCAGCGACAGCACGAGATCCAACACCGCGTCGTCGAGCTCGTCGACCCCGTCGGCCGCCACCCGGATGTCACGTGGAGCGGACGCCCCAGGGAGCTGGAACCCCGTCAGGCTGAGGCCGAAGATTGGTGGCGCGGGATCGCTCGGCGACGTGGGCACGTCCACGTCGAGGCCGATCGCGCCCAGGCGCGCCTGCCCAGGCACCGGCGCGCTGTCGTCGATGGTGATAGACGTGGAGATGCGGATGCGTCCGCCGGCGGCACCGAGCAGCAGCGGATTCGGAACGGCGGGGCCGCCGTCCTTCTGCGCACGGAAGAGCGGCACCGCGAGCGACGAAGACGATTGTGGATCCGAAGTACGAACCGAGAGCCCGAACCCGATGTGAATGCCTTCAGCCGGCGTGTCATCGATCGTCACCGCGACCGTCAGATCCGGATCGTCGATGTGGACAATCGGTAGCCAGACGACGCCGCGGGGATCCGTCGTGCGATCGGCGCCGCCCATCGCCTCGTCGACGAACGCGATCAATGCGTCGCGCTGGGCGTCGTTGGCCAGCATGTTCTGCAGCGACGCCTCCGGGTTGCCGAACCAGCTCGGATTCGGATCGCCGTCCGGCGTGAAAACGCCGAGAGCCTTGGCGAGATTGCCGAGGACGCCGAGATCGCCCGTCGATACGCTCATCGCGGCTCCCGCACCTTCGTCGTTGTTGCCGACTGCAACCCCGCAGAGCCTGCGAAACGATGCCGCGCCATCGGAACGATCCCGACGCCCTTCGCAGATGCGGTCAACTCGACCGGCACGAGCACGTTGCCGCGAGCGTCCTTGCCAACCGCGCCGGCAATGCCGGTGACGAGGCCGAGGACGCACTGCCACGCGAACGCGACGAGGGCTTCACCCCACGCGTTGACGATCAAGGCAGGACCGATCGGTCGTCGATAGGTGGAGGCGAACAATCCGGCCGGCTGCTTGTCGGCGCCGACGGCGAACACGACGTCGATGACGACGCCGCCGGTCTGATCGCAACGAACGGGAATCATCACGTGCATCAATCCGTCGGCGAGCTTGACCTGCAGATCGACGAGGTTGACTGCAAGCTCGCGATCGCCGTCGACCCATACGACTTCCGTCCGTTTGCTTGGTCGAAACATCCCGCTCGCACGTTTTGCGGCAACGCGCAGCAGCTCCGAGACCTTGCCAGCCTCGACGAAGACGGGTTTTGCAGCTTCACCAGCCGCCATCGGTTTCGTTGCCGCCGCTAAACGACCAGCACGACGTTCAGCGGAGACGAACCGAACGTACTCCGGAGCGACGATTTCGGGCATGAGTTGGATAGCCCCCAATAACTCTGGGGAAAGGCCGTGCAATTGGGAGGGCGACGGATGACAACACACGCTCGGACGCGTGTCAAGAAAGGAACGCGATCGTTTGCGTAAATTTTCAAAATCGACACGCGCGTGCGATCGCATGACCTCCGCGATCGGATGTGCGAAGCGTTCGCGATCGCAAGGCAACGTTGCAGCGATCGATGCTTATTCTTCGCGAGCGGTTTGAAGATTGTCGGACACGTACGGATAGTTTGTCGGACACGTGCGGATAGAACACGCGCGGATGTGCAGAGCTTGCACACGTTGAAATGTCGTACGTAGCGACGCACCTACACACAACTTGTCTTGATCCCGAGGGAGGAACGATGAACAATCGCGCCTCAAATTCGTGATGACTCGAAGATGAAGAACGGTCTCAACACCGTGTCGTCGATGAGAAGGGGGTTGACATGCGCGGACCACACGATGACGACATCGAGAAGGAGCAGGACACTCCGAGCGATCACGCGCGCGAGCGATTGAAGCAGATGCGAGAGCAGCGGATCCCACAAGGTGACTCGAACAACGACGTGGACGAGGAGGAAGACGGCGAGAACGCTGACGATACAAAGCGCTCGGAGCCGTAGCGACGTCACGCACGGCGATTGACGCGGTGGTCCGACTGCGCAACGCCGCAACAGGAGGCCATCATGGAAGGTCCTTTCGACGAGCCCGAACCTGTTCCGGAAGGGAATCCAGCTTCGCGCGATGTCGGCCCCTCGACACATGTGCCGCGCCCGAGGAAGCCTGCGGGCGGAAAGGCGCTGTCGCGCCTGCTCGACATGCTCGAATCGCGCGGACTCGACGACGTCGCTCAATCGACGATAGCCATCGCGGTGCCAGAGGAGATTCGCCCGCAGTTCGACGCGGATCGAGCGAGGACGACCGCACGACCCGAGGCCACCGACGACGGCGCTACGACGGCACCGGCCGCGCGGCGTGGATCGCGACGAGCGCGCACGACGGACGACACCGCACCTTCTGAACACGCCAAAACCGCGGCCGCCCCCGACGTCGCCACTGAATACATGAACGCCGCTCCGTCGCGAGGTCCACACGGACCTGGCGGAGTCGTTCACCCCCGCTCGGTACTGGCAACCGGCACACCTGCAGCTCCGGGACCGCCAACCGGCCCACCCACGGCGTCGGGGCCGCAGTGGCGCTCGCTGGGACCGACGACGATTCCTAACGGGCAGACCTACGGGTCAAGTCGGGTGAATGTCTCCGGCAGAATTGCTGCCATCGCCGTCGATCCATCCAACCCCGCGCACGTGCTGTGTGGCTCTGCCGCCGGCGGAGTCTGGGAGAGCTTCAACCGTGGTGGGAGTTGGGCGCCGCGGACGGACTTTGCGGCAACACTCACTGTCGGCGCCGTCGCTTTCGACCCGCATGCACCGGCGACCGTATATTGCGGGACCGGCGAAGGGAATGCGTTCTGGTGGTTCGGCACCGGAATACTGCGATCCCTGGACGGTGGCGTGTCGTGGGCGACGCTCTGCACCGCGCCGTTCGTCGGCCAGGGCTTCTACGAGATCATCGTTGATCCGTCCAACGGAAGACATCTGCTGGCAGCGACCACGGGCGGTCTCTATGTCTCCACTGATGGCGGCGTGAACTGGACGCGCCGCCGCGCCGCCTTGACGTGGTCGATCTCGATGGCGGCTGTGGCAGGTGCGCCCGCCGAGATCCTCGCGGGCTGTTCGGATGGAGTGTTTCGATCGACCGACGGCGGAACCACATGGACGTCAGTGGCGTTGCCAAGTGGCCCCCCGGCATTCGATCGCGTCGCGGTGTCGATTGCGCGCTCCAATGCGCAGGTCGCGTATGTGTGGGGCGCCCGCGGGTCTACGGTCTACCTATACCGCCGAACGGGAGGAGCGTGGACCGCGCAGCCGTTACCACCAGGTGTGACGACGCAGCAGGCCTGGTATGACTGGTACTGCGCGGCCGCACCCGATCGCGATAACCAGGTGTATCTCGGCGCAATCGAGAGCTATCGGGGCGATTTGTCGGGAGGCACGTGGACGTGGCGCAATCTCAGTAACAAGGGCGCCACTGGTAACTCGATCCACCCGGATCAGCACGCCATCGCATTCGAGCCGGGCGCCCCGGACACGATTTACATCGGCTGCGACGGTGGATTGTTCCGCAGCCCCGATCGCGGCATCACCTGGACGCACTGTAACAACGGACTCGTCATCAGCGAGTTCGAGTACCTCGCCCAGAACTTCGGGAGCTCACGCTGGGTGATTGGCGGCACGCAGGACAACGGCACGCAGCGATGGACCGGCGATGCGGCGTGGACGCACGTCGCGGACGGAGACGGCGGCGATTGTGCCGTGAACCGGACCAACCCGACGACGGTGTTTCACACGTACTACAACATGAGCCCGGAGCGGTCGACCACCGGTGGCGATTTCGGATCGTGGACGTACCTGCCGCCGCCGATTCCGAGCGGGGAAGGCAGCCTGTTTTACCCGCCACTCGAGGCAAGCGCGAATGGCGGCGATACCGTCGCCATCGGCGGCGATGCGTTGTACATCTCGCGCAACAACATGACGAGCTGGACACGCGTTGCGCTTCCGGCCGGCGCTCGATCGAGCGCGATCGCCATCCCCAATCCAACGACCATCTACCTGGGGACGACCGACGGTCGAATCCTCCGCACGACCTGGAACGGCTCGACGTGGACCGCACCGGCGGCGCTGACCACTCCGCGATCGAATGCGTACGTCAGCGACCTTCTCGTCGATGCGGGTAACGCCAATCGCATCTGGGCGACATATTCGACACGTCCACCCGGCGGCCGCGTCTTCCGGTCCGACAACGGTGGCTCGTCCTGGACCGATTGTTCGGCTGGTCTGCCCAATCTTCCGGCGAACGGTATTGAGGTGGACCCGGGCAACAGCAACCGGGTGTGGGTCGCACTCGATCTCGGCGTGTATCAAAGCTTCAACACGGGTGCGAGCTGGTCCGATTTCTCGGCCTCACTGCCGAACTCGATCATCGGTGACCTTGTGTTCCACCCGCACGCGCGAGTCCTTCGTGCGGGCACGCGCAGCCGCGGCGTCTGGGAGATCCCCGTCGATGGTTGGATGGTGACGCCGGCCTGCGGCGTGCAGTGGACCGGCACGTTGAACCCAAACGAAACCAGACGGTGGTTTACGTTCAACTGGCCCGCGACGTGGCACATGGTCTGGACCGTGATGCCGACGACGGTCAGGTCCGGCGCGCCGCAGATCACCTGGACGGTGCAGGTGGAGCGCGCATCCGCCGAGTTCGTCACCTATTGGATTTCGGTTCAGAACCTCACGAATGTTGCCGTGACGTTCGAAGGCCGCTACTGCATCTTGAGTCGCTACTAGCCAGCGCGCAATCGCGAAGGGAGAGAGCCCATGACAACCGGCGTGCAATTCACTGGAACGCTCGCGGCCAATCAAACGCAGCGGTGGTTCACGTTTGGCTGGAACGCGGCACAACACATCGTCTGGTACATGATGCCGACAACGGTGAGGTCCGGAAACCCTGAGCTGTCGTGGACCGTTGGCGTCGAGCGCGCCAGCGCGACGCAGGTGACGTATTGGCTGACCGTCACGAACCTCACCAACGTCAGCGTGACGTTCGAGGGACGTTACGCGATTCTGTCTTGAGGACCAGTCATGGAGATCAAGATCGTCATCTCGGATTCCAAGGCCGCGGACACGGGCGCGTCCAGTTCAGTTCACGTCGAGAGCGGCGTGCCGCAGTCCACCGCACCACCGGAATTACTACAAGCAGCGGCCGCCATCGGCGCGATCAATGCCGGGCCTGCTCCGACGCTCGCGGCAGCGCCGTCGGAAGGTCCGTCGCCGTTCATCGGGACCGGTGCGATCGGCGACATGCCCGGAGCATTCGGGAGTGCGTCATCCGCGCCGGAATCAGCGGGAGCAGCACCGGGCAGCGCCGCCTTCGTTGAAACAACATCAGCGCCGGAAGGAACGTCGTAGCCGGCACGCGCGGTCCGTCCGATCAATCGAGGGGGCATAAGGACCGATGCGTGTACTGAAGGTGTGTATGTTGCGACGTCTATCCGCGGACGGGAAGTGCTGGGTGGTCCTTTTTCTCGCCATCGCGGCGCAGACGACGTTGGCCCAAAGCCAAGGTGCACCGGTGCCGCCTCAGCTCCGCGAGCACGTTGAGGTCGTGGCGACGCGGGTCCCCGAGAACGCTGACGACGTGCCGTTCCCGCTTGACGTGATCAGCGGGGAGGATCTGCGCGATCGAGGTGTGACCACCCTCCGCGACGCATTGACGCTCGCCACGGGACTTGACGTTGCACCTGGCGGCGACAACGGTCCGGCGAGCGCAGTTCCCGAAATGTGGGGCTTGAAGGAGTTCGACGCGTTTCTCCTCGTCGTCGACGATATTCCGCTGGGCGGCGCATTCAATCCGGCGCTGTCGACGCTGGATCTCCACGACGTCGAACGCATCGAAATTCTTCGTGGAGCCGCACCCGTGACGTTTGGGGCCACCTCTTTTGTCGGCGTGATTCACGTCGTGCACCGACAGCCGGGAGTGATGCCGCAGTCGTTGGCCGCAAGTGTTGGCAGCTTCGGAAGCGGCAGCGGGTCGGCGATGCTGACAGTACCGCTTGGTCGCTGGCAGTCGCGTGTGGCATTCGACGCGGAACGTCGCGGATTCGCGGACACACGTACGTCGTTCCGACGGGGTCACATCCTGTGGAGCGGCGCCAGCGTGTCGGGCGGCAGCCGAACATGGTTCAGCGTCGACGGCGGCATCGTCGACCAGAACCCGGCGAGCCCACATCCCCGTGTGGGTCCATCACTCACCGATGCCGTGCCGCTCGACGCGAATCACAACCCGGCTGGCGCCTTCATCAACGACGATCGTCTCACCGCGCTTTTCGGCACGGAGCGCGCCATCGGAACGAATGCCACGTGGGCGACCGTGGCGTCGGCGTCACGCGCGAATCACGACATGCTGCGCGGATTCCTTCAAGACGTGAGTAACACCGGCGTGAATGCGCGCGGTCTTCAGCAGGAGATCGACTTCACCGACATCTATGTCGACAGTCATGTCGCGCGAGGTGTCGGCAAGCAGTTCCAACTGATGCTCGGCGGTGATTGGCTGCACGGCCGAGGGAGCTCCAGCGGAATTGATTTCGCGTATCACGCGCCGTTGGATGGCTCGAGTGCAACGACTGCTGTTATGCCGTCCACGCCCCCGGTTGCAATGTCGGATCTGCGCGAATTCGTGGGTGGCTACGTATCCGCTGCGTGGAACGTCACCGGTCGACTGCGTATCGATGGCGGATTTCGCTTGAACGTCACGCATGAAGAGGGCGAGCACGGGAACGAAGATGAGCGCTCGAATGCAGCCGAAGAGGGAGTTCAGAACAATGTTCGGCCGAGCGGAAGCGTCGGAGCGATCTGGACAGCGTGGCAGCAGGGGGCCGACCGTGTGCGGCTGTTTGCCAACTATCGCAACAGCTTCAAACCGGCCGCGATCGACTTTGGTCTCGGTGAAGCCGAAGAGGGCGGCGAGTCGCCGCTCGATCCCGAGACGTCGCACAGCGTGGACGGCGGCGTGAAGTCGCGGTTGGCAGGCGGGCGGGTGGACGTCACGGGAGCCGTCTTCACGATGGACTTTGCCAACCTGGTGATCGCGCGCACGATCAATGGCCTGCCGGCGCTCACGAACGCAGGGACGCAACGCTTCAGGGGATTCGAAGGTAGCGCGGAATGGCGCGTACGTCAGGACGTCATCGGCCGCGCCACCTACAGCTTTCATGACGCGACGTTCCGAGACTACGTGGCCGAGTTCGACGGCGTTCCTTTACAGCTGGCGGGCAAACGCCTCGAAATGTCGGCGCGCCACCTTTCGTCGGCTGGGGTGATCTATGCACCGCGGCGCGGGGTGGTCGCGACCGGTACGATGAATTTCGTCGGCAGCCGCTTCCTCAACAAACGCAACACGGCGCTGGCCGAAGGCTACACCGTCCTTTCCGCTGGAGTGGCGTATCGCACCGAACGCTGGGAGGTACGCCTCGATGGCCGGAACCTGGCCGATCGACGTCCTCCAGTGACGGAGAGCGAGCTCGGCGACGCTCAGTACTACCGGCTGCCCGCGCGGCAGATTGACCTTACGTTCTCGACGCGTCTCGGATCCTGAAGGCGGGGGAACACCGGATGGCGGTCGGCTCGCAGTCTGACAACCGCAGCGCGTTGACTGCTTGAGGAGGTCGACCTTCGCGCTTGCACTACGACGGACAACCTTCGCATGGCTCGCCAACCGTAGCTCACGCTATGGTTGCCACGCGTGAGCGAAGGTTGGTGGAGGCGGCGAGTCGAACTTCAGGACGGCGATCGAGCTAACCCACTGACGACGCGTGACTTCTGTATCTAACGCGTTGATCGGCAATGGGTTCGACCGACTCGCCGCTCTACCCCGCATCCACTCGATTCCGCTGGAATCCTCCACATTCTTTAGAAACTTCCTTTCCATGCTAAATACCAACAGGCCGAGCGTTGAGTTGAGGATGTGAGTCACGAGCCGCACGGGTGACGCATCCCACGCGTCTGATGTTCCTGCCACACTTCTTCGACGTATTCGAGATTTTGCCGCGTCCGGGCTGCGAACTTCAACGCGTCGTCCCGTTGGACCATCGCGACACCGGCAAGACGGTCCACCGGCCAGGCGCATTCACATATCACTCGACCGTGCCCTGCAGCTTCAGAACAGTCTTGAGCGGAGGCAGTATGTCGGCCGCTTCGCGCAGCGCGGACTGCGCTTCGCGTTCGGTTGGCCGGTAGGCGTCCTTCAATGCCGACTATCCTCCGCGGGACCCTTCAGGGTCCGCGTCCGATGCCACGGCTTACGGCTGCACGGCCGGCCCACGGCTCACGGTCGTTGCCATAAGCCGTCAGCCGTTAGCCGTAAGCGCCGGAAGCCGTAAGCAGCCGTAACCCCGCAAGCCGGTGGCCCAACCCCCGCAACCCGTCGTATTCTTCAGGCCTCATGCCCGCCACTGTCCTCTTCGTGCACGGCACCGGCGTTCGCCGCGGCACGTACATGACGACCTACCGCGTCATCCAGCAGGCGTTCGACCACTATTCGATTGCGCACGGTCTCGACGCCTGCATCTGGGGCGATGTCCTCGGCGCGAAGCCGATCGTGCGGTCGCTGCCCGACGTGACGGTGGCGCCGACGGATCCTAAGCTGACCCGCGAAGAGGAGTACGCGCGGTGGGAGATCCTGGTGCGCGACCCGCTCTTCGAGCTGCGGCTGCTGAAGAATCGCCCGGCCATCGGGCCACGGCCGCCTGCCGCGCTGGCAAACGTCAAGGACCTTTGGGATCGCATTCGCCAATACACAGTTCGAGACGAGGCGCTCGCCATCGTTTCGGCGGCACAGATGGAATCGTGCTGGGCCGAGGCGTGGACGCGGATTGTGGTCGGGAAGGACGAGACCGCGCGACTGGCGACGACGGCCTCGAGCGAAGTGGGCGAGCCGGCCGAGAGTGTGGCGCGCGCCGTCGTGGCCGAAATGCTCGCGTGCGCGTTCGAGAACGAACTGCCACA
>Ga0070671_100005563_pt1 | contig 10041 bp, 8 predicted proteins | sample KBSS73metaG_FD_65341 | JGI IMG/M metagenome (GOLD analysis project Ga0070671, IMG submission 65341) | Switchgrass rhizosphere microbial communities from Kellogg Biological Station, Michigan, USA - KBS S7-3 metaG | ecosystem: Host-associated > Plants > Roots > Rhizosphere > Soil ... | reverse complement strand
ATTTCACGCTCGGCGCCAATTGCGTCATCCGGCGCTCGGTCTTCGACCGGCTCGGCGGCCTCGATCCGCGGTTCACGCGCTTCAGCGAAACGGTGCTCTACGATCGGGCGCGTAACGCCGGCGAGCGGATCGATGTCGTGGACGCGATCCTGTGCACGCACCACAACGACACCGGATTCCGATGGCTCATTCGACTGCTGATCGCAACAGGGCGCGCGAAGGCGCGCTATTACGGATCGGCGGAGCTTGACGCCGGGCGCTCCCGCATTCGGCATCCCGTTTATCGCTGGGTCGATCCGCTGCCGGCCGCGCGCCTTTCGATCGTGCCGTTGCGCATCGCAGGCGTTGTGCTGATCGTCGCTGCGATCGCGCTCGTTCGCGCCGCTCCGACATGGGCGCGGGGCGTGTATCGCATCGGCATCGGGTGCACGGACGTTGCCGGGTATTGCATCGAGCGCGGGTTTGCGCGACCGTTCTCTTGCATCGATGCCCCAAGCGGAGTGTTGCAGAAAAACTGATGAGACTCGACCACAAGATTGCCATCGTCACGGGCGGAGCATCCGGATTCGGCGCCGGCATCGCGCGCCGCTTCGCGGAGGAGGGGGCGCGCATCGTCGTCAACGACGTCAATGCGCCGGGGGCGCAAGCGGTTGCAGCGGCGATCAACGCGGCCGGAGGACGCGCCGCCGCCTTCGCGGGTGACGTTTCGAAGGACCAGGACGTCGATCGTCTCGTGCGTTTCGCCCTCGCCGAGTTCGGTGGACTGAACGTCATCGTCAACAACGCGGGAACGACGCATCGCAACCAGCCGATGCTCGACGTCTCCGAAGAGGCGTTCGACCGCATCTACCAGGTGAACGTGAAGGGCCTGTATCTCACCGCCAAGCACGCGGTGCCTCATTTTCGCGCGCAGCACGACGGCGTCTTCATCACGATTGCGTCGACCGCGGGCGTGCGGCCGCGTCCGGGCCTCACGTGGTACAACGGGAGCAAGGGTGCGGCCATCATCACTTCGCGCTCGATGGCCGCGGAGCTCGCTCCCGACAACATCCGCGTCAACATCATCAATCCCGTTGCCGGAGAAACGGCGATGCTCGCCGACTTCATGGGTGAGGACACGCCGGAGCGACGCGCGCAGTTCATCGCGACGATTCCGCTCGGCCGGCTGTCGCAGCCAACGGATATCGCGGCCGCCGCGGTGTTCTTCGCGTCCGACGAGGCTGCCTTCATCACCGGTGCGTGCCTGGAAGTCGACGGCGGCCGCTGCATCTAAGGGCTGCTAACAAGCGGTAAGGACCGCGAATCGCGGTGCAATCAAGAGCGGATTCGATGGCTCATCCGCGCTCGGTGAAGACCGACTCGGCGGCCATGACGGTGCTGCTCGGCGCACTCATTGCCTGCGCACCGTTCGCGATGGACATCTATCTTGCGTCGATGCCGTCGATGACGCGCGCGCTCTCGGCCTCTCCCGAGGAAGTGCAGCTGACGCTCTCCGTGTACATGTACGGGTGGGGCGCGGCGCAGCTGTTTGCGGGCCCGCTGTCCGACCGCCTGGGGCGCCGCCCGGCGCTCCTCGGTGGTCTTGCCGTCTTCGTCGTCGCGTCGACCGCGTGCGCGCTGTCGCGAAACGTGTTCATGCTGATCGGCGCACGCCTCGTGCAGGCGGTGTCGATGGCGTCCATCGCCGTCGTTCCGCGCGCGGTCGTTCGCGACCTGTATAGCGGCGACAAGGCCGCGCACGTCCTGTCGTTGATGGGTGTCGTGCTGGGCATTGCACCGGTCATCGCGCCCATCATCGGCAGCCACGTGCACGTGCTGCTCGGATGGCAGGCCAACTTCGTCCTGGTTGCAGTCTATGGCGCCGTGTTGTGGCTCTGCGTTCAGCGGCTGTTGCCGGAGACGCTCGCCGATCGCGATGCGCGCGCGACGCGCCCCGCGGTCATCCTCGCGAACTACCGCCGCCTCGTGCGCTCGCGGGCCTTCACCGGCTTCATGCTGGTTGCGGCATTCGGCTTCAGCGGCCTGTTCGCATTCCTCGCCGGCAGCGCGTTCGTCTTCGTGTCGGTGCTGGGACAAAGCGAGCAGGGATTCGGCCTGCTGTTCGGTACGGTGATGCTCGGCAACATCACCGGATCGCTCATCGGCAGCCGGCTCGTGCGACGAACGGGCATCGAGCGCATGGTGCGGGCGGGAACGTCGTTGATGGCGCTCGCGGGCGTCGCGCTCGGCCTCATGGCATGGCTTCGCATCGGGCATCCGCTCGCGATCGTTGCGCCGATGTTCGTCTACATGGTCGCGTTCATGCTGACGATGCCGCCCGCAACGGCCGGCGCGCTCACGCCGTTTCCGCAGATTGCCGGCAGCGCCTCGTCCTTGCTCTCGTTCTGCCAGTTCGTGGTGGCCTCGACCGCGGCGCTCCTCGTCGGGTTGACGTTCGACGGCACTTCCCGTCCGATGGCGACGGCCATCGCCCTCGGTTCGGTGGGGGCCTTCCTGAGCTTCCGGATCGCGTGTCCGAGGCGTCGCGGCTGACTCGGGCGACAACACTACGTGGCGATGCCCCGGGTCTGCTGACGACTGTCGGCGATGGCGGGGTAGACGGCCCCGGCGACTGGCGGGAGTGAGTTAAGGAAAGCGCTCGATGCGGGTTCAGGCGCCGGTGATGAGGCGCTCGATCGACGAAACGATCGGGGTGGCCGGTTCGATGCCGAGCCGCTTGACGAGCGCCTTGGCGAACTCCGGCAGCAGATCGTGCAGATCGCGGACGTTCGCCGTCTTCTGCAGCCGCATCATCAGCCCGTAGCCGCGAAAGCCAAGGTGGGCGTTGATCGCATCGCTCATCAGCTGCTGGGCCTGCATGTAGCGCTCGACTTCATCCTCCGTGCGCTGGCGAGGCGCGGCTGGCGTCTCGCTTTCGGCCACGGAGGGGGCCGAAAATCGCTTCGCGATGAGGCCGCCACGCTCGAGCGCCGTCATTGCGCGTTCGTCGAGCTTGAGCGCGCGCGCCTTCACCAGCACTTCGCCGACCGTACGGTTGCCGTCGATCAGGATCAGCAGCCCCCGCAGCGTGATGGGCAGGTTCAGCCTGCGATCCCTCAGTTCCTGCAGGCCGAGCTCGGTCTTCGCGTAGATTTCCGAAGGATCCATTGCGATCAGCTCGTCTTGCGTCGAGGTCAGCATGCGATGAGCTGAGCAATTATAGTGCCATCGCCTTGGTTCCCCGCGCGTCCGGCGCCGGCTTTCGACCGCGTGCGAGAATCGCGGCGCCTCCTCGCTGATCGCCGATGCTCGAACGCTTCGACCGCACGCTCATCGCCCTCAATCGCTGGGCCGTCATCGCGCTGCTTGCCGCGATGGCGATGATGGTGTTCGCGAACGTCGCGCTGCGCTTCCTGACCGACTACTCGATTTTGTGGGTCGAGGAAGCTTCGCGCTACGTGATGGTATGGCTGACGTTCATCGGCGCGGGGCTCGTGCTCCGTTACGGCGGGCACATCGGCATCGAGTCGCTCGAGAACGCGCTGCCGGCCGCGGCCGTGGGACTGCGTGCGGCGATCGTCGGACTGATGCTCGTGTTCTTCTGCGTGATGATCGCCGTCGGCATTCGCTACGCGACGCTCACCTGGGCGCAGACGACGCCGGTCATGCAGATCCCGGTAGGCGCCGTCTATCTTGCAATGCCCGTCGGATTTGCATTGATGACGGTTCATCTCGTCGTCATGGGGCGCGCCTTCGTGGCACGCCGCGCCGTGCTCGGCGATGGCGAATTCGATGCCGACGCGGTGAAGCTCTGAGCAAATTCGCGTGCCCGATCAGCTGAGGATCCGCCACCCGTGGTAGCGGTGCTCTTCACGGCGTGCGTCGCGCTCCTCGTCCTTGGGGTGCCGGTGGCGTTCGCCCTCGGCGGTGCAACGCTCGCCGCGATGCTGCATGGCAACGTCCCGCTGGTGGCGCTCCCCAAGTACCTGTTCTCGGGAATCGACCTGTTCGCCCTCGAGGCCGTGCCGTTCTTCATCCTCGCGGCCGAGCTGATGACCGGCGGGGAGCTTTCGAACGTGCTCCTGCGCTTCGCGTCCCAGTTCGTAGGCCGCTTTCGCGGTGGCCTCGGCCACACCAACATCCTCACGCTGACGTTCTTCTCGGGCATCTCGGGCTCGGCGCTCGCCGACGCCGCGGGACCCGGCGCGATCATGATCCGCATGATGCGCGACGACGGCTACGAGCCTGCATACGCGGCAGCGCTGACGGCCGCCACGTCGATCCTCGGGCCGATCATCCCGCCGTCGATCAGCGTGATCATCTATGCGCTCGCGTATCCCGAGGTCAATCTCGTCGGGTTGCTGATCGCCGGCGTGGTGCCCGGCATTCTCATCGCCGCGGCAATGGCCATCATCAATCACGTGATATCGGTCCGACGCAACTACCGCGGCCTGGGCGAGCGTCTGCAGTGGCGCGACTACGTCAGAAACACGTGGCGCGCCCTCCCGGCGCTGGTATTGCCCGTGCTGATCCTCGGCGGCATTGCATCCGGCGCGTTCACGCCGACGGAGGCGAGCGTCGTTGCGGTGTTCTATGCGCTGTTTGCAGGACGCGCCATCTACGGGACGCTCGAATGGAGAATGCTTCCGGCGATCCTCGCGCGCTCCGCGCTGATGACGGCGTCGGTGCTGATCATCGTCGGCATGTCGGCGGCGTTCGCGTGGGTGCTGACGGTATCGCGCGTGCCGCAGCAGCTCACCGAGTGGATCGTGGCGATGCACCTTTCACCGCTCGCATTCCTGTTCGCCGTCAACCTGCTGCTGCTCGCGTTCGGCATCTTCATCGAGCCGCTGCCGGGCATTGTCGTGCTGGTGCCGATCCTCGCGCCGATCGCGCACGCGCTCGGCATCAACGACCTGCAGTTCGGGATCATCGTCGTCGTGAACCTGACGATGGGCATGATCACGCCGCCGGTGGGAGGGCTGCTCTTCGTGACGTCGATTGTTGCGAAGGTGCCGCTCGCACGACTCGTCCACGAACTGTGGCCGTTCATGTGGGCGCAACTCGGCGTGCTGGCGCTCTTGTCGCTCTTCCCCGCGCTGTCGGCGTGGCTACCCGGGTTCTTCGGCTACCGCTGACGCGAAGCGCCGCTGCGCGCCTCGCGCGGGTGACCGAGCGGCGAGCGCCCATGGCGCGAGACTCGAGCGACCCGCCTGCCGCATTTCGATGAGGCCGGCGAAGGGCCGTCCCGAGCCGGCCGAGCAAACATTTCGGCGCAAAGTATCGTGGGAGCGGCGACCTGCTGGAGGCGGGCCAGTCGGCGCCGCAGCAGAATTTGCACGGCCCCTTTCCGCGACCGAAACTTTGCGCCGTGCTACCCGTGCTACTTGTAGTTCCGGATCCGGTCGATGTTCTCCTGGCCGAACTTCTTGCCGAACTCGGTGAACGTCGGTCCAAGTGCCGCCTGGAACTTCGCCTTGTCCACGTTCTCGACGACCTGCATGCCTTTCGCTCGAAGGTCCGTGACGGCTTTCCGTTCGTCGTCGTCGATGCGCGCGCGATTGGCCTTGACCGCTTCCTTCGCCGCGTCGTTGAACGCCTGCTTGTCGGCTGCCGACAGCTTGTCCCATTGCGCCTTGCTCATGAGGATGAGCGCCGGCGAGTAGACGTGGCCGGTCAGCGTCAGGTACTTCTGCACCTGGTCGAATTTGGCCGCAGTAATCACCGACAGCGGATTCTCCTGCCCGTCGACGGTGCCCTGCTGCAGGGCGGTGAAGACTTCCGTGAACGCCATCGGCGTCGGAATGATGCCGAACGCGCGATAGGCCTGGATGTGCACCGGGTTTTCCATCGTGCGCATCTTGAGCCCCTTCAGATCCTCGGGCGCATTCACCGGGCGCTTGCTGTTCGTCATGTTGCGAAAGCCGTTCTCACCCCACGCGAGCGCGTGAATGCCTTTCGCATCGAACTTCTGCAGCATCTCCTGGCCGATCGGTCCGTCGAGCACGCCACGCGCGTGTGCGTAATCGCGAAACAGGAACGGAATGTCGAGGATGGCAATATCGGGAACGAAGTTCGGCACGGGACCCGTCGAAGTCATCGTCAAATCGAGCGTTCCGAGCTGCAACGCCTCGATGGACTCGCGCTCGGCCCCCAGCGCTCCCGAATAGAAGTTCTGAACCTTGTAGCGGCCGTTGGTGCGCGCCTCGACTTCGCGCGCAAACGTGTCGATGGCGACGCCGTAGTGCGAGTTCTGGGCGATCGAAATGTTCATCCGCAGCGCGGTCTGCGCGAGTGCCGGTTGCGCGAAGGCAACCACGCATGCTGCAACGGCAAGCAAGAAGCGATTGGTACGCATCGTCAATCCTTTAGGAAGACCACCGCGCGCGAGCGCGCGCCAAGGCGTCGAAGTGGGGCGGGATTCTAGCAGCCCACGGCACAACCCGAGATTGGGGCCCGTGCGCATACAGGCAAGGCTCGGTGCGCAGACGGCGTGTGAAATAATCGTTCCCGACGGTGCTCGCCCGAATCGTTTCTCGAGCGCCGCTCCCCGTATCCGCGCTCAATGCTCGATTCCGCCTTCACCGCAGCGCTTGCCCGGCTGGTTCCCTCGTCAGCGCTGCTGACGGCTGCGGAGGACACGCGGCCGTACGAGTGCGATGGTCTCACGCTCTATCGCGAGCAGCCGGCCGCGGTCGTGCTGCCGGACACCGAGGCACAGGTCGTCGAGATCCTGCGTCTTTGTCACGCCGCGCGGATACCCGTCGTCGCGCGCGGCGCCGGAACGAGCCTTTCCGGAGGGGCGCTTCCCGCACGCGACGGCATCGTCCTCTCGCTTGCCAAGTTCCGCCGCATTCTCGGCGTCGACCCCGTCGCGCGTACGGCAACGGTGCAGCCCGGTGTCCGCAATCTCGCGATTTCCGAAGCCGTCGCAGCCCACGGTCTCTTCTACGCCCCCGATCCCTCGTCGCAGATCGCGTGCTCGATCGGCGGCAACGTCGCGGAGAACGCGGGCGGTGTCCACTGTCTCAAGTACGGCCTGACCGTGCACAACGTGCGCAGGGTGCGCGCGGTGCTCATCACCGGCGACATCGTCGAGTTCGGCAGCGCGGCGCTCGACGCGCCGGGGTACGACCTGCTCGCGCTCATTACCGGGAGTGAAGGACTGCTCGCCGTCATCACGGAGATCACGGTGAAGCTGTTGCCGAAGCCGGAACTCGCCCAAGTCGCGCTCGCCGCGTTCGACGACCTGGAAAAGGCGGGAGCGGCCGTGGCCGCGGTGATCGGCGCGGGCATCATTCCCGGCGGCCTCGAGATGATGGACCGCGAAGCAACGCGAGCCGTCGAGCAGTTCGTGCACGCCGATTACCCGCTCGATGCGGCGGCGGTGCTGCTCGTCGAAGCGGACGGAACGTCGGTTGAGGTCGCGGCCGAGATGACCGAGATCACGTCCGTGCTGAAGGCGGGCGGCGCAACCGAGATTCGTGTCTCGGAAAACGAGGCACAGCGACTTCTCTACTGGTCCGGCCGGAAAGCGGCGTTTCCCGCCGTGGGCCGCATCTCGCCCGACTACTACTGCATCGACGGCACGATCCCGCGCGCGGCGCTTCCCCGAATCCTGCGGCAGATCGAAACGTGGTCGCGCGAGTTCGGCTTGCCGTGTGCGAACGTCTTTCACGCGGGTGACGGAAACCTGCATCCGCTGATTCTCTTCGACGCGAACAAGCCCGGCGACAAGGAGCGCACGATCGAGTTCGGCGATCGCATCCTGCAACTCTGCATCGACGTCGGCGGAACGATCACCGGCGAGCACGGCGTTGGCATCGAGAAGATCGCCGGCATGTGCGCGCAGTTTCCGCCGGCCGCGCTCGAGCGCTTTCTCGGCATCAAGCGCGCGTTCGATCCGCAGGGCTTGCTGAACCCGGGCAAGGGTGTGCCAACGCTCGCACGCTGCGCGGAGTTCGGACGCATGCACGTGCATCAGGGACAGCTCGCGCATCCCGAGCTGCCGCGTTTTTGAAAGAAGGTGATGAAGATGTCCTCGACGACGAAAGCGCGCGCAAGGCCCGAGGTAGCGGATCTCGCCGCGATTACCGAGCAATTGCGCAACGCGTACGGCGACCGCGCCATCACGACACATGCCGTACGTGTTCAGCACTCGCATGGCGAAGGGCTGGCCGATGCCGGCATGCCGGATGTCGTGGTGTTTCCGCAGACCAACGAGGAAGTGGCGGCCATCGTCCGGCTCTGCCACGCGGCGCGCATTCCGGTGATCGCTTTCGGCGTGGGCACGTCGCTGGAAGGGCACGTCGCCGCGCTCTACGGCGGCGTGTGCATGGACTTGTCGCAGATGAACCGCGTGCTCGAGGTGAACGATGCGGACCTCGATTGCCGCGTCCAGGCCGGCGTCACCCGGGAGCAATTGAACGGCGAGTTGAAAGGCACGGGACTCTTCTTTCCGATCGATCCCGGCGCCAACGCGACCCTCGGCGGCATGGCGTCGACCCGGGCGTCGGGAACGAATGCAGTGCGTTATGGAACGATGCGCGAGAACGTGCTCGGGCTCACTGTCGTCACGGCTGACGCCTCGATCATTCGCACCGGCAGCCGTGCGCGGAAATCGAGCGCCGGTTACGACCTGACGCGCCTTTTCGTCGGTTCCGAAGGCACGCTCGGCATCATCACGGAAGTCCAGCTGCGCCTCTACGGTCTGCCGGAGGCGATTTCCGCGGCCGTGTGCCAGTTTCCCGAGTTGAAGGGTGCCGTCGACACGGTCATCGTCGCGATGCAGCTCGGCATTCCCGTTGCGCGGATCGAGCTGCTCGACGATGTCCAGATGGACGCGTGCATCCGCTACTCGCAGCTCACCGAATTCGCGCCGAAGCCGACGCTGTTCTTCGAGTTCCATGGCACCGAGGCAGGCGTGCGCGAGCAGTCGGAGATCGTCCAGTCCATTTGCGCGGACCACGGGGGCGACGAGTTCCAATGGGCGACCCGCCCGGAGGATCGCTCGCGACTGTGGAAGGCCCGCCACAATGCGTACTACGCGGCGCTCGCGCTCGCGCCCGGCAAGCAGGCGTTCGCCACCGACGCGTGCGTGCCGATCTCGCGGCTCACCGACTGCGTGCTGGAGACGCAGGCGGATATCGCAGCGACGGGCTTGATCGCGCCGATCGTCGGCCATGTCGGCGACGGCAACTTCCATCTGGTCGTGCTATTCGATCCCGCGCAACCCGATGAGCGCCGCAAGGCGGAGGGTATCGCGGCGCGCGTCAGCGCCCGGGCGATCGGCATGGGCGGAACGTGCACGGGCGAGCACGGCGTCGGCGTGCACAAGCTCGACGCGCTTGTCGCAGAACACGGCGACGCGGTGGCCGTGATGCAGACGATCAAGCGTGCGCTCGATCCACGCGACATTCTCAATCCCGGCAAGACGGTCCCGAGGTCGTGATGGCCATGAAGCTTTACATCGGCAACAAGAACTACTCGTCGTGGTCGCTGCGCGGCTGGCTCGTGGCCAAGCTGTCCGGGGAGCCGTTCGAGGAAGTGCCCGTCCCGCTGGTGGGACGCGCGCCCAATCCCGCCAACCTGTCGTTCTCGCCCTCGGGCCTCGTTCCGTGCCTGCACGACGGCGAGCTGATCGTCTGGGATTCGCTCGCGATCGCGGGTCATCTCGCCGAGCGACATCCCGAGATGTGGCCGTCGGACCGCGCCGCGCGTGCATGGGCGCGCTCGATCAGCGCCGAGATGCACTCCGGATTTTCGACGCTGCGCAACCAGATGACGATGTGCATTCGCGAGCGCGTCGACGTCCGGCCGTGGTCGGAGCCGCTCAAGGCCGACATCGCGCGCGTCGTGCACATCTGGGACGAATCGCGGCGGCGCTTCGGCAGCGGCGGCGCGTTCCTCTGCGGTCGCTTCTCGATCGCCGATTGCTTCTACGCGCCGGTCGCCTTCCGCTTTCAGACGTACGACGTCAAGGTCGAAGGCGTCGCGCGCGCGTACCTGGACGCGCTGCTCGGGCATCCCTTCCTGCGCGAGTGGGAAAAGGCGGCTCTTGCC
>Ga0070671_100005561_pt1 | contig 10042 bp, 8 predicted proteins | sample KBSS73metaG_FD_65341 | JGI IMG/M metagenome (GOLD analysis project Ga0070671, IMG submission 65341) | Switchgrass rhizosphere microbial communities from Kellogg Biological Station, Michigan, USA - KBS S7-3 metaG | ecosystem: Host-associated > Plants > Roots > Rhizosphere > Soil ... | reverse complement strand
GGTAGCTCAAGCAGGTGCAGCCGGGAGGGGCGGTCGGGCAGGGCTATGCAAACATATTGGGGCCGATCTCCCCGCCAACTTCAATGATCACATCCGCGGGGACATTGTTCCTCCTTGCCGCGGCGCGAATGGCTTCAGGATTTGGCGCTTCGTAAAGGCAGTATGTCTTTTTCCTGTCGGCGCTGAGGAACGAAAAAATCCACTTCACCCCTTCCTCGTCGTTGATCAGGTTGATTTCCTCGACTCCCTCTTTCGACAGTTGGAGTTGTTCGGCAAAGTTTCTTTCGATGATATAGCGTGGCATGATGAGACCCTCTTCTCACCCAAAGCGGCGAACCTCTGATCCTAATGAATGGTCTGCTTCAGTCGCTGTTGCAGCCTGACCATTCCCAGTTCGGCCGCAGTTGACCGGGCATGCTCGGATAAGGACATTGCTCTCTTTATCGCGGCTCTGCTACCTATTTTCATTAGCAAATCGGAATATTCTGCCTGCGTGTGCGCGAGCCACGGTCGCGAGCCGATCGCCGAGTTCATCTCGAGAGCATGCTCATAGTGCTTTGACGCCCGATCGAATTCACCCAGCGCGGCGGACAACATGCCCAGATAGCGGCTTGCGGCACCGAAGCAGACAGTCGCCATACCTATCGTGACGGTCATCTCCTTGTAGTCGAGCATAAGCTTATAGAGTGTCCTGGCCGCTTCCATGTCCCCCAGGCCGGCGGCGACTTCCGTTAGAAACGAGAGGGATGCGCTTCGTTTTCCGTCAAGCGGCAGGGTGAAGCTTGTGCTGAAAAGCTCTTCCAATCTCCGCTGGGCGGCTTCCCGATAACCCAGGTCAAAGGCGACCAACGCGAAGCCCGGTAGCCAGGTGATTTCGTCCGGGTTTTCCTCGATCAACAATTTCATGACCGGTGCGACCTCCGAGAGACGGCTCTGCTCCCGGCGGATCGCGAACATTTGCATGCCGTAGACACCTTCGGGTGCCACGCCAAGGGTGTGCTTGCCCAGCTTCAGCGCTTCTTCGGCAAGCTTCTCGGCGGCGGTGAACCTCCCATCGAGGATGGCCATCATCGCTCTTGCGATCCGAGCGTAGAACTGGACGTTGAGATGCTGGCGCTTGGTGCCGAGTTCCTCCAGGGCGTCGACCGCCCGATCGGCCCGTGCGCGCTCGCCCAGTTCAGTCGAGACGTAGGTGTCAATGGAAAGCGCCCTGGTTAGCACATCGTCATCGTCGATCTCGCCCGCAAGGCGTCGTATTTCGTCAATGCGGGCCATCCGGTTGTTTTTCTCCGTGGCGGTTTTAACCGGTGAGGCTGTCAGGAGCGGGAGAACGGAGAGCTCCACAAGAGAAGTCTTGTCGCCAACCTCCCGGGCAAGTTCTATTCCAACGCTATGGCATTTTGCGGCCCTCTCGCTGTCACTGAGGTAGGCGTAAGCCCGCGCGAGGTGGCTGAGAATCTGGCACCGCGACTTCTTGTCCGCTGGTTCAACCATCGCCATGGCCTCCTCGAGAAGCGGCAGGGTTTCGGCAAGCGAGTTCGAGGAGAGAAATTGGGAGCCGTCGAGGCCGATCACTGCGCGAACGAAGCCCTGAGTGTCTGCCGCTTTGCGTGCCAATGGGGCGGCCAGCCTGTATTTCGCCAGCGAATCCGTCATGCGGCCGGCAGCGTACAGGGCGTCGCCTAGTTTCAGGACTGCTGCGAGAAGGTCTGTTTGGTGGCCGGGCTCGTTGGGCAACTGTTCCGCGATCGACAGTGCGTTCTGGAAATGGTCGACCGCCTCGTAGTTGGCGGATCGTGCAAGGGCTCGTTCTCCAGCTTTCATCCAGTATGGAAGCGCGAGTTCGACCCGTTGCGCTTTCTCGTAGTGTTGGGCGATGAGTTCGGGCTGCGTGGCAGCGACATCGGCATACTGGTCGACGAGAACCTTGGCGATTTCCTCGTGGAAATGTCGCCGCCGCCGGTTGAGGAGCGATTGGTAGGCGGCATCCTGAATGAGCGCATGACGGAAAACGAGGGTATCATTCAAGACACCGCCTCCGACGACGATCTGGCTGGAAACAAGCTGGTGCAGTGCTTTCTCGAGGATCCGATCATCGAGACCTGCAATCTTCGACAGAAGGCCACGATCGAACTCCCTGCCAATAACGGCAGCAATCTGGGCGACCTCTTTGGCTGTTGCCGCTAGATGATCGAGACGAGCCATCAAAGAACCCTGCAGGCTGTCCGGGATCTCTACGTTGAGCGACGGTGACGTTCCGCTCTCGATGATCGTGCGGGTCAACTCCTCGATGAATAGCGGCACGCCGTCCGCTCGCTCTAAGATCATTTCGGCAAGCTGTTCGGAAATGTCGCAGTCCATCGATCCGATGAGCTCGCGCATCTGTTGCCTAGTCAGACGTCCAATGGAGAGTGTTGTCGACTGCGACAATCCACTGGCCCAGTCCGCGCTCCATTCCGGTCTATGGGTGACGACGACGAGGGCGGCCGTACCGTGAAGCCGGCCGACGAGTTCTTCTAGCAATTCGATGGTGGACGGATCCATCCAGTGTGCGTCTTCTACGACCATGAGCACCGGTGCGATTCTGGTCGCAAGAAGCAATCGGTTCGCGAGAGTGCGGACGAGAAGTTCCTTACGCTGGTGGGCGGAGAGATTTAGCGGCTTGAACTCGTCACCGCCATCGAGCGAAAGCAGCTCCGCATAGATCGCACCAACTTCCGAGGGCCTTTCGCCGTAGCGGCTGACAAGGGTGCGAAACTTCTCGACTCGCGTGTTTCGGTCGTCTGCCGGCGTAAACATCGCGACCCGGCTCAGTCGCTCGACGATCGGGTAAAAGGCCGATGTGGCGTGATAGGGCGAGCACTGCAATCGGATGAGTTCATGCTCTGTCTCGCGCAGGTGTTCTTCGAAGGCTTCGACAAGACGGGATTTTCCGATGCCCGCCTCCCCCGACAAAAAGACCATCTGTCCTTGGCCGGCCTTCGCCAGCTCCCACCGTTCGAGCAGTAGCCCGATCTCGCTGGCACGTCCGACAAAATTCGAGAGCTTTCTGGAATGCGCGGCTTCGAAACGGCTGTCCACCTCTCGCTCGCCGCGGACTTCGAACAGCGCAGTGGGCGAGGTGAAGCCTCTCAGCGTCCGCTCGCCGAGGCTGGCGATTTCGAACGACCGCCCGGCGAGGCGGCGGGTGCTGTTCGAGACCACGATCTGCCCTGGGGCGGCCGCCCCCTGCAGACGTGCCGCCAAGTTTGGGGTGTCGCCGGCGATCGATCCACGCTCCTTCGCGCTGCCATCGGTGTCGCCAACGACCACGTGCCCGGATGCGATGCCGATCCGAGCCTTCAGTCCCCGCTGGTTGGGCGACTGCAGCGCATCGACGGCGGTTATCGCCTCGAGACCGGCCCGGATCGCGCGCTCGGCGTGGTCCTCATAAGCCATGGGCCACCCAAAATAGGCAAGCACGCCATCTCCGAGATACTTGGCGACATAGCCTCCGAACCGCGTGACTGCGCCCGCGACGCTATCCTGATAACGGCGGATCAGCTCGTGCATGTCTTCCGGGTCGAGTTGCTCCGACAACGCAGTCGATCCTACGAGGTCGCAGAAGAGCACGCTGAGCAGCCGTCGGTCAGCCGCAGCGTCCGTCGCGACGGGAGCGGGCTGCTGTTCGTCCGGAGGTTGCTGCGCAAGTCCGTTTATCGCGGCTAGAATAATCTTCCGGTGACCAAGCGAGACGCCGAGTTCACGGAGGTCGGATTCCGCGACATGAGGGAGCGCTCGCAGATCGACGTCATTCTCGATGAAGGCCGCGGCGTACTTGCCGAGACCGAGTTGGGCTAGCCAATCCTCAATCGTCTGCATCGACTTTCAATCCGCTCAACCGTTCCCGAAAAATACCACGAACGTCGGCATCCTGCCACGCAGTGCCGGGAGCCGCTCGCGTTGAACAGGCCGAGCAATCGATGGCGAATTTGCGAACGCAGCCCTCGCAGATCATGCGGCATTTCAGCGCCAACTAAGGACGATTATAGACTATCCGGATCTTGCAGCGCATTCTTCGAAGTCGCAATCGACCGCTGTGGGGAGCGAATTCAGTCGTCAGCGCATCATCCTTCAAACGCCCCTCGTCAGTATTCGATTCGACGTCATGAGCTCGGAGGCTCGGCTTCAGGAGGGTGTTATGATCAGCGAAAATATCGGGAAGTTCACACAGATTCTTCGCGGTGCTCTTATCGGGCGCGACCATGCCGACTACGAGGACGCCCGCAGGCTCTACAACGCCATGATCGACAAGCGGCCGCTCTTGATCGCAAAGTGTACGGATGCTGCGGACGTGATTGCCTCCGTGAACTTCGGCCGCGACAACGAACTTCCGATCGCCGTCCGGGGCGGCGGCCACAACGGGGCTGGGTTTGCCAGCGTTGACGACGGCATCGTCATCGACCTGTCGCCGATGCGGGGTGTGCGCGTCGATCCCGTCACGCGGACTGTTCGTGTAGGGGCCGGGTGCACGACTGGCGAAGTCGATCATGCCACCCACGCCTTCGGGCTTGCAATCCCCTTCGGTGTCGTCTCGACCACAGGTGTGGCGGGCCTGACGCTGAACGGCGGCCACGGATACCTCACCCGCCAATATGGGCTTGCCATCGACAATCTGATCGAGGCCGACGTCGTGCTCGCGGACGGCACGCTCGTCACCGCCAGCAAGGCCGAGCGCCCGGATCTGTTCTGGGGGCTGCGCGGCGGCGGTGGCAACTTTGGTGTGGTCACCAGTTTTCTGTTCGAGGCGCACCCTGCGGACAGCGTTTATGCCGGTCCGATCTTCTGGGAGTTGAAGGATGCTGCGACGGTGATGCGCTGGTACCGCGAGTTTTTGGCGACTGCGCCGGACGAGTTCTACGTCTTCCTTGGGCTGCAGACGGTTCCCTCCGCCGATCCGTTCCCGGTGGAGCATCGTGGCAAGAAGATCTGCGTGCTTCTCGTTTCCTACAATGGAGCGGTCGCCGACGGGGAGAAGGCAGTTAACGCCGTCCGCAGGGCGCTCCCGCAGCCGATTGTCGATTTTGCCGGTCCGATCCCGTACCCGACACTTCAAGGCATGTTCGACGGACTCTTTCCGAAGGGCCTTCAATGGTACTGGAAGGGTGATTTTGTGAAGACGCTTCCGGACGCGGCGATCGAAGCACACATCGAGCAGGTGGCCAAGGCACCCAGCGAACCCTCGTGCATGCACCTCTACCCGATCGATGCCGCCGTCCATCGCAAGGCAAGAGATGAAACGGCGTGGAATTGCCGGGATGCCACATGGTCGATGGTTATTGCCGGCGTTGACGCCGATCCGCGCCAGGCGGCGACGCTGAAAAAATGGGCGACCGACTACTGGCAGGCGGTCCACCCGTTCAACCTCGACGGCGCTTACCCGAACTTCATGATGGACGACGAAGGCGATTTGCGCCTGAAGGCCACGTATGGCGACAATTACGAGGGTCTTGTCCACCTGAAAAAGAAGTACGACGGGAGCAACCTGTTTCGGATGAACCACAATATTCGCCCTGCCGCCTGACGCCGAGAGGGGCGTCACTGAAAGGCGCTTCCTCGATCCTGGCGGCCACTGCGATGGTGGCTGCCAATGTACACCTTTGGCGTAATGGCGTCACCCGCCGAGGCCGCTTGCGGCCCTTTGCTGCCGTTCGAGATCGATCCGAGGAACGTGCGGTATGTGCTAGAATGCGGCCCGAAAGCGGAATGCGACAGACGCACGGCGAGGGGCGGTGTGATCGAACCGGAATTCGCGCGACCGAGCCGACGTTGTGCTCTTGGAAGGAGAGACGAGGACGATGCCGACACCACAGCAACCCAGTCTAATAGTTCGACAGAAATCCCCACAGAACATCGAGTTTCCGTTTGCGTCGCTCTCCGATTGGCGGATCCCAACGGACCTGTTCTTCGTGCGAAACCATTTTCCGTCACCGGACCTCAATGCGCGAGACTGGAGATTGCGCGTTGACGGGGCGGTGGAGCGGCCGATCGAACTTGACCTCGACAGCATCAAGGCGATGCAGAGCACGACTTTCACCGCCGTCGTCGAGTGCGCAGGGAATGGGCGCGTCTACTATGTGCCGGCGAAGGAGGGGTTGCAGTGGCAGAACGGGGCCGTCGGCAACGCCGCGTGGACGGGCGTTCTTCTGCGCGAGATTTTGGAAATGGCGGGCGTTAGGCGAACCGCACGTGAGGTTCTGCTCGTAGGCGCCGACAGCGGCGTCGTCGACGCGAACAAGAAAACGGCTTCTCCAGGCCCCATCGCTTTTGCCCGCAGTTTACCGCTGGAGAAGGCCGTCGCTGACAGCACGATCCTTGCCTATTCGATGAACGACGAACCGTTGACGCGCGATCACGGCTACCCGCTACGCGCGGTGGTGGGTGGCTGGTTCGGCATGGCTTGGGTCAAGTGGATCACGCATATCACGGTTGTGGAGCAACCGTTCCTTGGCTACTGGCAGGCGCGCGACTATTTCCGTTGGGAGCGCAGCCTTGGGGAACCTAGGCTGGTCCCCCTTACGGAGATGGAGGTCAAAGCGCAGATCGCGCGTCCCGTACAGGGGGCGCATCTCATCCTCGGCCAACCGTGCCGGATTTTCGGAGCCGCCTGGAGCGGAGAGGCTGGTATCCGGCAGGTGCAGGTCTGCACCGGAGATGGCAGGGGCTGGCGCGAGGGAAGGCTTCTCGAAACAGAATGTCCCTTCGCATGGCGCTTGTGGGAGTACATGTGGACCCCTGAAAAAGTGGGGCGATATATACTGCGATGTCGCGCGATCGATGGGGCGGGGTGCGTGCAGCCCGACCTCCCGCGTTCCGACTGCGAGAGCTACGCGGCCAATTGGATTATTCCGGTGGATGTTACGGTCGTTCCCGAGCCACAGACGTACGCGGAGGAATTCGTGATCTAATCACCCGCGTGGGGGATGGCGGCTTATGGCAGTGGGTTCAATTGATCGCCGCAACACATTCTGCAAATTTTTGCGCGGGCGTCTGATAAAGCAAGGTCTTTCTTGGACGTTCGTTGAGCTGCCTGGCGATAGCATTGAGCTGGGCTTGGCTATGTACGGACAGGTCAGTGGCGCGCGGTAGGTATTGGCGCAGCAATCGATTGGTGTTCTCATTTGAACCGCGCTGCCAGGGTGATCTGGGATCGCAGAAGTAAATCTCAACGTCAGCGGCTATTGCCAGTCGTTGATGGTCAGCCAACTCCTTGCCCCGATCCCAGGTCAATGATTTGTAGAGTTCGCCCGGCAGTTTCTGTGACTGCTTTATCAGCGCAGAAACTACGCTTTCGGTATCCTTATTGGCGACCTTGATCAGCATGACGTAGCGCGAGTGACGCTCGACCAGCGTCGCGATGTAACTGTTCTTCGACCCACCGATAAGATCGCCCTCCCAGTGACCGGGGACTGCACGGTCGTCAGCGGACGCAGGCCTCTCGCTTAGAACCTCAATCTCGACGACCGGCTGGCTACGAATACAGTCGAGTTGTTGGTCGGCACCGCGTGCGCCTCCTCCGCAGTGCTGGTCGGAGGCGAATGGCTGGTATGCTTTGACAACTCACATCTTGAAGAGCCTTTCAAAGCCCCGATTCTGACCGCATCCGAATACGAGCCGGACTGGCCCCCGAAGCCGCGTGATCGCCTTAGACTCGGATCGGGCACCGGGGAACGTGGCACATTCGGCCCGGCAAAGCTTTGGAATTCCAAGGCAATCGGGAACTATTATCCGAGCGACTTTGCCGATGGTTCCATCATCAAGTCGATCGGCGATGCGTTGTTCTGGAACATGTTTCCAGCAAAGGAACCTGAGAAGCATTCGTCTGCCGATTTTGATTGGGAAGTATTTCTCGTCACCCTCGCACCAGGCCGAGTTTCGCGCCAATGAAGACGCTGAGCTATTGAAGCGCTACGGGGTTTCCAACCTGTCGTTTGCTGACCGCATCCTTGGTGGCGAAGTGTCAGACGTGCCGAGCTCAGCCCGCCAGTTGAGGGTTTGACGAGCCGGGGTCTGCGGGAACCCAAAAAGCCCAGACAATAACCGGGCGCGAATCTCCTTGATGACAAGACTTCTGACCAGCCTGGGCTCGAGTGCGGAGCGCAGGGTCTGCTTGTGAAAGTGATCGGCCTTGCCGCTGGTCGCCGCGATTTCAAGTACTCGGGAGTGTGTGGTTGTTCCCGACTTGCTATCGCATCTATGGATTCCATATCATTCCAAAATGAAGCCCAGAGCATTGGGGATCTACACGACGTTTACCCCGTCGACAGGCAGCTGAGAGTCTTAGGTTCGTCGCGGCACAGTCTGCGAGACAGAGCGACCGGTCGGGTCACAAGCCCTATACGTCGCCTTGAGCGCTTGTGAGAGCGATATGTTTACGGGAGGGAGGCATGAGTTCGCGGGGCGGACAAGGCGATGATCTGTCACTGGAACCCGAAAGGGTTCGTGATCAGCTTGATCGCATCTTGTCGAGCGCCGAGTTTCAGGTTCCGGAGCGTAGTCGGAGATTTCTTGCATATGTCGTCGATGAAGCACTGGCGGGACGATCAGAGAATCTGAAGGCTTACACCATTGCGCAGGCGGTCTTCGGCCGAGATGCTTCCTTTGATGCCCAAAACGATCCGGTCGTTCGTATCGAAACAGGGCGTATTCGCCGCGCCCTGGAGCGATACTACCTCGTGGTCGGGCAAAGCGATTCCATACACATCACCATACCCAAGGGTGGATACGTACCGAGTTTCACCGCAAGCCAGTCAGAGATTGCGTCAGGACGTCATTCGCCGGGAAAAGATGTCGACGTGCAGGAGGCGCCGGTGGCGCAACATAAACGTCCGCTTGCCTACCGGGATTTTATCCTGCCGGTTGGTGTCCGGCTTGTCATCGCCGCCATGGGCATGTTGGTGCTGATGCGGCCGCTCCAAGAACTGGTTGCTTCACTGAACCCTTCGTCGGGCACACCTTTGCCTGCGGGAGATGAGATGCGGCCGCAGATCGTCGTGGAGCCTTTGGTCGGCATAGGTCGGGACAATGGCGACGCCGGCATCGCCAAGAGTCTGACGGATGGCGTCATTGTGGAACTGACGAAGGTCAAATCAATCGCTGTCAGGACGCCTGGGCCGAAGGCGCATATCGCGGCGCCAAACCAACCGTCACTCTCCATCCAGGGCAGCGTGGGCACCGAGGATAAGCGGTTGCATGTCCAAATCCGGCTGGTTGATCGAGCCGACGGAACCGTTGTCTGGACAGGCGCCTATGACAGAAACCTTGACGAAGGACGCATTCTTGACGTGCAGGATGAAATCGCCCGGCTGATCGCGGATGCGATATCTCGGAGGCAGTAGGGTCAGCCTCCTTCCATATAGAGAGTGCAGATGCCACAGATGCTGCAGCGTCGAACTTATTTACCGGTGTCCGCGGCGGGTTCGATTGCGACACCTGCGGCTCGTAGACCTTTGAAAAATGCTTCCTGATCTTCCGGGCGCTGCAGACGCAAGGAAACCTCCTTGCGGATGTTCTTCATCAATCCGGATGCATGGGCATTCAGCCATTCCCGTTCCTGCCTGGCGTCAGCCGTTTTCCCGGCCGTGCCAAGAATAGCAAGGAGCACGAGGTGATGCGTGGGATTGTATTCCAGGTCGGACATGCGAGACCACAGTTCCGCGGCCCGGACGTCATTCCTCATCAGGGCACACAATGCCATGCCCACTTCGTAGTATCCCCTCGGGCCCGCATTCTTGTTGACGGCGCTCGAAATCAGCTCGCAGCCTGACTGCCATTTCCCCGACATGGCCAGCCGCAACCCGTATTCCCCCGCGACCTCGGTATCATTGGGGTTCATGGCATAGGCTGCCGCACCCGCCTGAAGGGCTTTGTCGACATCATTTCTGAAAAAGCTCACCTGCATGAGAGCCTCAAGGACACGCGCATCGTTTGGGGCAAGCGAGGCTGCCCGCTCCGCCGCGCTGGCGGCTAATTCCAGCGTCTCGTCCGTTGAGGATGTGCCGAG
>Ga0070671_100005560_pt1 | contig 10042 bp, 5 predicted proteins | sample KBSS73metaG_FD_65341 | JGI IMG/M metagenome (GOLD analysis project Ga0070671, IMG submission 65341) | Switchgrass rhizosphere microbial communities from Kellogg Biological Station, Michigan, USA - KBS S7-3 metaG | ecosystem: Host-associated > Plants > Roots > Rhizosphere > Soil ... | reverse complement strand
CTCCTACGACCTCCGGCGCGCGGGCCGAACCGAAGACGCCCGGCGAGGCTTCGAGGCCAGCGTCCGCCGCTACCCTGATGACTGGAACAGTCACGATTCGCTTGGCGAGGTGCTGCTGGCGGCAGGTGATACCGTGCACGCCATCCAGGAGTACCGGCGGTCAGTCGAGCTCAATCCCTCGAATGCCAATGGCGTGGCGGTGTTGCGCAGCCTCCAGGCGAAGTGAGGATGCGGTCGCCGTACGACCCGACGTCATGAACATGCAAGGCGCGCCCGCATATCCACTTGATCGTAATTCGTTCCGCGAAGCGGTCGAGCTCGGCCTCGGTCGCGCGTACGTGCACGTCAGCAGGTTCGGCGCGCACGATGTCCGTGACGAGATCCTGGAAGCCGCGACCACGTGCAAGGTCTACGACGCGCAATCCGAGGGCCTCTCGGCGGATTGGCTGGCGGATCTCTGCATGGCGGCCGATCTCGTGCCGGAGATCGTGCGCAGGCCGCCGACCGGCGACTACTGGGATCGCGAGCTCAGGTCCGCCCTTCTCAAGGAGTTTGCTTCACGCGGTTACCCGGACGCGCGGGTGGCACTCTATGCGTCGTGCGTGCAGAGCGAGCATTACATGGACTTCCACGGTTGCCGGGAAATCATCGAACTCGACGGCGAAGCCGGCCTCCTCTTCGTCGCGCGGACGCAGGGCATGCACGCGACTGACCATCCCGAGTTCTGGATTGGCGAGGGTGAGATCGCCTGTTTTGATGAGGTGCATGGTGACGGGGCCGGGCTGGCGGTGTTGCGTGGACACGCGCCGCGCGATCCCGGCATCGCCGCTTACGTGAGGAGGCTCGAGCAGACCATCACGCGCGAGGGGGCGGGGCCGCCGGTCCGCACGCACAGCGTCGAGGAGATCGCGGAGTCGATCGCAAAGGATGACCGCGTGCGCATCGGCCTGCGCTTCGCGGGGCGTCGTGCCACGACGGAGGAGTTGCGGCCGATCCTCGGGCTGCTCGATGCCAGCGCAGCGCCGCAGGTCCTCGAAAACTCGCTCCGCTATCTGAGTGGCGCAGACGCTCCTCCGACGCATCCGATCATGTTTTCGCTGCTGCGCCATGCGGAAGCCGGCGTGAGGCATCATGCCGCGGAGACGCTCGCCCATCACGTAGACGCGCGGATTCGCGAGGAGGGTCTGGCGATGCTGGGAGCCGATGCCGACCTGGGCCTCACGCTGCTGCGCAGGAGCGCCCGGGCGGAGGATGCGGCGGCCATTCTCGCCGCACTGCAGCCGAGTGCGGACGCGGACGCCAACCACGCCATTGCACGAGATGTAGTCGAGCTACTGGAACGGAATCTCTTCGTGCGAGAGCCGCGACTTGCGTTGTTCGTATACGCGCATTCGCCCTGCAAGGTGTGCAGGGGCGAAGCAGTGATGTGGCTGCTGCAGCGGAACGCGTGTCCGGACTGGCTGCGCGACGAGGCGAGGCACGATGCCCTTCAGCAGACTCGCGAGGCTTGCTCAGGGCGTCTGCCAAGCGCGCCCTGACCGTTGCCGGCCGGGTCCTGCATGATGCGCTGACGCAGCCAGGGGTGATCCTTGGGTCACCAGGCCCCGGCAGCGTCGCTGCGCCGTACGAACGGCGCATCGAGCTCATCCAGCACGCGGCCGACGTTCAGGGCGGTGGCGTTGGTCATGAGCACCGTGCCCACGCCCGCGGCCGGATAGAGCCGCATCATGCAGCGGAACCCGCCCCCGCCGCCTTCCTTGAAGAAGAAGCGCCGAGGGCCGCGTCGGCCGACGTGCCAGCCGAGCGTCATCGCGATCTCGCGGCCGTCGCGCAGGCGCTGCGGCTCGGTGAGCAGGCGGCGTGTCGACTCGGCGAGCAGTGCCGAATGCGGGGAGAGCTGGTCCTGCAGGAAGCGCCCGATCGCGCGCGCCGTTCCCACCAGCCCTCCGAAGGACGACCCGTCGACGTGGTGCTCACGGAGGCGCACCCAATGCCCCACGGTTTCTCCCACCAACGCCGGGTCCACGAGGAATCGCCGCGCGAGGTTGAGCAGCGACCAGCGCTCGAGATAGCCCGCCGCATGGCGCGCCACGTCCGGAACCGCGTAGTCCAGCGATGCTGGCGGCAGCCCGAGCGGGCCGAGCACGTGCGCCCGCACGTATGCAGGAAACGTCGTGCCACTCGCGCGCGCGACGAGGCTTCCCAACAGCCAGTAGCCGATGTTGGAGTAGAGGAACCGGTGGCCTGGCGGAGCCGAGGGTCTCGGGTGCGCGCGCAGGACTGCCTCGAGCGCGGCACTCTCGTCGAAGCTGTGGTGTGCTGCGATCGGATGCACCCAGCGCAAAGGCAGCGGCGCTGGCACCCCGGCCGTGTGCGCGAGGAGCTGGCGTACCGTGAGAGCTGCCCCATAAGGCTGCGAGGGCAGCCACGCGCTCACCGGGTCGTCGAGGCGCAGTGCCCCGGCCTGGGCCAGCTGCAGGGCGGCCACCGCCGTGAACGTCTTGCTCATGGAGTACGCCATCAACGTCGTGGCGAGATCCATTGGCCGGCACGCGGCAATGTCGGCCCAGCCGGCGGCGTGTTCGTGCAGTGTCTCGCCGGCCGACACGACGACGTACTGCAGGCCGGGAGCCGCGTGCGGCGGAACGGCAGATCCCATGCTCCCGGCGCCGGTCACGTCAGCGACCTTCCCGCATCCGGGCCGCGCGGGCGGCCGCCGGATCGGCGATGAGCAGGCCGCCGCGAACGGTGTGCTTCGCTGCGCTCAGCATGACAACGTCAGGGCGGAAGGTGCGCGGCTTCCCGTGACTCCGCGGGCGCGATCCCGACCGTGAGCGGCAGCGCGAGCAGCAGCAGCACGCCCGCGAGCGCGAACGGTGTCCCCACGCCCGCGGCGTCCATCAGCGCTCCACCCGCCACGGGAAACGCCACCCGCGTGATCCCGCCCCAGGTCTGCTGCACCCCCATGTACAGCCCGCGCTCGCGGTCGCGCACCGACTGCGAGAGCAGGCTCGTCACCGCGGGGAACAGGCAGGCGGTGCCGACGGGCATGAGCGTGAACCCGACCGCGATGGCGAGCCAGCCGGCCGGCATCGCGGTGACCACGAGGCCGGCGGCGAGCAGCACGACGCCGGCGCGCGCGAGGCGGGGCTCGCCGAGCTTCTTCACGAGCGGGTCGAGGGCGACGGTGCGCATGAGCACGCCGATGGCACCCAGGTACATCACGAAATAGCCCATCGTGGCCTCGGTGGTGCCGAGGCGCTTGCCGAGGAGGAGCGGGACGAGGGGGATGATGCCGTAGAAGGCGCCGATGCCGAGCGCGTACGTCAGGATGAGCCGCGCGGGCGTCTCACGCCAGCGGAGCGCCACATTGGCCACCGCGCTCGTGCCGGGAACCGGATGCTCGCCGGTCACGCCGGTGGCGACGCGGGATTCGCGGAGGAAGGTCCAGCCGAAGAGCGCGACGAGCACGGCGAACGCGGCCGCGGCCCAGCCCGGGAGCGATGGTCCGCCCAGTCTCGCAAGCACGGCACCGATGGCGGGGCCCAGCACGGCACCGAGGCTGGTGACCGCGGAGAGCCAGCCGAGCGTGCGCGTACGCTCCGCGGGCGCGCTGACGTCGGCGATGTAGGCGTGCACCACGCCGATGGTGCCACCACCCATGCCCTGCACGACGCGCGAGAGCAGCAGCAGGGGCACCGAGTTGGCGACCGCGAAGAGCACGTAGCCGATGGCGGTGATGATCAGGCCGCCGATGAGAGCCGGCCGGCGCCCGCGGCGGTCGGAGACGCGGCCCCAGGCGGCGGCGGTGAGGAGCTGGGCCAGCGAGAACGAGGAGACGATGACGCCGACGACGGTGGCGGAGGCGCCCATCCGCGTGGCGTAGTAGGGCAGGATCGGCACGAGCATCGTGATGCCGATCATGTCGACGAACGCAGTGATGAACAGGACGAGGAGCCGGGCTCGGCCGTCGCCGCTGGCAGGTTCGCTCATCGTCACGTCAGACGGCGCGTGCGAAGTGGCCGCGGGTGAACGCGCCCCCGATGACGTCGCGCACGCCGTGCACGTCGTAGCGACGGCCGTCCGCGAGCGCATCCATGGCGTCGCGGTACTTCGCGACGACGCCGGCGACGGGGTCGCCGGGGACGTTGAAGACGAGGCGCCAGGTGCGCAGGCCCGCGCGCCAGAGCGCCGGCAGGAACTCGGAGCCGTCCACGGGCCGCGAATGCAGCAGGCGATTGCGGCACGCGGAATCCGTGGCGACGGGGAAGACGTAGCCCGCCGGATCGGTGAGCTCCACGTTCACGTGCTTCTGCACGCAGAGGTCGCGACAGGTGGTCGGCTCGCGATCGAACGCGGCCGACAGGGTGCAGTGCTCGATGGTCATGCCCTCGGGACGCCCGTACGCGAACACCTCGAACCCGGCGCCCTGCCACGGCGACGTGAGCTGGACCAGCTCGTCGACGGTGAGCTCGATGCTCGGCACGATGCGCCGCGCTCCCAGGCGGAAGAGCTCCTGCGCCGTGTGCTGGTTGAAGCAGTTCACCGCATAGTCGGCCACCACGTCCCGGCCGGTCCGCGCCAGCTCGGCAACGAGTCCGAGGTGTCCGCTCACCATCGGGAGGCCGAGCGCGATCCACTTGTCCGCCACGCGACGCTCCTCGGGCCGGACGATCGTGGGCGTGCGCAGGCGCAGCGTGACGCCGCGTGCCGCAAGCTCCTCCGCCAGCGCCTTCACCCTGGTGACGGACGGCGTCGGGTGGCGGATGAAGAGGTCCAGCGACACCTCGTCGGCACCGGCACCGGCGGCGGCGCGGGCATCGTCGAGGGAGAAGACCTCGGCGATGAGGCGGGCGGGTGCATCGCCGGGCGCCACGGGCATGACCGGCGCGCTGATCGCGATCGCGGATTTGACGGCCGCCGTCCGCGCAGCCATCGTCGCGCTGCGAGCCCAGTCCCGGCGAAGGGTGAGCTCCGCCACGGCGCGCTGGCGCAGGTCGTTGAGCGCGCTCACCGGAAGGAAAAGCCCCGGCGCGAGGCCCGAGCTGTCGAGCGCGCCAAGCGCGAAGGGCGTCTCGCCGAGGCGGCCGAGCTGCTCGCGAAGCTTGGCGTCGTCGAGGGCGCGCTTCTCCGCCGCGCCGAGTGCGATGGCGCTCTCCACCACGACGGTCTCGCCGGCGGCGGTACACGTGAGGCGAAGCGGGGCGCCCTCGCGGCCGCCCACCGTGCAGTCGAGCGCGGTGCGCGGCACCGAACCCTGCCGCTCGATGCCCGCGTACGAAGCGCGCGCCTGCTCGAGCAGCGCTGCATGCGACGAGCGCACCACCACCCAGCCGGCCGGCACGCGCGCATCGGCGGGCAGCGCGACGGCCTGCACCACGCGGCCATGCTGCCGCCGCACCTCACGCACCCGCTGGACCGCGAATCCGGTGTTCCCGTGCGCGGGGCCTTCGGGATGCTCGAAGCCGAGGCCGTCGCCCACGCCGATGGGATGGGCCACGTCGACGACGAGCTCCTGTCCCTCGCTGCCGAGCACGCGCCCGAGCTCCTCGCCCCGGTTGTCGGGCTGGGCGCGGGTGATGAACGTCTTCCCGTCGCGTCCGCCGTACATGCCGGCCGTGAACCCGCGCGAGAAGATCTGCACCAGCGGCTGCGTTTCCTCCTCGGTGGGCGGGGCCCACTCGCCGGCGGCGAGACGGTCGAGGAAGGTGCGATAGGTGCGCGTGACGGTGGCGACGTACTCGGGCTTCTTCTTGCGGCCCTCGATCTTGAGGCAGCCGATGCCGACCTCGGCGATGGCGTCGAGGTGCTCGGCGGCCGCGAGATCCCTGGCGGAGATGAGGTAGCCCCGGTCGAGCTCCGCGCCGGTGGCGGCGTCCGTGAGCACGTAGTCCTTGCGGCACGACTGGGCGCAGGCGCCCCGGTTGGCGCTCCGCTCGGAGATCATGCCGGACATGTAGCACTGCCCGGAGTACGAGATGCACAGCGCGCCGTGGATGAACGTCTCGAGGCCGAGACCGGGCACCGCCTCGCGGATGGCGCGCAGGTCGTCGAGCGTGTTCTCGCGGGCGAGCACGATGCGCTCGACACCCATCTCCTGCAGCACACGCGCACCGGACGGGTCGTGCACGGTCATCTGCGTGGAGCCGTGGATCTCGAGCTTGGGATAGAGCGCGCGAATGAGCCGGACGGCACCCAGGTCCTGCACGATGGCGGCGTCGATGCCGCGGTCGATGCACTCGCCCAGATGGAGCAGCGCGTCCCGCAGCTCGGCGGGCTTCAGCAGGACGTTGAAGGTGAGATAGATGCGCGCGCCGCGGGCGTGGGCCAGCAGGCAGGCCTGCTCCAGCTCGTCGAGCGTGAGCTGGGCGCCGTCATCCCGGGCGTTGAACCGCTCGGCGCCGAGATAGACCGCGTTGGCCCCGTTGGCGAGGGCGGCGCGGACGGCGTCGAGGGTGCCGGCGGGAGAGAGCAGCTCGGGAACGGGGCGCGTCATGCGCCCAAAGATAGTCCGCGCCGGGGCGGCCGCCCCTAGGCGCGCTGCAGCCGGTACGTGCGGCGGTCGGCGAGGAAGCGGACGAGGTCGGTGGGCGGCATGGCCGGCGCGAAGAGATGGCCCTGGCCGTACTCGCAACCCAGCTCGAGGAGCGCCTCGGCCTGGCGGGCCGTCTCGATTCCCTCGGCGACCGCGCTCAGGTGCAGCGTGCGGCTCAGCCCCACGATGGCCTGGGCGAGCGCGGCATGGTCGCGGCCCGCGTCGACGTCCTCGATGAACGGCCGGGCGATCTTCAGCACGTCGATGGGGAAGCGCTTCAGGTAGCTCAGCGACGAGTAGCCGGTGCCGAAGTCGTCGATGGCCAGCCGGATGCCCAGGCCCTTGAGCTGGCGGAGCTTGTCGAGCGCGTTGGCGGTCTGCTGCATGAGCACGCTTTCGGTGATCTCGAGCACCAGGTGGCCGGCGCCGAGCCCCGTCTCCTCCAGCACGCGCGCCACGTCGCTCGCGATATCGCGGTCGTGCAGCAGCTCGCGACTGGAGACGTTCACGCTGATCCAGAGGTCGCCGGCGAGGCCGCCGGCCCGCCACTCCATGAGCTGACGACACGCCTCGTTCAGCACCCAGTTGCCGACCCGCGTGATCAGGCCCGTTTCCTCGGCGAGCGGGATGAAGTGCTGCGGCAGCAGGTGGCCGAACTCGGGATGCTCCCAGCGCACCAGCGCCTCGAGGCCGATGACCGTGCCCGAGCGGATCGAGACGATGGGCTGGTAGTGCAGCAGCAGCTCCTCGTGCTCCAGGGCATGCCGGAGCGCGCGCTCCAGCTCGAGGCGATGCAGCACGTCGGCCGACATGGTGGTCTGGTACGCCTCGATGCGGCCCTTGCCGGCGCGCTTGGCGGCGTACATGGCGACGTCGGCGTTGCGGAGCACCTCGTCGGCCGCCTCGAGGGGGGAATCGGCGGTGGAATCACCACCCGAGGTGGCGAGCCCGATGCTCGAGGACACGAATACCTCGGTGCCGCCGAGCGTGAACGGTTGCGCCATCGCGGCGCGCAGGCGCTCGGCGAGCGCCTCGTGGTCGGAGGTGGAGGCGGCGTCCTCGACGAGGATGGCGAACTCGTCGCCACCGAGGCGGGCGACGGTGTCGGTGGCGCGGGCGCAGGAGCGGAAGCGCTCGGCGGCCGCGACGAGCAGCCGGTCGCCGGCCGAGTGGCCGAGGCTGTCGTTGACCTTCTTGAAGTCGTCGAGGTCGAGGAAGAGCACCGCGATGTGCCGCCGCTGCCTGAGGGCAAGCGCGAGCGCGTGACTCACGCGATCGCGGAACAGGGCGCGGTTGGCGAGGCCCGTGAGCGGGTCGTGGAAGGCCTGGTGCAGCAGTTCGCTCTCGAGCCGCTTGCGCTCGCTCACGTCGCGGGTGTTCAGCACGATGCCGCGCACCGTGGGGTCGGTGAGCAGGTTCGTGGCGACCACTTCGGCGTGCAGCGGCGAGCCGTCGGGCTGGCGGAACCGCCACTCGGTGGGCACGCTGATGCCGGTGCTGCCGGCGGCCTCCAGCACGAACTTCTCCACGCGCGGCTGGTCGGCCGGGTCCACGAGCGAGTGCAGCGAGCGGCCGGGCAGGGTGGTGACGTCGTAGCGAAGCACGCGCGCCGCCGACGGACTCACGTACCGGACGATGGCGCCGGCGTCGATGATGAGGATCACGTCGCTCGAGTGCTGCACCAGCGAGCGGAAGCGCGCCTCGTTCTGCCGCACGGCCGTCTCGGCGAGCAGGCGGACGTTCTGCTGCACGGCCATGAGCTGCCGCAGCACGCCGAGCGTGGTCATGACCACGGCGCCGATGGCGAGGCCACGCATCGGCTCGGTGCCGGCCACGACCGCCTCGAAGAGCAGCAGCACCATCACGGCGGTCGCGGCGACGTAGGGAAGCGGGCTCAGGGGCTGCGGACGCGGCTCCTGCTCGGATTCGTCCCACGTGGGGCCCACGGGACGGCGCCAGTACTGCTCGGTGCTCGCGATGAGCAGCAGGTACGAGAGCAGGTAGACGGCATCGGGCCAGCTGGCACTCCGCTCGCCGGTCTGGGCGAGCACGAGATCGAAGGTGAGGTCACCGACGATGCTGACGAAGATGCCGCCGACGAGGCAGCGGAAGGCGAGCCGGTTGCGGTCGAGCGGGCCCCGCAGCAGCACCGTGGTGATGGCGAGGAGCAGGAGCAGGTCGGCGAGCGGATACGCGAACGCGAGCACGCGCTCGACCAGGCTGTCGGCGCCCAGGGCCGCGGTGGGCCGGATGGCGAAGTACCAGATGAGGACCCCGCCGCCGACGAGCACCATCGCGGCGTCGAGGCCGAGCTTCCAGCGTTCAAGGCTGATGCGACGGCTGAGCGGGAAGGAGAACAGGGCCGCGAGCATGAGGCCCATGTCGGCGAGGTAGAAGACGTCGGCCCACGACACCGGCGTCTTTTCCTTGAGCGCGAGCAGGTAGAAGAGCGAGACGCAGTTGCCGGCGAAGACGGCGAGACATCCCACGGCGAGCAGCTGCATCGCGCGGCGCACGCTGGCGTCGAGCACGGACTGCCGCGACGCGGCGAACGCGAGCGCGGCGGTGACCATGTTCAGCGGCATGAACGCCGCATTGCCGAGCACGTCGCGCACCGCCTCGCTGCCGATGCCGGCCCGTTCGAAGAACAGGTAGGCAAGCCCGTAGACCGCGGCGACGACCGTGGCGAGACCGACCTGACCGTCCGACGAGGGGCGTTCCATGTCCGGTGCGAGACACCCGGCGGCCGCAAGCCGCGGTACGAGAAGGGGTTGAACGGGGAGCGCCACGCGAAAAGGGCAAGATCGCGGCCACGACTGCGATCGCGGCGTCGCCACTCGGTCGAGCCGTGCTATCTCGTTATGTCGCAGCAACATGACGACAATGGTTCCGCGAGGTGGCGCGGAGTGCCGCCGCGTTCCGTAGGAGCGTACTGCGAGGGTTGGCGCTGCGGGTACCCAGCATGCGGCGGCGGGCGCATCTTGCGCCTGCTCACACCCTTACCCGACTATTGGCGCCACCTTCCACCGGGACCGACATGACCCACGCCACTTCGCTCCTGCACGCCGCCCTGGAAGCGGCGCAGCTCGGTGGGCGCATCGCGCTGGCCAAGTGGCGTGCAGGCATCCTCACGGAGTGGAAGGCCGACGGGTCGCCGGTGACCGCCGCGGACCGCGCGGCGGAGACCGCGATTCGCGAGTGGGTGGCCAGACGCTTTCCGGATGACGGCGTGCTGGGCGAGGAGATGGGCGCGACGCCGGGGACGAGCGGCCGTCGCTGGGTCATCGATCCGATCGACGGCACGAAGGTGTTCGTGGCGGGTGTGCCGCTCTGGGGCAGCCTGGTGGCGGTGATGGAGGGTGACCGGGTGCTCGCGGGCGCCGCGGCGTATCCGGCGGTGGACGAGTGGCTGGCCGCGGCGCCGGGCGAAGGGTGCTGGCACAACGGGAGCCGCGCGTCGGTGTCGCGCGTGGACGCGCTGGCGCAGGCGACGGTGCTGACCACCGA
>Ga0070671_100005555_pt1 | contig 10046 bp, 8 predicted proteins | sample KBSS73metaG_FD_65341 | JGI IMG/M metagenome (GOLD analysis project Ga0070671, IMG submission 65341) | Switchgrass rhizosphere microbial communities from Kellogg Biological Station, Michigan, USA - KBS S7-3 metaG | ecosystem: Host-associated > Plants > Roots > Rhizosphere > Soil ... | reverse complement strand
CGTTGCCGACGTACGGGCGCATTACGACGCCGCCGCCACGTTCGCGGCCGCGACGAGGTCGTCGGCGGTCATGCGGGCGAGGACGGCGTCGATGACGGCGTACTCGGCGACGTCGAGGAAGTAGGCGGCGACCTCGACGGCCGCGGCCGCGTCCTCCTCGGCGGCGTCGGCGGCGCGCACCGCGCGATGCAGCTCGTGCTCGGACTGGCGGTCATCGACGCGGGCGCGCAGCTCGTCGAGCGGGCGCTTCATCGACGTCTTGGTGTCGTTCCACCACGTGCGACCGGCCTCGGCCGCGTCACGAATGGCCGACCGACCTTCGCCGAGCTGGGTCTTGAGGGCTTCGTCGATGGCGGTGCGGCGCTTCTCGAGGTTCGCCCGGTCCGCCTCGAACGCCGACGTGGCCGAGTCCTCGAACACCTTCGCTCGCCCGGCGAGCGCTTCCAGGGTCTCCGACAGCTGCTTCATGGTTCCTCCGGTGTCGTCTACGTGCTTGCACGACGAACGTACGGCTGGAGGGGGCGCGGTCGAATCCCCGAAAACCCCAGTCTTCGCCGGGGTCGCGAGGCGGCTCAGCCGGGGAGATCGACCTGCGCGAGCTGCGTGCGGGAGGTGACACCGAGCTTCACGAACACCTTGCGCAGGTGGTACTCGACCGTGCTGGTGGTCACGTAGAGCTGCGCTGCGATCTCCTGGTTGCGGGCGCCGGCCGCCGCCAGCCGGGCGATCTGCGCCTCTTGCGGTGTGAGGAGGTCGACCGGCGCCGAACGACTGCGTACATGCTCCCCCGTCGCCGCCAGCTCGGACCGGGTCCGCGCCGCGAACGACGACGCGCCGATCGTCTCGAAGAACACGAGCGCTTCGTGCAGGGGCTCGCGCGCGTCCTTGCGCCGGCGCTCCCGTCGCAGCCACTCGCCGTACAGCAGCTGGGTCCGGGCCACGTCCGTCGCGACCGTCGTCTCCGCGAGCTCGTGGAGCGCGAGGCGGAACTGCTCGTCGGCCTCGACGCCGTCGGCTACGAGCGCCCGCCCCCGCGCCAGCAGGCCACGGGCCCACGGGGTGCCGGCCGCGTCGGCTCGCTCGGACAACCGCGCCAGCCCCTCGTGGGCGAGGTCGGGGTCGTCGCCCCGCGTCGCCGCCTCGATGACGTCGGGCAAGGTGATCGTGCCGAGCACCACGGCGTCGTGGTCGACGAGGTGACGGGCGGCGCGCCGCGCCTGCTCGTAGCGCCCGGCCCCGAGCTCGAGCACGACGAGCGCGGCGTAGGCGTGGTCGATGCCGAGGCCCTGCCCGCGCTCGTGGGCGTCGTGCATCATGCGCCGCACGCCGGTCCGCGTCGCTTCGTCGTTGCCCTGCCAGGCATCGCGCAGGACCTGCGCCGGCGCGGGCGCACCGAGCAGGCCGCGCGCGCCGGTCAGCGTCACGATGTCCTCGAGCTCCGCGACCTGTGACGCAGCCGACCCGAGACGTCCCTGCAGCACCGCCAGCCAGCTGCGCAGGCCGAGCGCCAGCGGCAGCGACGAGAGGGCGCCGATCCGGCGGGCCAGGAGCGCCCACTCGTCGGCGAGGTCGGCCCAGGCCCGGTCGTCGAGCACCTCGGCGGCGGCGAGCGTCGTGTCGCAGTAGACGACGTGGACGCGTCGCCCTGCCACCGCCTGCAGGTGCGCTTGGTCCCCGACCGCGGCGGCAACGGCCGGTCGCAGCCGCTCGATGGCGGCCACCGGTTCGCCGCGGAGCCGAGCCGCGAAGCCCGACACCACGGGTGCGATCGGATCGGGCAGGTGGCAGCGGACCACGGTGTCGCCGGCGCCCGCGGCGACCGCCCGCCGGGTCGGCTCCTCGACCAGGTGACCGCCGGTGAGGGCGGCGGCGACCGCGGCGACGCACGCGCCGACGGCGAGCTCGCCTCGGCCGACGGGGATCGACGGGAGCGCGTCCGCGAGGAGCGCGGCGGCGCGGCGGACGTCGCCGGCGACGACGTGGATCAACGACTCCGTCCAGGCCGCCTCGGCGCGGTAGCGGTCGTCGAGCCCGTTCGCCCGGGCCTGGTCGAGGATCTCCTGCGCACGCGCCGGTCGGCCGCCGACGAGCTCGGCGCGCGCCGCCTCGAGGAGCCGTTCGACGGCGCGCTCGGGATCGGGCGTCAGCTCGGCGGCTCGCCACAGGAAGAACGCCGTGGCGGAGGCACCGCCCCGCACGCGCGCCCGCTCCGCCGAGACCTCCAACGCCCGGGCGACCGCCTCGTCCGGCCCCGCCGCCGCGGCGCCGAGGTGCCAGGCGCGCCGGTCGGCGTCGAGGTCACCGTCGAGGGCGGCGGCCAGCGCCGCGTGGGCGCGCCGGCGATCACCCGGCGCGGCCGCGTAGTAGACGGCGGAGCGGACGAGCGGATGCCGGAGCTCGACCTTCGGCGCGAACGTGACGAGCCCGCTCGCCTCGGCGTCGGCGACGGCGTCGTCCCACCGCACCCCCCCGACGAGGTCGGCGGCCCGCCGCAGCAGCGCCGGCTCGCCGAAGCGCTCGGCCGCCGCCAGGAGGAGCACCGTGCGGGCCGCGGCATCGAGCGCCCGCACCCTCGGCGCGAACACGCCGGCGAGGCGCTCACCGAGCGGCAACGGATCCGGCAGCGGCGCCGTGCCGCGGAGCTGCTCCGGCGTGAGCACCGCGGGCAGCTCCACCAGCGCGAGCGGGTTGCCGGCCGTCGCCACGACGAGGCGGGCGGCGACGGCCTCGTCGACCGGGCCCTCGGCGCGCTCGGTCAACAACCGGAGCGCGTCCTCGGACGACAGCCCGCCGAGCGTGATCGGGCGGAGGCCTTCGAACCGCGCGAGCGCGCCCGGCACGTCGCGCGCCGAGAGGATCGACGCGACCGGCTCGGCTCGGAGACGGCGGCCGACGAACGACAACGTGGTCGCCGACTCGTCGTCGACCCATTGCGCGTCGTCGATGACGGCGAGCAGGGGCTGCGTGCGCGCCGCCGCCTCGACGAGCCCGAGCAGCGCCAGACCGACGCGGAACGGGTCGAGCGCACCGTGCTCGGCGTTGCCGAGAATGGCATCGATGACCCCGCGCTGCGGCTCGTGAAGGGCGTCGATGCAGTCGTGGAGGATGTGCGCGACCTGGTGGATCGCCGCGTACCCGAACCCCATCTCCGACTCGACGCCGACGAGGTGGACGACCCGGAAACCGGACGCGGCATCGATGGCGTAGTCGACGAGAGCCGATTTGCCGATGCCTGGCGGACCACGGAACACGAGCGCCCGGGCGTTGCCGCGCCGCGCGTCGTCGAGGAGCGAGTCGATCGCGGCGCGCTCGGCGGCGCGACCGATGAGGAAGCTCTCGTTCGTCGTCACCGGACCGACGATCGCCGCGCCCGGGCCCGCCGCCGCCACCACCGCGAGCGGCGAGCCGGCACCCGCACTCGCAACGCCTTCGGGTCGGACTCGAACCGCAGCGGCGGCGCCAGCACGACGCTCTCACCGTCGATCCCCGCGGTGACGGGCGCCGACGAGTCGACGACGAACGCCGACGTGGTCCACTCCGCCAGGCCGCGCGGTCCGGGCGCGGTGACGGCGACGACACCGAGCACGCCGCCGTCGATGTCGGCGCGCGTACCTTTCCGCGGTCGAGGGTCGAGCACGTACGGGTTGTTGGACACGAGGACGAGCGCGGCGTGGTCGAACGTGGCGCCTCCTGCGCCGACGAAGTGAAGATCGAACGGCTCGGCGTTCGGCCCCACCAGCTCCGGCAGGAGCTCGACGACCGTGCGCACCTTGTGGTCGCGGTACGCGGGCGACTGCACGACGGCGCCGTAGAAGCCGAGCGCGACGTTGTTCACGAAGGCGCGGCCGTTGACGCGCCCGAGGTCGATGCGCCGCTCGTCGCCGTCGGCGAACGCGTCGAGCGCGGCGATCGGGTCGTCGCGATCGATGCCGAGGTCGAGGGCGAAATGGTTGCGCGTGCCGGCGGGGATGCAGACGTACGGCAGGTCGTGCGCGGCGGCGACCGCGGCGACCGCCGCCTGCGAGCCGTCACCGCCCGCCATGCCGAGCACGTCGGCGCCGTCGCGGACGGCCGCCGTCGCGAGCGCGGCGACGTCGTCGCCGTGCTCGAGCACGATCGCCTCGATACCCCGCATCCGGCACTCCTCGACGAGGTCGCACCGTGCCGCCGTGCCGCCGCCCGACCTGGGGTTGACGATGAGCACCGGGTGGGCCGGCGGCGTGCTCATGGCACCAGGTCGTCGTCCGGTGCGATGGCTTCGAGCGCGTGGGCGGTCGTCTCGAGGTGTTCGACGAGCAGCGCGCAGGCGCGGTCGGCATCGCGCGCCAACGTGGCGTCGACGATCGCCTTGTGCTCGTCACCGACGTGGCGGTCGGTCGGGTGGTGGGGCAAGTTCCCGACCCAGTAGCGGTAGAGCTCGGACGCGTCGTAGAGCTGCCGCCGCAGGCGCTCGAGGATCGGACTCCCGGCGGCGGCGGCGAGCGCCGCGTGGAACGCGCCGTGCGCGGCCATCCACTCGGCGTTGCCGGAGCCGTCCTCGAAGTACATCGGGGTGCCGGCGAGGCGGTGGTGGGCGGCGACGAGGTCGGCCTCCCACGAGACGTCACCCTTGGCGATCGACTCTCGCAGCGCCAACGTCTCGAGCTGCACGCGGACCCACGTCAGGTCGCGCAGGTGCTCGACCGAGAGCGGCCGCACGTGGAACCCGCGCTGGGGCGTCGCTTCGACGAGCTCCTCGCTCGCCAGGCGCGTCACCGCCTCGCGGACGACGCTCAAGCTGACGCCGTGGGCCTCGGCGATCTCGTTCAGCTGGAGGCGCGCCGCCGGGAGCCGCTGGCCGAACAGGATCTCGGCGCGCAGCGCGCCGTAGACGTCCTCGACCAGCGATCGTCCCCGTCGCTCACGAGCCATCGCGCCCACCGTACCTCGGTGAAATCGATTTCACGGGGCGGTCACCGCGCTGCGCAGGGCCCGGAGCAGGGGCGAGACGTCGGCGGGGGTCGCCGCCGTGCCGAAGACGGTGAAGTCGGGTCGCTGGAGCACGGCGACGGCGATGTGCTCGGCCAGCCAGGCGCGATACGCCCCGTCCGTGTCGTAGAGGCGGCTGTCGCCGCACCCGAGCGTCACCACCGTCCCGCCGATGCCGGCGAACCAGTCGGCGGTGTCGCGGTCGAGGACGGGCTCGGCCGAGGTGACGAGCCGGAACCCGGCGCCGACCGCGTCGTCGAAGCGCATGCGGCCGCCGGGTCCGTCGACCTCGGCCTGGATGAAGAGGTCGCCCGCCCCCGGTGAGCCGTGGAGCACCACGCCGTCGGCGATCGGCGGGAACGGCGGGACGTCGGTGATGCTGCCGTCGTAGGTTGCGAGGAACGCCTCGTCGCGCGCCGCCGCCTCCGTGGGGTCGTCCACGCAGATCAGCTTTCCCATGTCCATCGCCAGCTCGATGACCGCCTGCGCGTGCGGCCCGCGCTCGCGCCCGTAGGTGTCGAGCAGCGCGTCGGGCGCGAGACCCTGCACGACGAGGTCGAGCTTCCACGCCAGGTTGGCGGCGTCGCGGAGCCCGGCGCACAGGCCCTGGCCGGCGAACGGAGGCGTCTGGTGCGCGGCGTCGCCGGCGAGGAGGACCCGACCGCGTCGCCACTCCTCGGCCCAGCGCGCCTGGAAGCGGTAGACCGCGTGCTTCTCGAGCACCGCGTTGTCGGGGCGAGCGTCCCACGGCTCGAGCAGCCGCCACGCCGTCGCCTCGTCGTTCAGGAACTCCGCCGACTCCCCCGGCAGCGCCATGAACTCCCACCGGCGTCGGCCCGGTCCGCCCGACACGACCGTCGTCGGGCGCGCCGGGTCGCAGATCTGGACGTTGAGGGGATCGAACACGTGCGGCTCGTCGTAGACGACGTCGACGACCAGCCAGTCGTAGAAGAACGCGCGGTCGAGCATCGCGATCCCCAACCGCTCGCGCACGGTGCTGTTGGCGCCGTCGCAGCCGACGACGTAGCGCGCCCGCACCGACGCGCCACCGTCGAGCTCGACCACGACCTCGTCGCCGTCCTCGACCAGGTCGACGACCGACGCACCGCGGCGCACCGTGATCTCGGGGAGCTCGGCGACGCGGTCGAACAGGACGGCCTCGAGCGCGGGCTGCGAGAACATCGACGACTGCGGCCACCCGGAGACGCCGTTGCCGATCCGGCCGAAGCGGATGATCGGGCGGCGCTCGGCGTTCTGGAACTCGTACACCTCGGCGGGCTCGACGATGTCGGCGCACCGGTCGGCGACGCCGCACGCCTGGAGGATGCGCGCCGCCTCGTGGTCGTAGTGCACGGCGCGCGGGAGCGCGTAGGGCGAGGCGTGGCGCTCCAGCACCGCCACCCGGAGGCCGCGCTGGCCGAGCAGGATCGCCAGCGCGGCACCGACCGGGCCGTAGCCGACGATCGCCACGTCGAAGACCTCGGAGTCCGGCACTGAGTCCGACATGGAGCCCCCCTCCCGCGTCACACCCGGGTGGGTGTGAGCTCGCCCTTCTCGTACTGCGTGCGCAACGCCTTCTTGTCGAACTTCCCGACCGACGTCTTGGGGATCCCGTCGACGAACACCCAGCTGTCGGGCACCTGCCACTTCGCGACGCGCTCCGCGAGGAACGCTTGCAGGTCGGCGACCTCGACGTCGCCGTCGGCGACGATGCACGCCAACGGCCGCTCGTCCCACCGGGCGTCGGGGATCCCGATGACCGCCGCCTCGACGACCCCGGGATGACCCATCAGCGTGTTCTCGAGGTCGACCGAGCTGATCCACTCGCCGCCCGACTTGATGACGTCCTTGGCGCGATCGGTGATCTGCAGGAAGCCGTTGGCCGTCAACGAGCCGACGTCGCCGGTCCGCAGCCAGCCGTCGTGGAACTTCTCGGGCGCGGGGTCGCGCCAGTACGAGGCGGTCACCCACGGACCGCGCACCTCGATCTCCCCCACCGACGCTCCGTCCCACGGCAGCTCGCTGCCGTCGTCGTCGACGATGCGGCACTCCACGCCGGGCACGATGCGCCCGGTCTTCGCCCGCCAGTCCATCTCGTCGGTGGTCCCCGGTCGGGCGTCGGCAGGGGGGTGACCGACAGCGCCGACCGGGGACATCTCCGTCATCCCCCAGCCCTGGAGGAGCCGGAGACCGTCGCGCTCCTGGAACCGCTCCATGAGCGATCGCGGGAGCGCGGAGCCGCCGCACACGACGCACCGCAGCGACGACACATCGAGCTCGTGGTCGTTGCCGTAGCGGAACAGCTCGGCCCACACCGTCGGGACCGCCGACGACACGGTCGGCCGCTCCTCGGCGATGAAGCGCGCCAGCGGCTCGGCCTGCAGGAAGCGGCCCGGCATCAGCAACGAGGCCCCCGACAGGAACGCGGCGTACGGGAGGCCCCAGGCGTTGGCATGGAACTGCGGGACGATCGTGAGGATGCGGTCGCTCGCATCGAGACCGATCACCGCGGGCGTGCACGTCGCCATCGAGTGCAGGTACGTCGAGCGGTGCGAGTAGACGACGCCCTTCGGGTCACCCGTGGTGCCGCTCGTGTAGCACATGGCCGCGGCGGCCCGCTCGTCCGGCTCGGGGTAGTCGTATCCCGTCGACTCGGCGGCGAGCAGCTCGTCGTAGCGGAGCACCGGGCGCCCCGTGGCCTCGAGCGCGGACACGTCGCTGTCGGCATCGTCGACCACGATCCACGCCTCGACGCTCGTGAGCTCGCCCGCCACCGGTGAGATGACACCGAGCAGCGACGCGTCCACGATCACGACGCGATCCGCCGCGTGGTTGGTGACGTAGACGAGCTGCTCGCGCGACAAGCGGATGTTCAACGTGTGCAGCACGGCCCCCATGCACGGGACGGCGAAGTACGCCTCGAGGTGCTCCTGGTCGTTCCACATGAACGTGGCGACCGGGTCACCGGGCCAGATGCCGAGGCGACCGAGCGCGGCGGCGAGGCGATCGGCGTTGTCGGCGACCTCCGCGTACGACGCCCGCCGAACGCCGTCGCCGGTGAGCGTCACGCACTCCGACGACGAGTGGAGCCGGCGACCGTGGCGGAAGATGGCGTTGATCGAGAGCGGGGCGTCGCTCATCGTCGACTGGATCATCGGGCGGTCCTCTCTGCGTCGCCCGCTCCGAGGTAGCTCTCCTGGAGCAGTGCGGTGTCGGTCTGCAGCTCGGCCGCCGTGCCGCTCAGCGCGATCGAGCCGTGGCTCAGCACGTAGGCGCGGTCGGCGACGGCAAGCCCGAGGTGCACGTGCTGCTCGACGACGAGCACCCCTGCCCCGGTCTCGTCGGCGACGGCGCGCACCGTCGGCAGCAAGCGCTGCACGACGATCGGCGCCAAGCCGAAGCTGAGCTCGTCGATGATCAGGAGCTTCGGCTGGCGCGCGAGCGCCCGGGCGATGGCGAGCATCTGTTGCTGGCCGCCCGAGAGCAGACCCGCCGGGGTGCCCAGGCGCGACTGCAGCTCGGGGAAGAGGCCGAGCGCATCCTCGCCGCGACGACGCGCCAGAAGGAGGTTCTCCCGAACCGTGAGCTTCGGGAACAGGCCCCGGTCGTCGGGGATCGACACGACACCGCGGCGGGCGATCTTCGGCGCCGGCCAGCGCCCGATGGCTTCGCCGAGCAGCTCGATGTCGCCGGCGATCGGCGGGAGCAGGCCGGCGATGGTCAGCAGCGTGGTCGTCTTGCCGGCGCCGTTGGCGCCGAGCAGGGCGACGACCTCGCCGGCGGCGACGCGGAGGTCGAGGTCGCGGACCACGACCGACGCGCCGTACCCGCACGAGAGGCCGCGCACGGTGAGGACGTCGGCGGTCATGCCGCATCCCCGGCGGCCGCGGTGAGCGTGTCGTCGCCGAGGTAGGCGGCGATCACCTCGGGGTTCGACCGGACGGCGTCCGGTGCGCCGTCGGCGATGACGCGACCGAAGTCGAGCACGATCACCCGGTCGCAGACGCCGAGCACCAGGCCCATGTCGTGGTCGACCAGCAGCACGGACACGCCGCTGTCGACCACAGCCCGCAGGCGCTCGCCGAGCTCGAGGCTCTCCGCGGTGTCGAGGCCGGCCGCCGGCTCGTCGAGCAGCAGGAGCCGGGGGCCGCAGGCGAGCGCCCGCGCCACGCCGGCGAGCTTGCGCTTTCCCTGCGGCAGCGACGGCGGGAGCGCGTCGGCCACGTCCGTGAGCCCGAGCAGGTCGAGGGCGGCGTCGATGCCGGACTCGTCGCCGTGCCAGCGCGGCGCGACGAGATCGCCGAGCGATTGCCACCACGTGCGGCGGTTCGCCGCCGCCCGCAGGTTCTCGCGCACGGTGAGGTCGTCGAACAGCTCGACCGCCTGGAACGTGCGGACCAGCCCGAGCCGCGCCCGCCGGTGCGGGGCGAGGCCGGCGAGGTCGTGGCCGTCGAACACCACCCGGCCGGTCGCGTGCGGGACGTAGCCGGTGAGGACCTCGATGCACGTCGTCTTCCCGGCGCCGTTCGGGCCGATGAAGCCGACGAGCGTGCCTTCCTCGACGTGGAACGACACCTCGTCGATGGCAACGACGCCACCGAACGCGACGCGGAGGTCCTCCACCTCGAGCAGGGGGCTCATGCGCGCCCCCCGGCCAGGACTGACGCCGAGGTCGCGGACGCCGATTCAACGGCCGCGTCGGCCGTGCGATGGCCGCGCACCCGCGCCCGGCGCAACGCGGACGCCACGCCGTCGGGGTTGAGGATGGCGCTCACGATCACGCCGACGCCGGCGATGATCGGCTGGTACTGGCCGAGGTGGAACCACCGCTCCATCGCCGTGTAGGCGAGACCGCCGGGGGCCAGCGCGAAGGCGGCGACGATCACGCCCGTGACCGTCGCGATGCCGCCGATGTAGGCGATCGACAGGAGCATCAGCGAGACGAAGATCGAGAAGCTCTCCGGCGAGAGCCGTCCCTGCTGGTAGCCGATGAGACCACCGGCCGAGCCGGCGATGAACGCCGACAGCCCGAAGGCGAGGAGCTTCGTCGCCGCCACGTTGATGCCGATGGCGCTCGC
>Ga0070671_100005554_pt1 | contig 10047 bp, 8 predicted proteins | sample KBSS73metaG_FD_65341 | JGI IMG/M metagenome (GOLD analysis project Ga0070671, IMG submission 65341) | Switchgrass rhizosphere microbial communities from Kellogg Biological Station, Michigan, USA - KBS S7-3 metaG | ecosystem: Host-associated > Plants > Roots > Rhizosphere > Soil ... | reverse complement strand
GCGAAGGCGGCCACCAGCACGCTCATCGAAGCGACGCACAGCAGCGCCATCGCGACCAGCTTGCGCCGCGGATGTCGCACACCGACGCGATCGACGAGCGCGCCCCAGAATACGGAGCCGGCCGCGCCGGACAGTACGACGAGTGCTGCCTTCACTCCGGCCTGCGCAGGCGCGACGCCGTGCACGCGGTTCAGAAAGCTCGGCAGCCACGACCACAGCGCCGAGACGACGATCAACTGCGTCGCGCCGCCGACGCACACCCACAGCATGGTGCGTGAACGCGCCAGCAATCTGACGATGTGCTTGACCGCCTCGCCGAGCGACTGGCGCTTGGCGTCGAGCGCCGGCGCGAGCTTGACGGTTTCGTAGTCGCGCACCTTCAGGTACAGCAGCGCGAGCAGCAGGCCCGGCACGCCGACGACACCGAAGGCAGCCTGCCAACCCCACCTGGCAGCGATCAGGCCGCCGAGCATGACGCCCACCACCGAGCCCACCGAGGCCGATGCGAAGAAGCCCGCAAGCAGCGCACCGCGCATGCGACTCGGGAAATGGCTCGCGATCAGCGCCGCACCTACCGAACCGTAGCCCGCCTCGCCCACGCCGACCACGGCTCGTGCGGCCAACAGTGCGCCGTAGCCGTGCGCCCACATGCAGGAAATCGTAGCCAGACTCCACATGGTGGCCATGGCGACGATGCTCTTCACGCGGCTGACACGGTCGGCGAAGAGCGCTACCGGCAGCGCACCGAGAGCCACCGTGACGGACACCACCGACACGAGGGCGCCGAGCTGCTTGTCCGACAGGTTCCATTCAGCTTTCAGGTAGGGGAACAGGGATACGATGACCTGGCGATCGACATAGTCGAAGATCATCAGCGCCAGCGTCATCCCGAACGCAAACCAGGCTTGGCCGCGGCTGAACAAATAGCCGTCCTTCGGTGGCGCCTTCTCGATGGCATTCAAGTCCATGGCGGCTTCCTTCAGGGCACCAGCACGGTGGCGCCAGTGGTGCGACGAGACTCGAGCGCGCGGTGAGCCTCGGCCGCATCGGCCAGCGCGAAGCTCTGCTTGGGCTCGCCAGTGATGCGGCCGGCCAACACATGGCCGAACAGCTCTTCGGCCATCGCCAGCATGTGAGCGCGCGGTGCTGCGTAGTGAACCATCGCCGGCCGCGTCATCCAGAGCGAACCCTTCACTGCCAACAGGGTGCTGTCGACGACCACGGGGCCCGACGTGGTGCCGTTGCTGACCAAGGTGCCGCGCACCTGCAGGCTGTCGAGCGAGGCCATCAGCGTGTCCTTTCCGACCGAGTCGTAGACCACGGGAACGCCCTTGCCGCCGGTGATTTCGCGCACCCGCTTCGGGATCTCGCGTGCCAGATCCTCAGGCGTCATGCCGCCGGTGACGATGGTGTGCGAGCAGCCGTTGGCGTGAGCGACTTCGGCCTTCTCGGCGGTGCTCACGGTGCCGATCATCGTGACGCCGATAGCGCGCGCCCATTGGCATGCCACCAGACCCACACCGCCCGCCGCCGCGTGGTACAGGATGGTTTCGCCGCCCTTGAGCCGAAAGACCTGGCGGAACAGGTACTGCGCCGTCATGCCCTTCATCATCAGCGTCGACGCGGTGCGTTCCGACACGCCATCGGGCAGCGGGATCAGCACCTCGGCGGGCATGACACGCACATCCGAGTAGGCGCCTTGCGGGCCCATCAGGTAGCCGACGCGGTCGCCGGCCCGGATGTCGGTGACGCCTTCGCCCGCGGCTTCAACGACGCCCACCGCGTCGCTGCCCAAGCCGTTGGGCAGGGGCAGTGGATAGCGCCCGGTGCGAAAGTAGATGTCGATGAAATTGACCGCCACGTAGCTGTGGCGAACGCGTACCTGCCCGGGACCGGGTTCGCCGACCTCGATGGTCTCGAGTCCGAGCACTTCGGGCCCGCCGGTCTTGTGAAAGCGAATCGCCTTCGGCATGAATGTCTCCTGGGTGCCTCGTCTCTTGCGCGCTCAGATCGGTCGCTCGCCGATGATCCCGGCACGCTCCAGCTTGCGCACCGCGGGAAAGAAGTCGTCGACCGCGTAGTGCTGGGTGCAGCGGTTGTCCCAGATCGCGACGCTGTTCTTGCGCCAGCGAAAGCGCACCTGGTATTCAGGAATCGCGGCCTGGCCGATCAGGTATTGCAGCAACTGGGCGGCACCCGGTGCGTAGTCCTGGCCGACCCGAACGTTGGCGGGGGTATGGAAGTTCGTGAAGTGCGTCGCGAACGAATTGACGAAGAGGATCTTGTCGCCGGTGTCGGGATGCGTGCACACCACCGGGTGCTCGGCGTCGGGATACTGGCGGTGCAGCGCTAGGCGCTTTTCGACCGGCATCGCCGCACCGAAACTTGCTTCGATGCTGTGGCGTGCCCGCAAGTCCCTGATCTGCGTCTTGATGGGCTCGGGCAGCTTCGCGTAGGCCTCCACCATGTCGACCCAGATCATGTCGCCGCCCACCGGCGGGCATTCGACGCAGCGCAGCACCGCGCCCATCTGCGGGCATTCGCGCCAGGTGGCGTCGCAATGCCACGCGTTCTCGTACTGCAGATGGCGCGTATCGGCGCCCTTGTAGATTTGCACCAGTCCGGGGTGGTCGGGGTCGCTGCCGACGACGGGATGGTCTTCGAGCTCGCCGAAGCGCCGTGCGAAGGCGACATGCTCGGCGCGCGAGAAATGCTGGTCGTGCAGGAACAGCACTTTGTATTTCAGCAGCAGCGCGCGGATCTCGGCGAACAGCTCGGCGTCGTGCGCTGCATCACCGAGGGTCACCGCGCTCAGTTCGGCCCCAATGCTGCAGGTCAGCGGTTCGACCTGTATCGAGTCGGGTCGCCTCATGCCGCGCATGTCGCGCTCCCGGCGGCCGCGAACTCGTCGATGAATTCGAACGCACGTGGCCATCCGCCGAAGCTCGACGCGGGGTTTAGGTTCCCGACGTTGCCGAGATCGACGAACCGGCCGCCCCATGCCAGCGCCAGCCCGGCGACGCGCTCGATGCGTCCCAGCGGATCGTTGCGGCTCGCAGCCACGATGCTCGGGAATGGCAGCTGTTCGCGCGTCACGGGCAGCCAGCCGCCGGCGTCGAGCGCGGCGAGCATCGGGTAACCCCCGGGCATCGGCTGGTCGAAGTCGGGCGGGGTGGCCAGCAGTGATGCGCCTTGCACGTCGCGGCGCGTCTGCAGCGCCCACTGCACCAGCATGACGACGACGCAGCCGCTGTGCGCGACGAAGATCAGCGGGCCCTCGATGGATTGGGCTTCGCGCTCGATCGCGGCGACGCGCGTCGCGCAATCGAGATCGTCGCGTCCCATGGCCGGGACCTGGTGCACCGCGCGGCCCTGTTGCTCCAACCGCAGCGCGAGCAAGGTCTGCCAGTGCTCCGCGACAGCGTCACGCAGGCCTGGGACGATCAGGATGGTCGCGGATTGGGCCATGGCTCCAACTTCCGCGCGAACTCAGGCGACCTTGCGCAGGTAACCCTGCTGGCGCCCCTTCGGATTGGGCGCGAAGCCGTTGGCGGCCAGCGTTTCCTCGACGGTCTCATAGAAGACGCCGATCTTGCAGATCTCGCGGGCTTCCTTGCCGTTGGCCACCTCGCGGCCGAACTCGCGGGAGATGCGCACCAGCTGCTCGATCTGCTGCACGGTGGTCATCTTCTCGGTGCGCGACTGGTTCCAGAGGTTGTCCTCGATGCCGCAGCGCACGTGCAGGCCCATCGCCAGGCCCATCATGTTGATCGGCAGCACGTTGCGCATGCTGCTTTCCACGGTCAGCATCGAGCCGTCGGGGATGGCGCGCAGGAAGTGCGCCAGGCTGTAGATCGTCGGCTGGTCCATGCCGCCGCCGATCGCGACCCAGTTCATCACCAGCGGACCCTTGTAGACGCCGCGGCGGATCAGGCGCTCGACCGTCTCGTAGCTGTTGATGTTGTAGAACTGGAAGGCGCTCTGGATGCCGGCGGCGCTCAGGCGGCGCACATGCTCCTCGACCCAGCTCGGGCTGGAGGGCACGATCATCTCGCGGTAGGCTTGGTAGTTGGCGGGCTCGGCCATCGACGTGCCGGCGATGTCGTCGACTTCCATCTGCTCGACCACGTTCATCTGCGTGGTGTTGACGGTGACGGTGACCTGGTCCGGCTTGGGATCGAGCTCGGCCAGCATGTGGCGCGTGTCGTCGGACAGCCACTTGGCCTTGGCGCCGTCGTTCTCGGGCGCGAAGGAGATCGAGCCGCCGACCTGGATGATCATGTCCGGCACGGCCTTGCGCACGCCCGCGATCAGCTCATTGAACTTGGACAGGCGCTTGGAGCCCTTGCCGTCGAGTTCGCGCACGTGCAGGTGCAGGACCGCGGCGCCTGCGTGGTAGCAGTCCACGGCCTTCTGGATCTGCGCTTCCATCGTGACGGGGATGTCCTGCGGAAAGTCCGAAGGAATCCACTCGGGGCCGTACGGCGCGGCGGTGATGACGAGCTTGTCCTGGTTCTCGGGGAACAGCGATCCGTCAAGAAAGTTCATGATTTGTCCTTGAAGTGAAGCGAAGGTGAAGTGAGGAAGACGAGGTGGAGCAGGCGGTCAGAACGTGGCGTCGCCGACGATTCCGGCGCGTTCCATCTTGCGATGGCAGGGCGCGTAGTCCATCACCGCGTAGTGCTGGGTCGAGCGGTTGTCCCACATCGCCATCGAGTTCGGCTTCCAGCGGAAGCGCACCTGGTACTCGGGGATGAACGCCTGGCTGATCAGGTACTGCAGCAGTTGGCTGGCGCCCGGCGCATAGTCTTGGCCGACCCGCACGTTCTCGGGGCTGTGGAAGTTGGTGAAGTGGGTCGTGAACGCGTTGACGAACAGCACCTTCTCGCCGGTCTCGGGATGCGTGCGCACGACCGGGTGTTCGGCGTCCGGGAATTGGGCGTGCAGCGCGAGGCGCTTCTCGACCGGCATCGCGGCGCCGAAGCTGGCCTCGATGCTGTGGCGGGCGCGCAGGCCGGCGATCTGGGTCTTGATGTACGCCGGGAGCCGTTCGTAGGCGAGCGCCATGTTGACCCACATCGTGTCGCCACCCACCGGCGGACACTCGACGCAGCGCAGCACGCAGCCGAAGGGCGGCTTCTCGCGCCAGGTGGCGTCGGTGTGCCAGGAGTTCTCGTAGCGATCGTTCGGGCTGTCGGGCGCCTTGTAGATGCGCACCAGGCCGGGGTTCTCGGGGTCGCTGCCGGCCACCGGATGGTCTTCCAGGTCGCCGAAGTGACGTGCGAAGGCCACGTGCTCGGCGCGCGTGATGTCCTGGTCGCGAAAGAACAGCACGCGGTGCTTGAGCAGCAGCGCGCGGATCTCGGCCACCAGCGCAGGGTCGCGCGACGCGACGCCGAGGTTGACGTTGCTCAGCTCCGCGCCGATGGCGCACGTCAGCGGCTCGACCTTGATCGAGTCCGGCAACGACGCCGCGCGCACGACGGCAGGCGGCTGGGTGGTGGTGATGGTCATTGCGCTTGTCTCCTTGGGTGCGGGGTGGTGATCGACCACCTTCGATGGAGGCAAGATTACGGACAACGGGGGCATCGGCCCCCCCCGTCGCAGAGGGGGGTGGGCTCCGATTGGCAGATCAATCCGAATCCGCAGCACGGCGCAGGATCAGGTCTGCGCCGGACCGGAAGCGCGGCGGCCCCGGGCCGCTCTTTTCGACGCGCAGGCGCGCGTGCCGCCAGCGCGGCCATGTGCGAGTCCCATCGCCAGGTGTTCGAGTCGTCGCTCGATGCGCATAAGCGCATCGAGCGGGGGTCACGCCGCAGCCGCGGGAGCCACTCGTCGGTTCGCCGGCATGGCCCTGGCCAGCCAAGGCTCGCCTCGATCGCTCGGGCTCACTTCGCCTCCAGCAGACCCAGGATGCGGGCGCGCTGCACCACCTGCTTGCGCGTGCCGGCGTCCAACTTGGCGAACAGGTTCTTCATGTGCCACTTGATGGTTTCTTCGCCGACCTGCATCGCCAATCCGATCTCCTTGTTCGAGAGGTTGCGCGCCGCGAGTTCCAGCACCTCGCGTTCCTTCGGCGTGAGCGCCATGCTCGGATGCGTGCGCTCTCTCGGCGCGACGACGGGCGCCAGACGCGGCGGTGCGCGGTGCGGTGTGGCGGGCGATCCGCCACCCGGCGCGGCGACGGTGCCGCCCATCAGCGCCTCGCGGGCCCAGTCGCCCAGCGCGGGGTGGGCGTCGTCGAAGACGCGCACCAGACCGTAGGTGGCCGCGAGGTCCGCCGCCTCGCGCAACAGGCCGAGCGACTTTTCGCCGCAGCGGTCGAGTACCCAGGCCCGAAGGCCCAGCATCTCGATGTGCAGACGACCCAGCCTGGCGGCGAGCGCGCCGTGGTCGGCGCGCTCGAGCACGTCGGCGGCACGGCGCCAGTCCTGGGCCGCGATGGCGGAGTAGGCGATTGCCAGGTCGCGCAACAGCATCACGTTGCCGCGCCACAGCCGTCCCTGCGGTGCACCTGGCGCGGCGAGCAGCGCGTCGATCTGGGCCGCGAGATCCCGGCATGCCTCGGCGCGGAAGCGGCGTGCGTGCAAGCGCACCTGGTCGACGCGGCTCGCGACGCACAGGCGCGGCAGCCGCCGCGCCACGCCGACCGCATCGAGCGCGCCCAGCAACTCCTGGGCACGGTGCTCGGCACCCTCCGCGCTCGCGATCCGCGCCATCGTGCGGTAGCCCAGCAGCACGCTTTCGGGCAGCCCGCCGCGCTCGAGCACGTCGAGCCGGTTGGCCAGCAGCGCGCCGGCCTCGTCGGGTTGATTGCGCTCCCACAACGCAGCGGCCAGCAGGGATGCCAGCATGCAGGTGAACGGGCTGCGCCGCCCCAGGTCGAGCTCTGCCCGCGCCAGCGTCGGACGCAGCAGTTTCTCGACCAGCAGCACCTGGCCTTCCCACAGGTAGGACAGTCCGATGATGAAGTCACCCCAGCGGGCCGGGTAGCCCATCGCCTCGCCGTGCGGGCCATGCGGAGCCTGTTGCTGACGCAGTCGGGCCAGCGACGGTGCGCCCTCGAGCAGCGTGCGGAAGGCCGAGCGGTTGGCATGCACCTGTAGCAGCAGCAAGTCGGTCAGCGGCGGATCCTGGGCCCAAGGGTCGTGCAGTTCCGCGAAACGATCGGGGTCGTCGGCGTAGACCGCGGCACCGCTCTGGATCAGCGCACACTCGCAGCGCACCGCCGCATCGGCGCCGGGCCGAGCCAGGATGCGTTCGATGAAGTGGCTGGCCTTCTCATGCCGTTCGCTCGTCGCCAGCGACCAGGCGGCCGCCAGCAGCAGGCGCGGCCGACTGTTGACCTCGTCGGCCGGCATGCGCGCCAGCCAGTCCAGCACGGCGCCCTGGCGCCCGCGGGTCATCAGCGACTCGTACAGGCTGCGTTCGGCCAAGTCGTAAGCGACCTCGCGCTGACCAGCCGCCAGCGCATGGCCGGCCGCCGCTTCCAGCAGGCCCATCGCGGCCAGGGCCTCGACCGCGCGCGCATGCAGCCGGGCCTGCTCGTCGGCCGGCAGCAGCCCGAAGCGGCGCTGCAGCTCGCCGCGCGCCAGCGCATGCATGCGCAGCCAGTCGCTCCCTTCGACGGCGGCGAGGACCGGCGTGTCGCGTGCCAGTCGCTCCAGGCGCTCAGGCGCCCTCTCGTCCTTCCCCACGAAGCGGCAGAGATCAGGATGCAGGGGGTCGAGGATGGCAATCCGCGTCACGAATGCCACGTCGGCGGGGTCGAGGTTGGCCAGCAGCAGATTCACGAATTGGTCGCGCAGTGCGCCGCCCTGCGCTTCCATCATCGAGATCTCGGCCTGCGCGTCGCGGCCCGCGGCCATCACCGATAGCGCGAGCTGCAGACCCAGCGGCCAGCCTTCGGTCAGTTCGTGCAGCCGCGCCACGGCGTCGCGGTCGACCTCCGTTCCGAAGCGGGTACGCACGAGCTCCATGGTCTCGTCGAGCTGGAAGCGCAGGTGCGCCGATCCGACCACGGTGCAGCTGCCGTAGGCGATCAGGTCGTCGATCTCAAGCCGACAGTCGGCACGGGCCGCCAGCACCGTGCGCAGATTGGGTGGCGCGTTGCGGACGAGGTAGACCAGCGCCTCGCGCGTGGCTTCGGGCAAGCGGTCGACCTCGTCGACGAAAAGGACGATGTCCATCGCCGACTGCGCCAGTTCGGCCAGCCACACGGTCACGCCCTCCAGACCCGCCGGCACGGCGCCCTCCAGCAGGGTGTGGCCGAAGGTCGAGCGTCCGGCCCCGGTGCGGACCGCCAGCGCCAGGCCCTGCATGAAGCGTCCGGTGTCGTCGTGGGGCTGCGCCGACAGCCAAGCCACCACGCGGCCGTGCGCCAGGTGATCGAGGCGCCATTGCGCCAGCAGCGAAGTCTTGCCGAAGCCGGCCGGGGCCTGCACCAGGATCACGGCGCGCTCGCGCAGGCCCTCGTCGTCAATCTGCAGACGCGGCCGCGCGACCCGGTGGCGCGGCACGCGCGGCGGCGTGACCTTGAGCAGCAGGTCGTTGGCAATACGCGCGGTGGTATGGATGAGAGCAGTGGTCACGGCGTTTGTGACCGCGGCGGCAGCCCGGGGCACCAATGACCCCGGCACCGGGCGCGGACAACCATGGTACGGGGACCGGACCCCGCGGACCAGTGCTTGCCCCTGCCGTGAAACGGTCGGTCACCCACTGCGTGGCGGCAATGGCACGACTCGAACCTCGGATTCCGTCAACTCAGGTCCATCGCAGCGACGTTCATCGGCTTGTCCGCCGGGCGTAGGCCTGCGCCGCTCTTGCAAGGTCACCGACGGGCGGCAGTCGTTCGACCCCTTGCCGGCCCGGTGCCAATCGACTCGGAAAGGGTCACGCAGGCACTGTCCCAGCGGCCAGAATACTCTGCGGCGAGCGGCGTCACGGACTCCGTTGACCCGTCTAACGATACTGGCCGGCCGTATCGAGAACCCTTGCGGAGACTGATCATGACCGCATTGCCGAAGTCTTCGCACGCCACCCGACAGCGGATTGCAAACCCCGCACGCCGGGCACTGCCGGCGGACGTCATTTCGCTGGGCCTCGCCTCCGCGCGACCGCTTCGAGGGACTCGACCGGGCCGGTGGAGGGGCGTCCTGGAAGCTCGTGGCGTTGCCGGGTCATCGCGTGACGTCGACCGGTATCCGTGAAGCTCATCTCGTCCCGACGCGTGCATCCGGTCGCGTCGCAGGCTTTGCCGGGTGCAATCGCCTCATAACGTCGTGCGAGATGCAAGGTTCGATGATCCGTTTCAGGTCGAGCGCAGCAACGCGCATGGCCTGCGAGGAGAATATGGACCAGGAACGGGTCTTCATGAAGGCACTGGACGCCGCGACCGCTTCGCGCATCGACGGCGACCGTCTCCAAGTGCCGGACGGCAATCGAACCGTGCTGGCAGCGTTCACATCCGGGTTCGTGCGCTTCGGATGTGACGATGGTCAAAGCCGTCCTGATCCACGACGACGACGGCAACCCGCAACAGGGATGGACGGCAACTGGCGGAAGCACCTTTGAGCGATACACGTCAAGCCTCGGACGTTCCGAACCGCGGCGCGCTGCTCTCGAAAGTAGACATGGTCGTTCTGGAAGGTGGCTCAAGCATTCGGCTTGACGAGGCCCCTGCCTTTCGCTGCGGGCGGACGCGGTGATCGAATGACCATGTGTTCCATCGGCCAAGCATGAGTGGTGACGTGCTTGGCCCGACGGCGACAGACCCTTGCACCCATGGTCTGCTGTCAGGGCAGCGACTCGACCCGCTGCCCAGGTTCCGCGCATGGTCGCGAAGAGCAAGCCCATTCTCGGTCTCGATTCCTGAGCCGCCGCGGCCAGATCGCGCGGGCAAGTCTCTTGCTGTAGGAGTAGGTCGCCATCTCAGAAGTCCCGTCATCGCGCTTGGGCGAAGTCTGCTCGGCCTCGGGTGGATCGCCGTCGCCGCCTGGCCGACGGCCGTTCTCGCCGGACTCTCGCTCGACGAGGCGATCGCCCGCC
>Ga0070671_100005546_pt1 | contig 10052 bp, 9 predicted proteins | sample KBSS73metaG_FD_65341 | JGI IMG/M metagenome (GOLD analysis project Ga0070671, IMG submission 65341) | Switchgrass rhizosphere microbial communities from Kellogg Biological Station, Michigan, USA - KBS S7-3 metaG | ecosystem: Host-associated > Plants > Roots > Rhizosphere > Soil ... | reverse complement strand
GGCAGTCGTCGGTGGTCAGGGCTGAGAGCGACGCTGCATCCTGCCCGTGCTGTACGATTGGATGGGTGACCGCACGCCGGCAGTGCTGAGGCGCACATGAGCGACCAAGGGCACGATCACGAAGGCCATCATCATGACCACGCTGGCCATTCCCATGGCGTCAGCGCACACGCCGATCGTCGCTACCTGACGATCGCCTTGGTGCTGATCGTCGGGTTCATGGCGTTCGAGATCGTCATCGGCATCGTCGCGCACTCGCTCGCGCTGCTGTCCGACGCGGCCCACATGCTCACAGACGCCGGCGCGATCGCCTTGTCGCTCCTCGTCATGCGGTTCGTTCAGCACCCCGGTCGCGAGACGCTGACCTACGGCCGCCGACGCGCCGAGGTGCTGAGCGGTCAAGCCAACAGCGCCGTACTCCTCGTGCTCGGCGTCCTTGTAGCCTACGAGGCGATCTGGCGGCTCGTCACTCCGCCTGACGTCGCGGGCGTCCTCGTGACCGCAGTCGCGGCTGCCGGCGTGGTCACGAACATCGCGGCCGCGTGGGTGCTGGCCAAAGCGAATCGCCAGAGTCTGAACATTGAGGGCAGTTTCCAGCACATCCTCACTGATCTATACGCGTTTATCGGCACGCTGGTGGCGGGTATCGTCATCGTATTCACGGGATTTGATCGCGCCGACGCGATCGCCTCGCTGGTGGTGGCGGCGCTGATGTTCCGATCGGGGTTCGATCTCCAACGCAAAGCCATCCGCGTCCTGCTCGAAGGCGCGCCGGAAGGCCTGAGCCCTAGCGAGATCGGCATGGCGATGGCCCACGGCACGCATGTGAAGCAGGTCCACGATGTCCACGTGTGGGAACTTGCGCCGGGACACCCGGTCCTTACGGCGCACGTCCTTGTCGCGCGTGATTCCGATTGCCACGCGGTGCGGCGCTCACTCGAACAGATGCTGAAGGAGCGCTTCACAATCGGGCACACGACCCTGCAGGTCGATCACGCGCCGGAAGAGCTGCTGTCGATTCGCCGGCGTGGCGCCGGCCCATCATCCGAGCGCACGACATGACCCATTGCCGGACCATCGCGTGCGGAGGCAGTCTGCTCGACCTGGGGAACCGCCGAGGGTTCTCGTTCAGCGTCGACAGACCGCGTTTGAGAATCGAGACGATGCGCTGTGTGTGCCTTTTGGAATCACCCGCTGTTCCAGAACAGAACTGACGGCGCCCGACACCCACTAGCCTCATCCCGGTAAGTTCTTCCAAACCAACAGCCTTGCTCTCAACACATCCTCTGGCCCCGAGGTTGCTTTCTCGCAGTCAAGGTAGGAAATGACGAGCGCAGAACTGCAACGGCGACTGACAGCACCCGGGCGCATCGATGGATCTTTCGACCAGGAGCCGCCATCGGACAGGCGCATTCACGAACGACTCAGGACAGGCGACCTGGAATGGCTGCGAGGTGCGAGCGTCAAATACGGTGCTGAAGTCCGTGTCCTCAATATCTCCGCCGGGGGACTATTGCTCGAAACCCCACAAGCATTGAAACCAAATTCCAGTGTCGTCCTGGAACTGACTGGACCCGACAGTCCCATTCTGGTTCCATCGAGGGTCCTACGCTGTCGTGTTGCATCCTTGAGCGACATCCTGACATACGAAGGTGCGTGCGCGTTCAGGCGACCGCTGACCCTCCCTGAACTCACCATGAAGCTCACAGCGGAGACGACACCGCCGGCAATGTCCGTCGAACATACGGCAGAAACGAGCATCGACTGGGGAAAAGTTGTCGCGCGATTCAACGATGGACGTATCGTGCGCGGCTACACGAACGACTTTGACCCGTCCAAGGCGCACATGCACATCTCGTCCGATCTGCGAGACGGTAAATCGATAATCATTCTTCTCTCGGACCTGAAAGCGTTGTTCTTCGTGCGTGAGTTCGCTGGCAATCCAACGCGAGAGGACGACAAGTTCTTTTCCCAAACGCCGAATGGCGACAGGATGGAAGTGACGTTTTTGGACAACGAGGTCATGGTCGGATCGACGCAGAGTTATCTGGCCGAGGGTCAAGGGTTCTTTCTTCAACCGGCTGATCCCCGGTCGAACAATCTCAGCGTGTTCGTCACTGCTGCGGGCGTGCAGCGCACACGCTTCCTTTCGCCAGAGCGGCAACAAACGGATCGTGCGCAACACCGACGTGGACCGAATCGTAAGGCGGGTTCGCGAGGTGCCAAACGCTAAGTTCGAATTTCCCCACCAGGACCCCCGCTGCTAAGGAGCGCGGCGCATGACCAATGATCAACAAATGGATCGTAGACCTGCGCACGCCTTCCAGTCGCGTTCGACATCAGCGCCCGCGGAGACAGATCCAACGACAACCGAAGGTACATGGCCAACGGTAACGTTCGAGCAGCTGCTCGCGGAGATGGCCGACGCGGTGTGTGCGTGGCGGCAAGTGTTAGCCGACGGCGATCCTGCCCAGGCCGATGCGTCGGCGGCGCGCACCTGCGAGGAGCCGTGACCACGACGCCACGAGGGTGATTGGGGGCGTTGCGGCACACCGACGGCCGGTGTGCCCACGTTTACGCCTGTCGGCTCACGTTTATGGTCTTTGGGGCTTCGAACGCCAACCGATTGCAGCCCCCTACCTGGCCGATCCCCACCTGCACCCACAAGCCGGGTACGATCTCCTTTCGATCCTTGTCACTGATCACGACATCGTCGCCACCGTCAACTGTCACCACGATGAGCCTGGGTTGGACAAGCGCTGTGACCTGCAACAGGTGCCCGGCGATGTCAATCCTGCTGCCGACCGAAACGCCAATACTTAGAGCCATGCTTACGCTCCTTTGAACGCGGTCTGGAGCACGTCGGGCCTGGTCACGTTGGACGAGCGGCCGGAGCGATCTTTCCCAGTGAGACCGCTGGGCCCTTAACCTGCTGGCACTGCATCGCGGTTGACGCCCGGGTCCGACATGTCACATCACACATTGCCTGGATCGTGCAAGCCACGAGACGTCGCAAAAGTGCGCCGCGATGCGCACGCCTGACTACGTCGTCTGGCTCTATCCAGACAGTGTTCAGGATTCGTGGACCTCAGCCCTTGCGCGGGCGTCCGAGCTCTCAGCTTGGTGTAGGAAGCCGTCGATTTGCCTAGAAGCCATCTCACAACACTGGTCGGCGACTCATTTCCTACCCCGGAGAACACTGCGATCGCGGCAGAGACCGTTCAGCGGCCGGGCTCTGCTCGCCGCTCTTAATGTAGCGTTGCTCCGCGGCTGGGGCATACACGAGGACGACGTCAACATCACCGGACGTCGCCATCCCGAAGGGAGGGCCCCAGTTCCGATGGCGATCATTCAGGAACGCGAGGCAGGTTCGAACAGTTCGATTGGGTTCTCGTCCGGATCGAGCAGCTGAATCTGTTTTCCGCCCCGTCCACTGAGCAACAGATCAATACCTTCGCATGGGACGCTCGCGAAGGCGGATCCCTGCTGGTGCTTCAGCTCGAAACCAAGATGCCGCGTATAGAACGCAACGGCGCGGTTCACGTCTCGCGTCTGGTAACGAACCTTCATGTCGGACTCCTCCTTATCGCTAGATCCCTCTGGCGTCGCGATTTGACAACGAGTGAATCTCCACAGTAGCCTCGGTTTTCGTTATCGTAATCAGTCATCGAAATTCGATGGTAGATCGAAATCTGTACACGGGGCTCATCCGACTGCACCTTCTCCATCACGCCGGAGAAGGTCCAATCTTTGGGCAGGAAATGATCGACGAGCTGGGCCGACACGGGTACCGGCTGAGCGCCGGCACGCTGTACCCGATTCTGCACGGGATGGAACGGCAGGGATTACTGCGGTCTCGCTCCACTCAGCACAACGGGCGTGTGCGGCGCATGTACCGCGCCACGGTGGCCGGCCGCAAAGCCCTCGTCGAAGCGCGGAAACGCGTGAAGGAACTCTTCGGCGAGATGTTCGAGCACGAGTAGCCCACTGCACCGAGTTTGTTGATGATTCCAATGCGTCTGACCCTGACTGCCGCCGTCTGTTTCGTTGCCTGGTCGACGTGCGTCGCAGCACAGACGAACAGTGCGCAAAACGCACCTCAGGTCCTGACACTCGAGGAGGCGCTCCGGTACGCCCTCGATCACTATCCGACCGTCAGAGCCGCACTGGAACAGGTAAACGCCTCGCGAGCCAACGTCAGCGTCGCGCAGTCCACATCCTTACCGCGCCTCGACGCGCTCTGGCAGACGAATCGAGCGACCGCGAACAATGTCTTTGGTCAATTGCTGCCTCAGGCAATCATCCCGGCCCTGTCCGGCCCAGTGCTGGCGTCCGCATCCGACGACAGCGTCTGGGGGAGCGCAGCGGGTGCGTTGATCTCATGGGAGGCCGTTGACTTCGGCCTTCGCGGTGCTACGGTACGCGGCGCTGAGGCAGCGGTCCTTCGTGCGCGGGCCGACGAGTCGCTGACACGCTTGGAGGTGCAGAGTGCCGTCGGCGCCGCGTTCCTGGCCGTCGTCCAGGCGGAACAAACCGTCGCGGCGACACAAGCCGACGTGGAGCGCCGCGACGTCCTGGCTCGTGCGGCTCGCACGCTCGCTGACAACCAGTTGCGGCCTCGCGCCGAGGCGTCGCGCGCCGACGCCGAGCGGGCAGCGGCACAGACACGCTCCATCTTGGCGCGTCAGGCGTTGGTTCTGTGCCAGACGACGCTGACTCGCGTGCTCGGTGTGGCGACTGGGCTAGTGAGCGTCAACTCCACCAACCTGCTGGCGAGCGCGCCGACGTCGGGCGCGCTGAGTGGCGCCGCGAGCACGCACCCCCTGGCCCAGGCTCATCAAGCCTCCGTCGACGTCGCGCGAGCACAGGAGGACGTGCTCGCCCACACGAACCGCCCACGCCTCTACCTGCAGTCAAGCGTCTTCGCCCGCGGGAGTGGCGCGAATGCCGATGGTCTCCTCGATGGTGGGAGCGATGGCTTGGGGCTCGAGCGCGCGAACTGGGCGGCAGGCGTCCAGGTGGTTTTTCCCAACCTGTTCGAATTCGCGAGCCTGCGTGCGCGGCGGGCCTCGGCCGCCGCCTCCACGCGCGCGGAGAGCGCTCGTTACGAGGAGGCGCTCCTTACGGTCACCAGCGAGCAGCAGGCCGCGGCAGCCGCGATCGACGCTGCCCGCGCAGTGGCCGCGAACACGCCGGTCCAACTGGCAGCCGCACAGCAAAGCGAGGCGCAGGCCAGGGCCCGCTATGACGCTGGCCTCGCGAGCATCGTCGAAGTGGCCGACACGCAAAACCTGCTGGCGCAGGCGGAATATCAGGATGCGCTGGCAAAGGTCGAGGTATGGCGAGCGCTGCTGGCCGACGCCATCGCACACGGCGACCTGACGCAGTTCGTGAATGTCGTACGTTCGTCAGGAGGCGCCCGCTAGACCATGTGGTTGATCCGTGCTGCACTTCGCCGCCCGATCACGATCCTTGTCGCGGTCATCGCCGTCGCGTTGACGGCTGCCTTCGCGGTTAGTCGGATGCGCGCGGACATTTTTCCAGACCTCGATCTGCCGGTGATCTACGTCGCCCAGCCGTACGGCGGCATGAGCCCCGCCCAGATGGAGGGCTACATCACGTACTACTACGAGTACCACTTTCTCTACGTCAACGGCATCGAGAGCGTGGAATCGAAATCGATTCAGAACACCTCGCTGTTGAAGCTGACATTCCACGCGGGTACCGACATGGCCGAGGCGCTGGCGCAAACCATCGGCTACGTGAACCGCGCCCGCGCGTTCATGCCACCCGGAACGGTCGGCCCCTTCATCATGCGATTCGACGCCGGCACCGTGCCCGTTGGCTATCTCGTGTTCAAGAGCGACACGCGCAGCCTGGGTGAGATTCAAGACCTGGCGCTGAATCGCGTGCGCCCGCAGTTCGCCACGCTGCCCGGGCTGACCTCGCCGCCGCCGTTCGGCGGCAGTCAACGCACCATCGTCATCCGCGTGGACCCCGACCGACTCCGTTCGTACGGCATGGCGCCCGATGAAGTCATCCGTGCTGTGACCGCGGGCAACGTGATCATGCCGTCCGGCAGTGTCAATATCGGCGACGAGACACGCATCTCCCCGATCAATTCGGTCGTCGGCACGATCGACGATCTCCTCGAGTTGCCGATCCGGACCGGTGCTGGCCCCCCTGTCTCGATCCGCGATGTCGCCTCGGTCAGCGACAGCACGGACATTCCGACGGCGTATGCGTTGGTCGACGGTCGTCGGGCGGTCTACATTCCCGTGACCAAGCGACCCGATGCGTCGACGTTGAGCGTGGTGAGCGAGGTAAGGGCGAGCCTCGGCCGCTTCCAGGCACTCGTTCCCGATGACATCACGGTCTCGTACGAACTCGACCAATCCCGAAATGTGTCGTCTGCGCTCCGCGCCGTGCTCAACGAGGCGGTGCTCGGTGCCCTGCTGACGGGCCTGATGGTGCTCCTCTTCCTGCGGGACTGGCGGAGCTCCGCGATTGTCGTGATCACGATTCCATTTGCCTTGTTGGCGGCCGTGATCGCCTTGTGGGGCGCTGGGCAGACGATCAACATCATGACGCTCGGCGGTCTCGCGCTGGCCGTGGGAATCCTGGTCGATGAGGCCGTAGTAGCCATCGAGAACATTCACACGCATTTGTCGCGCGGCACACCGGTCGCACGCGCGGTGCTCGACGCGAGCGGCGAGGTCGTCGTGCCCCGACTGCTTGCCATGCTCTCCGTCGTCGCGGTCTTTGTCCCGTCGTTCTTCATGACGGGGGTTTCGCGATCGCTCTTCGTCCCGCTGTCGCTGGCGGTCGGATTCGCGATGATCGCATCGTTTCTCCTGGCGAGCTCCCTCGTCCCGGTCCTCTCGGTCTGGCTGTTCGGACGACGCCACGAGACGGTGGCGACTGCCGCACATGCGACCGACTGGGTGGAGCGGCTCCGGCACCGCTTAGCGGCGCTTCTTCAACGTGTCGCGCCCGCGCGGGTCCTCTCTGTGGTGGTCTACGTGCTGGTCACCGTCGGCGTCGTCGCCGCCGTCGGCCCGAGGCTGGGACGCGAGATCTTCCCGCCAAGCGGAGTCAAGCAGTTCCAGCTCCGTTTCCGTGCGCCCGCGGGGACGAAGTTCGAGTCAACGGAGCGGCTGGGGCGCGATGTCCTCGATGAGATCGAACATGCCGCTGGCGCAGACAACGTCGAGATCACCCTGGGGTACGTCGGCGTGCAACCATCGTCCTATCCAATCAACACCATCTTCTTGTGGACGGGCGGCTCACACGAAGGCGTGCTGCAAGTCGCGCTGAAGGCAGATGCCCCGCTGCGTCTCGAGGACTTCGAAGAAACGTTGCGCAGCAGATTCCACGAGAAATTCCCGGACGCGGAGTTCTCCTTCGAGCCGGGCGACATCGTCAGTCGGATCATGAACTTCGGCGCGCCCACGCCGGTGGAGGTGGCCGTGATGGGACCGGACTTCGCCGAAAGCCGTACGTTTGCGACGAAGCTACGCGCCGAGCTCGCGCAGATCGCGTCGCTGCGCGACCTGCAGTATGGGCAGACGCTCGACTACCCCGCGATCCAGGTGGACGTGAACCGTCAGATGGCCGGTCAGTTGGGAGTGACGGTGGACCAAGTCGGGCGCTCCTTCGCCGCCGCCACGTCATCGAGTCGATTTGTGGCGCCGAATTACTGGGCGGACCCTCGGACCGGGATTGCCTTCCAAGTCCAGGTGCAGGTACCGCAGTCGCACATGACGAGCATCGAGGACCTGCGCGTCGTGCCGGTGACCAGCGGTGGTCCCGCCAAGCCGCTGCTCGGCGATCTGGCTCGCATCGAAAACGCCACGATTGTGGGCGAGTACGACCGAGTCAACGGACAACGCATGGTCACTCTGACCGCGAACGTGGCGGGCGAGGATCTGGGACGCGTCCTTGATCGCGTTCAGCAGGCCATCGCACGAGCTGGCGAGCCCCCGCGCGGCGACAGCGTCACCGTGCGTGGCCAGATCGCCGCGATGAGCGAGACATTTACCAACATCACAGCGGGGCTCGTGGTTGCTGTCATCGTGATCTTCCTGTTGCTGGCGGCGAATTTTCAGTCGCTTCGACTGGCGTTCGTTGTCGTTTCTACGGTCCCGGCCGTACTGGCCGGCGTTGTTCTGACACTGTTGCTGACCGGGACCACATTGAACGTGCAGTCGTTCATGGGCGCCATCATGGCTATTGGCGTGGCCGTGGCCAACGCGATTCTGCTCGTGACCTTCGCCGAGCAATCGCGTCGGATGGGGGGCTCGGCTCTGAACGCGGCCATCGAGGCCGCCCGGGCCCGGATGCGGCCGGTGCTGATGACCAGCGCGGCGATGATCGCTGGCATGGTGCCCATGGCGCTCGCCCTGGGCGAAGGGGCGGAAGCGACGGGACCCTTGGGTCGGGCCGTCATTGGCGGGTTGGCCTCCGCCACCGTGGCGACCTTGATCGTGTTGCCGTCCGTGTATTCCTTGGTGCAGGGCTCGGCCAGCGCAATGTCGCCGTCGATGGATCCCGACGACCGGGCCAGCGCATACCGAACACAAGCTGGATAACCGTGACGACCCCCAAGACACTGCGTCCTCGCCGGATGCCGGCCCTCTACTCGGTGCTCCTCGTGGTCGGAACCGTTGCGTGTCGAGGAGGTGGGAGCGCACCCGCGGGGACCGCAGTGACGCCAGCGGCCGGCCCAATGACGATCGAGGTCGTCCGTGTTGTAGAGCAGCCGCTTGACGTGCAGTTGTCGCTGCCGGGCGAACTGACCCCCTATCAGTCCGTGGCCATCTACCCGCGGGTCACCGCATTTGTGAAAACGATCCACGTCGATCGTGGCTCGCTCGTTCGCGCCGGGGATGTGATCGCCATCCTCGAGGCGCCGGAGCTGGTGGCACAGCGTTCCGAAGCACAATCGAAACTCCAGGCGGCAGAGGCACAGTTGGCCGGCGCCCAAGCGAAGGCCGAATCGGATCGCGGCACATACGACAAGCTCAAAGCGGCGTCAGCGACGCCGGGCGTCGTGGCCGGCAACGATGTGCTCGTCGCAGAGAAGGCGGCGGAGGCCAGTCAGACTCAGGTGAACGCGGGCAAGGAGAACATCGAGGCGGTGCGGCAGGCAGCAAATGCGATCAGGGACATGGAGGGCTACCTTCGAGTCACGGCGCCATTCAGCGGTGTGGTGACCGAACGCAATGTGCATCCCGGCGCACTGGTCGGGCCGTCAGGCGGTTCCGCAGGAGCGATGCCCATGGTGCGCTTGGTCGAGAACAGCCGGTTGCGGCTGGTGGTTCCGGTGCCGGAGGCCTACACCGCTGAGATCAAACGCGGCACAGAGATCCCCTTCTCCGTGGCGGCGTACCCGGGGCGCACATGGTCCGGCACCGTCGCGAGAATTGCGCAGGCCGTTGATGTGAGCACGCGAACGATGGCGGTCGAACTGGATGTGACCAACAAGGACGGTCAGCTCGCTCCAGGAACGTTCTGTCAGGTACGCTGGCCAATCCGCCGCACGACGCCCTCGATGTTCGTCCCAAGCAGCAGCGTGGCTACGACGACAGATCGCACGTTCGTCATTCGGATTCGCGGTGGCAAGACGGAGTGGGTGGACGTCAAGACGGGACTCACGTCTGGGCCGCTGGTTGAAGTCTTCGGCGATCTCCGAGCCGGCGATGAGGTCGCCGCACGCGGGACTGACGAGATGCGGCCTGGAACGGAAGTCCGCGGCCGCGAGGCTAAGCCTGTCGCCTAAGGTGAAACCGATGGAATAGCCCGCGTGGTCATGCAGCCTTCACCTCCAGGTTGACACCGAGGTCGCGAAGACGCTGAAGGAGGCGCTTGGAGAGCGTTCCTTGTCGCGTTGGATCGAAATACTGCGAGCCAAGGTCATGGTATTCGACCCCATCTCGGAGCATGAAATAGGCGGCACTGAGCATGGAGCTGGCGACGGCCAGCACCGCTGCGGTTCACCCCGGTAATTGACACCGGTGTCCGGTTCGACGGTTTTTTCGATAGGCGGGATT
>Ga0070671_100005544_pt1 | contig 10054 bp, 4 predicted proteins | sample KBSS73metaG_FD_65341 | JGI IMG/M metagenome (GOLD analysis project Ga0070671, IMG submission 65341) | Switchgrass rhizosphere microbial communities from Kellogg Biological Station, Michigan, USA - KBS S7-3 metaG | ecosystem: Host-associated > Plants > Roots > Rhizosphere > Soil ... | reverse complement strand
CTGCTCACTGACTCGCTGGCGCGCCGCCACTGCCTTGTTCTCGGCACCCGTAGCGCAGCCCAGAACAATGCGCGCACGCAGCGCCACCGCCTGCGCGGTCTTGCGCCGCAGCGTCAATGCTTCGAGCTGCGCTCGTTCAGAGGGGCTCAACACGAGTTGCGTCTGGGGTCTTCTGCTCATCGAAGCCTCGCCGTGTAAACACGCTACACGACTGACTCCAAGGCAACCTAATAGTTCAACTAACTTCTAACTCACGACACTAGCGGGTCGCAGGTTCGAGGTGCTGAGCGTCTGCAACGGGTCGCGAGTGCCCTTCGCAGGCGCGGTTTCACCGCTGTAAACCTGACTTTCGAGAGAACATCCTGAGAGCTGACAGGGGTGACCGACGGGTGAACGGCCAGAACCCGGCCTTCGCGAGTGTCAGCTATCTTCCCTTGTTCGCGGGAGACAGACACGCGAGCCAACGCGCGTGAGGCGCCTCCCTACGACGACTTCAGCGTGGGCTTCACGTTCGCGTTCAAGTGGAAGATGTTCTCAGGGTCGTAGGTCGCCTTGACGGCGGCGAGGCGGCGATACTTTTCATCGCCGTACGATGCGCGGACGCGGTCTTCGTCGGCTTCGGCCAGGAAATTCACGTACCCGCCCGAGCCGGTCGCATGCGGTCGCATGGCATTCCAGAAGTCACGCACCCACGTCCTATCCGCTTCGTAGACGTCGCGTTCTGACGTGGCTGCCTCGATGTTGAACACATAGCCCGGAGCGCGACGCCCGCCGAATGCCGTGTCGGCGTCGGTGCATGCAAGGTAGGCACCGGAGAGGGTGAAGGTGGGGCAGAACGACAGCGGCGATGCCTTCTTCGGCACGTGCTCGGCGATCACGGCGATGGCAGCGTCGGACAGCTCGTCGAGATACAGCGCCTTTTCATAGCCGAGCGAACCCCAGGTCGCGCTCTCGTTGAACATCTGCTGGAGCGCGACGAAGGGGATCGGAGTCACCAGCTCGAACAGGCTCGTGAGCGCGCTTCGGACGGGCGCCACAGCGGCCTGGTGTTCCTCGGCGGATCCAAAGCCGACGACCAGGATGGCGTGACCCGCACGCCCCCGATGCTGCTCGGGGACAAACGGGGCTGGCGGCGCACTCAGGCCGATTGCAAGGAAAGCCGTTGCCGTTTCGGGAAGACCCTTGACGTAGTCACGCGCGAAGCGCAGAGCCTCCGTGCCGGCGTCCAGTCCGAAGAAGAACAGCCCGAGATGAACGAGCGGCCCCACGGGGTGCAGGGCGAACTCGAAGGACGTCACGATCCCGAAGTTTCCGCCACCGCCTCGCAACGCCCAGAACAGCTCCGGGTTGACCTCCGCAGTCGCGCGGACGATGCGCGAGTCGGCCGTCACCAATTCGGCGGCGACGAGGTTGTCGCAAGAGAGTCCGGCTTTCTTGGTGAGCCACCCGATTCCGCCACCGAGCGTGAGCCCTGCGATTCCAGTGTGGCTGATGAAGCCACCCGGGGTCGCGAGGCCGTGAAGCTGGCAAGCCGCGTCGACATCGGCCCAAGTCGCGCCGCCACCGCAGACCGCGCGCCGCGCCACGGCGTCCACGGTGACTCCGCACATGCGGCCAAGGTGAATCATCAGCCCGCCTTCGCACACAGAGTTGCCGGCGTAGCTGTGGCCTCCGCCGCGAACGGCGATCTCGAGCCCGCTGGCACGCGCAAATCGGATTGCTTCGGCGACCTCTTCAGGCGTGGTGCAAAGCGCAATCACCGCGGGCTTGCGATCGATCGCCCCGTTCCATATCGAGCGCGACGCGTCGTAGTCGGGATCACCGGCAATCATGGTCTGCCCGGGAAATCTCGACCGGAATCGATCCAAGTCGTCTTGCGTCATGCCGCTCCCCTGCCACTCTCGGTTGGTCGACGCGATCGGTCGGGCCTTACGTTATGGCAAAACGGGTGGGTGTGGCAACGCCGGGTGCGCAGCGACCATCCTCCGGCAAGATTCGCTTGCTGCGGCCGCCGCAGGTGAAATGTTGGCTTGAGCGACCTCTTTCGGCAACGGGACTTGGGCCTTCTACTTCGGCTCTGGGTCGATCAGAGCCAACTGGCTTGCCGATCTGAACTGACTGAAGCAGTTGTACGACTCGAGCGGCATCGAAGCAGACCGTGGATATCGCCGCGATCGGCCAGGAGCGGCCGGTCGCGAGTGGCCGCTTTGCCGACGCTTTCGAAGTCAGTGGCGCGTACTCGTTCCGTCGACGCTCGCCACCCTGCAATGCCTAGCGTTCCGGTTTAAGGTCCTCGTCGAGGAATTGCTGGACCGCCTGAAACAGCTGCATCCGATTCTTCTCCATGACCACCGTGTGCGTGCCCTCGCCGATTTCGATATATCGCTTGTAGGGCGCATTGGTCAGCTTGGCGAAGTATGCATACAGCATGTAGCTCGGAAGATCGGCGTCCCACTCGGCATGCGCGAGGAACGTCGGCACGCGAATGAGGCCCGGATCGTAGAGTGGCTTTCCGGCGCTCCAGTATTCGAGACCGTCGACTACGACGCCGTTCGGCGCACGCAGCGTCTTACCGTTGCCTTGCGGATCGCTTGCGAACGTCGCATCCGCCCATGCCTCGAACCAACCCGTGGGAATGAGTGCAGCTTGCTTGTCTTTCGCGACGCCCGAGAGCCACCGATCGCGGGCTGCCTCGCGCGTTACGGTCCGGTAGGCGGTGGGAGTGCTACCCGCCTGGACCAAGGAAGCCGTCGTTCGAATCCATTGGGGTGCGTAGAGCACGAGCTTGTTGACCTTCTCGTTATTGTTGATCGTGTAAAGGCCCATGATTGACGTGCCCCACGACCAACCCATGAGGTTGATCTTGTCCACACCTCGCCGCTTGCGGATGAATTCGACAGCCGCGCCGACGTCGCTCGCCGCGACCGGGGTTCGCGCGATGGGAGGGTTCTTCTCCGCAGGCTCGCTCATCTCCATCGGCCGGGTCGATCGCCCATAACCACGAACGTCGACGAGGTACACGTCGTAGCCGTGACGCGCGATGTAGTCCATCCACGACATGCCATTGAGCTGCAGGTCGAACGCGGTCTCGGAAGGGTAGGTGGCGCCGTGCACGAAGAGGAGGATCTTGTCGCCCTTCACTCCAGTCATGCCTTCGGGGTGCTTGTTGCGTACGTAGAGTTCGATACCCGGATCGATTGCCGCCACCATGAACTCTTCCATGACGATGCGGGACGCTGCAGCCCCGTCAGCCTTGGGCATCGACGTGCAGGCGGAGAGAAACGCAGCAAAGACGAGACCGGCAAGAACGCGGTTAATCATGTCTTCCTCCCTTGTGGTTGACCTCGCGCAGGTGGCTGGCGAGCTTCGTTGAGCGTCCGCTTCCTGTCAATCAATTTGGCGGCGCCGAAGGCTGATATGGGTGGAGCGGTGCCAACCTGCTTGGCTGATCTCTGCCGACGTGAGCAGTCGTCCGCGTTAGGGAGCCGAGAAGCTGACCCTCGATAGCGCCGCGGTCGGCCATTGCCGGCAGGCACCTGAAAGAACGGGCCCAAACGGCGACGCCTTGGCACCCATAATCGCCGACCAGTTTGCCCGCAAAGGGGACCCATGAAGTCCATCCGTACCCGAGCCGTCGTGGCGCTTTGCGCTGCCATGATCTGCGACGCGGCCGCTGCGGACGAGGGTATGTGGACCTTCAACAACTTCCCCGCCGCCAAGGTCGCGCAGAAGTACGGTGATCCGCTGACCCAGTCTTGGCTGGACCATGTCCGCCTGTCGTCAGTGCGTATCTCGAGTGGCTGTTCCGCCTCCGTGGTTTCGGCGCAGGGCCTGGTAATGACCAATCATCATTGCGCCCGCCGCTGCATCGAGAACCTGTCCGGAATCGCCGGCAAGGACTACAACCGCGACGGTTACTTCGCCAGGGAGCAGGTCGACGAGCCCCGATGTCCGGGGATGGAGGTGAACCAGCTGGTAGACATCGTTGACGTCACGCCCCGCATGGAAGAGGCCACGCACGGCATGTCCGCCAAGAGCTACGCCGACTCCCGTAAGGCTGTCACCGCCGCCATTGAAAAGGAGTGCGCCACCTCGGACGACTTCCGCTGCGAGGTCGTAAGTTTGTACGGTGGCGGCCGCTACGACCTGTACCGCTACCGCCGCTTCCAAGACCTCCGCCTGGTCTTCGCGCCGGAGGAAGCCATCGCATTCTTCGGCGGGGACCCCGACAACTTCAACTTCCCGCGTTACGACCTGGACGTGTCGTTCATCCGCATCTACGGCCACGATGGTCGGCCAATGGCGATGGACGATCACCTAGTCTGGTCCGACGGCGCGATCCGCGAAGGTGACGTCACCTTCGTCGCGGGTAATCCCGGTCGTACCTCGCGTGAGAAGACGTTGGCGCAACTCGATGACGAGCGCGACTTCGTGCTGCCGCGCCATATGAATCTTGCCTCGGAGATGCGAGGCAGGTTGTCGGAGTACCAGCATCGCGGTAGCGAGCAGCGGCGCCATTCCAACGGGAACTTACTCGGCTACGAGAACTGGCTCAAGGCGATGAAAGGGGGACACGCCGCGCTGGCGACCGCGACCTTCCACGCCAAGCTGACCGAGGCCGAGCGCCAGCTGCGCGCCGCAGTCACAGCGCGTCCCGAACTCGCCGCGGCCTACGGCCTCACTTGGGACCGCATCGCGGACATCGTGAAGCGCGGGCAGGAATTGCGTCCGGAATACGAAGCTCTGGAATCCGGTCCGGAGTCCGAGCTATTCCGTATCGCCCGCGGCCTGCTGCGACACGGTGACGAGCTCAGCAAGCCCAATGGCGAACGACTGAAGGAATACGCCGATGCCCGGCTGCCCCAGCTGAAGCAGGGCCTGCTGGCCGACCGTCCCATCTACGAAGAATTCGAGATTGCCCGTCTGGGTTGGTGGCTGACGCGCATGCGCGAAGATCTGGGCGCCGACCACCCGGTGATCAAGTCCGTCTTCGGGCGCCGCAGCCCCACCGAGACCGCCACAAGCGCCGTGACAGGTAGTCGGCTCAGAGACGTCGTGACCGATCGCGACGGCAACCCGACCGGCGGCCTGCGCAAGTCGCTATACGACAACGGTAAGGCCGCGGTTGACGTCAGTGACGACCCGATGATCGCGCTGGCCCGAGCACTCGACCCGGCCGCGCGCGCTATTCGCCGCCGCTTCGAGACCGAGGTTGAAGGGCCACTGAATCAGCAGGAAGAGTTGCTGGCCAAAGCCCGCTTCGCCGTCTTTGGGCAGGCCACTTACCCCGACGCGACGTTCACGCTGCGGCTGTCTTACGGCGCCGTCCAGGGCTACCAAGAGAAAGGTCAGACGGTGGCGCCGTTCACGACCCTGGGTGGCCTCTACGACCGAGACACCGGCGCCGAGCCATTCGCGCTGCCACCTTCGTGGCTGGCCGCACGGTCCCGACTGCGACTGGACCTGCCGATGAATTTCGTCACCAACAACGACATCATCGGCGGGAATTCGGGCTCGCCGGTGATCAACCGCCGCGGCGAAATCGTGGGCTTGGTCTTTGACGGCAACATCCATTCGCTAGGCGGTGAATACGGCTTTGACGAGACCGTCAACCGCACCGTGGCCGTGCACTCGGCAGCACTGCTGGAGGCGTTGGACAAAGTCTATGGCGCGCAGCGGCTGGTGCGCGAGATCGTAGATCCGCAGCCCGCGTCCGGGGGCTCAGCGCGGAGTAGTCCTGTGCGATAGATCGCTTTGCGTCGGGCCAGGTCAAGATCCCCTGTCTGAAGTGGGCTACTAGGGCCGCTTACTTCCCGAGCTCAGCTGCAGAAGCAGCCGTCAGAGTCGAGCAGCATCGAAGCGGACCTTCGACAGCGCTGCGATCGGGCCCAGAAGCGGTCGGTCCGGAGCGGCAGCTTTCGGGAGACGCCGTCAGCATGGGAGCTGCCCAACTGCCTCGTCTTCAGGCGTGATCCCGCGTTCTCGGGTTCGAGTTCCCCCTCAAGCCGTGGTGAAGAGAAGCAGGGAGGCGACCGTGCTACATCAAACCCTAAAAGCCATCGGTCCAATGTGCATCGAGCCATGCCGCGCGTGTGGTCAGCCACTGGCGCATATAGCCGAACTCCATGTCGTAGCTGCCCAATGCAACAACGTTGGGGAAGATAAACACCCCCAGCACCGGCCAGCGCTGAAAGTTCGCATTGATGGCGTTAGGAGCGCCGGTTTTCAACTGCGCCGCAGAGTTGCTGAGGTACGTCTGCAACGCCGGCATTTTTGAGGAGAGATACCGCCAGCGGGCAACAACGTGTTTGCGGAACGCGGGGTCGGCCAGCAGCTTGCGCACGTAGATCCCGTTCTTCGCAGCGTCATACGGATACGTGCTGTCGATCCAGAAGCCTTCCGGCTCGGCGATACCGTTGCCGGCGATCAGGTCGAAGTCCCAGACAGGGCCTAAGCTGAGCCGGCTCGCGCCACGTGCGCGTTGCACGTACGAACTCGAGTTGAACGCGTCCCAGTTCTTGCCCAACTCCTGGACCAGGTAGAAGTCGACCAGAGACTCGACATCCAGTTTGGCCAGATATGCGCGATTAGTGGCCAGGTCTGGCGCTGCCAGGGCGGCCTCGAGGGCTTGCACCTCTGCCTGGATGTGGCTCCCGGCGTCCGATGTGTTGCCGTCCTTGATCGAGTACGGAACGTTCAGCCCAGTGACGAAGTTGTAGGTCTCGTCCAAACGGAAGTTGATCTCAAGAAGGTAGCCCGCCTCGAAGTCGGTTGCAGACGTTGCCGGCGTGCCCAGGTTGACACGTTGAGGTGCGACCTTGATGTGCTCGAACATCTGGTACAGGCCGTCGAACGAACCGTTCAGCGTGAGCTGCACAAAGCGCGAGCGTGGCACCCAACCAAGCTCGAGCTGTCGGCTGGTACACATCGCGAGTGCATTGCGAAGCATGCTCTTGTCCGTGTGGTTGGCCAGCAAGGCCCACTCGGTGTCGGCCGGCATTCCCAGCACCGTGGTGGCCGCGTTGAATTTGAGCTTGTACGGCTTCTTCTCAAGCGTCCAGGTGTAGTTGCCGCGTCCCCGAATCTTGGCGCCATTGGTGTAGACGACCGGTGCCACAGCCGGGTCCCAGGAGCGAATCTGCAGATTACTCACAGGGACATAGTCCGTTTTCGTGAGAATCGGAGCAGCGTCCTTTGTGTCGATCGTGATCGTCGAAGCGAGCTCCGCAGTGCACACGACCGGGTAGAGAGTTCCCGCAACTTCCGAACCCGGGGTTCGTGAGCTGACTGTGGGCAGCAATACGCCCGTCGTCCGGTCCACGTACTTTGCAATCGCGGGCACGCTGGCGTTCGCATGGCTGCGCAGCACGGCATTGGATTGCGCCGCGGTCGTCGTCGCCACAAACGCGGCCATGGCGCGCGTCAGCACATCAACGGTGATGTTGTCCAGAGCCACCAGCTTGGAGTCTCCGGCCGGATCGACGGCGCCATTTACCCTCAACCCCGACAATTCACTCACCACGCTGGTGAACGCAGCGTCATACCCTGATGGAAGCGACTTAGCGGTACTGGCAATTCGCTGCGACGCGAGCGTGCTCAATCCGTTGATGCGCACGTTGTTCAAGGCTGGCGCGGTGAGCACGACCTGCCGGCCGCCTGTCGCGGCCGTGTACTCCGCGAGCAGGAAGCTAAACCCGACGTCGTTCGGCTTGTATCCCGTGAGCGTGAAGGAATCGCCGACGACCGCCGCAGTTGGACTGCTGGCATCACAGACTCCAGTGGCCGCCAAGTCGAGGCAGACCTTGACCGACGTCCCCGCCAAGACCTTCACGGACCCCTTCAGCGACGCCTTAGGCTCCGCCTCGGCGGAGTCCATCAGCGTGATGGCCGAGACGACTACAAGCGCACCAATGCCTCGGAGTAGATGGACTGATCGGATTCGCATGACGTGGAACTCCCAAAAAGGCGACATGGGCTGATGCGGCTTGCACCCGCGTAGAACTCGTCAGGGAAGTGCTCGCAATTTCGCCCGAGGGGTCGTCGCACCGAGGCCGACACCGCGTCGGCGCTTCGGGCAAGTGCCACCCACAAACGACGGAGGGAGCTCAAATCGGTAACACCTTTTTACACAACCGAGGCGAGTCTCCGCATCTCCCTGCGCTACTCGCTAGGGGTTTACCTAGGTGACGGGAACGTCACAGCACTAGGCTGAGAAATCCTCACGGCGGAACTCCCGCGTTGGCGTCGCAGCGAAGGCCCTTTAGCCGTCTCTGCGCTCAAGTGCCAGGCTGCCAGCGCCGATAGCCGCATCGTGACCGCCACGATGCGTTTCATCAGTAGCAAGCGCCACGGCTTGGGGCTGCGCACGTGGCGAAAAGAATTATTCCGGCTGCGGGTGACAGGGCGCCGCACCTAGTGGCAACCAAGAAAGACTTGGCTGTTGCTGCAGAAGGCGCGGGCCTGGCGCCGCGCCGGAAGGGAAGGCGAGCACTTCCCATTGAGCAAAAGAGCGTTCCTGGTTCCGTACGTCTAACTCCGGAGCGCTGGGCGAAGCTACGCCGGCTGGGCACGGGGTGGCTGGCAAAAGCCATAGACCGCGCCCGAGACCCAGGGTTGACTTAAACAGGACAGGCCATCGAGCAGAGTCAAAGGTTCAAGTTGTTCGGCGTTCCGCTTCGGGGAGGTTGGACCGCAGCCTCACATCTCCGCTTTAGGTCGCCTTGCACTGATCAAGTCGCTGATCTTGAGACGGGAAACAGTCATCGATGTCGAGCCGGGATGGAAGCTGACTCTCGATGGCGCTGCGTTCGGCCAATTGCAGCCGGTCGCGAACGACCGCTTCCCAGATCTCTGGCGGCGCCTCTTCGCTCAATGTGCGCGGTGTTCTACGATGGTGAACCGTGCGGGGAAGGTCGCGATCAGTCGAGCAACCGAGCCAACGCGGCGTCCGCTCTTGCTTGGTAAATCGTGGCACCTTGGTCGGAAACGACGCGCACGGCGGTTCGAAGGCAACTCTCGGCAACCGCCGAATCCGCGGCCGAATGTGCCAGCACCAGTTCGCCGCGCATACGCCAGAGCTCCGAAACGTGAACGCCGATTTCAGGTGAAGGGAGCGAGTCGAGCCTGCGCGTCACCCGGCTCAATGCTTCCTCGCCGCGGCCGGCGCGCGCCAGTGCACCAACGAGCGCCACATCCGGGTATACGCCCAGATGACTGCGCCTCATCGCTGCCTCGTAGTTCGCCTCCATCGTCGCCACACCGGCCATGTCTCCCTGCTGCGTCCGCGTGAGTCCGAGCATGAAAAGCCCTAGAGCGCGCTGCAACGGGAGATCGTACTTTTCGGCGACCCGTATCTCTCTCTGAGCCATGTCAGCGCTGGATTGGTTGTCGCCCGCGAGCTGCAGGGCGACGCTGGCCATGCCCAACGCATAGGCCAGGCCCGGCGGATGCTGATGTGACTCGGCAAGCGATATCGCCGCTTCGACGCTGTCGGCGACGCCTTCGGGTTGACCTCCCAAGCCGAGCCCAAGCGCTTCGCAGCAATGTGCGCAGACGCCCAAGTCGTGGCCCGCAAACACATGAGCGAACCGGTGATGGCGCAGTGGGTCGTAGCGGGCGATGCCCTCGCGCGCGTACTGGAGCATGCTCGCAACCTTGCCCGTGAAGTACCAGTAACCCCAACGGTGGTGCAACCCTTCGACGATCAAATCGTCGGACGAAAGCTTGTGGCCGATAGCCAACAGCTCGTCGCCCAACGATCGCGCCCTGTCGAACTGGCGCGAGTTGGCAGCGTTCGAATACAGGCCCCAGGTCGCCTGGAACAGCTGTGGCTCCGCTGCGAGATCCTTGGCCAGCGCGTACGCTCGTTCGAGCGCCGCCTTGGCATCTGCGCTCAACGGTCCGGACTGGATGACGAATTCGGCGCCGAGCCGGAGCTGGACCTCCATCGTCGAACGCATCCGGGTTTGGAGGTCCGCTACGCGCTCGGCTTCCGCGAGAGCCGAGCCGAGATTGGCGATCGACTCGGCGAACGCCGTCCGCTGACGCGACTTCT
>Ga0070671_100005540_pt1 | contig 10058 bp, 7 predicted proteins | sample KBSS73metaG_FD_65341 | JGI IMG/M metagenome (GOLD analysis project Ga0070671, IMG submission 65341) | Switchgrass rhizosphere microbial communities from Kellogg Biological Station, Michigan, USA - KBS S7-3 metaG | ecosystem: Host-associated > Plants > Roots > Rhizosphere > Soil ... | reverse complement strand
GCCGGGAAGAGGCTCGTAGGCGTCATACTGCTGCTGCAGCTTGTCGAGGCGCGACTGGAACGCAGCCACGTCCGCGGGGGACCACCAATCCGACAGGCGTCCGGTCTTGTCGTACTTCGCGCCCTGGTCGTCGAAGTGGTGGCTAAGCTCATGCCCGATGACCGCGCCGATGCCGCCGTAGTTGACCGCCGGGTCGGCATGCGGGTCGAAGAACGGCGGCTGCAGGATCGCGGCCGGGAAGACGATCTCCACCATGCCGAAATTGGCATAAGCGTTGATCGTCATCGGGGTCATGCCCCATTCCCACTTGTAGATGGCCTTGCCCAGCTTCTGGACATTATAGTCGTAATCGAACTCGTTCGACCGCATCGCATTGCCCAGCAGGTCATCACGCTTGATGACCAGGCCGCTCATGTCGCGCCACTGCGACGGATATCCGATCTTGGGAGTGAAGGCGGCGAGCTTGGCGTGGGCCTTCACCTTGGTTTCGGGGCTCATCCAATCGAGCTTGTCGATGCGCCGGTCCATCGCGGCGATGATGTTGTGGACCAGTTCGTCGGCGGCTGCCTTCGTCTCCGGCGGGAAGAACCTCGCGACGTACAGCTTGCTGACGTCATCCCCGAGCGTGCCGACGGTGAAGTTCACGGCGCGCTTCCACCGGGTTTCCTGCTCCGGAGTGCCGGAGAGCGTGGTTCCGTAGAAAGCGAAATTCTCGTTGTCGAACGATGCCGGCAGGTAAGGCGCGTAGGCGTCGAGCGAACGGACCAGCAGCTGGTCCTTCAGTACACCGAGCGGCGCCTTGCCGACGAGCGCTGCGATCTTTTGGATCGCCGACGGCTGAGCAACCAGAAGGTTGCTGACGCCCTCGGCCCCACTCGCACGGATCAACTCGCGGAAATCGAAGCCCGGCGCGCTCTTGGCGAACTGGTCGAGCGTGTACTTGTTGTAGGTCTTGGTCGCGTCGCGGCTTTCGATGCGCGTCCAGCTGGCCGCCGCGATCTTGTCCTCGAACGCAACGATCGCCTTCGCCCTAGCGGCTGCATTCGCCTCACCGGCGAGATTCAGCATGGCCGTCAGATGCTGGAGATACTTGGCTTTGGTCTCGGCGAGCTTCGGGTCCTTCGACAGATAATAGTCGCGGTCCGGCATGCCGAGCCCGGCCTGGAAGAACTGCAGGATGTACTGGTCGGGAGCCTTGTCGTCCTGGCCGACGAATCCGCCGAACGGCGTACCGATCTGGAGCTTACGCGCTTGGGCGTAGAGGGCTGCAAGGCCCGAACGCGACTTCAGCCCACGGACCTGGTCGAGCCAGGGCTGGAACGGCGTGAGCCCCTTCGACTCGACGGCAGCCTGATCCATATAGCTGGCGTATGCGGCGCCGATCCTGCTGTTGGGATCCTTCGCCTGCTCTTCGATGATCTGGCGAGTCCGCTCGCGCGAAAGGTCGTCGAGAACGGTGAACATGCCATAGTTCGACTTGTCCGCAGGGATCGCCGTGTTCTTCGCCCACGTGCCGTTGGCGAAGCCGTAGAAGTCGTTTCCGGGAGTGACGCTCTTGTCCATGCCGGCGGTGTCGAGGCCGAACGTTCCGTATTCAGGCTTCGGTGTCGCCGGTGCAGCAGCGGCAACCGGCGCCGGCTCCGCAGATGGCGCGGCTGCAACGGGCGCCGCGGACTGCTGGGCAGCGCAACCGGCGAGCGCCGTGGTCGCCAACGTAAACGCGAAAATTTTCTTCATTCCAGTCCCCTCCAATGCTCAAGAAACGCGAGCTTCAGTCGCTAAGCCTCTCTAGTGTCGCCAGAATTGTTCGACGACCGTCCCAGTTTGAACTGCCAACGTCAAATGCCTGTCCGCCGCGCGGAGCGGCGTTGACGAAACTTGCTGCCAAGCCAAGCCCGCCAGATCACGGTCGCCGAGAGATAGCCGAGTATTGCAGCGGCAGTTGCGATGGACAGGACGCCGACCGCGATTGGGCCGGACGCCTCATGAATCCAGAAAAGAAGCCGGCTGAGTTCGCTCGAAACGCGTTCGGCGGCGGCAGGATTCACGAGTGGCGCATCGTGGTGGAGCTCCCAGGAGCCGATGCGGTACGCCGCGTAATAGAGCGGCGGAATGGTCAAGGGATTGATTACCAGCGTGACGGCAGCGGCGACTGCGACATTCGCTCGCAGCGGAATCGCGAATAGCGCCGCGATCAACGTGTGCATGAAGGGGATGATGACCCCCACGAACAGCCCGATTGCGACACCCCGCGGCACCGACCGTCGAGTCATGCGCCAGAGGGCCGGCTGGCTGAGATGCGAAGCGAACGGCCGCAGCACGCGATACTGGTGGATAGACTCCCTGGTGGGAATGTGGCGGGTTAGCCAGCTCAGCGGCTTCGGTCTCGGTTCAGCCATGCCTGAGCAGGCGCTGCTGCTCCCGTTTCCAATCGCGTTCCTTGATCGTCTCGCGTTTGTCATGCGCCTTCTTGCCGCGCGCCAGCGCCAGCTCGACCTTTGCCCGTCCGCTGCCGTTGAAATAGATTGAAAGCGGCACAAGCGTCAGGCCCTGGCGCTGCACCGCCCCCTGAAGTTTCGCAATTTCGCGATGTTTGAGCAAAAGCTTGCGCGGGCGGCGGGGCTCGTGGTTCAGCCGGTTCCCGTGGCTGTACTCTGGGATGTGGCTGTTGATGAGCCACACTTCCTCCCCCTCGAGAGCGGCATAGCTCTCTGCGATCGATCCCTCGCCGTGGCGAAGCGATTTCACTTCGGTGCCCGCGAGCTGAATCCCGGCCTCGAAACGGTCCTCGACGAAATAATCGAACCGGGCGCGCCGATTCTCGGCAACGACCTTCTGCTTGTCGAACGGCTGGGGAAGCGGCTTGGCCATTGGTCCGGGCAGGTACGGATGGCCGGTGGGCGTTGCAAGGCGCCTAGACGAGCCCCGCATGTTCGAGCGCTGCATCGACGGCTCGCTTCGACCCGTCCGACGGCTCGACGAGAGGTAGCCTAAGTCCGGCTGGAAATCCTGACCGGACCCTAGTTAGGGCGTATTTCGCCGGGCCCGGCGATGCATCGCTGAAGAGTGCGGCATGAAGCGGATAGAGCCTGTCCTGCAACTGCAGCGCGTCTTCCCACCGACCTTCGCGCGTGGCCTGCTGGAACTCGGAGCATAGTTTCGGCGCGACGTTCGCGGTCACGGAGATGCAACCGACGCCGCCCATCGCGTTGAAGCCGAGGGCCATGTCGTCGTTGCCGCTCAGCTGGACGAATTCCTTCCCGCAAGCGAGGCGTTGCGCCGTCACTCGCGCGAGATTGCCGGTGGCGTCCTTGATACCCACGATTCGCGGATGTTTCGCAACTCGCGCGAGGGTTTCGACCGATATGTCGGCAACGGTGCGCGAGGGTACGTTGTAGACCACGATCGGCACTGGTGATTGTTCGGCAAGGGTTTCGAAATGCGCGGCAAGGCCGGCTTGGCTCGGCTTATTGTAGTATGGAACGACCACAAGTGCGGCGTCGGCGCCCGCGTCCGCGGCAGCGCGGATCATCTCCAGCGAGGCGGCGGTAGAATAACTTCCGCAACCGGCAATGACAGGCACTCGTCCATTCGCAGTCCTGACGGCGCGAGCGATGACATCACGATGCTCCTCGCGGCTGAGGGTGGCGACTTCGCCGGTCGTGCCGCAGGGAACCAGGCCGTTGCTTCCCTCGGCGATCTGCCACTCGACGAGCTCGCCGAATGTGTCTTCCGCGACACGGCCGTTGGAAAAGGGTGTGACCAACGCCGGAATCGAACCGAAAAACATGAACTTATCTCCAAAAGTCGGCGTTGGCGCGTAGAAGCCCAAGGACGTTCACTGCCTGATAAGGAGGGGGGCTACATAATGTCCAGCATGTGGCGCAGTGCGGTCATTCTGCCCGTCATTCTGGCGATCGCGCCGGCGAGCTCGGCGCAATATGCGACGCCCGCCGCTCCCTCCTACAGCTATGCGCCCGCGACAGCGAACGTCGCGTCGGCCGTCAACCTTTGGCGGCAGTTGCGGGAGAGCAGCGGCTACAGCTTCGCTCAATATGCCGCCCTGCTGATCCCCTATCGCGGATGGCCCGACGAAACGCGAATGCGCGGCTGGGCGGAGAAGGCCATGAGGCCGGGCGAGAATCCGACTTCGGTCATTGCGTTCTTCACGAATGACGAGCCAAAGACCGGCAACGGTTGGGCGCGTCTGGCCGAAGCTTATTCGTCGACCGGACGTCCAACCGAGGCTCTCGATGCCGCTCGCAATGCGTGGGCGGCAGCCGATCTCAGCCCCTACGATGAACAGAGCATATGGGCGCGCTTCGGAGGCAGCTTCACTCGCGCAGACCAGGATCGGCGTGCCGATGCGCTTCTCTTCGCGAAGAAGCCGGAAGATGCAGCGCGCTTCCTGTCGTCCACCAGCCCTGAACGGCAGGCTGCGTTCGCCGCCAGGGTCGCGATGCAGCAGGAAGCGCCCGACGCGGAGGCTCGTTATCAAGCCGTCATTGGTAAGGTCACCAGCGACGCGGGGCTGATGATGGACCGTGCCCGTTACCTGCGCGCGCACAATTACGATCAGGCGGCTCGCGACCTCGCCGCCCGCCAGCACGATTTCATCTATCGTCCGGCAGACCCCGAGCGGTTCAACGACTTGCTGCTGATCCTTTCCAACGACGCGGCGCAGGACCGGCAGTGGCAAACGGCCTACCGGATCGCGTCCCAGATCGACGACGTGCTTCCGCAAGGGAGCAACGTCAGCGACCAGCCGATCGGCATTCGCGACAATTACACGAGCCTCGCCTGGCTCGCCGGCAGCGTTGCGCTCGATCGCTTGAATCAGCCGCGCAATGCCATGGCGATGTTCGATCGCTACGGCCGCGCCGGCAAGTCGCTGCAGGTCCAGACAAAGGGCGATTATTGGGCCGGTCGAGCTGCGCTTGCGGCGGGGCAGTTTCAGACGGCCAACAATTACTTCCAGCAGGCGGCGGCTTACCCCGAGCTCTTCTACGGCCAACTCGCGCTCGAAAGACTCGGCCGGAACGTCCAGGCGCCGCCGCAGGCCGTGCCGCAATATGTAACCACGGCAGCGCAACGCACCGCCTTCAACGCGCGGCCTCTGGTGCAAGCGGTGCGGCTCCTGGGCCAGCAAGGCCGGTCGACCGAGCAGGCCTTGTTCGTCCGAGCGCTGGCCGAATCGCTCGACAATGATTCGGACCGTTATCTGGCGGTCGACCTGGCCCAGCAGATCGGTCGCCCGGACCTGCCCGTGTGGACCGCGCGCATGGCCAGGATCAAAGGTTCGATGTTCTACGTCAGACAGGCCTATCCGAGCCTCGGCGCTTCCGTCGGGTCCGACCTCTGGTCGCTCGCCCACGGCATCGCCCGGCAGGAAAGCTCCTACGATCCATATGCGATCAGCCATGCCGGCGCGCGCGGGATGATGCAGCTAATGGTCGGAACGGCGCGCGAGCAGGCCGGCAAGATGGGGGTCGGCTTCGACAGCTACCGACTCATCAGCGACCCGAACTACAACGTCATGCTCGGCTCGGCCTATTTCCGGCGGATGATGGACCGATGGAACGGCAGCGTTCCCCTAGCGGTCGCGAGCTACAATGCCGGATCGGGGAACGTCGCCAAGTGGGTCAATACCTACGGCGACCCGCGCGGTCAGGTCGACGTGCTCAAGTGGATCGAAGCAATCCCCTACACCGAGACCAAGGCCTACGTTCAGCGGGTCATCGAGAACAGCGTCGTCTACGATTCCCTGCGCAGCCCCAACCAACAGCAGACGGCCATGCATGTATCGCGCTACCTGGGGAAAGGCCGCCCGGGCTGATACGGACGTCGCCCATGGCTGACCCTCCTCCACGTTTCATCACGCCTGAAGGCTTCGCTCGGATCCGTTCGGAATATCAGGAGCTGTTCGGCGTCGAGCGCCCGAAGCTCGTCGAGACGATCGCCTGGGCGGCCGCGAATGGCGATCGCTCCGAAAACGGCGACTACATCTATGGCCGCAAACGGCTGCGTGAGCTCGACCGACGGCTGTCGCACCTTTCGCGGATCATGAAGGCGGCGAAGGTCGTCGATCCGGCAAGTCAAGCGTCGCGCGACCAGGTCCGCTTCGGGGCTACGGTCGATCTGGCCGACGAAGACGACAATCGCCGCACGCTGACGATCGTCGGCGACGACGAAGCCGATGCCTCGGCGTCTCGGATCGGTTGGAGCGCACCCCTCTCGCGCGCGCTCATCGGGGCAAAGGTCGGGGACGAGCGTGTAGTTCGACTGCCAGCCGGCGAGAAGAGCTACGAGATCGTGGCAATCAGCTATCCGCCCGCAAGCTAGGCAGCTTGCGTCGGCGCTCGGACGAGGTGCGGCGGCTCGGCGGGCATGGCCTTCTCCCAAGCGGCAGCGACTGCCGCCAATGCGGCTTCGGCCGCCTCATTTTGGTCGTCGGCCTCGATGAACTGCCACGGCGACCAGCGCGTGTCGGTCAGGAGCTTCAAGTCTTCCAGCGCGCGAATGTAGTTCGGATCCCGCACGCTGATCGTCTCATCGTTGCGCATGACGCCGAGCCACGGATCCGATGCGCGCTCGTGCAGTCTCCGCTCCTGAATGTCCGCAGAAACATTGAAGTACAGCTTGACGATCAGCGTTCCGTAATCGCGTTGCTGCGCTTCGAATTCGTTGATCTCGTCGAAGGCGCGGGTGAGCGCGACCTCATCGGTCCTGCCGAGAATCCGATCGTCGAGGACGCGGCGATACCAGCTGCGAAAGAAGATCGACGTGCACCCCGCCGCCGGAAGCGCTCTCCAGAAGCGTGCGAGCCAATGTCCCTCGGCCGACTGCCTCCTGTCGTACGAAATATTGTGAACCACGAACTGGCACGGGTCGAACGACGCCGCGAGCTGCCGCAGAGCGTGCCTCTTCGCGGAACCTTGAGGGCCTTCGAATAGGATGATCGCACGGCGCCCATGGACGATTTGCGGCAGCTGCAGCTCGCTGAGGCGTGCGCGCAGCGACCCGAGCTCTGCAGATTCGGCAATGTCAGGCATCCGGAGAAACTAGAACTCGCGCTCGAGCGCCGCAATCGACGCCTCGGTTATCCACAGCTTTTTTCGTCCCGCGACGGGTCAGCTCCTCAGTCGACCGGCACGACCTTGATGTGCAGCTCCTTCAGCTGCTTCGGCATGACCTCCGACGGGGCGTTCATCATGAGGTCTTCCGCCTTCTGGTTCATCGGGAAGAGAATCACCTCCCGGATGTTCGGCTCGTCGGCGAGAAGCATGACGATGCGATCGATGCCAGGAGCCGAGCCTCCGTGCGGCGGAGCGCCGAACTTGAAGGCGTTGATCATGCCCGCGAAGTTCGTGTCGACCTCTTCCTTCCTGTAGCCGGCGATCTCGAACGCCTTGTACATAATGTCCGGGCGATGGTTCCGGATCGCTCCCGAGCTGAGCTCCACTCCGTTGCAGACGATGTCATACTGCCAGGCGAGGATCTCCAGCGGATCCTTGTTCTCGAGCGCGTCCAGACCACCCTGGGGCATCGAGAAAGGATTGTGCGAGAAGTCGATCTTGTTCTGCTCCTCGTTGAATTCGAACATCGGGAAGTCGACGATCCAGCAAAAGCGGAACGTGCCTTGTTCGATCAGCCCGAGTTGCTCGGCAACGCGGGTCCGGGCGAGCCCGGCGAGCTTGGCGGCTTCCTCTTCCTTGCCCGCCGCAAAGAAGATGCCGTCGTCCGGGCCGAGGCCCATCCGCTCGGCGAGGCGGTTCATCCCCTCCTCGCCATGGTTCTTCGCGATCGGACCACCCCACTCGCCGCCCTTGCGCGTCGCATAGCCGAGGCCCGCGAAGCCTTCGCTGCGAGCCCATTCGTTCATGTCGTCGAAGAACTTGCGGCTCTTTTCCGCGGTACCGGGCGCGGCAACGGCACGAACGACCGCGCCCTTCTCGACCAGCCCCGCAAAGAGCCCGAAGCCCGAGCCTTTGAAATGCTCGCCCACGTCGCTGATCAAGAGCGGATTGCGGAGATCCGGCTTGTCCGTTCCGTACTTTAGCAGCGCTTCCTTGTACGGGATCCGAGGATATTCGCCCGCTGGCGTAACAATTCGCCCGTCCGCGAATTCCTCGAAGACGCCCGACAACACAGGCTCGATCGCGGCGAAGACATCGTCCTGCGTGACAAAGCTCATTTCGAAGTCGAGCTGGTAGAACTCGCCCGGTGAACGATCAGCTCGCGCATCCTCGTCGCGGAAGCAGGGCGCGATCTGGAAATAGCGGTCGAAGCCGGCGACCATGATCAGCTGCTTGAACATCTGCGGCGCCTGCGGAAGCGCGTAGAACTTGCCGGGGTGAACCCGGCTCGGGACCAAATAGTCGCGGGCACCTTCGGGCGAGCTCGCCGTCAGGATCGGCGTCTGGAATTCGGTAAAGCCCTGCTCGATCATCCGGCGCCGGATCGACGCGATGACTGCCGAACGGAGGACGATATTCTGGTGCACCTTGTCGCGCCGGAGATCGAGGTAACGATATTTGAGGCGGATATCCTCGGGATAGTCCTGCTCCCCTGCCACCGGCATGGGCAGCTCGGCCGCGGCAGATTGGACCGTCACCTCACGACCGCGCACCTCGATCTCGCCAGTGGCCAGATTGGGGTTCACCGTCTCGGGCGATCTCGCAACCACGTCGCCTTCGACGGTCACGACGGACTCTACGCGTAGGCGGTCAAACGTTTGAAAAGCCGGGGAATCCGTGTCCACGACGACCTGCGTGATCCCATAATGGTCGCGCAGGTCGACGAAGAGCAGGTGACCGTGATCACGCTTGCGATGCACCCATCCCGATAGCCGTACGGTCGTTCCGACGTCGGAACCGCGGAGTTGGCCGCAATTGTGGGTACGATAGGCGTGCATGATGATCTCGGCTCGCAAGCGAAAATGTGGTGAAAAGCGCGCGCCGCGCTTCAATGCCGCAAAGCTTTTTGTCAACCCGCGAGGCGCCCGCTAAAGCGCGGGCAAGACTCATGCGTATCCATCCACTGATTACCAAATCCGACGAGCTCAAAGCACTCGTCGACCGCCTGTCAGAGCAGCCCTTCGTCGCCGTGGACACCGAGTTCATGCGCGAGAATACCTATTGGCCGGACCTCTGCCTGATCCAGGTCGCGAGTTCCGAAGAGGCCGCGGCGATCGACCCAAAAGCCGACGGCATTGATCTCAAGCCGCTACTCGATCTGTTCGTGCGGAACGAGGAGGTCCTCAAGGTCTTCCATGCCGGAGGACAGGACCTCGAGATCATTCACAACCTCACGAGCAAGGTCCCTCACCCTCTGTTCGACACCCAGATCGCGGCCATGGCACTCGGCCACGGGGAGCAGATCGGCTACTCGAATCTCATCGAGAGCCTGCTTGGTCACAGCCTCGATAAAGGGGCGCGCTTCACGGACTGGAGCCGCCGGCCGCTCGACAAGCGCCAGATCGATTACGCCATCGCGGATGTGACGCATCTGGCCACGGTGTTCCCGCGCATGGTGGAGAAGTTGCGGAAATCCGGTCGCGGCGCCTGGCTCGACGAAGAGATGGAACGTCTGGCGGACGCGTCCAACTTCGCCTTCCCACCCGAAGATGCGTGGAAGCGGCTGAAGCTCCCCAGCCGCAACCCGACCGTGCTCGGACGGCTCAAGGCTGTGGCAGCCTGGCGAGAGACGGAAGCGCGCTCCAAGAATTTGCCGCGCGGCCGGATCGTCAAGGACGACACCTTGACCGAAATCGTTCTCCATCCTCCGAAGACCCAGGACGATCTCGGCCGGATTCGCGGCCTGTCCGCCGGGTGGAAGACGAACGACATCGGCGGTCGGCTTATCGCGGCGATCGACGCCGCGAAGCCGCTGGAGCCAAACGAATTGCCGGATCGGGAGCCCAGGCGCCCCGGGCTGACGAAGGATGCAGCGCTGGTCAGCGATTTGCTCAAGCTGCTGTTGAAGATCCGCGCGAAGGAGACAGGCGTAGCGGCGCGACTCATTGCGCGCTCGGACGACCTAGAAGCCCTCGCCGCGGG
>Ga0070671_100005536_pt1 | contig 10061 bp, 7 predicted proteins | sample KBSS73metaG_FD_65341 | JGI IMG/M metagenome (GOLD analysis project Ga0070671, IMG submission 65341) | Switchgrass rhizosphere microbial communities from Kellogg Biological Station, Michigan, USA - KBS S7-3 metaG | ecosystem: Host-associated > Plants > Roots > Rhizosphere > Soil ... | reverse complement strand
TCAGGCTTCTGTGGTGGAGATCCCTTACGCTTCATCGGTATTCGATTTCGTTTTCTCGTTTGACGTATTGTGTCAGGTGCCTGTGGCGTCAGGTGACAAGGCAATACGGGAAATGTACCGAGTGCTGAAGCCCGGAGGATTTCTTTTCGCGAGAGTGCCGGCATTTGAATGGCTGCGATCGTCTCACGACGCAGATCTGCACACGATGCACCGATACGCTTGCCCGGAACTTCGCGCAAAGTTGCGGGAAACGGGATTCGAGGTGAGCCTGGCAACGTACGCCAACACATTCCTTTTCCCCGTTGTCCTGGTTCGCCGGTTTATGAAACGCCTCGGGATTGGCAAGGGCTCCGATGTCAAACCCCTGCCATCCGGCATAGGATGGCTCGATTCGGTGTTCCGCGGGATTCTCGGAGCCGAAGCGCGGGTGCTGGGTTCTGGTGGACGCTTACCGTTCGGACTCTCGGCTATCTGTTATGCGCAGAAACCGCCCTTATAGAGGATCCAATCGAATAAAAGGTGAGTAGACACATTCGAAGGCCTTAGTGCCTTTGAACACGAGCAAATCGGCAGCTGTCAGTCCCGTCTGCCCCGTAAGCCACGTCTGGTATTCCGGCGGAAATGTCGTGACATCGATCATGTAAACGTTGGCTCCTTGACGCTGTCGTTCTCTCGCTGCTTGTGAAATAGCCTCCGAGGCAAGCTTCTTGTCGCCGGTTCGTGCAGCCTCAGCAAGGAAACTCATAACGTCGCGATCGTGGATCGAATCAAGGTATCCCGCCCAATTCCACTCCGTCGCCAGGAATAGATCCTTTTCTCCCATGTGATCCGCCACGCAGGCCGCCATCCTCAAGGGCGTCGAAGGTATGAAACGCCTCGGCCACGCCGACGTCGCAAGATTGAAGCCAGCCAGGATAAGAAAAATCGCAGGCAAAACGAATTTGGAGAAGGACCGGTTCGACCACCGCGACGCAATGATTCCGACCAATCCGGCAACAAAGATGTTGCTGAGGTTGAACCATCGGGGCTCGGTGGCATCCCACCAGATATAGAAAGGCATGTAGATGAAATAGAGAATGAGCAACCAGGCCGCGACCTGAGACTCACCGTTCTTCCTGGATGAACCCGACCGAAATGCAAGGATCAGAATTCCAGCCAGGGCAAGGGCCCCTGAGAAGGGAACCCACCCCGGGATCTGACCATTGCCGAAACGCCTCTGAAAGGACTCGAACATCCAGAGTTCCATGCCGAGGATACTTTTAAACCCGGTCCCGACAATCGTGAGAAAACGTCTTGGAGACCAACTGCCCCACATCGGAAGAGCCTTGCCGGTATAACTCGATCCCCAGTGGATCAATTCCAACGGCGTCTTGAGTTCATAAACCAGAATCCCAACACCCAGGAACACAACGCCGACGAGAGCAACCGCGGCTCCCCAAAGCATTGCCAGGCGGCGAGTAGTAATTTGTGTCCCGGGAAAAAACTTCCCGATGAGGATCGCCGCGCTCAATCCGGGTAGCAGAAAAACATTGGCCTGGAACGACAGGATGGCAAGTGCCACGAGGATCCCGCATGCCGCGAATGCGGCGTCCGACTTTGCGTGAACGAACACAGCCAACGCTGCCGCCACGAACATTGCGGACAAGCTGAGATAGTAAACATCCGTGCTCATTGTCCAGTAGGACCATGACACGCCCAGTATCAGACTGACCCAGAACGCAATCGATCGATCCCCGACAATCCGTTCGAGCGCGAGGAAAGCGAAGCCGAGCCCCAGCGCACCGAAAATCGCGCTCAGTGTTTGAAGTAGCGAGACCCCGCTCACAGTGATGCCAAACGCTGCGAGAATTTGCCGCATGGCATACGCAATCGGCCGGTACAGCATGTGATTGGGCAGGAACAGTTGTCCCGGACGAGCCGCGTTCAATCCTTCGACTTCGGCCAGTCCGTTCAGGTCGTAGTTTCGGGAGAGCAGGGGCAGGTAAATGCACAATCCAAAACTCACAAGAAGCAGAAACACGACAAACTGTGATCGACGATTCATCGGAAACAACCGTGCGGATTCAAAAACGCTTCCTCCTGTCGGAATCGCATAGTGGGCGGCCAGAACTTGCGCGGAAGACGGTGCCAGAAAACTGTCGAACGGAGGCCATCCGAGTCGGTCTCCATGCCCGACGGGCGCGAGATTAGCACAAAAGTAGGAGCGGAACATGCAAGGTGAAGGCATCTCAGTCGTGGCAACGACTAAGAAGAGATGATGTTTGTTCAATGCATCAAATATGTTAATACCCGCAGCTTTGTAGTATTTTCGGGCGTGAATCCTTGGTAATCCGTTGAAGTAGTCGAACCACATTCTTCCGAAGTTGTGGCCGGACCATATCCGCTTGGGCCAAACATCGCCGAATGTAAATCGCTGCGCACTGCAACCCATGACGACCCACATGTCATATCGGCCTCTCGGAAAGACCGGAATCATGGTATCGGCCGTTGGCTTTGGAACCAGCCAGTTGCGGGTTGTGCCCGAGCAGGATGCAATAGACACGCTCCTCCAGGGATTTGACCTGGGAGTTAATCTCGTACATGTTGCACCGGACTATGAAGGGGCCGAAAAATTAGTCGCATGCGCAATCCGCGAAAGCCCGGTGGGCTCTCAGGTTCTCGTTTGCACGCAGGGCTACGACACTCATGGGAACTCCCGCGGACGTGTTCAACACTTCGAACGGCTCTTTGAAGAATCGTGCAGGACATTCGATCGCGAGTGCATTGACCTGTATGGCATAGCGTGCATTGACGATCGGGAAAACTTCGACGAGAACGTGTGGCGCGCGGGCGGCATGGTGGAGTTCCTTGCGCGCAAAAAGCAAGAAGGCAGGATTCGGGCAACATTTTGCACGACTCACGGCAGCCCGGATTTCATCCGAAAACTCTTACTCGCTGACGTCTTTGACGCGCTCATGCTGGCCTTCAACCCGCTTGGCTTTCACCTCCTGTCCGTGCATCCGCCGAGGCCCCGACAACCGGAAAACCTGCACGTTACGGCAAAAGAGATTTTTCCTCTGGCGGCGGAACGCGGCGTCGGCCTGATGATCATGAAACCTTTTGCGGGAGGCCTTTTAACCGGCGGCGGAGCTTTTCCCATTCGCGATCTGATTCCTGCGGACGGAGATTCTCCGGACGCGGCAGACATCCTGCGTTCGATACTGCGACATAAAGAGATCTCCTGTGTTGTTCCCGGAACGGCGTCGGTTTGGGAAGCCACTCAAAACGCCATGGCAGGACATTCACCGCAGCAATTTCAAGACGGGAGCGAAAAAGTAGAGCGCCGGGTGTTCGCGCTTCAAAGCGCTCTATGCAGCCGCTGCGGTGCCTGTGAAGATCTGTGTAGCCAGAAGCTGCCAGTGTCGTGGCTCTTTCGGGCCGCATACGTCAGCATGCATCCGGGAGCGGCCTACGAGAATTGGGATGAGGCGGAGTACTTCTCGCTGCACCCGGGGCGAGTTTTCCACGTGCTCTCAATGCCACGAGGTGACATGCGAATGTCCTTACGGGCTGGATATCCAGGCGAGTCTGACGCGATTGCACGACACGATGCTTGGCCTGAAAGACGCGGGCCTGGTGCGAGACATGAGTGCAATAACGCCAAATCCGAGGGTAAACATGGCCGGCGCACGCATGCTGGCTGCGAATCTGCCGCAGGAAATGATCGTTGGTCAGCCGGGTGTTGCGCGGTTGTGGGTCGAGAATGTGGGACGTGATTCCTGGATACAGAGTCGTCAGGGAGCATACGTTGAAGCTATTATCGACGGGCGGAGAATAATTGCCAGGCCGCGGAAGGATACTCCCCCCGCAGATCGTGTCCATTTCGTCTTTTCTATCCCGCCTTTTTCGCAAACAGGTCAGGCTCAACTTTTCATCAAATTGAAACTCGAATCGGACTGGCGCGCCTTGCGGCCGGCGAAAGTCTTGCTCACCATGAACCACTCTGTGCGGATTTGCCAGCCATGACCGTGCAGCTGCTTGAGCATAATTTCCCGGAGGAAATGCCTGCGTCATGCGACCGTATTGCTTATATCCGAATTCACACAACGGATTCCTGAGAGTCAGAAACAGCAGGCGATACACCAGTTGTCGTACTAAAAGCCGGCAGACATGCGCTTTTTGAAGGCCGCGCGACGCAATCACTGGGCACGGGCCGGGAACGAGTTCTTGCGTTCAGGTGGCGCGGTCCTCATCGTACCGGCCAAACCTGCCTTCAACTCAAGCTGACAAATGGACGCAACGCGGAAGTTCCTCTGCTCCGAACGGAGCTGAATATCACCGGGGCAATGGTTTCACGCTCCGTAAGACTTATGGAATCCGCTTATCTGAAGAACTATTGGTTCTACCTACCCTCCGAGGGCGTTCACTGGAGTTCCAGCGGCTCGCGGTATCCTCTGTTCGTTCAGGAGGCCAAGGGATCGCGCGTTTATGATACCGAAGCCCGAGCGTATCTCGACTATACGTGTGGCTGGGGCGCCTGCTTCCTGGGCCACGCAGAGCCGCGAATTGCGCAGGCAGTGGCAGACTCCCTCCACAAACGAGCCCTAAGTGGCTTGCCCCAAGACATAGAAATCGAGCTTACGGACCGGCTCTGCGCGTTGTTTCCCGGCGCCGAAATGGCGCTATTCGGAAAGAACGGTTCCGACGTCACAACCGCAGCCGTACGTATGGCGCGAGAGTTTTGCGGCCGGCCGCTCGTTCTGTACGGTGGCTACCATGGTTGGCACGATTGGAATGACTCCGATGACAAGCGCGCCATACCGTTTGCTCCAGGCAATATCCAAAATCTCGTCCACCTCTTCGGGCGTTATCCCGGACAAGTCGCAGCGGTTATTTTGGAGCCCGCTGCCTGGGTAGGCGGCGTAGAGGGACCGGTCCCCGATGCGGACCCTGACTTCCTTAAGGACGTCTCCAGACTCTGCCGCCGTGAAGGGGCCTTGCTGATTTTCGATGAGATCTTTACTGGATTTCGCTATCGAAAAGGAAGCGTCCAACGCGCGTTGGATATTCGGCCAGATCTCACGTGCCTGGGCAAGGCGCTCGGCGCCGGTTCCCCGATTTCCGCACTGCTGGGAAGCCGCCGGATCTTTACCGCAGTCATGGCCAAGATCCGGTACCACCCGACCTACAAAGGCGAACCGCATGCCTTTGCGGCGGCTCTGGAGGCGATTCGCATCCATGAAACGGAGAAGCCTTGCGTCGATGTCTGGAACTTCGGTAGCAAACTCATGTCTGGGATCGACACCTTGTGCCGGCGATACAACGTCCAGGCGCAAATGGAGGGTCTGCCGATTCGCATGGTACTGCGATTCTCGCATCCTCGCGATGACGTGGCGCGGGGTCCGCTCGTCCGAACATTTCTTCAACAGCAGCTTCTGCAGCGCGGCCTCATTACTTTTAGAGGTTTTATGATGCCCACCGCAGCGCATTCAGAAGATGACCTCGCGGAAACGCTTCGGATTTTCGATGAATCGCTCAGGGCACTGCGCCAGGCGGAACTCGAACACACGCTCGTAAAGCAACTGGAACTTCCCCTGATCTTATGAACAAAACTGCACAGGAAGATGCTTCGATCCGTTCGCTACCACAGCCTGATGATGGGTATTACAGCTGTCGATGGCTGGAAGGCGGCTTGTGTTTCTCAATCGGCTCCCTGCGCGCGTGTGCTGAAATCCATCATGGGAGAGGCGAGCCGAAACTTATGGACTACGCAGGCGGCCCGCTGGACTTCAGCGCAATCCGCAGGGCGAAAGATGAAATTCATAGACAAAACCAACAAGGTGGGCATCCCGCTTGCCGCGACTGCCCAAATCTGCTCTTTCGACGCTGGCCGGAGCGAAGTGGGAAGTTCGACTGGATAGGAATTACCCACGATGCTCGTTGCAACCTCGAATGCAACTACTGCTGGCTGCAATGGGCGGACTACGCTCCACGGCATGATCCCGCTCCATATCGCGATGCGCGTTACAGCGTTCTAAGCCCTATTCGAGAGCTCTTCGAAGAAGACCTGGTCGAAAGCGGAGCGCTGATTGACTGGGGAGGCGGAGGAGAACCGACGCTCTTTGGCGAGTTGGCAGAACTTCTGACAGAGTTCAGCCGACGCAAATACACTCAATGGCTGCACACAAACGGCGTTCGCATACCTGCCCCAATCTTGGACGGCCTCATCGACTGCAGCAACGTTCATATACTTTGCTCTGTGGATGCCGGCGCTGCCGAAACCTATAGGCGCATGAAAAAACGGGATGAATATCGAACGGTTTGGCGCAACCTGCTCTTATATCGCCGGCGAGGAACGCACGTCGTCGTGAAATACATTGTTACCGATGAAAATTGCTCACTTAAGGAAATCCGTTCCTTCATACAAGACGCACTCCGCCACGGGCGACCGGACATTTTGGCGGATATCGATCATCGCTATCCGGATATAAATTTCGCCATCCTGGCGGGCCTGGCGTTTATGAAACTTTCAGCCTGGAGCTCCGGCCTCAACTTCGCTGTTGGCGAGACGGGCTGCGACTCCTATCCGGAGAAGCAAATCCCGCTGCTTGTTGAGAGGAGCTTTCGTTCTCAATGGCCATCGGGCCTTGCTGAATGGTCATATCGCTTTAGATGGAAGAGACGAATGGGGCCTCTGCTCAGAACACTGGCGCGCGGTTCGGCGCGAGTGTATGAATTCTTTGCTGAGCGCGCAGCGCGTTCCACAAATCACACCCACTCGGAAATGCAGAAAAATGTCGAAACGCGAACCATATTCAGATGATGGCTATCTGCACCCGTTTCTCGGCCTGCTGCTGGCCGGCAGTGTATATGCCGGCAGAAGACTGATTGCCTCTTTTCAACGCAACGGGCAGGACCGAATCAATCCTGAAATCAGCAGCATACTAACCAGGTGGCTGCGGCCGCGGCTTGGGCAATTGCATCATCACAAACCAGTGCCGCTGAGATTCCCCAATTTCTATTACGAGAAGAGATCGCGCTCGAATAATCCGAAAATCTCGCTGGTCACGCCGTCGTTGAATCAGGGACGCTTCCTGGCCGCGGCCTGCGAAAGCGTTCTCTCCCAAAACTATCCGGCACTGGAGTACATCGTACGCGACGGCAAATCAAGTGACGAAAGTCACACGATTTTGCGTCGGTTTGAAGATCGAATCACCGCAATACGAATCGCTGAGGACAGGGGACAGGCGCATGCCTTGAACCTTGGCTTCTCTGAATCGACCGGCGACATCATGGGCTGGTTGAATGCGGATGACATTTTGCTTCCTGGTTCTCTCGATTACGTCGCGGACTTTTTTTCTCGACGTCGCGATGTCGATCTGATTTATGGCCATCGCGTCCTTATCGATGAGAGTGCGGTCGAGAAATCGGTCGCTGGATATTGCCTCCCTTTGACGATGACATCCTGCGCTGGGCGGACTACGTTCCGCAGGAGACCATGTTCTGGCGTCGCTCTCTCTGGGAGAAAGCTGGTGGAGCATTGGACGAACGGTTCGCGTATGCACTCGATTGGGAACTCCTCCTGCGTTTCATGCGGCATGGGGCACGCTTCCGGCGCGTGTCCCGATTTCTGGGCGGATTTCGAGTTCACGCTCTGCAGAAAACTCAGGCACATGCCTCGACGAGCGGCGCAGCGGAAATAGGGCTGATTCTTGAGAAACTTCACGGTCGCAAGGTCAGTCTCGACGAGGTTTCCTCACGAACAAAACTGTATTTTGCCAGATCCACAATGTATGACGCACTGTATCGACTCGGAGTTCTGCGAGCCTGACGCTTCGGAGAGCGACATTGCACCGTGAGAATTGGCGTGAATTGTTTCCTCTTACGAGCTCATATTGGCGGGCTGAAACAGTACTTTCTTACCTTATTCAATGAACTGCTGCAGCACGACGCTGAGAACGAGTACGTCTTCTTTTGGTTTGCTCACAATGAAGAAGAGCTAAATAGACTTGAGACAGAACGTTGGAAAGTAAATGCCATATTGTTGCGCGATCAGAGTGAGATCGCTGAGTATCGCCACCGAATGGACCTGTACTTCTGTCCATTTGGCGCTCTGTACCCGAGACCTCTCCCTTTACCAACCGTCGTGATGTTGGCCGATATACAGGAGGTCTTTTATCCCGGTTTCTTTACGGCCGCCGACCGCTATATTCACGACCTGCACTCCCCGAGTTCGACTCAGATGGCCGATCGAGTCGTGACACTCTCTAATTTCTCAAAGGCCACCATCGTCAAACACCATCGTTTACCCGACGAAAAGGTCATCGTCGTCCATCTCAGCGCAGAAAACTGCTATTACCACACGGATAAGATTGGCCGGCCTGTTACTCAGCCGCTGCCTGAGGAATTCATTTTCTATCCGGCGAACTTTTGGAAACATAAGAACCATGAGTCGTTGCTTCAGGCCCTCAGTTTTCTGCAAAAGGCGAGAAACCTGAGCATACCCGTTGTGTTTACGGGCTTTGAGCAGGCTAATGGCTATCCCCTTTCAGAGAAGATCCAGGAGTATGGACTGGCGCGGGCTCACATTCTCGGATACGTCAGCCGCGAAAAAATGGCCTACCTGTACAGTCGCGCTCACATGTTGGTTTTTCCATCGCTCTTCGAAGGCTTTGGCATTCCCCTGGTTGAGGCGATGGCCTCGGGATGCCCCGTCGTTGCCTCGAATGCTACCTCTATTCCGGAGGTCATGGGCGATGCAGGGCTTCTTTTTGATCCGACCTGTCCACGAGCGATTGCTGACGCCGTCGAAAAGGTATGGTGCGATGCCGCGTTGCGGCACAAGATGGTCTCTTCAGGAAAACGGCGGGCGAAATCGTTCTCGTCTGCTCACGTCGCTGAGGCTCACCAAGCTGTATTCGCCGAGGCGCGTGACGCCTATTCTTATGCTAATTTTTTGAGGCGACGTTGGATCTTGCAGCCGTACCATCGGGTTTGTGTCGAATGGCATTGGCGACGCACACGATTGCAATGTTGATCGACGCTGGAGGCACCGCTGCTGTTCGGCAACACGTCGATCAAGAGAGAACCTGTGCCTCAGACTGTTACGACTGCGCATTTGTCTTACGGGCGCGAAGAAACCCTGAAGCCGCACGATAAAATTCTGCGGACCATTCATGCCCGCCATCGAAAACGGCGGCCTCAACATTCACGCCCGCGGATCGCAGGCGTTCTTCATCTTGCGCAAGGTTCTCAGCCGTGTACCATTCGTCTCGAATGCCACGACCGAGCAGTACAGAACGGATCGTCGAAAGGCGAGCTTGATCCAGTTCGGGAGGAACGTCGCCACCGAGAGCAATCAGTCCGTCTACAGGATGGTTGAGATGGGTGGCGCAACGATAGGCCATGGCAACCCCTTGCGAGAAACCGGAGAGCACAAGGGTTTGACTGGTCGCGTATTCCCTGGCCACAGATTCGATCACCGCGCCTGTGTATGAGATGTTGTCGGCAATCGCGAGGTCCCTGTCCTGCAGGGTCATCCAACTCGCGACGACATCGCGACTCCGTCCCCGGTAGAATCGATGAAGAGCCTGAATGGCTACCACGGTCCACTGGTCTGCCCCGTCTATCTTTCGGAGACGGTCAAATTCAACATCGGCGAGTTCAGCATACCCATGAAAGCCGACAAGCATGGGTGCGCCAGATGTGGATGCTTCGACGAGATAGCGCCCGTGGGTCTTCGCCTCGATATTCTTTTCCTGCATGAATATCCTTGTTCCTAAAAAGGAGCAGATCTACCGGCGAGCTCGGATAGCGGCGCAACTAAATCCAATGGTCAAAGGTGCGAGGCCGATAACCAGGGTCATAATCAAAGGGCCGCGCTCAAGCGAAGCACCGCCGGAGTACCGTCCTACAATAACAAAGAATAGAACTGCCCAGGCAACCGTCCCAACAAACCATAAGCGACCAAACATACCGTCTATTTAGGCCCTGATGAGATTTTCGTCCATGGCACTTTGGGTGAACCGGCTGAAGATGCGGATCTTCTGGCAGTTCAGGCGCAATTTACCTATCCTCGTGCT
>Ga0070671_100005535_pt1 | contig 10062 bp, 6 predicted proteins | sample KBSS73metaG_FD_65341 | JGI IMG/M metagenome (GOLD analysis project Ga0070671, IMG submission 65341) | Switchgrass rhizosphere microbial communities from Kellogg Biological Station, Michigan, USA - KBS S7-3 metaG | ecosystem: Host-associated > Plants > Roots > Rhizosphere > Soil ... | reverse complement strand
ACCGGACCCCCTCGCCGCCTTTCGGGAGCTTCCCGGCCCGCGCCTCGCGCGCCTCGCGCCACCGGATCCGGAGCAGCCCCGCGAAGGAGACGGCGTAGAAGAGCCATGTCGTCTCGACGAAGAGCGAGGCGATGTTCTCGAAGGTCCTCGCCAGCACGAGGATCAAACAGGCGAAGAGCCCCTGCGCGACGAGCGCGTTCACCGGCGAGAGCGTGCGCCGGTGCAGGCGACCCAGCGGCGCGAAGAGCATGCCGGCGACGGCCATCGCGTACGGGACGCGCACGCCCGTCAGGATGCTGCCGTTCAGGACGCCGAGCGACGAGACGACGACGAGGATCGCCAGGGCCTGGGCCCCCGCGCTTCCGAAGGCGCGGCCGAGCGCATCCGCCGCGACGCGGGACGCCCCGGCCATCTCGGAGGGAGCGAGCACGTAGAGGTAGGCCGCGTTCGCGAGGAGATAGAGACCGACGCACAGGACGGTCCCGCACAGGATCGCGCGCGGGAGCGCGCGGCGCGGGTTCACGACCTCGCCCGCCGAGTAGGTAACGTCGATCCATCCGTCGTAGGTATAGAGGACCGAGACGAGCGCCAGGGCGAGCGCCACCGGAAGACCGTGAGCGGCGCCTCCCGCCGCGGCGGATGCCGCGCCGGACGCCCCGCCCGCCCCCGAGCTGAAGTGAGACCAATCGCCGCGGCCCGACGCAAAGACGCCCACGCCCACGAGCGCGAGCCCCGCGACCTTCACGCTCGTCAGGACGTTCTGCGTGCGCGTCCCGGACTTCACGCCGAGACAGTTCACGAACGTGAGCAGGGCGATCGCGCCCATGGCGAGGGCCTGCTGCGCGCGCACGCCCTCGCCGATCCCCACCAGCGGCGCGAAGTAGCCGGCGAAGATGGAGGCGATGCCGGCGAGCACGCTCGGCTTGCTGATCAGGATCTCGGTCCACCTGAAGGCGAACGCCACCGACGGCCCGTAGGCCTCCTGAAGGAACACGTACTGCCCGCCGCTCCTGGGGAAGCGCGCCCCCAGCTCGGCGGCGACGATCCCGCCTGCGAGGCTCAGCAGGCCCCCGATGACCCACGCGGTCATGATCCAGAAGGCGGACGGCAGGTGTCCCGCCACGGCGGCGGGCGCCCGGAAGATCCCCGACCCGACGATCATCCCGACGACGAGCGCGCTCGCGTCCCAGAAAGTGATGACGCGGCGAAGCCCGTCGCCGGCGAGCGGCTGCGCGGCGTCCCCCGAGGCGCGGCTCATCGCGCCATCATAGTTCAATTGCAAGCCTGCCTGTCGTGTCGAGGATGTACTAAAATATAGTATATTGATCCCCATGCGGCTCTCCGCGGATCGCATCAAGAAGCTATGCCGCGCTCGCGGTATGGGACTCGGAGATCTGCTGATCCGGGCCGGCGTGAGCCGCACCGCCTATTACTCGCTCGTCCGCAAGTCGTCGATTCTCCCGAAGTCCGTCGAGGCGCTCTCCGCGGCCCTCGAGGTCCCGTCCGTGCGCTTGCTGGAAGAGTCGGATCGGCTTCGACGGGTTCGCAAGATCCTTCACATGGTGGATCGCATCGTGGCCGAGCACCCGGGAGCATCCCGGGAAGACGTTCTCCATACCCTGCTGCTGCTCGATCAGAAGCCCATCGAACGCCTTCGCCGAGGACTCCTCCGTGGCCGAAGAACTCGTCTTCACTGAACAGGAAGCGGCCTTTCTCAGGGAGCTCGTCAGGAATCGCGTGGCATTCTTGATCGTGGGGCTCGCCTCGGCTGCGCTGCAGGGGGCTCCCGCAGTCACGCAGGATGTCGACCTGTGGTTCCAGAATCTCTCCGATCCCGGAATCCGAAAGGCGCTCGACAGGGTCGGAGCGGCCTATGTGCCCCCCATCGGCGGCAACCCGCCGATGTTCGCCGGCGGGGGCGTCGAGCTCTTCGATATCGTTCTGCGGATGGACGGGCTGGATTCGTTCTCCAGGGAGTTCTCGAGGGCGATCGAGATCTCTCTCGGGCGGTTCAAAGTCAAGCTCCTGCCTCTTGCCCGGATCATTGCGAGCAAGAAGGCGGCGAATCGGTCCAAGGACAAGCTCACGATCCCCATGCTGGAGAACGCTCTCCTGACCCTGGACGCGATGAAGGGTCCTCGTCCCCCCCGCCGGAAGCGCTCGTAACGCGGAACGCCCGGCTCGGGAGGAGCCTATTCGGGCTCCCGTCCTGGCTCGATTTCGTCGCGGAACCTACATTGAGATCATCAGGGGGAGGCGCGGATGGCGCGGATTCTCGTCGTTTCACGCGTCGCGGACGAAGGCCGCAGCCTGGCCCGGCTGCTTCGCCGCGACGGTCATCGGACCCACCTCGCCAAGACCGACGCCGTCGCGCAGCGGCTGATGAGCGCGCAGCGGCCGGAGCTGCTGGTGCTCGCCACGCCTCATCCGTCCGATACCATGCGCGCGCTCGGGCGCTCGATCGGCTCCTCGATCCGCTCGACGCCCGCGATCGCAGTGGTCCACGAGGACAGCGTGGAGCGCTCGGACGCCCGCGACATCCCCGGCCTGCTCGACCTCTTGCCGACGCCGTTCTCGGATGATTCGTTTCTCGCGCACATCGACGCGCTGCTGCGCGTCCGTCAGGTCCTCTTCGAGCGCGCCGACCCGGCGCTCGTCTCGGATCACGTCGTCGAAGCCGCTTCGGACGCCCGGAAGGGCGCGCTCCGCCGGATCATGGAGTTCATGACGGAGCCGCGCCGGCTGGCCGGGCGCCGACGCAACCGTCCGCTCGAGCCGTACCTGGAGACCGCGGCTTCGATCGTAGGGACGGTGGAGGGACGTGACGGGATCGATCCCGGCCACGCGTTCCGAGTCTCCGCGTCGTGCGCCGCCATCGCGAAGCATCTGGGTCTCGGCGAGGCCGAGACCGAGCAGCTCCTGTACGCCGCGTCCGTCCATGACATCGGGAAGATCGCGCTCTCCCCCGACCTTCTGACGAAGCCCGCCCTCACCGACAGCGACCGGCGCGCCGTGAAGTTCCATCCCCGCCGCGGGGCCGAGCTGATCCGTGCGCTCACGCCCTATCGCGAATCGGCCGAGGTCGTCCTCTACCACCACGAGCGCCCGGACGGAAAGGGCTATTACGGCCGCTCCGACGCGGAGACGCCGCTGCTCGCGCGCGTCCTCGCCGTCGCGGACGTCTTCGACGGGATGACCTCGAGCCGCTCGGGGCGCCCCCCGCTCACGCCCGAGGTCGCCGTGGAATCGCTGCGCGCCGGAGGGGGCACCGTCTACGACAAGAACTGCGTCGAGGCGCTCGCGTCCGTCGTCCGCCCGCGCCGCGTGAGCGTGCCCGTCTCGGACGACCCGACCCGGCTCGGGACGCACTGAGTCCCTCTCCGCAGATCCTTCGTTCCCCGCCGACTCACTGAAGCGCAGATCCTGCGTTCGCGCCGGGGAGAGGCGAAAACCTCGCAGCCCGCGCACCGGTCCGCGCGACCGGGCCCTCGCGGCCCGGCGACGATTCCGATGAAGGCCGCCTGGGGCGGGGCGATGCACCTGGCTTCTTTCTTGCTTTTTTCAAACCCTCGCAGTACAAGAAGGCCTCCTGGCCTGAGTCCGACGGGGGTACGTGTTGAAGACAAGGGTGTTTCTGTGGGTAGCGTCGGCTGGAGTCGTCTTGTCGCTGGGGATCCTGTGTGCGGCCGCGGGTGATCTGACTTTCGAGGATCGCGTCGAGGCCCAGAAGGCCATCGAGCGGATCTACTACGCGCATCAGCAGGGAGCGTCGAGGCCCTTCGAGGTCGCCGTCCCGCGCTCGGTCCTCGAGGACAAGGTGCGCACGTATCTGGCCGAGAGCGTGCTCCTCGAGACCTACTGGAAAACCCCCGTCACCGAGACGGGGCTGGAGCACGAGCTGGATCGTATCGCCTCCGCGACGCGCTTTCCCGAGCGGCTCGAGGAAATCTACGCCGCCCTGGGCCACGACCCGAGGCTCGTGCTGGAGTGCTTCGTCCGGCCGGTCCTCGTGGCGCGTCTCGCGCGGAACTTCCAGCGTGCCGACGTCCGCATCCACCCCTCGTTGGCCGGAGGGCCGCTGACGCTCCCCGGCCAGCCCCTCGCGCCAGGATCGGAGGAAGAACGCGCCGCCCTGGCGGGGTCCGGAGAGCTCCAGAGCTCGAGAACGGCCCCGCCCTGGTCCCGGGGAGCGACGGCCAGACTTCGGAATCCCGCGGCACAGCTGATGCTGTCCGCTCACGCGGCCGCCCACGAAGACGCGGGGAGGCTGCCCGGACCCTCCGATCTCGAGCTCCAGGGCCGTCCGACCGGAGGGGATCTCGATGGCGAGTGGAGACGCTGGTTCGCCTCGGCCACGCGCTCGCTCGATCCTTCGCAGGTGCACGCGGTCGAGGCGCCTGACGCCTCGTTGCCGGCGCCCGGATCGGGGAAGGCTTCTGCGGCTCTCGACATGGAGACGCTCGCGCAGGAATGCATGTCGGATCGCTGGCAGAACGGAGGGATGGACGACGGAGTCCAACCGCGTCAGTGGCACACCGCTGTATGGACAGGGAGCCTGATGCTGATCTGGGGAGGCGTGGAAGATCGGCGGGACTACGGCTACTTTCGGCTCGCCGGCAGCGCCTACGATCCCCTGACCGACTCCTGGAAGGGCCTCGAGCGCGCTGGATCGCCGCGCGCGCGCTATTCCCATACGGCGGTCTGGACGGGAACCGAGATGATCGTCTGGGGCGGGGTCGGTGAACGGGATGGCGACGACCTTCTCAGCGACGGAGGCCGGTACAACCCGGTGACCGACACCTGGCGCCCGCTCTCCGCCCTGGGAGCGCCCGAGCCGAGGTTCGATCACCTCGCTGTGTGGACCGGGCACGACATGATCGTGTGGGGCGGCATCGGAGCCTCCGACTACCTGACCACGGGCGCCCGCTACGATCTCTCGACGGACACGTGGAGGCCCACGGCCCCGAACCACTTCCCCGTTGCCGGCGACGCGTCGTCCGCCGTCTGGACGGGTTCGGAGATGATCGTCTGGGGCGGCTACAACATCTTCCTTCCTAGCCGCATGCACAGCAACGGCGCCCGGTACGATCCGGTGCACAACGTCTGGTCGGGCCTTTCATCGACCGACGCCCCCCTTCCCCGCTGTCTCCACACGGCTGTGTGGACGGGCGATCGGATGATGGTGTTCGGCGGCCTCGACACGAGCACGGCGTACGCGGACGGAGCCGCGTACGATCCGGTCGCGGATGCATGGACTCCGCAGGGCCCGATCGAGGCGCCGGCGCGGAGGGCCGGTCACACGGCCGTCTGGACGGGAACGGAGATGCTCGTCTGGGGAGGATTTTCGGAAGTCCGAATCCTCGATACCGGCGGACGTTTCAATCCCACGACGGGCGTCTGGCTGCCGATTCCCCAGGACGGCTCACCGGTTCCTCGCTACGGCCACACGGCGGTCTGGACCGGCGACCGTATGCTGGTCTGGGGCGGCATCGGAGGAAGCGGCAGTTCCCGCTACGATGTGGGCGACGGCGGTCGGTACGATCCCGCACGGAACGCGTGGACGGGGATCTCGATTCCCTTCCGAGCGGCGCCGACGCAGCCGGGACAGAGGGCCCTCTGGACGGGCAATCAACTGCTCGTCTTGGGCGGGTTGAGCTCGTCGTTCGAGTGGTCTTACGCAGCACGATTCGATGCCTTGACCGGTCGATGGCTCCCGATTTCGACAGCCGGATTGCCGGAGACCGGTAACGGATTCACTTCGGTATGGACGGGCGACTCCTTGATCGTGTTCGGGGGCATGTCATCCCATACGAACGGCCGGTACGACCCGATCAGCGATCAGTGGACGCCACTGTCCGCGATCGGCGCACCCACGGCCCGGAGGTTCCACTCGACCGTCTGGACCGGTCAGGACATGATCGTCTGGGGCGGCGAAGACGCGTACCAGCACCCCTTGAACGACGGCGCCCGATACCGTCCGGCGACCGACACCTGGTCCTCCCTCTCCTCGATCGGCGCACCTTCCCCTCGCTTGTTGCACACCTCGGTCTGGACCGGCTCCGAAATGATCGTCTGGGGCGGGTGGGACTGGGTCGACGCGTTGTCTTCCGGGGGCCGCTACGATCCGGCCGCCGACATCTGGACAGCGCTGCCCATGTCCGGGCAGCCCCCGCGGCGCTACGGACACACGGCGATCTGGGCGAACGACCGCATGGTCATCTGGGGCGGGAACAACATCAACGGGCTTGCTGCCGGAGGGGGACGCTATCTTCCTGCCCAGGACAGCTGGCGCGCGATGGCCACGCTGCACGCGCCTACCGTCCCGCAGACGCCGGCGCCGGCCGTCTGGTCGGGACAGGTCATGATCGTCACGGGCACGGGCGACGGTACCGACGCCCGGTACGATCCGCTCTCCAATCTATGGACGACGATCACGGCGCGGGATGCGCCGGAACCGCGCACCGGCGGTGTCGCGGTCTGGGCGGGCGACAGGATGTTGACCTGGGGAGGCAGCAGCGAGCACCGCGACCTTCTGCAGACCGGCGGCGCGTACTTCCCCTCCACGGACAACGACCACGACAGCGCCTTCTATCCCTGCGACAACTGCCCGGGACTCTCGAACGTCGACCAGCGCGACACCGACGGGGACGGCACCGGCGATCTCTGCGATGCCGACGACGACAACGATCTTCTCCCCGATGCGCAGGACAACTGCCCCCTTGCGGCCAACGCAGGCCAGGAGGACGTGGACGGGGATCGGATGGGCGACGCCTGCGACAACTGTCCCGCGACCGCGAACGCCGACCAGTCGGATGTCGACCACGACGGCTTCGGCGACCTCTGCGACAACTGCCCCACGGCCTCCTACCCCACTCAGGAAGACCTCGATTCCGACGGCGTCGGCAACGTGTGCGACAACTGCCTGCTCGCGTACAACCCCGACCAGGCGGATCCCGACGGCGACACGTATGGGAGCGCCTGCGACAACTGCCCCGAGTCGGCGAACGTCACTCAGCTCGATCAGGACCACGACGGGCACGGCGATCCCTGCGACTTCACGCTGCTCCTCCCCGAGCCGCACGCCGCCTTCACGACGCAGGATCCGATCCCGACCTTTACCTGGGACAAGGGAACGATGACGGTCTTCCGCGTGGAGTTCTCGCGGTACTCCGACTTCCGAAAATCGACGGTCCGCAGCAGCTCGGCCTTCAGCCCCACCACCACCTTCGTCCCCAAGAAGAAGCAGTGGGCCGCGATCCGCAAGCTCTCGAAATATCCATCGGAGATCTACTGGCGCGTCGTGGGCAAGGAGACGAACGCTTCTGCAATCGTCGCCAGCGATCAGGTCCGCACGATCGTCGCGATCCCCAACACACCGAGATGAGCAGCATGGTCGCAGAGCCCGCGGGCATCGCATATCCCCCTCGATCCCGCCGGTGCGCGAGCTCCGCCGATCCACTTTTCGTTGACAAACCCTCCCGCCCGGCGTAATGGTGTCTCTGTTGCGGCATTTCGGGAGGGACGATGAGCATGCGCGGAACGCGCGCCGCCGGCTTGTGGATCGTGGCCGGTTTCGTCTCAGCGATGGCGGGCCTTCCGTGCGCCCGAGCCTGCAATTCAAATGCGGACTGCATACCGCAGAACCCGGCGCCCTGCATCCGGTACTCGTGCCAGGTTCCGGGCTCACCGGGCACCCAGGGCTGCGGGAGCGAGCCCATCGACGCAGGCCCCTGCGACGACGGCAATCCCTGCTTCGTAGGAGACCATTGCATCGGCGGATATTGCATGAGCGGGAGTACGACTGGCTTGAACTGCAACGACGGCGACCCCTGCACCGCCGACACTTGCTTCCCGAGCGGATGCGTTCACATCGCCCTCAATTGCGACGACGGCAACGCTTGCACGACGGATACGTGCAATGGATTCAGCTGTACCCACGCGACCGTGACCTGCAACGACGGAGATTCGTGCACCACCGACAGCTGTAACCCCTCGCTCGGCTGCCAGAACATCTGCTCCTCGCCGGAGTCGTGCGTCCTGGGCGAAGTCGCTCACATCAACATCGCCTCAAACAAGACTCTTCTGGCCTGGGATCAGGTTCCGGGAGCTGCGACAGCCGTCTACGATGTGGTGCGCGGGCGCACGGATCAGTTCCCGGTCGGGACCGGTGCGGCGGAATCGAGCGTCATCTGCGGGCACACGGCGAGAATCCGGACCGACAACACCGTCCCTCCCGCAGGAGTCGGCCTGTGGTACGACGTGAGAGGCCGGACAGGATGCGGACCTGGCCCGTACGGCATGCAGAGCAACGGCCTGCCGCGGACCACGACGGCGTGCCCCTGACGTCCGTTCCGCGGCCTCGCGGACGCGATCATGACCGGCTCTTGCCCTGGACCACCGGGGACTCCGCGCTGACCGCGTAGACCCCCTCGATCGCGCTCTCCGGCGGCGGGACGGCGGTGGCGCGGCTCTTCAGGGCGTCCTCGGCGGCGGCGTCCACCTCGGCGATGATGCGCGCCTCGGCCTCCGCAAGGACTTCCCGATTGTCCTTGTCCTCCGCGAGCCTCGGGCCCGACTCGACCAGCCACGTCTCGTAGAGCCCGACGGGATCGCGCTTCCCCCAGTCCGCGAAGAGCGCGGCGGGGAAGGTGGCGCGCGCCTCGGCCTCGTCGTGGGTGGCGTGGCCGCCCATCCGGAACGTCTCGGCCTCGACGAAGACGGGACCGTCTCCGCGCCGGCACGACGCGACGGCGAGGGTCGCCGCCGCGTACACGTCCAGGATGTTGTTGCCGTCGCAGGAGAGCCCCTCGCAGCCGTAGAGATCGTGCAGCGCGCGCAGATCACCCGCGACGCCCTGGCCGAGCGTCGTTCCGAGCGCCACCTGGTTGTTCTGGATGACGAAGATCACGGGGAGGCGCTGGACCGCCGCGAAGTTCGCTCCTTCGTGGAACTCGGCGGTGCGGGTCGAGCCGTCGCCGATCCACGTGAGGGCGACCTTCGACACGCCCTGCATCTTGAAGGCGAGGCCGATCCCCGAAAAGACGGGGACGAGCGCAGCGACCATCGAGATCGGCGGGATCACGCCGTGCGCGGGATCGCCGGTGTGAAGATCGCGCCCGCGCGTGATCGTGTCGTACGTCCCGAGGTAGGCGCGCAGCATGTCCGCGACGGGCATCCCCATCTCGTGGCAGGCGCCCGCGTTCCGGATCATCGGCCCGACCTGGTCTCCCGCTTCGAGCGCATGCACCGTCCCGATCGTGACCGCCTCCTCCCCCGTTCCCAGCCACGCCTTCGAGATGACGCCCTGCTTGACCCAGCGCTTGAGGGCGATGTCGTGCAGGCGGTTGCGCAGCATCCCCGAATAGAGCGCGAGGTGCTTGGCGGGAGTCGTCGCCGCAAGGACCGCGGCGCGCTTCGGGTCGGCGGCGAGCGTCGCGCGGAAGGCCTTCAGGGCGCCCGCGTCGGGCTTCCAGTCGGCGTACTCGGGCGGATCGTAGGCGGGATAGCGCTTCATGACATCGTGGGGGAGGAGCCCGCCCGCGGGGCGTTCACCAGCGGGTGAGCTCTCCCATCGCCGCCGCGATCCCGTCCACCTGCGGAAGGATGACGTCCTCCAGCTCCGGGTTGTAGGCGACGAAGGTGTCGAGCGCGGCGACGCGCCGCACCGGCGCGTCGAGATGGGCGAACAGCCGGTCCCCGATCTCGGCCGCGATCTCGGCACCGTAGCCGAAGCTCCGGGTGTCCTCGTGGACGACGATCGCGCGCGCGGTCTTCATCACCGAGGCCGCGACCGCTTCCCAGTCGAAGGGCGACAGGGTGCGCAGGTCGATGACCTCGGCCTGGACGCCCGCCTCGGCGGCGAGCCGCTCCGCCGCCTTGAGCGAGCGCTGGACCGTCGCGCCGTAGGTCACGACGGTGAGGTCGGCCCCCTCGCGGACGATCTTCGCCTTCCCGAAGGGGATCATGTAGTCCGGCCCTGGGTAGGCGTCCTTGTTGTAGACCTGGCGGTAGAGGTGCTTGTGCTCGAGGAAGAGCACGGGGTCGTCGCAGCGGATGGCCGTG
>Ga0070671_100005533_pt1 | contig 10062 bp, 6 predicted proteins | sample KBSS73metaG_FD_65341 | JGI IMG/M metagenome (GOLD analysis project Ga0070671, IMG submission 65341) | Switchgrass rhizosphere microbial communities from Kellogg Biological Station, Michigan, USA - KBS S7-3 metaG | ecosystem: Host-associated > Plants > Roots > Rhizosphere > Soil ... | reverse complement strand
CGCGAACGCCCAGAACATCCGACGGTGCCGGCGCGCCTTGCACAACAGGATCACGAGCCCTCCGGCGATGAAGCCGAGGAAGGCGCCGCGGCTGTTTGCGAGGACGAATCCGTTGGCCGTGAGGACCATGCAGGGCAGGCACAGCCAGCGCCGCCACCCGGTCTCGGTGAGGAAGAGCCCGAAGGCCACCAGGGTGCCCGTGACGAGGTACATGCCCAGGGTGTTGGAGTCGTCGATGCCCGGGCCGCCGACGCCGTCCAGTCGTCCGTCCGTTCGCCCCTGCATGAAGGCCAGCACGCCCAGCAGCGTGCAGCCGAGCACGTGCAGCAGCAGGACGTCGCGCAGGTGCTCCCTCGAATCGATGATTCGATAGAAGAACCAGAACGACAGCACGTACTTCGTGTACTTGATCGTGCCTTCGATGTGCTCGGCAAGCGCCAGCGCCAGAGGCGTCTCCAGCCACATCCACGCCGCATAGAGCGTCATGATCACCGCCGGTGCGCTGCCCAGCCAGTGAGGCTTCGGGTTCAGCTTGCCCCGGTGCATGGCCACGGCGCAGATCGTGACCGCTGCGGCAATGAGCGCCCAGCGGGTCTCGCCCAGGAACTCGCCCCACCAGCGTCCCTGCGGAAACACGTAGGTGGTCGCGAGATAGAAGGCCAGGCCATAGATCGGATGGCGACGAAACGCCATCACCGTGCACCACAGCGCGAAGACGACGAAGGCAATGGCGCTCAGCATGCGGCAGCGGGGTCGGGGCGACCCATCGACGAGGTGGCGTGGCGGGCCTGCAGCGCATGCAGGCAGATCTGCTCGAAGGCGCGCGCGGCCACGCGATGCCCGAACTGCGCCTCGACCCGCTCGCGCGCGCGGCGCGACAGCGCCTGCGCCAGGCCCGGCGCGCGCAGCACGCGCAGCACGGCCTGCGCGAAGTCATGCGGCTCGTCGGCCTGCAGGAAGTGCGTGTCGCCCTGGACGTCCAGCCCTTCGATGCCGATCGCGGTGGACACGACGGGCACGCCCATGGCCATCGCCTCGAAGGCCTTGATGCGCGTGCCGCCACCCACGCGCAGCGGGATGACGAAGGCGTGCGCGGCGCGCACGTGCGGCCGCACGTCGGGCACGAGCCCCGTGAACGTGACGCCCCGCAGGCCGCGCGCGCGCTCGACGAGCGCAGGCGGCGGATGCCGGCCCACGACGACGAAGCGCGCCTCGGGCTCCTGCGCCTGCACGAGCGGCCAGACCTCGTCGAGGAAGTGGCGGATGCCGTCGACATTGGCGGCCCAGTCCATCGAGCCGGTGAACACGAGCGTGGGCGGATGTTCGGGATCGACGGACGGCGGCTCGGCCCAGGGAAAGTAGTCCAGGTCCACGCCGGTGGGGATGGTGTGCACCTCGGCGAGCCCGTAGTGGCTGCGGAAGAACGCGGCGTCGCGCTCGGACACGGCGACGATCGAATCGAACTGGCGCAGCGCCTCGCGCTCGAAGCGCAGCATCTTGGCGTGCTGCGACGCCCAGACGGCGCGCATCGCCCACTGCGTGGCGGTCTCCCGGTGGCGCGCGAAGATCTCCGCCTCCACGTTGTGGGTGAAGCACACCGTGGCAGCGGGAAGGCGCGCCGGGCGCAGCACCGCGGCGTGCACGAAGTCGAACACCACCACGTCGAAGGCCTCTTGAGAAAGCGCGTTGCGCACCGCCTGCACGCCGGCGCGGGTGCGGTCGGCCGCCACGTTCACCGGCAGGCCGCGCGCGAGATCGAGCGCGCGCCGCCAGCGCGGCTGCGCGCCGTTCGAGCGCCAGGCGATGAAGCGCTCGCACACGCCTTGCAGCTGCGCATCCCATTGCGCGCGCTGCGCGTCGTCCGCCGGGCCGATGAGGGTCACGTCGAAGGCGCCGCCCTTGAGTCCGCGCAGGATGTTGGTCGTGCGGATGCGCCCGCCCGTGTCGTTCGGGAACAGGAAGTTCGGCGAGACGAAGGCCAGGCGCGGCTTGTCGCGATTCACCAGCAGATGCCCTCGTATTCGGCGGCGCCCGCGGCGCGCAGCTCGGCGTAGCCGGACAGGTCGATGATGCGCACGCCCGGTGCCGCCGCGGCGATGGCCTTGCGTGCGGTCGCATCGGCATGGCCGACCACCACCACCTGCGCACCTTCGAGCGCCTGCTCGGGCGTCTCGTGGAGCAGGCGGTCCAGGTGGGGAATCTCGCGGTCGATGAACTCCTTGTTCTTGCCGAGCAGCCGGCTGACCTTCACGAAGCCGTCGTAGATCGACAGCTCGAAGCCCTTGCCGATCAGGCGCTCGGCCAGCGTCACCAGGGGCGAGTCGCGCATGTCGTCGGTGCCCGGCTTGAAGGCCAGTCCGAAGAGGGCCACCTTGCGCCGTCCGTCGCGCGCGATGAGCGCGTAGGCGCGGTCGATGTGATCGGCATTGCTGTCCAGGAGGCTCGCCAGCATCGGGATCGGCACGTCCTTCTCGCGCGCCAGCGTGAGGAAGCCCTTCACCTCCTTGGGCAGGCACGAGCCTCCGAAGGCGAAGCCGGGGCGCAGATAGGCCGCGGAGATGTTGAGCTGGGTGTCCTGGCAGAAGATGCGCATCACCTCGCGGCTGTCCAGCCCGCAGGACTTGAGCACCGAGCCGGCCTCGTTCGCGAAGACGATCTTCATCGCGTGGAAGACGTTGCACAGGTACTTCACCGACTCGGCGACGCGGCAGCTCGTGCGCACGCGCTGGCCGGGCAGCGCGGCATAGAGCGCCTCCATCACCTCGTAGCCGGCTTCGTCGACGCTGCCGATCACGGTCTGCGGCGGATGGCGGAAGTCCTTCACCGACGAGCCCTCGCGCAGGAACTCGGGGTTGAACACGAGCGACAGGCGGTCGCCCACCTTGCGCCCGGCTGCAGCCTCCAGGATCGGCTGGATGCGGTCCTCGACCGTGCCCGGCGGCACGGTGCTGCGCAGCACGATCGTGTGGTGAGCGGGCTTGCGCTGCAGCGCCGAGCCGATGGAGCGCATCACCGCATCCACCGCGCGCAGGTCGGGCTTGAAGTTGTGGTTGGCGGGCGTGGCCACCGAGATGAGCGAGACCTGCGAGCCGAAGACCGCGTCGTCCACGTCGTCGGTGGCGCGCAGTCGCCCGTCGCGCACGGCGGCGGCGATGAGCTCGTCGATGCCTTCCTCGACGACCGGCGACTGGCCTGCGTTGATCATGCGGACCTTGCCCGGATGGGTGTCCACGCCGATCACCTCGTGACCGAGTTCGGGCAGGCAGGCGCACGACACCGCACCCACATAGCCCAGGCCGAATACGCTGACTTTCATGGTGTTTGCGCTTGTGATTGAGAGGCAAGACTGGAGGGATGCGACCACCGCGCGAGGCAGCGCTCGATGACGGCATCCAGCCGCTTCATCGAGCTGGGCCACGCGTGATGCGAGAGCACGCGCGCGCGGCCGGCCTGCGACAGACGCGCGCGAAGCTGCGGGTCGTCGAGGACGGAAAGGATCGCGGCGCACATGTCCTGCGGCGTATCGGCGGCGAGCAGGTGCTGCCCGGCGACCGCGTCCACGCCGCGCGAGGCGAGGACGCTGGCCACCACCGGCGTGCCCATGGCCATGGCTTCGAGGATCTTGTTCTGCGTGCCGCGCGCGATGCGCAGCGGCGCCACCGTGAGCGCGGCGCGCGTGACGTAGGGCCGCACGTCCGGCACGGTGCCGGTGACGCTCACGCCGGGGATCTTCCCGAGCGCCACGATCGAGGGCGGGGGCAGGGCGCCCACGATCTGCAGCTTGATCGAGGGGCGCTTCGCCTTGAGCAGCGGAAAGACGTTCGCGCAGAAGTCGAGCATCGCCTGCTGGTTCGGGTAGTAGTCCATGCGCCCGATGAAGACGATGGAGTTGGGGTCGTACTCCACCGCCTCGACAGGGGCGAAGAACTCGTTGTCCACGCCGTTGGGGAACCAGTCGCTGGGCGTGTCGATGCCGTGGCCGAGCAGGGTGTCGTGCTCGGCGCGGGTGATGGTCGTGCAGAAGTCGAAGTGGCGGGCGAGGGAACGCTCCAGGGCGGCCACGCGCGTGCCTTCCCACCAGTGGGCGATCGACAGGGGGAAGGGCTTGTGCTGCGCGAACTCGAGCCACTTCTGCGAGTCCATGTCGCCGTAGTCGAGGATCTTCGGAATGCCCCGCACGTGCGCCACGTAGTGCGCCACCGAAGAGCAGTGCACGAAGATCAGGTCGAACTGTTCTTGCGCCAGCAGGCGGCGGATGCGCCGCTTGAGCGAGCCGCTGTAGAAGAACGACTCCGAGGCAGTGAAGGGCGTGGGCACGGTGGCCAGCATGCGCAGCGCCTGCACGCGCTCGTCGACCTGCCCGATGTAGAAGCGCGAGCAGTGCTCGGCGATGCCCTGCGCGTCGCGCGTCATCTGGTCCGAGCGGGTGATCGAGCACACGACGACCTCGTGCGACTGCGACAGGTGCCGGATCATGTTGAACGGGCGGATCGTCCCCCCGCGCCGCGGCGGGTAGGGGAAGCGGTGGCAGACGTAGAGGATCTTCACGCCACGGCCTCCTCGAGCTCGTCGGCCACGTCGCTGGAGGAGCGCTGGTCCAGATACACGCGGCACCAGATCTCCAGGTTCAGCAGTGCCAGCAGGCGGTCGGTGCCGTCGACGCGGTTGGCGCGGTGATCCTCGATGAGTCGGGCCACCGGCTCGTGCCTGAGCAGGCCGCGCGCCTCGATGCTCTCGCGCGAGAGCGCGCTTTCCAGAAGCTCGGACAGCGCCCCCTTGAGCCACGCACCCATGGGCGCGCCGAAGCCTCGCTTGGGCCGATCCAGGATCTCCCGCGGCAGCACGTCGGCCAGCGCCTTCTTCATGAGCGACTTCAGTTCGCCGCGGGCCACCTTCACGTCGGCCGGAATGCGCGAGGCGAGCTCGACCAGCTCGTGGTCGAGCAGCGGGACGCGGCATTCCAGCGAGGAGGCCATCGTCATCTTGTCGGTGAGCAGCAGGAGATCGTCGGGCAGCTGCGTGCGCGCGTCCACGGCGAACAGGCGCGCCAGCGCGTCCCCGCCGCCGGCCGCGCGGAAGGCATCGCCCAGCGCGTCCACTCGCTGTTCGGGCGGATGCGCAAGCAGCGCGCTCGCCTCCTGCGGCGCGCTCGTGCCCACATAGGCGCGATAGCGCTCCTCCGCCGGCAGCGCGGCCGAGGACAGGAAGTTCCTCGCCAGGCGCGAGTAGTTCATCCACTTCGAATGCCGGTCGCTCGGCAGCAGCTCGGCCAGGCGCGCGGCGCCCCGCAGCGCGGAGCCGGGCAGCCAGTCGATGCGCCGCATGTAGTGCTCGCCGAGGTAGCGCCGGTAGCCGCCGAAGATCTCGTCGCCGCCCACGCCCGAGAGGATCACCTTCACGTCGCGCCGGGCGAACTCCGACACCAGGTAGGTGGTGACGAAGGCGCTGTCCGCGATGGGCTCGTCCATGTGCCACAGGAGCTTGGGCATGAGGCGCACGACGTCCGGGCGCACGAGGATCTCGTGGTGGTCGGTGCCGAAGCGATGCGCCACCTCGCGTGCCGCATCCAGCTCGTTGTAGAAGCGCTCGGCCGCGCCGCCGTCGAAGCCGATGGAATAGGTCTTCACCGGAGAGCCGCTGTGCCGCGCCATGAAGGCCAGCACCGCGCTCGAATCGATGCCGCCGGAGAGGAAGGCGCCGATGGGCACGTCGCTCACCATCTGCATGCGCACCGAGCTTTCCAGCTTCTCGCGCACGCGCTGCGCCCATTCGCGCGGCGACACGCCCGACTCCACGCGCGTGGGCGGCTGCCAGTAGCTGTGCACCTTCACGCCCGCGGTCGACACCTTCATGAAGCTGCCGATGGGCAGCTTCTGGATGCCGCGAAACAGGGACAGCGGAGCCGGCACGTAGCCCAGCTCCAGGTAGGCCCCGAGTGCTGCGGGGTCCACCTCGCGCGCCACCCTGGGCAGCGCGAGCAGGGCCTTGGCCTCCGAGGCGAAGGCCACGCGGCGACCGTCGTTGAACCAGTAGATCGGCTTGATGCCCAGCCGGTCGCGCGCCACCAGCAGCGTCTGGCGCCGACGGTCCCACAGCGCGAAGCCGAACATGCCGTTGAGCCGCAGCAGCACGTCCTCGCCCCATTGGGCGTAGCCGTGCAGCACGACCTCGCTGTCCGACTCGGTGCGGAATCGGTGGCCCAGCGCCTGCAGCTCGCGCCGCAGCTCGCGGTAGTTGTAGATCTCCCCGTTGCACACGAGGACCAGCGAACCGTCGTGGTTGGCCAGCGGCTGGTGGCCGCCGCTCAGGTCGATGATGGACAGGCGTCGCATGCCGATGGCGCAGGGGCCGTCCGCGTGAGCGCCGCCGTCGTCCGGCCCGCGATGAACCGTCACGTCGCCCATCAGCGCGAGCCACTGCGGGTCGGGCCGCGTGCCGTCGAGATGGAAGAAGCCGTGGATGCCGCACATGGGCTGCGCCCTCAGGACATTGCGGGCGCGACCTGCGCCGGCACGAGATGCGGGCGCCGCGCGGTGGCGGCGTTGTCGCCCACGCGCAGGAAGGCCTCGAACATCAGCAGCGCCCACAGGGGCGAGCTGTAGTCGCGCACGCCGCTCACGTGCGCGTCGATGAGGTGCTCGAGGTAGCGGCGCTCGAAGAAGCCGGTGCCACCGAGCTCGCCGTCCAGCAGCGCGCGGCGCATGCGTTCGCGCAGCGGCCCGCGGAACCAGCGCGCCAGCGGCACGGCGAAGCCCATCTTCGGGCGGTACAGGATGTTGCGCGAGAGGCTCGGCTCCATGGCTTTCTTCAGCAGCCACTTGCCTTCGCCGCCGCGGCGCTTGAGATCGGGCGAAAGGCTCGCCAGCCACTCCACGAGCGGGTGATCCATGAGCGGCTCGCGCACTTCCAGCGCGTGCGCCATGCTGGCGCGATCGACCTTGGTGTTGATGTCGCCCACCAGATAGGTCTTCAGGTCCAGGTACTGGATGAGCGAGAGCGGGTCCTCGGTGCCGGCGCGCCGCGCATGCTCGTGGAACACGTCGCTTGCGCGATAGCCGGCCAGCCTCGCCTTGAACTGCGGCGTGAACAGATGGGCGCGCATCTCGTCGCGAAAGATCGAGACGCCGTGGAAATACGCGTCCACCGAGCTGCGCGCGAGCGACTGGAAGGTGGACTTCGCGCGCACAAAGCGCGGCGCGCGGTCCGCCTTCGGGTACCAGCGGCCGAGCGCCCCGAACAGCGGCTGGCGTACGCCCAGCGGCAGCATCGCGCGCAGTCGCTCCTCGCCCAGATGCAGGCCGTAGCGGCGGTAGCCGGCGAAGTTCTCGTCGCCGCCGTCGCCCGACAGCGCCACCGTCACGTGCCGGCGCGCGAGCTGGCACACGCGATAGGTCGGGATGGCGGAGCTGTCCGCGTAGGGCTCGTCGTAGAGCGCGGCGAGCGTGTCGACGAGGTCGAAGTCGTCGGTCTCCACTCGGTCGACGAAATGACGCGTGCGGTATTGCTCGGCGACTTCCTGCGCGTAGCGGGTCTCGTCGTATCGGGGGTCGGAGAAGGAGATGGAGCAGGTGTTGACGGGGCCGTCCGACTGCGCCGCCATCGTGGCCACCACCGCGCTCGAATCGACGCCGCCCGAGAGGAAGGCGCCCAGCGGCACCTCGGAGATGAGCCGCAGGCGCACGCTCTCCTTCAGCCGCGCGAGCAGCTCTTCCTGCGCATCGCGGTCCGAGATGCGCGTGGACTGCGTGAACCGCGCGTCCCAGTACAGGCGCGGCGCGGGAGCCGGCTGCCCCCGGCGAAGCAGCAGGGTGTGGCCCGGCGCGAGCTTGAAAGCGCTGGAATAGATGGTGCGCGGCTCGGGCACGTAGCCGAGCGCGAAGTAGTCCTCCACCGAGCGCGGGTCGATCGCGCGGTTCATGCCGCCGTGCGCAAGCAGCGACTTCAGCTCCGAGCCGAAGAGCCACAGGCCGTCGGGCAGCTCCGCGTAGTACAGCGGCTTCACGCCCAGCCGGTCGCGCGCGAGGAACAGCGATTGCCGGCGCTCGTCCCAGATGGCGAAGGCGAACATGCCGCGCAGGCGCTGTACGCAATCCTCACCCCAGGACTCCCAGGCATGCACGATCACCTCGGTGTCGCTGCGCGTGCGGAACACATGGCCGAGGGCGGTGAGCTCGGGAATGAGCTCGCGGTAGTTGTAGATCTCGCCGTTGAAGACGATCACGACCGAGCCGTCCTCGTTGAACAGCGGCTGCTGCCCGGTCTTCAAGTCGATGATCGACAGCCGCTTGTGCCCGAGCGCGATGCCCGGCGCGTAGTGGGTGCCGGTCTCGTCGGGGCCGCGATGGTGCTGCGACTCGTTCATGCGCACGAGTGCGTGAACGTCCGGGGCACGCTGCCCGCGGGAGTCCCAGATGCCGGTGATGCCGCACATGGCGTCTTTCTCCTCAGACTTCCTGGCTGAAGCGCTGCGCGACCGGGCGCCGCGACGAGGCCTGCCACAGGCATTGCTCATAGAGCGCGCCGTAGGCGGCCACCATGGTGTCCAGGCTGAAGCGCCGCTGCACCTCGGCGCGTGCCCGCGCGCCGAGCCGGCGCGCCTGGTCCGGGTCGTCGTATTCGTCGAGCAGGGCATCGGCCATGGCCTGCACGTCGTCGCTGGCGACGAGGCGGCCGGTCACGCCGTCGCGCAGCAGTTCCGCGTTGCCGCCCACCTTCGTCGCGATGACGGGCAGCGCCGTGGCCATCGCCTCCAGGATCACGTTGGAGATGCCTTCGGCCAGCGAGGGCAGCACGAAGACGTCCAGCGCGCGCATGAGCGCGGCAACGTCGTTGCGCTCGCCCGCGAGCCAGGCCAGGTCGCGGCAGCCCCCCTCGTGGAGGACGCGCTCGATCTCGCTCGCCAGGGGGCCGTCGCCCGCCACCACGAGTCGCATGTGCTCGCGCGCCCTGGGTGCCAGTTGCACTGCGCGCACGAAGGCGCGTGCGAGCAGCACCTGGTGCTTCACCGGGCTCAGACGCCCGACGGTGCCCACGAGCCACAGGCCGCCGCCGCTGAAGGGCAGGCCCTCGACGCCCGCTCGCGCGCCCTCGCGCGGGTGGAAGCGCTGCGTGTCCACGCCGTTGTAGATCTGCGCGATGCGCGAGGGCTCCACGCCCACGCCCTCTTCGAGGTAGCGCTGCAGATGCTGCGACAAGGCGATGTAGCGATGCACGAAGGGGCGCACCGCGCGGCGCTGCAGCCGGTTGCGCAGGCGCTTGCCCTCGGGGTCGGAGATGTCCCAGCCGTGCTCGCCGTGAATGCGCACCGGCACGCCGGCCCAGGACGCGGGAATCGCCATCTCCAGCGCGCCGAGATTGCGGGTGTGGACGACGGCCGGCGCCAGCTCCTGGAAGAGGGCGCGCACGCGCGGGAACAGCCAGAAGCCCTGTCCGGGCGGCTTGTTCAGCGCAACGAACTGCACGTCGTCGCGCTCGATGCGCCGGCGAAAGTCGGTCACCTCGGTAAGCGCCACCACCGCGTGGCGATAGCGCTCGTCCGGCAGCCGGTTGATGAGGTTCGCCACGCCGTTCTCCAGTCCGCCCGTGTCGAAGCGGTGGAGCACGTGCGCAATCAGCGGGCGGGTGTCGGCGTTCACGGTGTCATCCCAGATGACGCGCCAGGCGCGGGCCGACGAAGTCGACCACCGGGCGCGGCAGCCTGCGCCACAGCTCGATGGCGCGCTGGTACTTCGGGTTGGAGGGGTTGTTCTGCGGAATCGATTCGCGCTTGAAGAGCGCGTACTCGTAGTGCAGCGGCGTCGGCTCGAAGCCCCAGTTCTTCTTGAAGTCGAACGAGCCCGTGCCGCGCTTGGAGCGCCCGTAGTCGAAGACGCGAATGCCGCGCTCGCAGGCGCGGCGCATCAGCTCCCAGTACTTGAAGTCGTTTGCGGCGAGATCGCGCGCGGCCGGCAGGTCGCCCGCGTAATAGGGCAGCACTTCATCGCGGAAATAGAAGGAAAGCACGCCGGAGACGGGGGCGCCCTGCGGGTCCGTCACCACGAGCACTTCGCAGTCGTCGCCGAA
>Ga0070671_100005524_pt1 | contig 10069 bp, 3 predicted proteins | sample KBSS73metaG_FD_65341 | JGI IMG/M metagenome (GOLD analysis project Ga0070671, IMG submission 65341) | Switchgrass rhizosphere microbial communities from Kellogg Biological Station, Michigan, USA - KBS S7-3 metaG | ecosystem: Host-associated > Plants > Roots > Rhizosphere > Soil ... | reverse complement strand
TTACCACAACGCTGGCAATAGATTACTGGCTGGGTGGCGGCCTTTATCCGTTTTACTTTCAACTGGATACATTTGTTTGGCATATAGCCTTATGCATCTTGCTGTACTTTGTTTATAAAACGCTTATGCGCCGGTCTTTTCAGGATAAGTGGGCCACATATCTTGGTTTTGCCGCTGCCGCATGGTATGCTTTGCATGTAGTGAATGGAGAAACATTGAATTACATCATTTCGAGGTCTGATGTGCTATCCACATTTATGATTGTGTTGTCTTTTTTAATCTACATCAACTGGCCGGCAAAAAGGAAATACTTCCTCTATATCATACCAGCTTTCTTGGGCGTTTTCGCCAAGGAAACTGTGCTTTGTTTGGTTATTATCCTGTTCTTTTATATTCTGCTTTTCGAAAAAGAGCTTTCCTTTGGCGATCTATTCAAGCCCAAAAACTTTAAAACCATTCTTCGGGTTATCTGGCTGATATTGCCGCTGTTAATAGTTGTTGCGGTTACGCAGGTTTATGCCTTAACGCGAATTAAAAGCGTTCCGGGTATATCGAATCCATTGTTGCCTTATATACTTACTCAAAGTTATGTTTGGGTGCATTATTTTATTTCGTTTTTTCTGCCTTTCAATCTCACCGCCGACTCAGACTGGGGCGTTATTCATAATCCTTTTGACGAACGTATCCTGATAGGTTGCATTTTTGTTGTTTTCTTATTGATAACCATCATCCAGACTTCCATAAAAGCCGAAACCCGGCCCATCGCCTTCGGATTGATTTGGTTTTCTGTGGCTTTGCTACCAACTTCATTAGCCCCATTTGCCGAGGTGACCAATGATCATCGGATGTATTTTCCATTCATAGGTCTGATGCTGAGTGTGGTTACCTATGCGGGATTACTGATCAAACGTTATAATCATGTATTTGAGAACAAACGATATTTCTCTTACCTGTTCGCTCTGTTGTTCTGTATTCTTGGTTTGAACGCGTATGGAATTTATAACCGGAACAAGGTTTGGCATGATGAAGAGTCGCTATGGCAGGACGTAAGCGTTAAAAGTCCATTAAACGGCAGAGGATTGATGAATTACGGTCTTGCGTTAATGGATAAGGGTAAATACGCCCTCGCCGAAACGGAATTTAAAGAGGCTGCAAAACTGGTCCCAACGTACTCTTATTTGTATATTAATATGGGGGTGTTATCCGGCGTTGAACATAAGAATAACGATGCTGAGCAAAACTTTAAAGCCGCAATTGCTTTGGCACCAAATGATTTTGCCTCTTATACTTTCTACGCGCGGTTTTTACTAGATGTTGGTAGGACAGCAGATGCACAGGTAATGGCCGAAAAAGCACTGCAATTAAATTCCGGCTCTGAAATGGCATTAGGGCTTTTACTGAAGATTTATAACCAGTTGGGAAAATGGGATATGCTTGGTAAAACCGCCAAACAATATTTAGCTATAATTCCGGGTGATAAATTTGCACAACAATGCTTACAGGCATCCCAAACCCATAAAAAGGTAGTTGTGAATAATATCAACACTGTTACTAAACCGGTTACCGCAGAAGACTACCTGAACCAAAGCCTTAATTATTACAACCAGGGTGATTACAATAAATGTATTGAGGCATCTAACCAGGCATTAAAGCTAAAACCTGGTTATGCTGACGCCTGGAATAATATAGGAGCCGCTTATATTAAACTAAGCCAGTGGGATAAAGCTATCGAAGCATGCAAAAAAGCACTTGCCCTTAATCCGGGCCATATTTTAGCCGGCAACAATTTGAAATTTGCTCAATCGCAGCAAAAGAAATAACAACTATTTATTCAGCATAATGAATATACCTGTTAAAACAATAAAAGCTCCGATTGCCTGCTTGATGTTTAAGCTTTCCTTCAAAAATAAATGATTGGCAAGCACTATAAAGATGATTGAGGTGAGCGTTATAAATACCGAAAGAGTTGTGGAGATGTCTGCCAGATAAGATATCTTCAGCAAAGTATTATTGATCAGTATAAATGATATGCGGGATAATACTGCCAGCGACATCGAAACGATAAACTTCCAGTTGAATACCAGGGTAATGATATTTTGCAGTTTAAACAGGTTGCCCGAAATCAAACCCCTGTCGCCTAGCAAAACAATTGAAAAGGCGGTAGATAAGCAATAAATTATCACCCAAAAAATGGCTAAGGCAATCATATTTGTCGACGATTTGGTGGTTGTGGATTTGAGTTGCACAGTCTCAGGTATTTTTCAAAAATAACTAAATAAAGCTATTCCTAAATTTTATTATCTGCGTGTCCTAACGTGTAAACCCACGATATAAACGCTGCAGTTCGCTTTCCCCACATCATTTGAAACATCGCCAGTTCCTCTTTTCTTCTTATGCCATCAGATAACTTAGCCGTTGTTTCCGATTCTTCATGTATGCGATGGTTCATCAGATTTTTGTCGATATAAACAAATGAACCTTTTCTGTCAGCCAATTGATACCATGCATACCAGTCTAAAGCAACTGCAAAACCCGGAGAAAAACTAAAACCGGCGAGTGCCTCAAGGTTAAACGTTACAGCGGGACAACAGATCGGGTCGCCAAATTTCAGCAGCAGCTTCTTAAAATAAGTGCTCTTTATTTCTTTTTTGAAGAGAAAGGGAAAGAGTAAAGTTCTTTTTACAAAATAGTTTAATGATTTCGGCCTGCGCCGGGTGCCAACCCAATCATTATATCCTGTGAAAATGATCAGTACATTTTTATTTGTGGCTTTAACAACACTCTCAGCATAGAAGGGTTCATAAATGTCATCTTGATGCGCAATGGTAGCCAATGGGGTAGTAACCTTTGATAAAGCAAAGTTCCAGTCGGCCGCAATACCCTTTTTATCATTTATATAATACGGCAAATCATATTTTTTCGCAATTTCTTTGATAAAGTCTGTTGGTGTAGATGTTGTAATAATAATATTGCTCTTTACAGACTGTGCCAATAAGCTTTGTATGCATTGCTCAATAAAAGGTGACTCCTTATAAGCGGGAATAACAAATGTGTGCATAAGTTAATCAACTTTACAATCCAGCTCCGTAAAAACCTGGTAGCTTAAGGCTATTCATGGCCGAAAGATATAATTTCCATCGCAAGCAAAAAACTAATTTTTTGTTTATTGTTTAAATTGAATATTAAAGTAAAATTTACGATATTCAATGTCGGTATTTTTCCGTTCCCCTTTGGTTTTTAGCCGAATTAGCAACCCCTAATTATTGTTAATTATTGGTTAATATTTGTTTGAAGGGTAGGGCTAAGTTTTTGCCAGTTTTTTCCCTTCGAAATTTTAATTATAATAAACTATTAATTAAAGTTTGCTTTCTGAGTTTTTTTTCAGAAATTTAGTTTCCTCTGATTGATAAATTGTTGCGATATACTAAAATGCTCGTTTGAAGTGTTTAATAAGTATCGCATCAGAACTATTTATGAAAAATAAACCCTAAATGAAAGTAAATTAACCTTTATTTTATTTAGACAATTAGTTAAAACATAATCTTTTTTTGGCTGTATATAGCAAATCACGGCTGCCTAAAAAAAATTTTTGATTGCCCAAAAATATGAAAGATCAAATTCTGGAGGAACTCCTGGAACGAGGGGAGATTATAAGCTCGCCGCACGAAGACTCTCTTGATTTGAAAGAACTTTTACGGGTTCTTTCGTTAGTCAAAAACGGTAAACTTGATGCCCGGATGCCGGTTACTCAAGCCGGGATAAATGGCAGGATATGCGAAGTGCTCAATGATATCATTGATATGAGTCAACGTTTGGTGGCTGAGATATCTGAAGCGGAAAAAACCATTGGTAAGAAAGGAAATTTGTCAAAACGCATCGAGCTTGCGGACGCACGCGGTGATTGGGCCGATGGTGTATCTTCATTAAATAACCTGATATCAGATCTGACCTCACCAACCCTGGAGATTGCAGGGATGATTAACTCGGTGGCTAACGGTGACCTTTCCAAACAAATACCTCTCGAAATTAGCGGTCACCCCCTACGTGGCGAATTCCTTCGGATTGCCAAAGAATCCAACCAGATGCTCTCCAAACTTCGGTTATTTTCGATGGAGGTAACTCGGGTTGCGCGCCAGGTAGGTTCGGAAGGTAAACTGGGCGAACAGGCCAAGATTAAGGGTGTAGCCGGTGTATGGGCTGAACTAACTGATTCCGTGAACCAGATGGCAGGTAACTTGACCGCCCAGGTACGGAACATTGCTGCCGTGACCACGGCGGTTGCAAAAGGTGATCTTTCGCGAAAGATCACAGTGGAAGCCAAAGGTGAAATATTAGAGCTCAAAAACACCATCAACACGATGGTGGATCAGCTGAACTCGTTCTCTTCGGAAGTAACGCGTGTGGCACTGGAAGTAGGCACCGAAGGTAAACTGGGTGGCCAGGCTAAAGTGCCCGGTGTTGCCGGTACCTGGAAGGACTTAACTGACTCCGTAAACCGCATGGCAGGTAACCTTACCTCGCAGGTGCGTAATATAGCCGGTGTAACTACCGCAGTTGCTAACGGTGACCTTTCTAAAAAGATCACAGTGGACGTTAAAGGTGAAATGCTTGAGCTGAAAAAGACCATTAATACGATGGTGGATCAGTTGAACTCTTTCGCATCCGAAGTAACGCGTGTGGCATTGGAAGTGGGTACCGAAGGTAAACTGGGTGGACAGGCGCGTGTGAAAGGTGTTGGCGGTGTTTGGAAAGACCTGACAGACTCGGTAAACCAGATGGGCAGTAACCTTACTGACCAGGTGCGAAATATAGCCTGGGTAACTACAGCGGTAGCAAAAGGTGACTTGTCACGAAAAATTACAGTGGACGCCAAAGGCGAGCTCCTTGAGCTGAAGAATACCATTAACACAATGGTTGACCAGCTGAATTCCTTTTCATTTGAGGTGACCCGTGTGGCAAGGGAAGTAGGTTCGGAAGGGCAGCTGGGTGGCCAGGCAAACGTACCCGGCGTAGGTGGTACCTGGAAAGACTTGACCGACTCTGTAAATCAAATGGCCGGGAACTTAACAGGCCAGGTGCGTAATATAGCCGAAGTGACTACGGCGGTGGCGAAAGGTGACTTGTCGAAGAAAATTACGGTAGACGTACAGGGCGAAATGCTCGAGTTAAAGAATACGATCAATACGATGGTGGATCAGCTGAACTCCTTCGGTTCGGAAGTAACCCGTGTGGCAAGGGAAGTAGGTTCAGAAGGTCAGTTGGGCGGCCAGGCAAATGTGCCGGGAGTAGCCGGTACCTGGAAAGATTTGACCGACTCGGTAAATAAGATGGCAGATAACCTTACCTCGCAGGTACGAAATATCGCAGAAGTAACCACAGCGGTTGCAAAAGGTGATCTTTCCCGTAAGATCACGGTAAATGCCAAAGGTGAGCTATTAGAGCTGAAAGATACGATCAATACGATGGTGGACCAGCTGCGTGGCTTTGCATCCGAAGTAACACGTGTGGCGAGGGAAGTGGGTTCAGAAGGGCAGTTAGGCGGCCAGGCAAACGTACCTGGTGTGGATGGCACCTGGAAAGACTTGACCGACTCGGTAAATAAAATGGCCGGTAATCTTACAGCGCAGTTAAGAAATATAGCCGATGTATCCATCGCAATTGCAAATGGTGACTTGTCGAAAAAAATTACGGTTGACGTTCGCGGTGAGATATTGCAGTTGAAGGAAACCATTAATACGATGGTTGACCAGCTCCGTGGTTTCGCCTCCGAAGTAACCCGTGTGGCACGTGAGGTTGGTACGGATGGCAACTTAGGTGGCCAGGCGTTTGTGCCGGGTGTGGGCGGTACCTGGAAGGACTTGACCGACTCAGTAAATCAGATGTCGTCGAACTTAACGTCACAAGTGCGTAACATCGCCGAAGTGACCAAAGCCGTGGCCAGCGGTGACCTTTCGAAGACAGTAATCATCGACGTAAAGGGTGAAATCCTCGACCTGAAGAATACGATCAACACGATGGTTGATCAGCTAAACTCCTTTGCATCTGAAGTAACCCGTGTGGCGAGGGAAGTGGGTACCGAAGGTAAACTGGGCGGCCAGGCGCACGTGAAAGGTGTAGCTGGTACCTGGAAGGACTTGACCGACTCTGTAAACCAGATGGCATCGAACCTTACAGGCCAGATACGCGGTATTGCAAAAGTGGCAACAGGCATTGCGAAAGGTAACCTGAAACAACGTTTATCTATCAACGCTTTAGGCGAGGTAGCACAGCTGACCGATACCATTAACGAAATGATTGATACGCTTGCGGTGTTTGCGGATGAAGTAACTACTGTGGCGCGTGAGGTGGGTGTGCAGGGACGTTTGGGGGGACAGGCCAGCGTACCGGGCGCTTCGGGAACCTGGAAGGATTTGACCGAAAACGTAAACCAGCTGGCACAGAATCTGACCGTGCAGGTGCGTTCAATTTCTGAAGTGGCCTCAGCGGTAACCAAGGGTGACCTTACCCGAACCATTCGTGTAGATGCTAAAGGTGAGCTGGAAGCTTTGAAAGATACCATCAACCAGATGATTGCCAACCTGAAAGGTACGACGCTGAGAAATCATGAACAGGACTGGCTGAAATCGAATCTGGCAAAATTTGCGCAAATGCTCCAGGGGCAGCGCGACCGGAACGCCGTGGCAAATAAAGTACTCTCGGAGTTGGCCGAGCTGGTAAATGCCAGATATGGGTCCTTCTATATACTGGAACAAGAAATTGCAGAAGAGCCTAAACTGAAACTTTTCGCAGGGTATGCACAAAAGAATCGCAAACTGATTAACAACGAATTTGAACTAAGTGAAGGCTTGGTAGGACAATGTGCTAAAGACAAGGAACGTATTCGTTTATCTAATGTTCCGGCAGAATATCTGCAAATCAGTTCAGGCATAGGCAGTGCGGCGCCAATAGATTTGGTCATCCTGCCGGTGTTGTTTGAAAATAACATAAAGGCAGTAATTGAGCTGGCTTCATTTGAAAACTTTAGCGATACGCACATCGACTTCCTTGATCAGCTGACCGAAAGTATCGGTATCGTATTGAATAATATCGAAACCAACACACGTACTGAAGAATTATTGAAACAATCACAGTCTCTTGCTTCTGAGCTCTCAGCACAACAGGAAGAGTTAAGGCGCGCTAATGACGAGCTGCACGATAAGGGACGCTCGCTGGAAGAAAAGGCAGAGCAGCTGACGTTGACGTCGAAGTACAAATCGGAGTTCCTTGCAAACATGTCGCACGAGTTGCGCACACCGCTTAACAGCTTGCTAATATTGGCACAACAACTCTTTGAAAATCCGGAAGGCAACCTCACTGAAAAACAACGCCGGTATGCCAAGACTATCCATTCATGCGGTGATGACCTTATCCAATTGATCAATGATATTCTGGATTTGTCCAAGATCGAATCAGGGGTTATCTCAGCCGATGTAATGCCGGTTAATTTCAAAGAGATCGCTTCATTTGCCGAATCTACCTTTAAGCCGATATCTGAAGCTAAAAACCTGAAGTTCGAGATACTCATGGAAGAAGGGCTTCCTGAAGTTTTGGAAACAGACATGCAGCGTTTGAACCAGATATTGAAAAATCTATTATCCAACGCATTCAAGTTCACCGAAAAAGGTGGCGTAAAACTGGAAATATTCAGGCCGGGACAACGTCATGAGAATCCGCTTCCAGATACAGAATCTGTCATCGCATTCTCCATTACTGACACCGGTATCGGTATTTCCAAAAACACCCAGGGAATTATTTTTGAAGCATTCCAGCAAGCAGAAGGTTCAACCAGCCGTAAATATGGCGGTACAGGATTAGGCCTTTCTATCAGCAAAGGTTTTGCGGAACTGTTAGGCGGAACAATCACTGTGGGTAGTGAATTGGGGAAAGGGAGCGTGTTCACCTTATACCTGCCATTGAAATATAAAGAGGAACAGGCTTCTGTAGCTGTATACAGTGTAAAAGAACCGCACTCCGTGGCACATTTAAGAACTACTCTATTGGATACCGCCGAGTTAGTGATTGATGATGACAGGCACAATATTTCGGCCGAAGATAAAGTGTTGCTGGTAATTGAGGACGACCTGCGTTTTACCAAAATCGTGATCGATAAAGCCCATGACTACGGGCTCAAGGTTATAGTAGCCATTAGTTATCTCGAAATATTCGATAGCATCCAGAAATATAACCCGATTGCTATCACACTGGATGTGAATATGCCTGAATCTAACGGTTGGAAAATACTGAAACTCCTGAAGTCAGATCTTAATTTGCGTCATATTCCGGTACACCTTATCTCCGGTGAGGATAATAAGGTTATGGCTCTGAAGTTGGGTGCCAAAAGCTTCAGCTTGAAGCCACTCTCTAATAATTCGCTTGATGAACTGATCTCGGGAATTATGCGCTTCCAGGAACAATCAATGAAAAAAGTCCTGATCATTGAAGATAATGAAAATGAATTGCAACGGCTTTCTGATATGCTGACCAGTGAAAAAGTGGAAGTGCTTGGTGCAACCACAGCTAAAAAAGGTCTTACATTGTTGAAGAAAGAAGCTGTTGACAGTATCATCCTTGACTTTGTATTGCCTGATGCAGATGGTATTGATCTACTGAATAGAATAAACTCCTTAAAACAAGCGCAGACAACTATCCTGCTTCACTCAGCAAGAGACTTTACCCAGAATGAACTGATTCACTTAAAGAGGCTAAATCATAAGATCATTACCAAGACGGCCACTTCACACATTTATTTGCTGGAGGAAATATTGACCCTGTTGCATGTCGATAAGAAATATATCAGCCAGGAAAACCTGGATATTATCAATGGCATAAGAGTAAATAATGATGTTCTTGATTCGAAAAAAGTGCTTGTTGTGGATGACGACGTGCGAAACCTGTTTGCACTAACGGCGGTATTCGAACGCTCAAATATCGAAGTGATTACCGCTGAAAGCGGACGCGAAGCGCTCGAAATATTGAACAGCGACAAGAAGGTGGACATTGTACTGATGGATATCATGATGCCCGAGATGGATGGTTACGAAACAATTCAGATCATACGTAAAGAGCCCAGACACAAGAACCTGCCAATAATTGCAGTAACTGCAAAAGCAATGATAGGCGACAGGCAAAAATGTATAGCATCGGGTGCATCAGATTATATTACAAAACCTGTAAAAACAGATCAACTTTTATCGTTAATGCGGGTTTGGTTAATTAAGTGATATGTTAAAAAATTTAAGACCTGCGAATGGCTGTAACTCCTGATGATAATATAAAAGTTCTGTTGGTAGACGATAATGAGAATAATCTGACGTCAATGGAATTGGTTCTTGAAAATGAGGGATATACTTTTTTTAAGGCGACTTCGGGCAAGGAGGCTTTACGTATACTTTTAAAAGAAGAAGATTTTTCTTTGATCCTGCTGGACGTTCAGATGCCTATTATGGATGGATACGAAACAGCGGAGCTTATTTATCAGCGGGATAAGCTGAAGCAAATACCTATCATTTTCTTCACTGCGCAAGACTATGAAGAAGAGTCCATGTTTAGGGGATATAAGGCAGGCGCTGCCGATTTTATAAGAAAGCCATTCAAGCCCGAGTTGTTGCGGTATAAGGTTGCCATTTTTGCCGAACTGCATAAAAAGAACCAGCTATTGCGGAAGCAGGAAGAAAAGTTGAGAGTAATAAACGAAGATTTGGTGGCGCTGAACCGGAACCTGGAGAAAAGGGTATCCGAACGCACCCGTCAGCTCGAAACGCTAAACCAGGAACTGAAGGAGCTGAATTTATCGAAGGATAAATTCCTTTCAGTTATTTCTCACGATCTTAGGAACCCCCTTACCTCCCTTTTATTGTCCTCCAAAACCCTAAACGATGAAATAGAATATCTTGATCCTAAAAAGCTAAAAATGCTTTCAGGGGTCATTCACCGCACCTCCAACCGGATTTTATCACAGTTAAATGAATTAGTGGATTGGGCAAAAAAACAACGGCAAAAAACTACTTTTAATCCTCAAAAAGTTCAACTT
>Ga0070671_100005522_pt1 | contig 10071 bp, 10 predicted proteins | sample KBSS73metaG_FD_65341 | JGI IMG/M metagenome (GOLD analysis project Ga0070671, IMG submission 65341) | Switchgrass rhizosphere microbial communities from Kellogg Biological Station, Michigan, USA - KBS S7-3 metaG | ecosystem: Host-associated > Plants > Roots > Rhizosphere > Soil ... | reverse complement strand
CGTAGCGCCCTGCTAAGCTGGCCCGAATGCCGCCGGATGTCTCCACGCGCTTGCAAGCTCCAGAAACGGAATGTTGCCTGATGCAAAAATTGGGGCGTGAAAACGGGTAATTACCCGCACGCCCCCACCAGTTGCCGCGCCCCTAGCAAGCGGTTCGGAGTGATGCAACCGCCTAGCTTGGTTTGACCGCAAGGTCGCGGAAGTGGAGTGAATTGCGATCACCTAAATACAGTCTCCGAGCAGGAGATTACCGTGACCTACGTAGTGAAGGGCATCGACCCGGCCCCCTATCGGGAATTGTTCGGACTAGCCGACGAAGAACTGGCTAGGCACGGCGTCGTGCGAATGACTGTTACCGACGCGACTTTCCCTTGCCGGGTCAGCCTTACCGACAGGGCCGTCGGCGAAAAAGTGCTGCTGCTCAATCACGTTAGCCATGACGTCGCCAATCCGTATCGCGCGAGCCACGCGATCTTCGTCACTGAAACCGACCAGGTCCCTGCCGAATATGTCGACGAGGTCCCGCCGGTTTTCGGGCCGCGTGTGCTGTCGCTCCGGGGGTTTGATCGGGAGGGGATGATGGCGCAGGCGATTCTTACCCAGCCGGGCGACGCCGATGCCGGCATCCGCAAGCTGTTCGAGGATCCGGAGATCGCGACGATCCACGCGCACAACGCCACGCGCGGCTGCTTCGCCGCGAAGATCGAAAGGAACTGACAATGGCCAGCTTTGCACGGGTCATTGACCGGCCTAAATCAGCAGCCGTGGACAACGTTACACGCCTAGATGTCGATACGGCATGGGCGGCCTTCGAGCGGCGCGACCGCAGCTGGGATGGCCGTGTGATCGGCGCGGTCAAGACGACCGGCATTTATTGCAAGCCGAGTTGCCCCGCGCGCCGCCCGAAGCGTGAGCATGTCGAGTTCTTTGCGACCGCCGAGGAAGCACGGGCAGCGGGCTACCGATCATGCATGCGTTGCAAGCCCGATGAGGTCGGCCGCGACCGCGAGGCGGTGGCGAGGGCCGTAAAGCTGATAGAAGCGGCGGAAGACCTGCTGACGCTGGACGAGCTGGCTGGCGCGGTGGGATATGCTCCCCATCACTTCCAACGCATCTTCAAGCGCGATCTTGGCGTCTCGCCGGCGGAATATGCCCGCGGCCTGCGCAACCAGCGCACGCAAACCGCTCTCATGGCTAACGGCCGGGTGACCGACGCCGTCTATGACGCCGGCTATTCGGGGCCGAGCAGCTTCTACAGCGATGCCAAGGAAAGGCTTGGAATGACTCCATCGGCATGGCGCGACGGCGGACGCGGGGAGACCATCCGTTGGACCTATTTCGACAGCCCACTGGGGCAGATGATGATCGCCGCAACAACCAGGGGTATCTGCCGACTAACCTTCGACGACAGTCCCGACGCACTTTTGCGGTTCTTCCCGAACGCGACGATCGTCGAGGATTCGGGCGGGCTCAAGGAGCTGGTCGAAGGCGCGCTGGAGGCCATCGAACGCCCGCTTGCCGCGCATGAGCTGCCGATCGACGTCGCCGGCACGGCCTTCCAGGAAGCGGTCTGGCGCGAGCTTCGCAAGATCCCGGTTGGCGAAACGCGCAGCTACGCGCAGATCGCAGCAGCGATCGGCCAGCCCAAGGCGGTCCGGGCGGTCGGCACCGCCAACGGCGACAATCATGTCGCGGTACTGATCCCGTGCCATCGGGTGATCCGCAGCGACGGATCGCTCGGCGGCTATGCCGGAGGGCTGGACCGCAAGCGGATGCTGCTTGCCGCCGAGGGTCACGCCGACCGGGCGCCGGAGCTGCCGCTGGCCAACTAATCGCTTGCCCGACGGATTCGCTTCGGCTCAAGCTCGGGCCGAGGGGGTCTCGATGAACTTGCACGAAGAGAGATCACAGTGGCGGCGGATCGCCGATTTCCCGCTGATGGCGATGCTCATCGCGCTGGTCATTGCCATCGCCTGCTTCACCGCCGGGGCGCTCATCGCGCAATTCCTGCTGCCGCCGACTCCAGCGCTGCCTCGCCAGACTCGCTTCGACCTGGTTTCAATCCCGATCCTGCTCATTGCCTATGAGTTCCTGATCCGTCACCTCGGGGAGCGTCCCAAGGATGATTATCGCGACCCGCGGGCGCTCCGAAATCTTGGCCTCGGTCTGGCCGCTGGCTTCGCATTGTTCTCGGTTGCTGTTGGCATCGCGGCGCTGATGGGGGTCTACCGGATCACCGGCCCGGGCGACGCGAGCGGACTGGTCGCGGCGCTGGTTGGCTCGGCAATTTTCCCGGCAGTCTCCGAGGAACTCGTCTTCCGCGGCATCATGTTCCGCTGGATCGAGGAATTCGGCGGAAGCTGGATGGCGCTATTGCTGACCTCCGCGCTGTTCGGCGCCGTCCATCTCTCGAATCACGGCGCAACCTGGATCGCGGCTGTGTTCATTGCCTTCGAGGCGGGGATCATGCTCGGCGCGGCCTATATGCTGACGCGCAGCCTGTGGATGCCGATGGGGATCCATGCCGCGTGGAATTTCGCCCAGGGTGAACTCTACGACATCCCGGTGTCGGGCCATGCCGAAAAGGCCCTGGTCAAGGCGCAGCTCAGCGGCCCTCCGCTTCTCACTGGCAACGGCTTCGGGCTCGAGGCTTCGCTAATCGCGATGGTCATCGCAACCGCGTTCGGAGCTTGGCTGCTCTGGCTCGCGATCCAGCGAGGCCAGCTGATGTCGCCCTGGTGGGTCCGCCGGCGGGCGATCAAGGCGACTTAGTTTTTGTACCCTCGCCCGCGAATGCGGCAGCGAGCGCCGCCTTGCCGTCTCCAGCATCAATCTTTTCGATTATCGTTCGGGCGAGCTTCGCGAGATCGCCTCCATGCGGATCATAGGCAATCGGCGTCAGTGCATGCTTGGCTTCAGGCAGCTTTCCTTCATTGAGATAAGCCATGCCGGAATTAATTCGGAGCTCTCCGACCTGCGGCGCCAGCTCCGCGGCATAATGCAGTGCCGCTAGCGCATTCGCTGTCGGCCTGACATGTTCCATGATGAAAGTGTCGTAGAACAGCATCAGTGCTTCCGGATCTTCGGTGTCGATCCTGTTCGCGGCAAGAAACAGGTCGCGCGCCTGCTCGAAACCATTGTGGCGCGCTGCTCCTTCGAGTTTCTCGGCTCGCGCCGCGATTGCCCGACCTTTGAAAATCAACGCCTTGGTGTTCTGCGGATTGGCTTTCAGCGTCCGGTCCGCGGCAGCTTCCGAAGCGTGGGGATGGCCGGAGTCGATTTCTGCTTCTGCGAGCGTGAGCTCAACCAGTTCGTCTCCGGGATATTGCTCCTCGACCGCGCGGACCTGCACCGCGAGCGGCTCGGCGGTTTTATCGTCCACTCCGCGCTTCGAAATCGCGCGCAGCATGATAACCTTGGAAGCCCCTTCGCTCAGCGGACGCACGGTGATGTTGGTCCCGTGGAATTGGCTGGGTGGGATCTTCAGGAACGCCATCTTTCCGCGCTGAAGATAGCCGTCGAGCTCGCCGTTCAATTTCTTGAGATCGCCGAAGACAGCCCGCGCGGCGTCGAGCGGTGTGACTCCCTTTGAAATCTGATCGACGTAACGATCGAGCTGACCGGCCCGCGCCTGGCTGAACGTCAGATAATGAACGAGCAGCCATCCCCGCCCGTAGAGCGATTCTTCCTGCTGGTCCGACAGCTTCGAATAATTGCCCGCGAGCATCGATTCTATCGGCAGCGAGGTCCCCCGGCTCAGCCCAATCCCCCGATGATTCGCCGGCAGGCCGATCTCAACGGCACCGTCCCGATCGAACTGAACCGTGGCCATGAACTCGGCGAAACCCTCGACGACCCATCCCGGCAATGGCTTGTCGTTGGCCTGGAACATCAGGTGATGGGAGTATTCGTGAAAGAAGATGTTACTGGCGCTCGTCGAGAGCTCGTCGTCTTCGTACGCCGTCCTAGGCACGAATGCGACCGAGCCGGAGGTGTGAGACTGGTAGAATCCTCCAATCAAACGGTTGCCGGCCAGGGCCTGGACGTCATAGACGCTGGGAAGGACGAACACCGTGAGCCGGTTTCCCAAACCGACTGGCGGATCGTCCATCAATCTAAGGAAGCGCGCGGCCTGATCGAAGCGCTCAAGTTGCGCCGCATAGGCATTGAGCGCGCTTGGTGCTTCGTCGGCATAAATGACGAAATGCTTCGACTCAGCCACGTTCCAGGCGGCGGTGGCCGGTGAACTAATGAAAGTCGCAACCGCAGCTGCGGCGAAAGCGAAGACGCGCATCGAACCCCCCTATTCGGCGCCTGAGCCTACCATCGCGGAAGCGGCGCGCAAGAACCCATGGAGCCGGGCGTCACAGGAAGCTGTAGGGATCGACGTCGACGCTGACCCGTACCTTCGGGCTCCATTCGATGCCGGCTAGCCAATCACGTATGACGTCCTGGACGTCGAGGCTGCGGCGGGCGTGGACGAGTAGGCGCTGGCGATGGCGGCCGCGCAGCATTGCAAGCGGGGCGGGAGCCGGTCCGAACACCGCCATCCCTTCCACGCCGGGAGCGGCATGGCCAATGCGCCGAGCGACGCCTTCAGCCTCCTTCGCGTCTTCGGCGGAGACCACGATCGCCGCCAGGCGACCGAATGGCGGCATCGCCGCTTCGCGCCGAGCCTCGGTCTCGGCCGCGTAGAAACCCGGTGCGTCGCCCTTGACCAGCGCTGCGATCACCGGCGCGTCGGGATCGTGCGTCTGGACAAAGACGCGGCCCGGCTTGTCGCCGCGCCCGGCACGGCCGGCGACCTGCTGGATTTGTTGGAAGCTGCGCTCGGCAGCCCGGAGGTCGCCTCCGGCAAGGCCGAGATCGGCATCGACCACGCCGACCAGGGTCAGGTTTGGGAAGTGATAGCCCTTGGTCACCAGCTGGGTGCCGACGACGACGTCGATAGCGCCCGCTTCCATCGCGCCGACGAACTCGGCTGCGCGCAGCGGCGACCAGATCGTGTCGGACGTAACGACAACCGTCCGTGCATCGGGGAAGAGTGCCGCTACCTCGTCTGCGATGCGCTCGACCCCGGGGCCGCAGGCGACGAGGCTGTCTTCCTCTCCGCATTCTGGACAGGCCTTGGGCGGCGGCATGACATGACCGCAGTGATGGCAGGCCAGGCGGTGCATGAGCCTGTGTTCGACCATCCAGGCGGTGCAGTTCGGGCATTGGAATCGGTGGCCGCAATGGCGGCACAGAGTCAGTGGTGCGAAGCCGCGGCGGTTGAGGAACAGGAGCGACTGCTCGCCGCGCTCGAGATTGGCTTCGAGCTCCTGAACTAGTGCCGGGGCCAGCCAGCGCCCCCGCGGCGGCGGGTCCTGGGTCAGGTCGATGGCGCTGATGTTCGGGAGCTTCGCGCCGGCGAAGCGCTCGGGCAGGCTGACCTCGCGGTAGCGGCCGAGCTCGACCATGTGGCGGCTCTCGATCGGCGGCGTCGCGGTTGAGAGGATGACCGGGATTTCCTCGAACTTGCCGCGCATTACCGCCGTGTCGCGGGCGTGATACTGGACGCCCTCCTCTTGCTTGAAGCTCGGCTCGTGGGCTTCGTCGACGACAATCACGCCGAGGTTCGGGTAGGGGAGGAAAAGGGCGGAGCGGGCGCCCACCGTGACCGCGGCTTCGCCGCTGGCGATCCCGCGCCAAGCCCGGCGTCGTTGTGACGAGCGGAGGTCGGAGTGCCAGGCAACCGGCTGGCAACCGAAGCGCGCCTCGAAGCGCTTGAGGAAAGGCTCGGTCAGCGCGATCTCGGGCAGCAGCACGAGCGCCTGTCTGCCCTGGCGCAGGCATTCAGCGATCGCTTCGAAATAAACCTCAGTCTTGCCCGAACCGGTGACGCCATCGAGCAGGATCGGATCGAAGCCCTTGCCGACTGCCTTGGACAAGCTGGCGGCCGCGTCGCGCTGGTCATCATTGAGGTCTGGCGGAGCATGATCGGGGTCGGGGCAGGCGAGGGGCCGGTCGGCATCGACCGCGACAGCTTCGAGTGCGCCGGCGTTGACCAGGCCGCGCAATACCGCGTCGCTGACCTCGGCATGGTCGGCGAGCTCGCGGATCGTGCCCTGGCGGCCTTCGAGCGCCGCAAGCGCTTTCTCCCGCTGCGGCGTCAGCCGCAGCGGCACCGACCCGGTCGGGCGATACTCGATAAGCTTGCGCGACCCGTCGAGCGCGGCCGACGACGGCATGACCATCCGCAGCACGGAGGCGAGCGGCGCCAGGTAATAGTCGGCGGTCCACTCGCACAGCCGCCGCAGCGGCGCGGCGATCGGCGGGACGTCGACAATGCCGGCAAGCGGTCTCAGCCGTGAGTCCGGCACCTCACTACTTGGCAGCCGGTCCGCTTCCCACGCGACGCCGAGCAATTGGCGAGGCCCCAGCGGCGCAACCACGATCGAGCCCGGCTCGACCTGCATCCCATCGGGCACCCGATAGTCGAGCGGCCCGAGCGCTGCGTTCATTGTAACGACACGGGCCCGATTCATCGGCGCCTAAATCGAGACGCGAAGCCGGCTTGGCAACCGTGCTAGATTGCAGCGATGGACGACGAGGCGCGGCTTGATGCTTTCATGGCCAGATACACGCCTGAGGTGGTGGCCGATGCCAAGCGCGCCCTGACATTCCTTCAGGCCCGGCTGCCGACGGCTCTTCGACTCGTCTACGACAATTACAATGCGTTGGTGATCGGGTTCGCCTCGGGCGAGAAGGCGTCGGACGCGTTCCTGTCGATCGCGCTTTATCCAAAATATGTGCGGCTGTTCTTTCTGAGGGGCGTCGACCTGGAGGACCCCGATCACCTGCTGGAAGGCAACGGCGTGCAGGTCCGGAGCATCAAGTTGAAGCCGGCCTCTCGGATTGAGGAGCCGGAAGTCTGCGCGCTGATCGACGCCGCGATTGCCAACACCTGGCCGTTGCCCGAGACCGGCGACGGTCCACTGATCATCAAGTCGATTTCCCCCAGCCAGCGGCCGAGGAGGCCGACCCGCTAGCGGCCCCGCTTCTTGCGGTGGCTGTCCAGGTCGAGGACCGAGGATTCTTCTTCCGGCTGAAGCAGGCCGAGCCGGCGCGCGACTTCCTGATATGCCTCCTCGACACCGCCGAGGTCCTGGCGGAAGCGATCCTTATCAAGCTTCTCACCCGACTTGATGTCCCACAGGCGGCAGCCGTCGGGGCTGATCTCGTCGGCGAGGATGACGCGTGCATAATCCCCGTCCCAGACGCGTCCGAATTCAAGCTTGAAATCAATCAGGCGGATGCCGATCGCCGCGAACATGCCGGACAGGAAGTCGTTCACCCGGATCGCCATGTCGGCGATGTCGTTCATTTCGTCCTGGGTGGCCCAGCCAAAGCAGGCGATATGCTCGTCGGCGATCATCGGGTCGCCGAGTGCGTCGTCCTTGTAATAATATTCGATGATCGTCCGCGGCAGCTGCGTGCCTTCCTCGATGCCGAGGCGCTTCGACAGCGAGCCCGCCGCGACGTTGCGGATGACGATCTCGATCGGGATGATCTCGACCTGGCGGATCAGCTGCTCGCGCATGTTGAGGCGGCGGATGAAGTGGGTCGGTACGCCGATCACCTGCAGCGCGGTGAAGATGTGCTCCGAGATGCGGTTGTTGATGACGCCCTTGCCGCTGATCGTGCCGCGCTTCTGCGCGTTGAACGCGGTCGCGTCGTCCTTGAAATACTGGATGAGCGTGCCCGGCTCCGGACCCTCGTATAGGATCTTGGCCTTGCCCTCATAGATCTGGCGGCGGCGAGCCACGGTGCAGCGTCACTCCAAGGGAAAATCGAAGGAGCGCGCGCTATAAGCGAGGAGGGCGGCGCGTGCTAGTCCGCCCTCCTCTAGGGTTGGATCAGTGCCACCGGGCGCGCTTTGGTTTTGCTGCCCAGGGCGCCGAATATTCAATACCGACAAGAACTTCGAAGGCATTGTGGATCGCGTTGCCGAGCCGGCCGAAGCCGCGCGCGATGGCGGCATTCAGCTCGCTGCGAGCTTCGCGGTAGTGGCGGTCATAAATCTCGTCGACCATCGTGATCATCCCTTCTTTTCCTAAGGCTCCTCAGAGCGCGAGGGGGTCGTTGGCTGCGCGAACGGCGCGCTCGACGACTTCGAGGCGGCAGGCTTCGCTGAGGGCGCGCCAGGAACGCGCGGTCGAGCGTAGCTTCCCGGCTTTGACGACCTGCTCGACAGGCCCATCTTCGATGAACGCACGGGTGCTGAGGCCATAAGTCATGGCAAGTCTCCTGATCTGGTCGGTGGTCACCGGCGGGGCGGGCTGTGAGGGGAGGGAATTGTCCCCGCCGGCGACTTGATGATCATGTATGATTCGGGCGTTTGTTTCGCCAATCAAACACTCGACAGGGGCCATAAATTGGCCTTATGAACTCAGGGATGAGGAGACTGCCCCCATTGGCTTCGATCCGGGCATTTGAGGCGGCCGCCAGGACCGAGAATTTCACCGCTGCCGCGGCCGAGCTGGGCATGACGCAGGCTGCGGTGTCGTATCAGGTGAAGAGCCTCGAAGAGCGGCTCGGGGCGCCGTTGTTCTTTCGTGAAAAGGGCCGCGCCCGGCTGACGCCATTGGGCCAGCGTCTGGTGCCGGCCCTGTCCGCGGCGTTCGATCAAATCGAGACCGCGTTCGCCAGCCATCGCGAGGAGGACGAATCTCTCCTGACGATTACGACCACCCACACCTTCGCCAACACCTGGCTGGCGTGGCGGCTCGGCGCCTTCCAAATGGAGCATCCCGACCTCGCGGTGCGGATGACGACCAGCAACGAGCTTTGTGACGTCCGCGGCGGCGACGCCGACGTCGCGGTGCGAGCCGGCCGAGGCGGCTGGGAAGGCATGGAAGAACACCGCCTGTTCGAAAACTCCTTCACGCCTATGGCCAGCCCGGAGTGCATTTCCCAGGTGGAGCGGAAGCTAGGTCGCGAGCTTCAGCCCGGCGATCTCCCGCACCAGAACCTCATCAATCCCACTGACGAATGGTGGCAGCAGTGGTTTTCCGACAACGGTGTTCCCGCTGATGAGGGCGTCCTGCGACGGCCTGGGATCAGGCTCGAGAACCAGGCCAATGAAGGACATGCGGCGATGGCCGGCCAAGGCTTCGCGCCGCTGACCCCCCTGTTGTGGAAGGGCGACATCGCCGCTGGACGGCTGTGCATGCCGTTTCCCGACCGGATCTCGACGCGTGGCTGGGCCTATTGGCTAATCTTCCCGCGCGAGCGCCGGATGGTTCCAAAGGTCAAGCGGTTCCGGGAGTGGCTGTTGCAGGAAATGGCGGTGGCAATCGAGCAACTCGATGGCGGCTGGGCTGCGCAGGGACGGGTGCCGGAAATGGCTCGGACGAGCAGCTAGCAGCTATTTCTGTCGACTGTCCGACCCGGGATTAAACTCCCGTTTCCGGAAACGTGGTTAACGAATCTGCTTGCATTGTTTACCAAATTTGGGTTCCGCTTGTCGCCTAGCCGACGATTCTAACGAGTCGCGACTCCTCCGGGGCGAAGGGAGCGCAGTGGTTCGTTTGGCGTGCGATGACCGGGGCAATGCGCGCGTTCGTAGGCGGGCTGCGCTGCTGCGCGCCTGCGCCGCCATCGCGTTGCTGCATTCGCCGGTTTGGGCCGGCGCCGGGGGCAATGGGAACGGCAACGCCTTTGGGCTCAACGGCGGTAACGGCAACGGCAATGCGTTCGGACTGTCCAATCCGGCGCCTCCCGTCCTGCCGCCAGCTCCGGCCGTAACGGTCCCGCCGCCGCCACCACCGCCGCCAACACCGCCGCCACCGCCGACACTACCACCGGCCGCCGCAGCCCCACCGAACGCTGGTCCGTCGCCGAATGCGGGCTCAAACCCGAACGCTGGTCCGTCGCCCAATGCGTCGCCCAATGCGGGTTCAAATCCGAACGCTGGTCCTTCGCCAAATGCGTCACCGAACGCCGGAGCGAATGCGAACGCCGGCCCCTCGCCAAATGCATCGCCGAACGCCGGATCAAATGCGAACGCTGGTCCGTCGCCCAACGCGT
>Ga0070671_100005521_pt1 | contig 10072 bp, 7 predicted proteins | sample KBSS73metaG_FD_65341 | JGI IMG/M metagenome (GOLD analysis project Ga0070671, IMG submission 65341) | Switchgrass rhizosphere microbial communities from Kellogg Biological Station, Michigan, USA - KBS S7-3 metaG | ecosystem: Host-associated > Plants > Roots > Rhizosphere > Soil ... | reverse complement strand
AGCCTGAGCTACACCGGCAACTTCCTGCGCATGACCTTCGGCGTGCCGGCCGAGCCTTACCATGTGAACCCGGTGATCGAGCGGGCGATGCGGCGGATATTCATCCTCCACGCCGACCATGAGCAGAATGCGTCGACTTCGACCGTCCGCCTTGCGAGCTCCTCGGGCGCGAACCCCTTCGCCTGCATTGCCGCGGGCATCGCCTGCTTGTGGGGTCCGGCGCACGGCGGCGCCAACGAGGCAGCGCTTAACATGCTGCGCGAGATCGGGACACCGGATCGAATCCCGCACTACATCGCCCGCGCGAAGGACAAGGACGACCCATTCCGGCTGATGGGTTTCGGCCATCGGGTGTACAAAAACTTCGACCCGCGCGCGAAGGTCATGAAAGCCACGGCGGACGAGGTGCTCAAGGAACTCAACATCAACGACCCGGTGCTCGATGTTGCCAAGGAGCTGGAGCACATCGCGCTCAACGACGAATATTTCATCGAGAAGAAGCTCTACCCGAACGTCGATTTCTATTCGGGCGTGATCCTAAATGCGATCGGCTTCCCGACCGACATGTTCACGGCCCTCTTTGCGGTCGCCCGCACGGTCGGCTGGGTCGCCCAGTGGAATGAGATGATCGCCGATCCGGAGCAGAAGATCGGCCGCCCTCGCCAGCTCTATATCGGCGCCACGCAGCGGGACTACATCCCCTGCGACCAGCGTTAGGGACTGGGCAGAGTCAGCGTGAAACGGGCGCCCTGACCCGGCGCGCTTTCTAGCGTCACGTCTCCGCCCATCGATCGGGCGAGCCGGCGCGAGATGGCAAGGCCGAGGCCTGTGCCGCCTTCCTCTGTGTGAGCACGCTCGAACCGTTCGAAAATCCGTTGCTGGTCGGCCGGCTCAATGCCTCGGCCTTCGTCGGAGACGATTACCGACGCGGTTCCGGGCGTTTGGTCGAACGCAAGGCGCACGGTTGAACCTTCCGGGGAATGGCGGATCGCATTGCCGATCAGGTTGACCAGGATCTGAATGACGGCGGGCTCCTGACCGTTGGCCGGGAGGGAATTTGTCGCCTGCGGCTCAATGGTGACGTTGCGTTCTTCCGCCAGGGACTCGAGCAAAACCACGGCTTCGGCCGCAAGCGCGGATAGATCGATCGGGCGATGTGCGTGCGCGGGTTCCTCGCTCATGGAGCGGACGACCGAGAGCAGGTGGCGCGCGGCCGCGGCGATATCGTTGCCGTAGCTCGCATAATCGCTGCGCAACGGCCCATCGACGCGCTCGACGATGCGCTCGGCGCTCTCGATGATTCGGTCGATGGGGGAGCGAAGCACCTCCTCCAGGGCCTGGTCGAAATCGGTCGATTTCGAGGGCGCAACTTGCGCCTCTGCCGGACGCTCGAGCAGCGCCGTTCCCCGGAAGCCTGCGAAGCTGCCGTCGGTGGAAGTGACGACCTCACCGTTAAGCGTCAGACGCCGCGTCTCGTCGGTTCGGCTCGATGCACTCTGATCGGCAAAGCCGCGCCGGCCGGCGAGAGCGCTGATCAGCGGCATTTCGCCGTTCTCATTCTCGATCAGACGCAGCGCGCGCGTCAGCGGCTGGCCAGCCACCTCGCCAACGTCCACGCCAAGATGCTCCGCCAGCTCCGGCGAGAGCGAGATCAGGCGCAATTCCTCGTCCGCGACCCATTCGTTGTGCGAGTCGGGCGAATCTGCTTCTGACGTGCCGCCGAGCAGTGACGCAAGGCGCGGCGCGGCCGGCGCCCGCTCCGCCCAGCCTTGGAGCGCTAGCGCGATTTCGTCGCCTTCCGGTGTGGCTTCGACCCACATTTCTATATCGTGGTCGGCAGATGCGGCGACCGCAGACCGGGTCACTGCACTTCCGAGCTTGCGTGCAAGCTGCGCCACCGCGGCGACCTGCGGAATGGCCAGCTTCTGGCCCAAGGTCGCGCCGGCCTGCCGCTGCAGCGCCTCGAGCTGCGGGTCAGCCGCGACAAGGCGGCCCATCTTGTCGATGCGGCCAAGGACCGGCGGAGGATTAGACGCTACGCTGGCCATCTTTTCCCCCGAGAGCGACGACCGCACGCTGATAAAGGGGGTCCGCGGCGACCCAGTTCAGTGCATTTGCCACATCCGCGTCGCTCAGCCGGTCGAACTCGGCAATGGCGCGGCCAGGATCGGTGATGCCAAGCAGGTCGCCGGTCGCCGCAAGTATCGCGGCGGCGCTCGCGCGTGGCAGGCGCGCAATCCTCAGCATCCGCATGATCCGCGCGGAATCGCCCGAAAGCAGCTCATCGAGCGCAACTTCGCCGGCGACCCCGCTGCGCCGCGCGAGCGCATGAGCGACAAAGTTCATCTCGCCTTCGACGGCGGCGCCTCCGATCAGCTCCTCACTGAGCTCGCCTTCCTCGTCGAGCAGGCGCACGAGGGCGGCGGTCAGGTTCTCGATGCTGCTGCCGGTATCGTGCCTCGCAAGAACCTGCCCGATCGCGCCTGAGAGCAAACGGTCCGCCTCCCCGGCCCCGCTCCCGCCGATCAGATCGCGCCTGAGCGCTGCAGCGAGCGAACAGACCAGCGCCCGCGCCTCTTCCCGCGGCAGGTCGTCGAAGTGCAGCAGGCACTGGCCGAAGCGATCGCGCCGGCGACCCCGTGCGATGATCAACGCCATCGCAGCGGCGGCGATTGCGCCATCGCGGTGACTAACGAGGCCCTGGACTACCCGCGCCTCGCGCCGGCCAACCCGGGATTTGGCGCCGGTAGCGATCCGCTCCTCATCCGCCCGGCGCAGGAGCAGGCGCACGAGCCCGCCGCGGTCGAGCAATCCGGCCTGCGAGAGCCGTTCGATCAGCGCGAGATTGCCCTCATCGTTCGCAGGGGTTGCGAGGCTCGGAAGCCCCGCGCGCACCTCGTCGGCGATGTCGCTGATCAGGCAGTGCAACATCGCCGTCATCAAAGCGCGTTCCTGCTCGCTCAGGCGCTCGGCGGGATCGAGGAAAAAATCGATGCGGACGGTGCTCAGCCGTTCGCGGCCCGCACGGCGCGCGGGCGCGTTCTGGTCGGCTGCCGAGGCAGCGATCGGCCATTCTTCCGGCATCATCGCAGGAAGGCTTATCGAATTTCTGTTAACTTCCCGTCAACTCAGTTGGGAATGTCGCGCGTGCTGAATGACGAAAAATGAGACAGTTGCGTAAATCAGCAGAGCGACGAGATACGGCGTCCAGGCTCCGGCGATTGCAAACGGAATTGCGAAGAAGATCGCGCTGCGCCGTGAAAAGAGCCACAGGTCCGCGTCCGGCGGAAAGCCGGCCTTCTCGAGCCGCGCGGCCTCGACGAACGCGATTGTGGCCGCCGCGGCGAGCAACGCGCCCCAGCCGTGACCGCCGCGCACTTCCCACCATGACAAGGCGAGAAGTGCAGCGCCGGCGGCAGGGTCCAGCGCGAGCCGGCTCGCCATGCGCGGCGACAGCGGCCTGAGGCGAAGCGTCCCAAGGCGGCTCGCGACCAGGTCCAATGGCGTGGAAGCGGCCAACATCGCGAGCCCGGCGCCCAGCCAGCCGCGAAAGAAGCAGAATGCTCCACCAAGCGTCAGCGCAAGGGCTACCCAGATCAGCCAAGCCGGCCTCACCGGCGATTCCATCAGCTGTTCGGTCGCGAATTCCTCGATCCGCGGGAGCAGGTAGCGGCTCACCCAGTCAGTCCGCGCGCCACGCGATGCCTCGAACAATCGCCTCTGAAAATTGTCGAGGTCCTCGGCGCGCTCGACAAGAATCGGCTCCGCGCCTTGCTCCGCGGGCATGCGGAGCGCGCCTTCCTGGATCGCGCGCCTAAGCAGCGTCGATTGCAGGTCCCAGTCCCCGAGCATCGCTGCCGTGGAGCCGAGCAGGTGGGCATCGACGACCGCAACGCCCGCCCAGCGAGTTTGCGCGTCGATCCGCTCGAACGCTTCGTGCGCCTCGTCGTCGGGCACCGTAAGAACGATCGGCTCGGGCTCCGCCGACAAGCTCGCAACCAGATCCGCGGTCGGGGCGATCCCATCGCCAATCAGCAAGATCGATGCCCCGGCTTCGAACCGGCTCACTGCCTCCTGAACCTCGCTGACGGGGATCACTCCAATTCCATCGAGCCTGAGCCGCTCGAATGCATCCTGCAGCGCCTGCGGCACCCGCTCCACGACCACGACGATGGGCGCCGTGCCGGCGGCCGCTGCGCAACGCACCTGATATTCGATCAACGTCCGCCCTGACAGCGGAAGAAGCGCCCTCAAGGCGCCGGAATCGTCCTCCTGATAGGCTCCGATCAGAGCGCCGACAGCCAAAATTGATCTCCCTCCCCCGCGCGAACCCCCACCCATCTCTAACCGCTTTCGCGCATCGTCAAAGATGGTAAACTGCCTTCACCATGAACCCGTTTGTAAAGCACGCCGAACCGCACTCTCCTTCGTTTGACGAGGCGGAGCCGCTCGAACTGACGCAGGTCGCGGCGAACATCGAGCCGCCGTTTGACCCTGAGTTCGACCGGGAGCGCTGGGCGGAGAGCCGCGCCGAGCGGCAAGGTGCCGGAGGGCGGCAGGTGCTCGGCTCCCTGCTGATCGTGCTTGCTGCGGCCTGGCTCGCCTTCAGCGCTTGGTCCGCGGGCCGGTCTCTCGCGGGGCAGCCGCTCGCTTCGCCGGCGTTCGCTCAGTGGATCGCGATCACTGCAGCGCCGCTTGCACTTCTTGCGTTGGCGTGGATGACGTTCGGGCGGACGCGGCGAAAGGAAGCCGAAAGCTTCACCCGCTCGGTCATCGCGATGCGGAGCGAGACTCAATCGCTGGAAGCTCTGCTCGAGGTTCTATCGCAACGCATCCAGGACAGCCGGTCCGAGCTGACGATGATCTCACAGCACCTGATGCAGCTGGGGGACGACGCGACTGGCAAACTCGGCGGGATCACCCGCGAGTTCGACACGAGCACCGAGCGGCTGAAACGGCATGGCGAGGCGCTCGACCGCGCCGCCGAGTCGGCGCGCAACGACATTGCGGTGCTGCTTGACGACCTGCCGCGAGCGGAAGAATCGGCGCGCGCGGTTGCCGAACAACTCCGCTCCGTGGGCGGCGAGTCCGTCGCAAAGGCGTCGGAACTCGGACAGCAGGTCATTGCCCTGTCCGAACGCACCCGGGAAACGGATCAGCTGATGTCCGATGTGACGGACCGGCTCGCGGCGCGTCTCGCCGAGATCGACACTGCCGGCTCCGTTGCGACTTCGCGCGTGCGCGAGGCCGAAGCAGCCTTCTCCGGTGCGCTCGACCTGCTGCTCGACCGCACTTCGACCGGTCTCGACGAGATCCGCTCGGGGATCGATGCGCAGGCTGCTGCCGTTGCGGCGTTGGTTCAACAGGCGTCCGCGGGCCTCGGCAAGGCGGGGATGCAAGCCTCCGAGTCGCTCGCGGCGAACATCGACCGCGCGAACATATCGATCGAAAGCCTCTCGAACCGGGTCGCCGAGCAGGACCGCGCTTCGCAGCGCATGATTGCGGAGATCGATCGCGGTCTTGCGCTCATTGACGAGCGTTTCGCCGAGCTCGCGTCGAACGGCGACACGCGCGCAAACCGCTTCCTCGAAGCGCTCACTCGCGCCCGCGCCGAACTCGACACGCTCTCTGCGCAGTCGGGTACGCAGGACAACGCCATCGCATCCATCGCCGAACGGACCGAGGCGCTTCGCGAGAGCATTGGCCGCCTCTCCAGCGAGATCCGCGACGGCGTCGGCACCATGCTTGGAGAAGCGCAAGGCGGGGCCGAGAGGCTTGCGGCAAGCGCCGGTGCGATCAAGCCGGAGATGGCCTGGATTCGCGATGCGGCCGCGGAGGCGGGCGATCGGATCACCGTCGCGGGCGGCCAGATCGCCGAACAGCAGGAGCGGTTCGCCGCGTTGCTCGCTTCGGTGGACGATGGGGTCGGTACCGCCCAGTCGAAGCTGACGGAGCTTGCCTCCGTAATGGTCCAGGTCGAACGCGAGGCTAACAGCCTCAGCGCGGAGACAGGGCCGGCGCTCGTCACCGCGCTGCTGCAGGTCAAGGAAGCCGCAGGCCATGCCGCGGAGCGCGCGCGAGAGGCGATCGAGAGCATCATCCCCGCGAGCGCCGGCAAACTATCCGAACAAACGCGCGACGCGCTGGAACGTGTCGTGCGCGAAAGCGTCGAGGAACGTCTCCGCGAGGTCGAGAGCGTGGCGGAACGCGCCGTCGCATCCGCGCGTGCGGCGTCCGAACGCCTGACTCAGCAGATGGTGACCCTGGGTCAGACCGCCGCGGCGCTCGAGCAGCATATCGAGGACACCAGCAAGGAGCAGCGCGAGAAGGACAGCGAAGCCTTTGCGCGCCGCGTCTCCCTGCTCATGGATTCGATGAATTCGGCGGCGATCGACGTCGGGAAGATCCTGTCCGACGAAATCGACGACAAGGCGTGGGACAGCTACATCAAGGGCAACCGTGGCGTTTTCACCCGCCGCGCCGTTCGCCTTCTCGGCGGAAGCGAGACGCGCGCGATCAAGGCGCACTACGATTCCGAGCCGGAGTTCCAGCAGTCGGTCAACCGCTACATCGCGGACTTCGAAGCGATGCTCCGCCGCGTGATGGCCGAGCGCGACGGCGGGATCATTGCGGTGACCTTGATGTCGTCGGACATGGGCAAGCTCTACGCTTCCCTCGCACAGATCGACCGCCGACGCTGATCAGCGTGAGTGATAGAAGTCCAGATCGTCCGGCGTGATCCAGCCGTAGGTCCAGTTCACATAATATAGCGCGAACAGAATCGCGCCGACGAGCGCGGCTTTCAACAGGTGACGCTTGAGGTCGAATCGGTGCGGCGCGCTGTCGGCCTGTCCCGGAACCCTGGGATGTCCGATCTCCTCGTCCGTTCTCACTCCGAACGGCAGAAGCAGGAATGCGCTAAAGGCGAAGAACAGGAAGTAGATCGCGACGATCGACGTGAAGGCCATGCCCGGTCCTACAATGCGACCTGGAGCAGCATAACCTCGACGACCGGCTTCTTGCCGGTCCACAGGGTCGCGCAACGGCGGACCGCAAGCCGCACTGCCTCGCGCACCGCATCCTCCTCGCCACGCGGCGTGAACGCCTTCGTCGCCGCGTCGGTGGCGTCGGCGATGAAGTCGTCGCGGTCCTCCTCCACTGGCACTCCAAATGGTCGGACGAGCGGCTTTCCGGCCAAGCGCCCATCCTCACCGACCGGCACGGCGACGGTGATCAGCCCGCCGTAGCCGATCCTGCGGCGCTCATTCACGGTCGAACCATCCGCCGGGAGAATGACGTCGCCGTCGAGCACAAGCTGGCCGACGCGCACTTCGTCGAGTTTCCTGGGGCCGTCGGGCGCCAGGCGAATGACGTCCCCGTTCTTCTGGACGACTGCCTTCGGAATACCATTCGCAAGTGCAAGCCGCGCATGCTCCGCCAGATGGCGCGGCTCGCCGTGCACCGGAACAACGATCTGCGGCCGGACCCAGTCGTACATCTGGATCAGCTCAGGCCGGCCCGGGTGGCCGGATACGTGGACGTGCGCCTGGCGCTCTGTGACGATATTCACGCCCAGCGTCGATAGCTGGTTCATGATGCGGCCAATTGCCACTTCGTTGCCCGGGATGATCCGTGACGAGAAAATCACCGTGTCGCCGTCCGACAATTTCAGCTCGTGCGTGCCGGAAGCGATGCGGCCCAAGGCCGCGCGCGGCTCGCCCTGACCGCCCGTCGCGATGATCAGCACATCGCCGCGCGGAAGGCGCATGGCCTCGTCGAAACCGATCGGTGGCGGGAAGTCCTTCAAGTACCCAGTCGACTGGGCGACGCGCAGGATGCGCTCGAGCGAACGGCCGGCGATGCAAACTTGCCGGTCCGTCTCGCGCGCGACCCGGCCGATGGTCTGCAGCCGCGCGGCGTTCGACGCGAAGGTGGTGACCAACACGCGTCCCTTCGCCTCGGCGACTTTGGTCAGAAGCCCTTCGTGGACGCTCTCTTCGGAACCGGACGGCGCATCCTGGAACACGTTTGTCGAATCGCACACCAGCGCGAGCACCCCTTCGTCGCCGATCGCCTTGAGCACGTCCGGGCTCGGCGGCTCACCGAGGACGGGCGTCTCGTCGATCTTCCAGTCGCCGGTGTGGAAGACGTTACCGAACGGCGTTTCGATCAGCAGCCCGTTTCCCTCGGGGATCGAGTGCGACAACGCCACGAAACTGACGCGGAACGGCCCGAGCTCGATGCTCCCGCCACGTTCGATGACGTTGAGCTTCACATGCCCGATCAGGCCCTCTTCCTCGAGCTTGCCCGCGATCAGGCCGGCCGTGAACGGAGTCGCATAAAGCGGGCTCTTCAGCTCCTCGGCAAGGTAGGGCAGCGCGCCGATATGGTCCTCGTGTCCGTGGGTCAGGACGATGCCCGCGAGCCGCTCCTGCTGGTTCTCGATGAACTCCAGGTCCGGCAGGATCAGCTCGACGCCCGGAAAGCTCTGGTCCGCGAAGGTGAGGCCGAGATCGACCATGATCCACTGGCCGCGGCAGCCGTAGAGATTGACGTTCATGCCGATCTCGCCCGACCCGCCGAGCGCGCAGAAGATCAGTTCTTCACCTGGAATCATCTTGGACACATCATTTCGAAGCTTTGGTCGCTATCTCGTGGAGAAGGTTCAAACCCTGGATCGTCAGATCGGGCTCAATGACGTCAAACGCGTTAGTGTGCTTGTCGAACAGGGTCGCAAGACCGCCGGTGGTCACCACCGTCACCGGACCACCGATCTCACGCTTCATGCGCTCGGTAAGCCCCTCGATCATCGCCACATAGCCCCAATAGATACCGATGATCATCTGGCTCTCGGTCGTGCGGCCGATCACGCTGTCATCAGCCGGCGCCTCGATCGCGATCCGCGGGAGCTTGGCAGCGGCGCTCACGAGCGCATCGAGTGACAGGTTAATGCCCGGAGCGATGATCCCGCCCCGGTAAGCGCCCGAGGCGCCCACCACGTCGAAGGTCGTCGCCGTCCCGAAGTCGATGACGATCAGATCGCCTTTGTGCTTGGCGTGAGCGGCGATGGCGTTCAGCGCGCGATCGGCGCCGACGTTTTGCGGCTCGTCGACATCGAGCTGAAGCGGCCATTCGGCCGTTCCCTGTCCCGCGATCAAAGGTTCGACGCCGAAATATTTGCTCGCGAGAACTTCGAGATTGTGCAGCGCGCGCGGCACGACAGTGCCGATGATCACCGCGGTAACATCCGCCTTTGCGTAGCCCTCAAGCTCGAGCAGCTGATGCAGCCAGACGGCATATTGGTCGGCGGTCCGCCGCGGATCGGTCGCGATGCGCCATCGCGCCTTGATGGTGCCCCCGTCGACCAGCGCGAAGACGAGGTTGGTATTCCCGGCATCGACCGCAAGCAACATGGCCGCGCCTTAGGGGAAGAACAGGCGTCCGCAAAGCGTCAGGCAGTCACCGCCACCTGTTGCTGGACCGATTCAGGCGCCAGTTCTCGCTGCCGCGCGAGATAGGCGTGGATCGACGCCACCACCTGGGCGCCGTCACCGACAGAAGCCGCCACGCGCTTGACCGATGTCGAGCGCACGTCGCCAACGGCGAATACGCCGCTGCGGCTGGTTTCGAGCGGGAGCCGGTTCTCGCCTGCTTGGCTGCCGGTGAGGACGAACCCCCTAGGGTCGAGCTTCACCCCGGATGCGGCGAGCCAGGCGGTGTTAGGTTCCGCGCCGATGAAGGAGAACAGATAGCGCACCCTCCGTTCGGAGACGACGCCAGTCGCCTTGTCGCGCCAGCTGACCCCGTCCAACACACCGGAAGCACCTTCGAGCTCGGTAATCTCGCAGCCGACCACGACGTCGATGTTGGGCTGAGCCTGGATCCGCTCAACCAGATATTGGGACATGGTCTGCTCGAGAGGTCGCCGCGCGATCATGGTAACGCGACGAGCGCGGCCCGCCAGGAACACCGTCGCCTGACCGGCGGAATTGCCTCCGCCGACCAGTGCGACCTCCTGCCCCGCGGCCAAATCGGCTTCGAGCGGCGATGCCCAATAGTGGACCGACGATCC
>Ga0070671_100005518_pt1 | contig 10077 bp, 8 predicted proteins | sample KBSS73metaG_FD_65341 | JGI IMG/M metagenome (GOLD analysis project Ga0070671, IMG submission 65341) | Switchgrass rhizosphere microbial communities from Kellogg Biological Station, Michigan, USA - KBS S7-3 metaG | ecosystem: Host-associated > Plants > Roots > Rhizosphere > Soil ... | reverse complement strand
ACCAGCTTGCGGCTGATGATGATAGCGTCTTCGAAGTTGTAACCGGCCCATGGCATGAATGCCACAACCAGGTCCTTACCCAGTGCGAGTTCACCGCCCTGGATGGACATACCTTCGATCAGGATGTCGCCAGCTTTAACCTTGTCACCAGTGTTTACCACTACTGACTGGTTGATGCTGGTACCTTCGTTGGAACGTACAAAGTGCTGTGGTTCGTAGGTGACGTTGCCGTCTTTGTACTTAACCACGACCTGTGCGCCGTCAGCCTTGATGACTTCACCATCGGCTTCGGCAACGACGATCTGACCGGTGTTGCGGGCAGCTGCGGCTTCCACGCCAGTACCCACAATCGGGCTTTCCGGCTTGATCAGTGGTACTGCCTGGCGCTGCTGGTTACTACCCATAAGTGCGCGGTACACGTAGTTCTTTTCAATGAATGGAATCAGACCGGCGCTGGAACCAATAATCTGGTTCTGAGCGGCGTCGATGTACGTGACATCGTTGCGGTCAGCTTCACCGGACTTCAGGTTAATGCGGGCGGAAACACGCTCGTCGGCTATCTTGCCGTTCTTGTCGAGAGCAACACCGGCGCCGGCGATTACAGCCTGCTCTTCGGCAGCTGCGTCCAGATAGACGATTTCGTCGGTAACTTTACCCTTTTCAACCTTGCGGTAAGGAGTTTCGATGAAACCGTAGTCGTTTACACGGGCAAAGTTGGCCAGGTTCAGTACCAGACCCACGTTTGCACCTTCAGGGGTTTCCACAGCACAGATACGGCCGTAGTGAGTAGCGTGGGCGTCACGTACTTCGAAACCGGCGCGTTCGCGGGAAAGACCACCGGGACCCATGGAGCTCAGGCGGCGCTTGTGAGCCAGCTCTGAGAGCGGGTTGATCTGGTCCATGAACTGAGACAGCTGGGAGCTTGCGAAGAATTCGCGAACAGCAGCAACAACCGGGCGGGCGTTGATGAGCTGACCAGGCTGTACCGTTTCGATTTCACTCATGGACATACGGTCCTGAGTGTTGCGAACCATGCGCAGCAGACCGATGCGGAACTGGCGCTGTACCAGTTCACCGACCATCTTGATGCGGCGGTTTGCCAGTGAGTCGATGTCGTCACCAGGTTCCTGAGAAATGTTCAGGCGCATGAGTTCAGCAACAATAGCCACCAGATCGTCGAGACGCATAATGCGGTTCTCGGCGGTGTTGGCGACATCCAGACCCAGACGCTTGTTGATCTTGTAGCGACCAACGCGACTGAAGTCAAAGCGTTTGAAGTTGTAGAACATGTTTTCAAGCAGGCTGCGGGCGTTGTCGACAGTGGCCAGGTCGCCCGGGCGAAGGCGGCGGTACACTTCGATGAGTGCTTCAGAGTGGCCCTTGGTCGGATCTTTGTCCAGAGTAGCTTCCAGATAACTGGTCTTACCCTGATCAACGTGCTTGAAGGCTTCCTTCATATTCGCCTCAGACATACCAAGCGCGCGCAGCAGTGTGGTAACAGGGATCTTGCGCTTGCGGTCGATCTTTACGTACAGAGCGCCATTGGCAGCGGTCTCGAATTCGAGCCACGCGCCACGGCCAGGAATAACCTTGGCGCTGTACAAGTTGTGGGTACCGTGCAGTTCAGCAGAGTAAAAAACACCAGCTGAACGGATCAGCTGGCTAACCACCACGCGTTCCGCACCGTTAATAATGAAAGTACCGCGGTCGGTCATCCATGGGTAGTCACCCAGGTAGATTTCCTGTTCCTTGACTTCACCGGTAACCTTGTTGGTCAGCTCTACGACAGCCTTTAGAGGCGCTTCGTAGCTGACGTTGTTTTCGCGTGCTTCCGCTTCGCTGACCTTTGGATCCTCGAAGTGGTAGTCTTTGAAACGCAAAGACAGTTTGGTGTTGGTGTAGTCGTCGATCGGGCTGATCTCAGCCAGGAGCTCGCCGAGCCCTTCGTCAACGAGCCATTGGAATGACTTGTTCTGGTGATCTACCAGATTAGGCAGTGAGAGATTGTCGTCACTTGCGTCCGTGAAATAGACGCGTGTTGCTGACTTTTGAGCTGCTGCTTTCGCAATTGTCTTCGCCATAAGCGTGCAAATGTCCCCTTCATTTAGTGATTGATAACGTGCAGCTTGAGCATCAGGGGTTCGGAATCTGACACATAAAATATGCCCAGAACCGTTTTGAACCGAAAACTGCCCGCACTGCTTTTGATTGTTCGCCCGAAGAAAACTAAGTGGGATTTTGGTGCTTAACTGCTTTGGCCAGGTGCAGCACAGCCCAACTTACACTACTTCTTGTATACAAGTATACGCAGTAGTTTTTACTACGTCAACCCCTGAAATCAGTATAAAGTTCGGGGCGTAAGGTCACGCAGACCCGAAGCATCAATCTGCTCGTTGACTGTCGCAGTTTTGCCGATGAAGCCCACGAATGGCAGTACATCTTCGCCGGAACGTTTGAACGCAAGCGCTGTCATCGTCTCTACGCCTATACCACTTGGTTCTTTGCTGGCAGCCCATATTTCGGCGCTTTGTTCTCCATACCACCTGATCATCGACTTGGTAAGGGCGGCAACCACATGCTGATGCTTCAGCCATCCGCGGCTTTCAGGTCGCGGTCGCACCAGGTCCTTATGTACGGCAATCTCCTCCACGCCAAGACGGCCATCCCTCCGTTCCGGTGCAAGGGCTGCGTAGCCGACACCTGCCGGCAGGTGAAACTCCGGATTCGTACTGGCCACAAAGTGCGGAACTGTATTGAGGCGGTAGGGCATGTCTTCGTCGAGTTCAGGATCACCGACGTCACGACTGTCCCGAATCCACTGGACCTGTCCTGTCAGATGTTTTGCTTCGGAAGTTTTGCCGGCTCCGTAGTCGTTGAAGCCATGATCGCATATGGTGTTAAAACCAACGCGCGCAACATACAGGATCTGGCCGCTGCCAAACCCGTAGACTTCGTTCTGTGAATGCCTGAGAGCACTTTGTGCACGCATAATATGTATATATTACCACATTTCTACTAGATTTGCAATGCTCAGAGGCACTCCCTGTTTGCGAGCAGCTAAGCGGCTTTTTTCTGAGGTACGGAGATGTCGGAGATTACCTTGTCGACAATGCCGTATTTGAGCGCTTCGGCAGAGGTCATCCAGCGGTCACGCTCCATATCTTCGTGGATCCGCTCCAGCTTCTGACCGGTGTTTTTGGCCATGATTTCCTCAAGCAGGTGCTTGATACGCAGGGATTCCTTCAGGTCAATCTCCTGATCGGTCACCTTACCGCGGGTACCACTGGATGGCTGGTGGATCATAACCGTGCTGTTTGGCAGCAGGAATCGCTTGCCTTTGGTGCCACTGCTCAGCAGGAATGCCGCTGCGCTGGCCTGTACACCGATGCCGACTGTCTGCACATCGTTGGTCACGTACTGCATAGTGTCGTAGATGGCCAGCGCGTCGTATACGCTGCCGCCAGGGCTGTTAATGTAGAAATAGATGTCCTTCTTGGGGTCTTCGGACTGCAAAAACAGCAGCTGCGCAACGATGACGTTGGCGCTGGCTTCGTTTACATCACTGCCAAGGAAGATGATGCGGTCCTTGAGAAGACGTGAATAAATATCGTAAGCACGCTCGTAGCGGCCTTCGCTTTCAACAACAGTTGGGACTAATACACTCATATAACGCACCTTTCGTTAGTACTTCCAGTATAAGAAATTAGCACTCCACGGTCAAGAGTGCTAATTCATACAGTTTTGATCTGTTTGGTGAAAGCGTCTACTGCTGTGCGTATTCAGCCAGACGCTCAATGGTCTTTTCGGTGAGCAGACGGCTGCCGAGTTCGCGGCGGTTTTCCGGCTTGTCCAGCTCGGCCTGCATCTGCGGGTCGGTATACTGCTTTTTCAGGTTGGCAATATGAACGTTCAGCTCTTTGTCGTCGATGGTGATCTTTTCAGCTTCAGCCACTTCACCCAGCACCAGACCGGTCTTTACGCGGGCTTCAGCCTGTTCGCGCAGACCTTCTTTGTGCTGCTCTTCGGTCTTGCCTTCAGAGTCCAGATGCTCCTGCCATGTCTGGCCACGGTAGATCAGGTTGCGCTTTTCTTCGAGCTCCATACGCTCGACTTCTTCGTCGACCAGTGACGCAGGGATGTCAGCCCTGGCCTTTTCAGCAACAGCGGCCAGCAGCTCGTTTTCGAAGCTGCGCTGCGCCTGGTTTTCCTTTTCGACCCGCAGCTGCCTTTTGATGTCAGCCTTCAGTTCGTCAACGGTCTTGAACGGACCGGTCCTGGCGGCAAACGCGTCGTTCAGCTCGGCCAGTTTTATCTCGCGAACAGCCTTTGCGGTAACGGTGAATGTGACCTTTTTGTTCTGCAGTTCAACACTGCCGTAATCTTTGGGGAACGTAACGTCAAAGCTCTTTTCGTCGCCAGCCTTCAGGCCGATCAGTTCCGGTTCAAAACCCGGGATGAACGTGTTGCTGCCGATTACCAGCGGATAGTCGTCGCCTTTGCCACCGGCAATTGGAGCCTTGGTTTTGGCGTCGGTACCGGCAAAGTCGATCACCACTTCGTCGCCTTCTTTGGCGGCACGCTTTACTTCTTCTTTGCTGCTGTCACGGCGGCGCAGGTCGTCCAGCACGGCAGTCACGTCTTTGTCAGTCGTGGCTTCAACCTTTTTGGCTACCTTGATCTTCTTGTAGTCCGGCAGGGTGATCTTACCGACCACATCAACAGTGGCCTTGAATTCCAGCTCGGTAAACGGCACGTACTTCGTAACATTCACTTCAGGTTGAGCGACCGGGCGCAGCTTTTCCTGTACCAGTGCGGCACCGTACAGCTCGTTCAGGGCGTGATCCAGAAAGCGACTCTGGAGTGCGTTCTGATCGACATTCTTCTCGATCAGCGCCTTTGGCGCGTGGCCCTTGCGGAAGCCGGCCATGTTGACGTCTTTGGAGAGGTCACCCAGCACATGCTCTTTGGTGGTATCGAGCATTGCCTGGTCGGCGCTAATGGTCAGTTCGACCTTGGTAGGGGCTAAGTCTTTTCGAGTAATTTGCATAGTGACCCACTGTAACAGATACGAATGTTATTTTCTATAGTTTTCCGAACAGCAGCGCAGCAAAAATATGCTGCAGCCGCTGCTTCAGTATCTACAGATCGTCGTCCACGTCGTCAGTGTCGACCGGAGCCAGATTTGCGCGGCGACGGTCTTTCACCAAGCTGACAATGCGCTGCGCGCTGTGTGTTTCTTCGCTGCCATCGGCAAGATCACGCAGCTTGTAGCGACCTTCGGCCAGTTCGGCTTCACCGATGAAAATCGCGTAGTGCAGGCCCTTTTTCACGGCAGTTTTAATCTGCTTGTCCATCTTGCGATCGGTAGCATCGACCGCCAGATTCAAACCCATCGCACGCAGCTCACCAATCACAGGTTGAGCTTTTTCGTACATGTTGTCACCTATCAGTACCACGTAGGCGTCAGTTTCAGAGTACAGCTTTGGCAGCAGCTCGTGGCTTTCCAGGAAGTTCTGCAGAGTTACATCACCCATGGCAAAACCTACGGTCGGCACGGGCTCCACGCCGAACAGACCCACCAGACCGTCGTAACGGCCACCACCAAACATGGCGCGGTTGTTTTCGGGGTCGGTGTCGAACACTTCGAACACCATGTCGGTGTAGTAGTCGAACCCGCGCATCAGAGTGATGTCAAACACGGCGTTCTTTACGCGGCTGCCCGCCAGCAGATCCATCAGCTGACGCAGGCGCAGCACTGTTGGATTCGTATCGAAACCGGCAGGAAGCTGCTCCAGCTTCTTCGCCTTCAGCAGCTGCAGCAGGCTGTCCAGCAGGCCGCTGTCACGCTGGGTAGGGGTCAGGATGGCATCCGCCTGGGCAACAAATGTCTCGTAGGGCATTTTCTTCATGCGGTCAATCAGACGTATCAATGTTTCCTTCTGCGTCAGATCCAGCCCCAGATAGTTACCAAACAGCTCGTCCACCAGCTTGCGGCTGCTGAGCTGAATCACGTACATGTCCGTCCGGGCGCCAAAACTCTTCATGAGCTGGTCGGCCAGCAGAACAATCTCGTGATCGGCTTCCACGCCTTCCATCCCGAATATGTCGAAGTTCGGCTGCCAGAATTCACGCAGGCGACCGCGCTGTGTCCGTTCGTAACGCCACAGGTTTGGAATGCTGTACCAGCGAATGGGGTACGGCAGTTCCTGACGGCGACCGGCCACCATACGGCTGACGGTCGGGGTCATTTCGGTGCGAATGGTAACGCTGCGTCCACCACGGTCGGTAAACGTGTAGGTCTGTTCATCGATGATTTCCTGATTGCCCTTGCTCAGGTACAGATCAGTTGGCTCCAGAATGGGGGCGTCATACTCTTCGTAGCCGAAACGCTCCGCCACCTCGCGCATCTTCGCGAACATATATTTTTGCAGGCGCTTGTCTTCGGGGTAAAAGTCCCGTGCGCCTTTGTAGGGTTGTGTAGAGAGTGCCATAACTTGCCCCATTATACCGTACCTCCCCCGTTAGTCGAGAATTCCAGCTGCTGGTACAACGCGGCAGGCTTGCGGTAGTACTTTGCCCACTCTCTGTCTCCGTACGAAAAGTGCCACCATTCACCGTCGAACGGTGCAAAGCCGGCACGTTTCATGGCCGTCCGCAAAATTTTACGGTTCTCCCGCGCTTCAGGACTGATGAACGGTGAAAACGTGTATGAGTCTCTCACAAACGACCACATCGGCGTGCCGCAATCCACCGGTTCATTATTACGAAGCAACCTGATATCTACGGCTGCACCGGCGGGGTGTCCACCCAGCTCCGGCTTGGCAACACGACGGTGCGCTGCCTCGTCCAGCTCCTCATCGGGCACTGTGCCCCTTATATCTTCCCGCTGACGCTCGAAGTTTGCCTGTTGTATGCTAAGCGCCCGGTAACCATACCCAACCTGCAGTTGCATATCCGGTGCCCGGCGTGCCAGCCACAATCCGGCCATACCCAGCCGCCGGCATACGGATTCACGGACGTATATTTCCGTACCCGTAACCGGCAGCATCTCCTCGCGCAGCTGGTGTGCAACCAGCAGCGGCGATTCCTGCAGTGCCACCAATGGTTCATCCACTGGTTCCACCGCTACGTCAATTAAATCTTTGTAACCTAACATCTGCGCTTCAAGCACAGCGTATATTCTGTCTCGTGTCATCTGGTATCTCCAATTTATTTCATGTAAAACAAAACGCCGGAGCGTGTCCGGCGTTTTGTTTTCAAGAGAATAGCAAACTAACCGACAAGCTCCGGCAAGAGATGCAGATGATGCTGGTTGGTTTTTACAAACATGAGACCATTATACCACTTATGTCAAATATTTGTGATATGGTTGTTTTTGCAGGCAGGATTCGTATACTTACAGCAGATGACAGATAGTATCGAGCCTTATCGACCGCCCGAAGCACCCGTACCGCTTGATGATCCAAAAATACTGGAGTGGCTTCGCGGGTTGGTCGGGCAGCAGGTCTCTCTCAGAAGCTGGCGTACCGATGTTAAACCAAACGCAGGCTGGCGCGAAACAGGGGTGGTCAACAGGATTGTAACGGAACAATCCGGCAGGCTCGGGTTGATGGTCGCGAACGCAACAATCAGCATTTGCGGTGAAAGACCCCTTGAACAGGGCACCAACACCTGGTGGCTTCCTTTCCAGCCGGCAGCCGAGGGAGACTTCGTGCACTTTGACCCCGATATGGAGCTGTACTGGGGGAACAATGACAAGGACACATCCACCGGTCACGGGCATACACTGACCATCGAAAGCTAGATTACAGATCAAAGAAAAAGCCGGTCGAGAGGACCGGCTTTTTCTTTGGTGCGGATGACTGGACTTGAACCAGCACGCCTTTCGGCATTAGCTCCTAAAACTAACGTGTCTACCAATTCCACCACATCCGCAAAACACATAGGACAAACCTACGGTTTTTCCTATCGCGCGGGCAAAATGGTTCACATTTTGTCCGGCTGGTCTTTTCCCTTGGGAACAAGGGATATTTTACGGGATTTACAGGGAAAAGGCTAGAATGGCTGCTGACTGCGCGCCACTGCCTTATTGATAAATTTATAACTCCAGCTCAGGCGGCCAAAGTTGCGCAGTCGGTGTGCGCGCAGCAATCTGCGGATTTCACCGCGGGTCAGCAGGCGCAGTTCCTCGACCTCGCCGGGCTGCGGGCGCAGATGCGCGCTGTGTACCGGCAGTGTCACGGCGTAGGTGTAGATGTGTGCCTTGGTGTACTTATTGTAGTGCGGGTGGTAACTGATGCGCCGATGCACAAACAGCGGCCGGAAGTGCTTTTCCGCCAGTTTTACGCCCAGCTCTTCGTGCGTTTCACGCGCTGCGGCTTCCAGCGGCTCTTCGCCGCTATCCATGCCACCACCGAGTGATATTTCCAGCATACCGGGTGCAAACACAATCGACTTTACGCGTTTGCCCACCACGAACTTGCCGTCACTGGTCTGCACCACCACGTGCACGCCGCGGTGCCACAGCCCGCGGTCGGTCGCCCAGGCCATTGGCAGGCGCAGGCCGGCCTTGCGGTTTTTCTCATCCACCACGTCCACCCAGGCGGTGTGGGTCAGGTATTCATACAGATCATCGCAATGCTTTTGGATGCTCGCAAAAGTGTTGGCTGCGGCATCAATCAGCGCCTGTTCGCTGTTTTTGGCCAGTGTGCGGCGCTTCAGCTCCGGGTCCATATCCCCCACACGCCACATCAACACCTTGCGCTCGTCGAACTCATAGCTCTTGCGGGCAGTGTCGAACACATCTTTACTCAGGAAAATAATCACGTCCGCCTCGGCCAGCAGTTTGCTGGTGGTCTGCTTGTTGGAACCGGCTATACCATGCTTCAGCTTGTGCAGCTTTGCTGTGGCTTTGGTGTACGGCTGGGCGGTCTTTACGTCTGACTCAGCAGCGTCAACACCGCTGGAAGTCACCACAAACCGGTCGTCCACCAGCGTATCCATGTACGCGGCGGCCAGCCGGCTGCGATAGGTGTTACCGCGGCAGACGAAGTGAATGTTGAATGGTTTTTGAGTTTTCATGTCACGTGCTTGCTACTTAAAGCGTAAGCTATTTGACCGGCAGTGTCCAGCGTTTGGCTAGTCGGGACGGCGGTAAAACACCAGTTGCGCGTCGCCGTAGGTTTTGTGCGACACCACTTCCATACCGGCAAATTCACGCACCGGTTCGCTGCCAGGCCATGACAGCACAAACAGGCCGCCGGGTGTCACATGCACCGTCAGTCGCTCCAGTACGTCCGGGCGAATGTCGTTATACGGCGGATCTGCCAGCACAATGTCGAACTGTTTGTCCTGACTGTTCCGCGACCAGCCGCTGATGTTTTTGCGGCGCACCGTTATAACGTCCTCCAGATTGAGCATGCGCACATTGCCGGCAATGGTTTTGACCGCCTCCGGATCAATATCTATGGCCAGCACGCTATCCGCGCCGCGACTGACCGCCTCTATGCTGCAGGCACCGGAACCGGAGAAGGCATCCAGCACACTCAAACCATCCAGATCGCCAAGCGCGTTGAACAGTGCCCCGCGGACCTTGTCGCTCATGGGGTGAGTACGCTGCGTGTGCGGACTGTCAAAATTACGTCCACCCAACCGGCCGGCTATGACTCTCATGCGATGTCGTAGGCCTCCCGGGCTGCCAGATACCACGCGATGGTTACCATGTTGACGATGCGGGGCATCAGTTCGCGCCGTGCCACCTTGGCCAGTTTTGGAGTCCAGCCGGACACGTAAAACTGGTCGTACATTTTCAGTGCCGCAACTTCTTTGGCGACCTGCAGAAACGTGTCAATCATGCCTGCTTTGACAGCAGTGTCGAGTTCCGTCTGAGTCGGCAGCGCTCCGCCCAGCCGCAGCGGCATAGCCATCACAGCCACGCCCCATTCAAACGCCAGGTGTGTCGCTATCAAACCTTTATCGCCCCACATCTGCCAGTTTTTACTCATGCGTTCGTGCAGCGTATCACCTGGCATGATCAGCTTTTCTTTCGGGCTGGTGCGGGTTTCTATGCCTTCGCCG